>SMVB01188783.1_pt1 | contig 16427 bp, 11 predicted proteins | sample 2456461 | NCBI WGS metagenome assembly SMVB01 (sample SAMN11095934, study PRJNA526329) | marine sediment metagenome | biome: Marine sediment; feature: Surficial sediment; material: Deep marine sediment; isolation source: Hadal surficial sediment | place: Pacific Ocean | collected 2014-05 | depth...
AAGGCCTGCAGCACCATGATTTCAAATTTACCCCTGCTGTTCTGAGCATACATCGGATTGACCTGTATCCGGTCAAAACCCAACTCGGCAGCAACACCATCCCGGTCCAATGGCAAGTTCACTCCATATCCGGCGGCTGTTCCAAGCGGGCTGCTGTCAATCAGATCCAGCGTGTGGCGTGCAATGGCCAGGTTGTCTGTGAAAGCTTCTGTGAAACATCCCATCCACAGCCCCACGCTGGAGGGCACGGCGCGTTGCAGGTGCGTATAGCCCGGCATAGGCACTTTCGCATGCTCTTCAGCGAGGGAGAGACAGGACAAGGCGATGCTCGCATTCAATTCAATGGCCTGCCGCAGACACTCCTTCATAAAAAGTCGCGTGGCAACAGCCACCTGGTCGTTGCGGCTTCGCCCGGTGTGCACTCTGGAGCCCAGCTTACCGGCCCGCTCTGTCAAGAAGACTTCGATGGCCGAATGACCATCTTCGTATCTCTCATCCAGGATAAAATTTCCCGCAACAAATTCTGACAACAGTTCATCCAGCAGCGCACACAAGTTTGCACTTTCATCAATACTCAGGATATCGATGCGTTCCAGGCCACGAACATGCGCGGCCGTAGCCCGGATATCAAAAGGAAACAGTTCGCGATCCAGCAGCACATCCTCACCGGCCATGAAATCCATGATGGTCTTGTCAATTTGACCGTCGGCCTCTGACTGCCAGAGATACTTGCTCATGCCTGCATTCCTCGATCGGTGTTCAATCCGGTCATTGAATCCAGCCCGAAAGCCAGGTTCAGGTTCTGCACTGCCTGGGTCGCAGCACCCTTTAAAAGATTATCCAGCACGCACACCAGCGCGATTCTTCGCGGCCTGAATTCGCTCACCGAAAAGCCCCCGAGGATCAGCTTGTGCGTGCCCCTTACATCGGCGACTTCGGGGGTATCTGCCTGGACTTCAACCAGTGGACTGGCTGCGAAAAACTCCCGGTAGCATTCCGCCAATTGCTCGGGCGTTTTCGCCTTTTTCAGCTCCGCAGTAATCGTAAGGCTGATGCCCCTGAAAAAGGGTGCGACATGGGGCAGAAAACGGACCTCACGTCCCAGGTGATGGGAAACCTCCTTTTCGTGCAGGTGATCCGTCAAGGAATAGGGCAGCAGGTTGTTCTTGAGAACATCGGGGTCATTTTTCCTCGATGGCGTTTTACCGGCACCGCTGTAACCGGACACGCCAAACGCCACCGGCAGCCCAAGCAACAGGTCACATACAGGAGCCAGGGCTAATTGAACACCGGTGGCGTAACAACCGGGATTGGCAATCCGGGTTGCGCCGGTGATTTGCTCAAAAAACCGTTCGGGTTGACCGTATGTCCAGTCCGGGTCGAAGCGATGGTCGGCACTGAGGTCGACAACAACCGTATCCGGCTTGTGTTCATCCAGAGCCCCGACAAAACCCGCGGCAAATCCGTTGGGCAGCGCCAGCACACATGCATCCGCCCTGTACTGATCAAGCGTAACGGGGCGAATCTCTGAAAACAGGAGATCGCAACCCTCCATGCCATCCACCTGTTCATTCACATGCTGGCCCGCGGCATTTGACGAGCCCACTGCTACAATTTCAAATTCCGGGTGGTGGTACAAAAGCGGCAACAGTTCCGCACCGGTGTAACCACGGGCACCGATCACCACGACACTAATCATTTTCAGTTTCCTCCACCCAGCTTTCCTCGCGTGCCAGGGAGTCCGTCTTACACCGTTCCAATTGACTGAAGTCCCTGATCCCAATGCTGAAACTCACCCATTTATCTTCAGTGAAAGCGGCATCAGCCTGATCAAAATACCAACGCGTGACCGGGTTCGTCGTTCGCGAGCGCCAATACAAATTCGGGCAGCGTTGAATCAATGCTTGCCACACCGCCGCACCCAGGCCTGCACCCTGTGCCTCAGGAGTTACGGCAAACTTGTCGAGATAGGGTATATCATCGACACCTTTGAGCACGATGGCCATCGCGCCATAGGATTCACTGCGCAGGACACATTTCAACTGAAGACCATCAAAATAGTCTTCACGCACTCGCCGGTCAAAGCTTTGCTCCAGCAATTTCACAGCCATTTCACGCTCTTTGCGGCTAAAACTGCTGTGCTCGACAATGGATTCTCCCTTGCGAATCAATGTGCCGGCACCGCGGTGGGTGAATAATTCACGTGACAGATTTTCCACCGAAGTAATGGAAACTGATGCGGTATCAGGTAGTCCGTCAAGTAAGCGGCTGATCTGCTCTATCTTCAGGCGCATACCCGAATGCACCCAGTCCTGATCCAGCAGGTAATCGAGGTCGGTATGCAGGCTGATCGAGGAAATGATCCGGCCGTGCTCATCCAGCAACCCACCCGTACCGGTAAGAAAAATAATCTTGTGTGGCTCAACCGCCCAAATCAATTCCCTGGCCGCGATATCGGCATTGATGTTCATCACCTGACCGGTGGAGCTCTCGCCCAGGCAAGCGACAACGGGCAAGATTCCACGCTGCGCAACATCGCGTACAGCTTCCAGATCGACCTTCTTAACATGCCCGACCAGGCCCAGTTTTTCTTTATCGAGGTAATCGCACACAAAAACGCCATGCTGAATGCCCTGGGCGCGAATCCCCTGCTCCTCCAAAGCATGCACCAGCTTGCGATTGGCGCGATAGATAACCGGGCGCGCCACTTCCATCACTTCGGGTGTGGTCACCCTCAATCCCTGTCGTTTCTGACTCACAATCGAGGCAGACTCAAGAGCCTTATCCAACTGCGGCCCGGCGCCATGCAGAATGATCGGCATCAAGCCCAGGTTGCGCAGGAAGGCCAGCGCTGAAGCCAGCGGCCCCAACTGCTCCTCCATTACTGCGCCACCAATCTTGATCACCGCAAACTGCAAACTGTCACTGCTACTGAACTGCTTCAGGTAGTAGCGTGCTTCACGGCTGGCGCCCAACTGGCTCAGAACCTGGTTCACTACATTTCTGATCTCAGCCATCGTTTTTCACCACCTGCCCATACAGCCGATACGCCTGTTCCAATTGTGCGGTGGAAACCCACTCATTGGCAACGTGCGCCTGGGCAATATCACCCGGCCCGAGTACCAGCGCCGGCATACCTGCGGCGGAAAAAAGAGATGCCTCTGTCCAGAAATCCACCGCCTGCCCTGGTTCAAGATTATTTGTTGTACAAAACAATTGCGATGCAGCGTCATCCTGGCCGGCAGCCGGAAGGGGCTGACCGGAAAAAGGCACTTCCCAGTCAACATTGGAATCTTTTGAGGCACAGGCCTGAATTTCGCTCAGAAATTCGTCGTTGGACTCACCCGGCCTCAACCTGGCACTCCAATGGATAAAAGCGCTGCCGGCGATGACATTGCTCTTGGTACCGCCTTCAAAAATACCAATATTCAGGCATGCACCCGGATCGAGCTCCGAAAGCTTTTTCTCCCTGGCTACCTGTACTGCCCCTGCTGCCCATAACGCTGCCTGGTGATTCGCGTTTTCCAGCAGCGCCCTGGCCTCTGAAGAGTGGCCGGGAATGCCGTGGAACCGGGTCTTGACGGACAGATAGCCACGGTGCCCGAGTACTGCCTGGCAAGCAGTCGGCTCAGCCACAATAACCTGTTTGAAACCCTGCCTTTCGCTTTCCTCAAGGAACTTGCTCACGCAGCAACCACCCGCCCCTTCCTCGTCCGAGGTAAACAGCAGGGCGAGGTTTTCAACACCATCCCGGGCCAGCGATAATAATGCAGCAGCCGCACCCTTGATATCGCAGCTACCGCGACCGTAGGCACGTCCGTCGGAGACATTCAGTCTATGCGGATCTCTGTCCCAGCCATCACCCACCGGTACGGTGTCCAAATGTACATTGAAGAGTACTGTCGGATTCCCCCTGACTGCGTACCAGGAAACATGGCCATCGCCATGATCCCAGATCCTGGTTTTGAATCCATTTCCAACCGTCTTTTCACAATACTGAAAAATTGCTGCATCAGCATCGATCAAGCGCGGTGGATTCTGTGTGTCACAAGCCACCAGGGCGTCAAGATGCTCAAGTATTTGACGCAAAATCATCAGTTTTTACCACGTACCTTTCCGGCCAGTGTCGTACTCTGACCCAGCAATTTAATAAATCCGACTGCTTCCTCAGGAGTCCAGTCACAGCTCTGCGCATATACCGCGTCCGGGTTTTGCAGGCGATACGGGCTATCCACGGTAACCGCCATGACCGTTCCCCCGTCTGTTTGCAAAATTACTTCTCCTGTTACTACCTCCTGTGAACTTTGAAGATAAGCCTCGAGATCTGCTTTATGTGGCTCATAAAAAAATCCGGTGTAAACCAACTCTGCCCAACGTCCGGCTATGTGGCCGCGAAACTGATTCTGAAATCGTGTATTTACAGTGTCTTCAAGAGCCTGGTGGGCAGCTAACAGACCATCGATACCCGGACATTCAAAAGCGATACGTCCTTTCAGGCCGATGGTGACGTCACCCGTATAAATATGCCGGCCGACGCCATAGGCACCCAGCATCGCATTGAGTTGCTGCAGAATTTCAGGGCCACTGAGTTTTTCATCATCCAGGCTGACGGCAACACCTTTTTCAAAACCGAGTTTGATCTGTAAAGTGTCCTCCGGCCATTCCTTGCGCCCTGATGTCATACTCCAGGCATCGGTTGCAGGCGGCTGAAACTCATCTATTTCGCTGCCCGAAATGGTTACTCCAAGCAGGTTTTCATTGATTGAGTAGCGACTGGCGGAAGCTTCGACTTCAAAACCGGCATCAGACATTACCTGGATCTCATAATCACGAACGGCATGCACACGGGACTGCAGATCGCGAATGGGGGCATGGATCTCATAATCGCCCAGACTGCGCACCGTCTGGTCGAAACGCAGTTGGTCATTACCCATGCCGGTACAACCGTGACCGAAGTGTTGTGTTTCCAGCTCATCACATAGAATCAGGCAATGTTTGACGATCAGGTATCGGTCTGAGCACAGCAAAGGGTATTCGCCCAGCATCCGCGCATGGCTCCAAACCAGGGGCGTTACGAATTCATCCCAAATTTCCTGGGACACATCGATCTCGTGATGCTGTGCTGCGCCCAGGCTTTCTGCCCTGGTGCGAATAGCTGCCCGGCCCTGCTCGTCTATACCGCCGGTATCAATGAAAGCCGTGTGGACTTCAAAATCCTGCTTGACCAGGTCCAATACACAGTAACTGGTATCCAGGCCGCCGGAAAAGGCGAGTACAATTTTTTTGCTCATTTCATTCCTTCGGACCCAAGGGGCTATTTCAATTCTTTTCCAAGCAAATTCATCATGATGGCTTTCTGCACGTGCAGGCGGTTTTCCGCCTCGTCCAGGACCACACAATAATCTGCATCCATTACCGTATCTGTAGCTTTAACATTTCTCCTCAAGGGAAGACAATGGCTGAATATGGCATCGTTGGTTTTCGACATTTTTTCTTCATCAACAATGAAGTGCCGGTAGTTTTTACGCAAGGCCCACTCCTGGTTCGGCCTTCCGTAGAAAGGCAGGGCACCCCAGCTTTTTGCGTAAATGACATCCGCAGCTGTGTAGGCCTCATTAATATCATGTGTCATATTGAACGAACCACCGGAAGCAGCAGCGTTAGTGATGGCGGCTGACTCGAACTGCGGATCAAGGCGGTAGGCATCTTCGGGACACAATAAAGTGACATCCATGCCGAATTTGCTTGCGATCAGCAAGGCGGAATTGGCTACTGCAGTATTGAGTGGCCGCGGGTGCCAGGTCCAGGTGAGAACAAACTTCTTCTTCCTGACTTCACCCAGCTTTTCTTTCAAGGTCAGCATAAGGGCAAGTTCCTGGCAAGGATGGACAATCGTTTCCATGTTAATCACCGGGACCGATGCGTGCTGCGCCAGGGATTTGATCACTGCATCCTCGCGATCAACAGACCAGTCCTGGAACAATGGAAACGCACGCAGGGCAATCAAATCACAATAACGGGACAGCACGCCCGCCACTTCTGCAATGTGTTCCTCGGCGTCACCGTCCATTACAGTTCCAGCTTCGAATTCCAAACCCCAGGCATCCTTGCCCGGTTGCAATACTATGGCTGTACCGCCCAGTTGCTGCATGCCCAGTTCGAAAGATGTGCGCGTACGTAATGATGGGTTCAGAAACATCAAGGCAATGGATTTACCATGCAAGTGATCCTGCAGTGGGCTTTGTTTGAGCCGGATTGCGAGGTCCAGCAAGCCATCCAATTGCTCAAAAGACCAGTCAGCAGTACTCAAAAAATGATGCATCACTTATTCTCCAAACCAAAAAACCCAGCCGGTGGCTGGGTTTTAAAAATCGTTTCACTTTCTTTCTGCTTACACGGCTACCCAGCCCGAATTTTCAATCGAGGTCGGCTCAGGCGCCGCAAGCCGTTGCTGATGGGTGTAGTAATCATGTGGTTGAATTTACGTAATTACCTCAATGATTGCAACATATTTATTAAGCTATACCAGAGCAGGGGTCAGAGTAAGTTCCTTACTCTGACCCCTGACCGGAGCGTCTGCTGAAGACACTCAGTGGGCGGGTTGGACTTCTGAAACCCTTTTAGCCGCCGAGTGAATGTTTCAGACCGGGGCGATTTTCAGGGACGAAAAAAATACCAACCAGCTTAAGGTGCAATTGCAGCAGGTTTTTCGGTAATGGTCTCCCGGTCACGCATCATCAGCCAACGTACCAGCGCCGGTAGTATCACGATTGCAGCGACCATGTTTCCGAGGAAGATAAACGACAGCAGGATACCCATATCCGCCTGGAACTGCAGGGCTGAGAAGGCCCATGTACCTACTCCTGCTGCCAGGGTGAAGCCGGTGAAAATCACTGCTCGCCCGGTCAGCCTGAGTGTCCGGTAGTAAGCTTCACGTAAAGTGAAACCTTCCTTGAGGTAGATATCCAGCTTGTTATAGATATAAATACCATAGTCCACACCGATTCCGACACCCAGGGCAACAACCGGCAAGGTATTGACTTTAAGCCCGATTCCGTACAGCGCCATCAGGGCTTCCGCCAGGGTGGAAACAACCACCAGCGGCAATACGATGCACAGGGTGCCCAGGATCGTCCGGTAAGTAATCAGGCAAAGAATAATGATGGAAATAAAAACCAGCGCCAGCATGGGTTTTTCCGCTGCGGCAATGTCTTCATTAGTCGCCGCCATCACACCAACGTTGCCGGTGGCCAGGCGAAATCTCAAACGTTCCGGTGTCACTTCACCCTCGCTCGCCAGTGCCTCAAGGGCCTCGTGTTCCAACTCAAAGGACAGGTCACCTATATTGAATTCTTCACGCAATTCCTTCACCCGGTTTACGATCCTGACGATCGTCTCGGCCCGGTGATCGGTCGTGAAAATCATGATGGGCATGGCGCTACAGTCTGAATTGAGCAATCCGGTATCGGTATCGATGCTGCTCAAAGCCTGCCGCAACACATAATTGTCCCTGGGTAGTATCCGCCATTTGATATTGCCTTCGTTCCAGCCGGAGTTAACCACCTTGGCCACCATTGGCAAGGTAATGACTTTTTGCACACCCTCCACGTTAGCCAGGTTCCAGGCAAAACGATCCATGGCTTCCACGATGTTGTAGTTTTCCGTACAGGCATCTGGAATGGTTTCGGCAATAACAGTCAGTACATCCACGCCGAGGGAAAAACGCTGTGAAATCAGCAAAGCATCCAGGTTGTATCGCGCCTCAGGTCGTAGTTCCGGCACGCCGACTTCAGAATCACCGATTTTCATGTCCTGTGCCAACCAGAACCCAAGCACGAGCAGCAGGATGGCTACCGAAATTGCCTGGGCAGCTCGTTTGCGCTCAGTGAAACTGGCCAGAAAATCCCATAAGGGGGAATCCTGAGCTGCCTTTTGGAGCAGGCGTTCGCGGTATTTTGTGGGGTTCTTGAATTGTACCCAGGAAAGCAAAACCGGCAGCAGAAGCAGGTTGGTCAGGATTATGACTGCTACACCTATGCTCGCGGTAATAGCCAACTCCTGGATGATGCGGATGCTGATGAACAGGATGGTCAGGAATCCAATCACATCAGACACCAGGGCGATCACACCGGGCGCCAGCAATTTCTTGATGGTCTCACGAGAACCATGCATCGGAGAGCGACGCGGAATTTCCTCAATGGAATGCACACCGCTCTTGACCCAGTCATCGGGGGTGCGGCCACCAAACTCCTTTTCAACGATCCAGGCACTGATTTTCTGCACACCATGGCTGACGCCGATAGCGAAAATCAGGAAAGGCGTCAGAATGTTCATTGGGTCAAGGCTGTAGCCCAGCAGGCTCAGAATACCCATTTGCCAAATCACCGCGACTAATGAGCAAGCCAGCGGCAACACGGTCAGCCAGACCGATCGCGAATACAGGTAGAGCAGGATTGCGGTAATAACCAGGGCGATGAGAAAGAACCAGACTACTGACTTGGCCCCATCGGAAATATCCCCGACGATCTTGGCGAATCCTATGATATGAACCGTAAAATCTTCACCCTCGAATTCGGTACGGATCGCCTCCAGTTGCGCAGCCACGTCCCGATAGTCCAGCTTTTCCCCGGTTTGTGGGTTTTCTTCCATCAGATTGGCCCACACCATGGCGCCGGAAAAATCCCCGGAAACCAGGCGGCCTACTTCACCCGACTTGACGATGTTTGACCGCACCCGCTCAAACATTTCCGGCGAGGGAGCATAGTCCGATGGAATGACGTTCCCGCCGGCAAAGCCGTCTTCTACGATCTCAACGAAACGGACGTTTGGTGTGAAGATCGAACGCACACTGGCGCGGTCAACACCCGGAATGAAAAACACCTGGTCTGTTATCGTCTCGAAGGCCTTAAAGAATTCCGGCGTGAACATGTCGCCTTCACGCGCCACCAGCGCCACCAGCACACGATTTGCCCCGCCAAATTCTTGTTCATACTGCAAAAAGGTCTGCATGTATTCGTGTTTTAGAGGTAACTGCTTCTTAAAACCCGTTTCGATGCGTAACTGGGCCATCGCAAACATCATGCCGATGGTTATGGCCACAAAAAGGGCAACGATGCCATAGCGATTGTTGATCAGGAAGGTGGCGATTTTGTGCAGGCGTGATGTTGTCGAGTCAGTCATCGCCTTCTCCCGTGTCACTTGATTCCGGATACTTGTGCACTCCATCCTCGCCGACCAGCAGGAAGTTCCCATCCCCCACGGAAATCGCAGCGGAAAAATCCACGCCACTGGAGTGATGATGGACGATGAATTGACCGCCAGCTTCCCTGGTCAGCACGGTTCCGCTGTTGGCGGCCAAAAGAACGAGACCGTCTTGTTCGGCCGCACCTGAGATACTGGACTCTGATCCGGTTTCCAGTTCAATCCAGCTCGAACCAAAATCACAGCTTTCCAAAATGTGACCACGAAGGCCAAAGAACAAAACACATTCATTATTGGTCATCAGCGCGCCCCACATGGAGCCCTGGTAAGGCATTTCAATCGCTTCCCATGTTTCCCCGTCATCGAAGCTGCGGTAAGAATAACCAGCTTCGCCTGCTATCAACCTCCTGCCATCTGTGAAACGCACCAGGCTGTTGAGGTGATAATCATTCTCAGGGTCAATCATGGCATCATTCCAGGTCTGGCCGCCATCACCAGTGGTAAGCCTTAAACCATATGAACCAATGGCTACACCATTATTCTCATCAGTGAAGTAAATATCCATCACCGCTTGCTGACGGTCCGGATCGAAAAACTGCCGGGTCCACGTTTCACCGCCATCCCCGCTGGTAATGATCACAGCATCGTGTCCGCCGGCCCACAAGCGGCTACCCTTGCTGAAAACAGACGTCAGGGTTGAAAGAGTGGGTACTACTTCTGCCTGGCTCCAGTTTTCACCGTCCGTAGAACGAATGACATGCCCCCGCTCACCAACCGCAACCAGTATGTCTCCGGCGAGCGTGATATCGAGCAACATGGACTTTGTTGCAAGTGGCATGTGTTCCGCATATTTGACATCCAAATCCTGATCCGCGTTGACCGTCAAGATCGTCACCGCTGTGACGAGGGCGGCAAACAGAACAATAGAAAATTGACTCGATTTGATCATCTCAGTTTTAGTTTCCTGCCCAGGGTTTCTCCAATTTAGTCATGGGACAATTTAGCGCAAGATTCGAGATCATGAATTAATTCGGGATTCCCAAAGAAAAGGCCAGCAAATGCTGGCCTTTTCGAGTTAATTAACGGCGACCGCGGGTGCGAAGCGCCTGGGGTGTGTACTGGCTCGCCTGCATCTCGACGTCGAAGGTATTGACCGCTGTGGTGTTGTCAAAACCCTGTGCAACGTATCGGCCGGACTGGAGGTCATAGTGTGCTTCGATGGTGGACCAAGTGGTCGGCACATCGTAATAGTTGATCGAATGCGCTTCCGATGCCCGCCATAACTGACCGCGGCCATCGTAGTGGTCGATCAGGACGATCTGGTAACTGTCTTCATCCAGGTAGTAGGTGCGCCTGGCATTGATGTGACGCATGCCATCTTTCACATTGGCGTCGATGACCCAGACCCGATGCAATTCGTAGCGCATCAGGTTTGGATTCAAGTGGCCCGGCTGGATAAATTCATCGTAGGTGATGCCCTCGGCATGTGCACCGTAGGAATTATAGGGGATGTACATTTCCCGCTTGCCGACCAGTGTCCAGTCAAAGCGGTCCATGGCGCCGTTGAACATGTCGGTCATGTCATTGGTGCGCAGGCCATCGGAAGCAGTCCCGGGGTTGTCATAAGCCACGTTGGGCGCGCGACGGACCCGGCGTTGGCCGGGATTGTACACCCAGGCCTGGCGGGGTAACTCGATCTGGTTGAGCGTCTCGTGCACCAACAGGATACTGCCGGCCAGCCTGGCGGGAGATTCCACTTCCTGGAAAAAGTAGAGCAGGACATTGTTGATGTCCTCAACGGTTACACCTCTCTCGTAATACAGCCCAAGCAACTCTTCACGAATCACAGTCACAGAGAACTTGCCCTGTGCAGTCGGTGCAATCTGGGTGTTGTAGCGAACTCCGCCAATTCCTTTGTACTTGAGCTTGTGGTTCCACATCAACTCGTAGGGATTCTCAGGGAACGGAAACGGAAAACCTTCAGCGGCTTGCAATACGCCTTCACCGTTTTCTGCCAACTTGGCCGTACTGCCGTTCTTGATGGTCATTTCGTAGATGTGTTCGGGGAAAGACGCGCTACGCCGGCTCTGGTATACATCCATAAAATAAGTGTCAGGATACTTCGCGAATGTGGATTGTTGACCCACACTCAACTTGTCACCGTACTGCTCGTAGTTTGCTCCGGTGATACGGAACCGGGGTTTGTCATCCGGCCACGGAGTCGGGTGATGGTCGCCAGGGCTGTAGCCTGCCGGAGGGGTAGTGATACCGCCCGTCCATTCCGGGATCGTACCGTCAGCATTACCGGCCCGCTCGGAACCCATGGGAGTCAGATCTTCGCTCAGGCGATGAACCTGATCAGGCTTGGCACCGGCTACTGCCTGCCCAATACCCAGGGTGAGACCAATGCAGACTGAAAGCGCATATTTTGTCAATGTTCGCATGAATTCCTCCGGCGATCAGAATGAGTAACGGACACTGGCGGCATAGAAGTCGCGGTCCTTGAGTAAGTTGTACCGACCGCCACCCATGTAGCTGGTATAGGCAAGATCGAAAACCCATGTGTTCAGGTAATTGAAACCAAGGCCAAAAGTAACTGTTTTGCGCCCATCTATGAATGATCCGCCCGGGCCGGGTGTTGTTCCGCTGACATCGTGTGCCCAGGCAATTCTCGGAAGGACCGTTACAGCGCCAAACGCATTATTGTATTCGGCACGTACAAGCATGCGGTAACCCCAGCTGAAATCATCTGCAAACCCGTCAATCTCCGTCTCAGGGTTGCGGAAATCACCCGTTAGGTAGTCCACTCCACCGCCGGTGTCGGTGCCCGGACCGTTGTATCTCTGGTAGTCCTTGTCTGGCAAGTCGGACACGTAATTGAAGCCCGCCTCGGCAACGAATGCTATCTGGTTGGCTTTCAAGAAATTATTCGGGCCGAACAACTTGATAGTCGTTGCCTGTGCTTGCCAGGATTTATGCTCTTCCCAGCCTCTGATATGTTCGCCCGGGCCGAACTGGCCCAGCTGGCTCTTGAAGCGGAGAACTTCCGCCGGGATCAATGGGTTCAATGGCGTCAGGGCGGCAAATAATAGCTCGACGTCGTCAAACTGCAATGGCGCGTTGGGTCGGTAGCTGACTTCGCCCGACAGCGCCCAGGTACCGATATTGGAGTTGAAGCTGACACCCCAGAGCTGAATATCCTCTGGATACTCTGTGAAGTATCGCCCGCTGGTCGGCGATTGCGTGGTGATGGCTGTACCACTGATCAACGGCAGCCGGCTGTGGTAGTTCAGAAAAAAGAAACCAAATTCTGTGCTGTTCAAACTTTCTACGAACCAACGCAAAGCGACACCAAACTGACCGCTGTCACTGGCAAACCTGCTGTCCGAGCGCGGGACCGCGGCGGAACAACCAGCACCTACCAGCGAGGCCGGGAGTGGCGAGTCGGACGCGCCCAGGTTGCCCTGCTGGCAAACCGTGTAAAACAGGTCGGGATTAATCACTGGCTGCGGCAAAGTGCCGAAACCCAGCATGACATAGGATCCACCCGGTGTCGCCAGATCATTGGTGCCGAAATACGAACCCGCAGGATCGGGGATGACCCTGCGGTATTCGAACATGTACAACGCTTCCAGCGCCAAAGTCGGGGTCAGGTCGATCGTAGCCCAGAGCATGTTGACGCCCTCAAAAGCCTCTTTCAGCTCAGCTCCGGCTACACGCAGCTTGGAAACATCCACGGAATTGATGACGTTGATGCCACCCTGGATAAAGGTGGATTCACCCCAGCTCACTACCTGGCGGCCAAGGCGCCAGTTCAGATAACGGTCGCCGACTTTGTGATTGCCCCAGACATACAAATCAAGCAAGCGGATATCCGATCCAATACGTTCATCCGCTGCATCCGAAAGAAAATCCTTGCCTGCATTTTCGAAATCGTAAAAACCCGTAAAGCGGGTGAAAGCACCAAAATTGCGCCAGGTGACATCAAGCTCGGAGGTGAACTTGATGGTGTGAGAGATGAGGTCGCCGCCATCGGGGTAATTCAGGTTGCCGTCATCGCCGTTGACTGACCAGCGGCCTGGTGCGGCCCGCTGCCCGGCATTATCCAGCAGAAAAGTGGTTGGATTAAAGACTGCCTTGCCGACATTGTCTTCATCCAGGTCGCTGGCCCGCCAGACTGCACCGTAGCTTATGGTGGTATCAAAACTTCCGGAAAACTCACCACTGGAAAACTCGATGGCCTGGGCCGATGTGCTCAGTGCTCCGCATAGTGCCAGCGTAAGGGCGGCTGACAGAGAGCGTTTTCCAAGAAAGGCCTGTTTCATGCTGACACCCTCATGCGTTCGTGCGCTCGTAGCGATTTGATTCAAGTGACCCGTATTGCTGTTTTTTCCAAATCGATCTTTAGTCATGATATTCACCCCTTACTCCTGCTCGGCTTCTGCTACAGGCGCGGCGAGCACCGGTACCATGGTCGACTCATCTTCAACCACAACGGTGGTTCCCAGCGTAGCGAAGAAAGAGGCCATCTGCTTCTGCATCTCGGCTGTTGCTGCCGGTGAAGTGAATGGGCTGATAAACGACCCGTGGCTGGCGGGTGGAACAAATCTGCCGACTACATTCAAGCCTTCGGCATCAAACTGCGTGCTTGAATAGGGTGACAGCCCCATGGCCCTGATCATCGGTTCGGTTCCGGACAAGGGGGCCGTGGGCACGAAATTGGGCAACACCGTGTCACCGATCACTTCGTGCAAAATAATGCTGTTGTATCTCGAGGCTTCCGCGGACCAGTTAATGGGATCCATGGAGTCAATCACCGTCTGGAAAGCGGTGAAGTACAGCTCGTAATCCGCTGTTCCGGGCACCAGCCCTGCTGCCGCTTCCAGGCCGGCCCGAATGGATGGCCCGAACGTGGGAGAGGCTTCCAGCCCCCTGGCGAGACCGCCCATTGGAACAGACAGGAACGCATTGGTGACCATGGGCTCTACAGCCACAAAGGCCGTTCCGAGAATGGAGCCCATCGACAGGGACGCATACTGAATCGTGGAACCATCCAGATCGGGAAGCGCATCACCATCATAGCTGATGGACGGAATCGTAACAGCGAGCACAGATAGATCAGCCTGCCCCTGACGGCCGTTGTCCCTGCTCGTCAGCAGGCTTCCCAGGTTGATCATGTGCGTGCCGGAGGCGTCCGTGATCCCATCAGGGCCCGGTGCGCCAGTGGCATTATCGACATAATCAACATCAAAAGTCCGTTCGTTCGCAATACCTGCAAACGGTGTATTACCGATATAAAGCGGCGCCAGTAATGGGTCCTCCGGTACGATGCCGTGCAAGGGGGTGTCGATTGCCACAACCGCGTAACCGGCCGCTGCCGCGGCGTCAGCCATAAACAACAGGTGAGCGCGGTTGCCGCCCAGACCGTGACCAAAGATCACAACCGGCCAGCCAGCCGTCGGCCGGGTGTGGCCGCTTGCCTGGTTGGGTACTGCCATCAGCAGAGGCACGGTTTGCATGCTGGTAACAACCGGGAAGGGGTTGGCTACCGTGACATGGGTGGATGTCGGGTCGAGACCCAGCGCGTCAAACGGAGGTACGTATGCGCCGGGAGCCGCTGTCCAGAAATCGGTTAGCGGTGCGATGGGATTCGCAGCAGCGGGAACGCCCAGGTAGTACGGGAGTGTAATGATGCCGGCGTATACATCAGCGAGACCGAAACCGCCAACGGCTGCGGTGTTAATCCCGGTCGGGCCCACGGTGGTGGGGGCCGGTTTGGCTATGCTACGCAGGTTTTTCAGAACTGGAGTTATAGATTGCGTCTGGGCGGTCCAGCTAAGAATGATGTCTTCTGGAGGGATGCCTACGCTGGCGGCCGCAGCTTCCTGACCCAAAGTTATCTGACGCAGACCTTCGAGCGCCTGGGCATCTTCATCGGGCACCAGAGAATATGTGCTGTTGCCGTTTTCATCTACCCAGGGCGTTGTTCGTTTCGACAGGAAGTAGGTTGTGTCCGGTGTGGCGTCATTGCCTTGCGTATCGTTTATGTCGTTGGTAAGCACCGCCATGTAGGTGCTCATTTCCTTCAAGGGACTGAGTGGAATGATGGCCAAGACGTTACCGCCGACAACCGTAGCCACGTACTCAACACCCGGCGTCAACTCCCGGACGATCCCACTGACGGCCACAATTGTGCCAAAAATGGTTGAGACTTCAAACAGACGAACAGACTGGCCCGGAACGACCGAGGCCGGGTCCAGCGCGTATGGTTGGCTCGTGAAAGTGGTGACCCACCTCTCGGTAGGACTAAAGCCATCTATCGCACTAAGCGCCACCAGGGGATCGGAATAGTCGTTCGGGTCATCAACCAGTGAGTCCAGGTTCAATGTGAGATCAGTTGTACCCAGAAAAAACAGGTTGAATGGCAGCGGTGCCACTCCGCCCGACGGATCAAAATCCGCGGTCAAAACTCCGGTGACGATACTGCCGTCTTTATTGGTTGCGGGTGCAACTGGTGCGGCCACAACATTGATTACGAAAAAAGCAGTGAAGTGAAGCAGTATCAGGCGCTTAATCATTCATTCGGTCCCCGTGGAAGTGCAAAGCAAATTCGTCGCTTGCCGAAATTACCGGTTGGCGTAACAATCGTACAATATTGAGAATGAAAAAATGGTTTTTTTCAATCTGCCGAAACCGGTTCGGATTGCAACCGGATTCATCGTAATTGCGATTACCGTCCAATCATACGATACCGTACGTAAAAAAGCACAATTTACAAATGTGCTTAATTGATTATAATTGACCTCAGTCAATCATTTACTGCAAACCCTGTGGCGAAAACAAACAGTTCACCGCAAAATAAATACGGCTGATCTTCTTTAGAACTCACGCAAACCCGACTCAGCTTATAATTTCTGGCGGTCAGATTAATCAGAGAAACCCAATATGGATTGCACACAAATAATCATGTCGCTGTTTCTGCTTGCCCCCTGTGGTAATGGCGGAGGCGAATCACTGGATCTTGTGATCGCGGAATCACTCGCCTTTCCGGACCGGCTTGAACAGGATCGAGTCAGAGACCCTTGGCGCCGTCCCGACCTGGTTCTGTCCTTTTTCGAAATAAAACCCGGTATGGTTGTGCTGGACCTGTTTTCCGGTGGGGGTTATTACACCGAGATTGTCAGCCGGATCGTGGGTAATAGCGGAAGTGTTGTCGCTCACAATAA
>SMVB01397522.1_pt1 | contig 16424 bp, 15 predicted proteins | sample 2456461 | NCBI WGS metagenome assembly SMVB01 (sample SAMN11095934, study PRJNA526329) | marine sediment metagenome | biome: Marine sediment; feature: Surficial sediment; material: Deep marine sediment; isolation source: Hadal surficial sediment | place: Pacific Ocean | collected 2014-05 | depth...
CCAACCGAATCCCCCGAAGTTGACCCTCCCCCACCCCCGGTCGCCTGGACTCCAGGTGTTGACCTAGGAGTCTGTGCGGCAGAAGGCGTGCGCCTTCTGTCGCGCAGGCTCCTACGGCTTGCGAATGCTAAACCCTGTGCGTGATCACCATCCTCGACTACGGAGCAGGCAATTTGCGCAGCGTCCAACGTGCTTGTCACGTCCTGGGCGAGGCCAGCGTCGTGGTGCAGGATCCAGATGCTCTGCGTGGGGCGGAGCGCATTGTCTTTCCCGGTATTGGCGCGGCGCCGACCGCGATGGAAAACCTGTTGCGACTCGGTGTGATCGAGGCCCTTGTGGAGAGCATCGACCGGGGAGTCCCCACCCTGGGCATCTGCATCGGTGCCCAGGTGGCACTCGAGCACTCCGAGGAGGGAAACACGCCCTGTCTCGGCTTGATTCCCGGTGTGACGCGCCGGTTCGACCTCAAACAGGACGGATTGAAGGTCCCCCACATCGGTTGGAACGAGGTTCGAACGGTCCGGCCTCACCCGCTGCTCGAGGGGATCGAAGCAGGGGATGAGTTCTACTTCGTCCACTCCTACTACCTGGATCCGAGCGAAGCCTCCGACTGCTACGCGGTCTCGGACTACGGTGGTGACTTCTGCTGTGCGCTGGGCCGGGACAGTTTCTTCGCGACTCAGTTTCACCCCGAAAAGAGCGGACGCTTCGGCCTCTCCCTGCTCGAACGCTTTGCCCGTTGGGAGGGAGAAACGTGCTGAGCAAACGCGTGGTTTCGTGCTTCGACGTGCGAGATGGCAAGCTCGTCAAGAGCGTCAAGTTCGTGAACACCAAGGAAATAGGGGAGGTTCTCGGTCGCGCCAGGGAATACTACGAGGACGGGCTCGACGAACTGGTGATGTACGACATCACGGCGTCGAGCGACGGGCGCAACATCATGCTCGAAACCGTCGAAGCCGTCGCCGCCGAAATCTTCATTCCCTTTTCGGTCGGTGGCGGAATCCGCTCGGTCGAGGACGCCACGTCGTTGCGTTGGGCCGGAGCCGAGAAGATCAACGTCAACACCGCGGCGGTCGAGCGGCCGGAGTTGATTCGGGAAATCTCCGAAGCCGTCGGCGCTCAGAGCACGATTCTGTCGATCGACGTGCTGCGGGTTTCGGACCGCAAATCCCCTTCGGGCTTCGAAATCGTCACCCACGGCGGCCGCAACAACACCGGAAAAGACGCACTCGCCTGGGCGCGGGAAGGCGAACGCCTGGGGGCCGGCGAGATCGTGGTGAACTCGATCGATGCGGACGGCACGAAGGACGGCTACGACCTCGAACTCACCCGCGCCGTGGCCGAAGCGGTCAGCGTCCCGGTAATTGCCTCGGGCGGCGCCGGCAAGCCCGAGCACCTGTACCAGGTGCTGACCGAGGGCGGCGCCGATGCGGCCCTGATCGCTTCGATGGTCCACTACGGCGAGTACAAGGTCAGCGAGCTGAAGCAGTATCTGCACGACCGAGGCGTCAAGATCAGGATGAACTACTGATCTCGAGACTGCGGCGGACGAGAACCGCAGCAGCGCCAAAAAAAAGAATTCCCAGCGCCGATCCTGCGGAAACGCCTCAAAATCTAGGTTAGCTTCGTCGCTGAATTGTTTCGCGAAGGGGCTTTACTCATGGCAAGTACCACGATGCGTCCGGGAGTCGTGACCGGAGAGCGCTACCGGGACTTCGTCGCCGCGGCCAAAGCGGGCGGCTACGCGATCCCCGCGGTCAACGTCACCAGTACTTCGACCCTGAACAGTGCGCTCGAAGCTGCGGCCAAGACCAATAGCGACATCATCATTCAACTCAGCAACGGGGGCGCGCAGTTCTACGCGGGTCAGGGGATGCAGGACGAATTTACGGCCAAGGTGATCGGTGCCGTTTCCGCCGCCCGCCACATTCATCTGGTCGCCGAGCACTATGGCATCTGCGTCGTGATCCACACAGATCACGCCAACCGCAAGCTGATCCCCTGGGTGGAGGCCCTGCTCACCCACGGCGAAGCGTTTTATCGCGAAACCGGTGGGCCGCTCTACAGCTCTCACATGCTCGACCTCTCCGCAGACGACATTGACTTCAATCTCAAAGAATGCGAGCGATTGCTCGAGCGCATGGCGAAGATCGACATGAGCATCGAGATCGAACTCGGGGTGACCGGCGGCGAAGAAGACGGCGTCGGCAGCGACCTCGAAGAAGGTGCGGACAACTCAAAGCTCTACACCCAACCGGAAGATGTGTTGCAGGCCTACGACCTGCTCGGACCCGTCGGCCACTTCTCCGTAGCGGCATCGTTTGGCAACGTTCACGGGGTCTACAAGCCCGGCAACGTCAAGCTGCGACCCGAGATCCTCAAGAACAGCCAGGCGCTGGTTCACGAGAAGAAGGGAACGGCCGAAAACCCGCTCAACCTGGTCTTCCACGGAGGGTCGGGCTCGGAGAAATCAAAGATCGCAGAGGCCGTCTCGTACGGTGTCTTCAAGATGAACATCGACACCGACACCCAGTTCGCGTTTTCGAAGCCGCTGAAGCAATACGTGGACGAGAACGTCAAGGCTTTCGAACACCAGATCGATCCCGACGACGGCACGCCGTACAAGAAGTTCTACGATCCGCGCAAATGGACGCGGGCATGCGAAGAAAGCATGGCAGTGCGCCTGACCGAGGCCTTCGAAGATCTCGGCTCTCTGGGCAAATCGCTCGCGAAGGCTTGAGCGGCTAGCAATCGCCTCGGGTTTGAAAGACTAGGAGCCGCCCCGATAGAGATAGGGGGCATCGGGCTCGGCAACCGCGGCGGCGATCAGCGCATCGATCTTGCCTCGGTCCTGCGAGAACTCACACACCGGGTCCGTCGCGGTGACGTCGCCGCTCACCGCCAACGCCTGGCAGCGGCAGCCGCCAAAGTCCTGTTCGCGGAACTCGCAGGAGCGACAAGGCTCTTGCATCCAGCCCGTTCCGCGAAAGCGGGAAAAGGCCTCGCCGCGGTACCAGATGTCTTCCAAAGGTCTTTCCAACACACTGTCGAACGTCATGCCGGGAATCGTTTCGGCCGAATGACACGGCAGCACCAACCCCGCCGGATTGATCGTGATGAATTGCCGACCCCAGCCGTTCATGCAGGGCTTCGGGCGCAAGCCGTAGTAGTCCGGGGGAACAAAGTCGATCACCAGGCGCCCGAGCAACCGCACGCGCGCGGCATCGAGGGTCTTCATCAAGTCCTCGAGCTGTTCCTGGGTCGGGAGCAGCGCTGCCAGATTGCGGCGCGCCCAGCCGTTGTATTGCACGCTGGCAATTTCGATTCGGTGGGCGTCGAGTTCCAGCGCCAACTCGAGCAGTGCATCCACTTGGTGCAAATTGCGGCGATGAACGACAGCGTTGAGGGTGAGCATGATGCCGCGCTCCCGGACGAGCTTTGCGACCTCGAGCTTCTTTGCGTGCCCACCAAAGTAGCCGCCAATCACGTCAGCGGCCTTCGCTTCGCTGCCCTGAAAACTGAGTTGCACGTGGTCGAGACCCGCCCGATAGAGAGCGTCGATGCGGGGGGCATCGAGCAAAACGCCCGACGTAATGAGATTGGTGTAGAGATCGTGTTGCCTGGCATGCGCGATCAGCTGCTCGAGGTCCTGCCGCACCGTGGGCTCGCCACCTGAAAAATGAACCTGCAGCACACCCAGCTCGCCGGCTTCTCGCATCACGCGGCACCAGTCATCGGGTTCGAGTTCCGCCGAGGCGCGGGTCAGTTCCAGGGGATTCGAGCAGTAGCCGCAGCGCAGTGGACAGCGGTGAGAAAGCTCCGCCAGCAGCGCGATCGGGGGCTCTACCTGCTCTGGCTTGGAATCGCTCATACGACCTTCATGCGACATTTCCTCCGAGAACGACGTAACCGCGATCCGCAAGATCCTGCAGCAGCTCGATCGTGTCGTGCTGAATTTCTGCCTCCTTAGCCTCGAATCGTTCGGCGAGACGCGCGGCGATCTCCGCAATCGTGCGGTCGCCATTGCATTCGCGCAGGATGGCTACGCCGGTTGAATCAGGGTAGAGGACTCGTTCGGGGGCGAGCAGCAGCGTCAAGGCCCGAACTGGATCGTCTCGCAGCCGCACGCCGCGGGGCAATTGCGGCAGCGAAGCGGCGTCGAGCAGGACTCGCTCACGCAAACTCAGTTTGCGCGCCGAACACCCGAGGACGTCGCGTAGCAATTGATCTCGCAGCCACATGCCGTTTCCTCGACCACCGGCTTGCGCCAGCTCAGCTTGGCCGCGGTTGCGTCGGTGGGACTCGAGGATGTCGTTGCCGTGGTGAATGAATTTTCTGCGCGAGCCATGTCAGTCTCCCGATGCCTGGTTTGAGGTTGCGACTATACCCTGAACGAGCTGTATCAGCAGCTATTCGGACAATTAGGGGGTTGCATTGAGGGATTCCCGCAGGGCAATCTCATCGCGAAGCGCCGGCAATCACTCTGCGGCGCCTTTGGTATCCATGAATAGCCGCACGAGCAGCCCCGCCGTCAGGGGCAAGGCAATCGAAGCGGTGTATCGGATCAAGGCGAAGCGCCAGCCGAGCAACGGAATCTCCCAGGCGACCAGGCGATGCACGGCCAACAGCGACCAGCTCGACACGAACGTCACCACCGCGGCCATGCTGGCGCCGGAGCGAAACAGTGCGGCGGCGATGGGCAGTGCGAGAAACGGACCTGAGGGGGTCACGATGCCCGCGGCCGTTGCCACGAAGAGTCCGCGTATCCCGGCCTCGTCGCCCAGCGCTCCCTCGACCCACGCGTGGGGTACGAGTTTTTCAGCCAGCCCCGCGACCAGAAACGAGACGACGATCAACAAGCCAAAGCGGAGCAACATTCGCCCGCCGCTGCCGAGACCGGCTCGCAGGAGTTCGCCACCTCCCTGCCACAAAGCGATCGCAGACAATAAACCCAACAGCCCCAGGATGATGGCCAAGGTGCGATCGAAGCCCAGGTCCAAAGCTAGTCCTCCTGCCTGCTTCCGCATGTTTCTCCGGTGCGGCTGCGCATCTGAGCCGGCGCTACTCGGCGGGGATTCCGTGATAGGGGGGACGCCCTTCGACGAAGGCCAGCCACATGGCATCGAGCATCGTCCACAGAACGTCGAGCTTGAATTGCAAGATGCCGAGTGCCCGCTCCTGTTCGACCCGGGTGACAAAATGATCGAGGGTGATGGCGAGACCGTGTTCGACGTCGCGACGCGCTTCAGAAAGTCGCGACTTGAAGTATTGATAACCCTTCTCGTCGATCCAGGGATAGTGCTTGGGCCAGTTGTCGAGTCTTCGCTGATGCGCGAGCGGGGCGAAGAGTTCGGTCAGAGAAGAACAGGCTGCGTCTTGCCAGCTCGCGTTGCGCGCGAAGTTCACGTAGGCATCGACGGCAAAGCGCACCCCCGGCAGCAGGTGTTCCTGGGATGTCAGTTCCTCGCGATCGAGGCCCACCGCCTGGCCGAGCCGCAGCCAGGCTTCGATCCCACCCTGACCCTCGCCTGCGCCGTCGTGGTCGATCAGGCGCTGGATCCAGAGGCGGCGAACCTCTCGATCCGGACAGTTGGCCAAAATGTTCGCGTCCTTCACAGGGATCATGACCTGGTAGTAGAATCGGTTGGCCACCCAGCCCCGAACGGCCTCGCGAGAAAGATCTCCGGCATCCATGCGCAGCTGAAACTCGTGATGGATGTGATAAAAGCGTTCCTTCGCCCGCAGCTGCTGCTCGAATTCCGCCACAGACCAGGCTGGACCGGGGATTTCCTTCATAGCTCGATGTCCATCCCGTCGAAGGCGAGTTCGATACCCGCGGCCAACATTTGCGCGTGTTCCGGTGAGGCCTCGTCGAGCAGCGGATTGGTATTGTTGATGTGAATCAAGATTTTTCGCGCGTTCTGCACCGCCGCCAGTCGCTTCAGCAATCCCTGTTCGCCGGATTGATGAAGATGTCCCATCTCGTGGGCGCGCTTGGTCCCCACTCCGGCTCGCTCCATCTCGTCGTCGGTCCACATCGTACCATCGATCAGCAGGCAATCCGCGCTCTCCATCTGACGGCTGAGTTCATCGCTGATCTCTCCGAGTCCGGGGGCATAGACCAGGGTTCCGCCGGTCGTGAGGTCTTCGATGCGCAGGCCGATATTGTCTCCCGGTTGGGGCGCGTGACGCCTGGGGGAGTACGGTGGCGCCTCGCTCTCGATCGGAATCGCGGTAAAGCGCAGCCCCTCGGCTCCCTTGATCTCGAAGGGAGTGAGGTCGATGGGAACCTCGTGCCAATCCACCCCGCAGTAGTGCTCGAGCACGCTGCGCAGCGGGTATCCGGTGGTGAGATCTTCCCGCACCAGGCGCGTGGTGTAGATCGACAGGGGATGGTCGCACTCGCGCAAGGTCATGAGTCCGGTCGAGTGGTCGATCTGTGCGTCGACGAGCAGAACCGCACAAATCCCGGTGTCGCGAATCTTGCGAGCGGGTTGCAGCGCCGGAAAGGACTCGATTTGTGCGCGAATATCGGGCGAGGCGTTCAACAACACCCACTCCTCACCTCCCGCACTGACCGCAATGGACGATTGGGTCCTCGCGCTCCCCTCGAACTCGCCGCGCCGCAAACGAGCGCAGTTGTCGCAATTGCAATTCCACTGGGGAAACCCACCCCCCGCCCCCGATCCCAACACGCGAATTTTCATGCGCGGATGCTAGGAGCCTGCGCGGCAGAAGGCGAGCCGAGCGTCCCGATCCCTACTGGGTCAGCCAGGCGAATTTCTGTGGTTTGGCCCGGGCACTGGGATCGATCAAGACGTTGATGATGCTCGGCATCTCGTCATCGAGAGCCTGCTTGAATGCGGCGCTGAACTCTTCGGGCGTGCGGACCTTGTAGCCCTTGCCCCCGAAGCCCTCGATCATCTTCTCGTAGCCCGCGTCGATGGTGTAGCCCGACGGCGGTGCGGCGAAGCGATCCAGTGGGAGTTCCTTGATCCCGCCGCCGATCGAGTTGTTGTTCACGATGACGAACACGATATTGAGCTTGTAGCGGCAGGCTGTTTCCACTTCCATGCCGCTGAAACCGAAGGCCGAGTCGCCTTCGACGCAGATCACCTGCTTGTCGGGATGCACCACCGCCGCGGCGATCGCTTGACCCAGACCGACCCCCATCGTGCCGAAGCTTCCGGCGTCGAGGCGCAGACGCGGTTCGTCGTGCATCAGCACGCTGCGGCTGATGTCCATTGTCTGGGCGCCCTCCGCCTGAATGATGCTGCCCGGCGGCGCCTGTTCCTGAATCTCGCGGAACACGCGGTAGTAGCCCATGGGCACGCTTTCGTCGTCCATCATCGCGCGCACGGACTGCTTGTTGGTTTCGACCTTTTCGTTCAGGATGGCGCGCCAGGGCGCATCGGCCGGAAATTTGAAGGGCGTCTTTTCGAGCGCGTCGTTGAGTTGTCCAACGATGGATTTGAGATCACCCACGAGACCCACTGCGGCCGGGACGTTGCGCCCGATCTCCTCTGCGGCGATGTCGATTTGAATCGTCTTGACATTGTCGGCGAAGCGGGGCGGCAAACCGAAGTGCATGATCCAGTTCAGCCGAGCACCGAGTAGAACCACGACATCCGCTTCGCCAAGGGCCAGGGCCCGCCCCGGGGCGACGGAAAGTGGGTGCTCGTCGGGCACCACGCCCTTGCCCATCGGCGAGGACAGGAAGGGAAGTTGAGTGGCTTCGATGAAGGCCCGGACCTCGTCTTCGGCGCGGGAATAGGCGGCGCCCTTGCCGATGATCACGAGCGGACGCTCGGCCGTGCGCAGCAACTCGATCGCGCGCGCTATTTCGCTCGGCTCGGCGTGGGGGCGCGGGGGTTCGGGGCAGCGCGCTGGAAACGAGACTTCTGCCTCGTCGACCTTGGCCGCGATCAGGTCGTCTGGAAAATCGAGATAGACGGCACCCGGTCGCCCGTAGATGCTCGTCCGCACCGCCTGTTCGATGAACGCGGGAATGCGCAGCGCGGAATCGGGTCGCGCCGTCCACTTGGTGTAGAGCCGTGCCGACTCGACCTGAGGCGCCTCTTGAAAGGCACCCTGTCCGTCCTGGTAGGTGATGCTCGCCCCACCGATCACGATCATCGGCCAGCAGTTGGCCCAGGCATTCGAGAGCCCGGCGATGGCGTGGATCATGCCCGGTCCCGACACGACGAGGCACGCGCCCGGGCGCCCGGTCAGATAACCCACCGCCGCCGCCGCATAGCTTGCGGACTGCTCGTTTCGCATGCCGACGTATTTGATGCCCTCGCGCTGGGCCGCAAAGGCGATCCCGAAGACTGGAAAGCCCACGATGCCGAACATCACTTCGACGCCCTGCTGTTTGAGACTGCGGGCAATCAGAGTGGCTCCGTCGATTTGCGCCATCGGTGGTTCTCCTGTTCCGGGTTCTTGGGGTCTTGGTGCTCGTTCTGCCAGAGCGCGCTAGAACTGCTCGATCGGAGGGAGTTCCCCCAACAGCGGCGCCAGGTAAGTGCGAAAGCTCGGGGCGATATCGCAGCCATCGACGATGAATTCGAGCGGCAGGGTTCGCGTCTTGCCCGCCACGTCGCTCAGTTCGATGCGCTTGTATTCGACCTGATACGGGTCGTCGCTCACCCGCTTTATTGCAATCGAACCATGCTCGACGCCTTCGATCGCCAACTCGGCGGCCAGGCGCGCCGAGGCGCGGGCCTCCCGCTGGTCCACCTCGCTGACACAGCCGGCAAACGACCGCTGCAAATACCCAAAAGTGTCTGCCCGCACCCGCAAGTTCTCGCCGAGTCGTTGCTTGATCAGCCCGACGAGATAGTCACCGAGCGCGCCGGTCCCCGAGAGTTGCACGTTCCCATGGGCGTCCTTCTCCACGGTATCCGCCAACTTGGTTGCGATCGCGTTGCCGTCGGCATCGTGGACACCCTCGGAGATCGCAATGATGCAGCGTCCGTGCTTTGTGTAAGAACGGTCTACATCCACGATGAACTGGTCGAGATCGAACGCGACCTCGGGCACGTAGATCAAATGCGGGCCGTCACCCTCTCGGCTGCGCGCCATCACGCTCGCCGCGGTCAGAAAACCCGCGTGGCGCCCCATGATGATATCCACCTTGATGCCCGGAAGTGCCGCGTTGTCGAGCTGATCCCCCATCAGGGCCAGGGCGACAAAGCGCGCGGCAGAGGGGAAACCCGGGGTGTGGTCGTTGTGCTCGAGATCGTTGTCGATGGTCTTGGGGATGTGAAACGCGCGCAGGTCGTAGCCCTCGTCCCGAGCCATTTCGTTGACGATGCGCGCCGTGTCGGAGCTGTCATTGCCGCCGATGTAGAAGAAATAGCGAACGTCGTTCTCGGCAAAGCGGTCGAAGATTTTCTTGCAATATTCCTTGTCGGGCTTGTCCCGGCTGCTTCCCAGCGCCGAAGACGGGGTGTTGGCGATCCGCTCGAGACGGTCCTGGGGAATCTCGCTCAGGTCGATGAAATCGTTCTTGACGATGCCGCTGACCGCGTGATGCGCGCCCAGGATTTTGCCGATCGCATCGCAAGAACGCAGAACTTCGATGCATCCGACCATGGATTGGTTGATGACTGCGGTCGGCCCACCCGATTGTCCGATGACCGCGTTGCCCGCGAGTGTCTTCGACATATTGTTGATCTCTTGCCCGTGCTCTTGCTGATGCGCTGCTGATCTTACCGGGCCGGAAGATACGAAACTGAATTGGTTGCGTCGACGATTGCACATCCACCCATGATCCGGGGCGGTGAATTCCATTTCGATCTCGCCAGGAGCTTTCTGGCGGCTCAATCGCGAATTCTATATTCTGCACGCTTCTCAAGGCCTCAGAGCGATTCCCAATGCATCGATATCCAGAGCTTTCATTCACCGTCGGCATGCCCAACATGGTGCCGGATCAGCTTTCTGAAGTTGAGCTGCTCAAGATCTACGCCGAATTTCAGTGGAACCAATTGGGCCAGGCCCTCGACTGCCCGTCGCATCTGCTGGTGAGCGATGAAGGCGAACGTCTCTACGCGTCGGTGATCCAGGTTGAATCGCGCTTCGGGCGCGACGGCAACATTGCGCAGTACCAGGAAGGCGATCAGGTTCACGCACGGGGCGCGGTACAGTTTTACGCCAAGCACTTCGTGGAAGGCTGGACCCTGTTCGACAAGAAGGAAATTCCCGAAGCGACCGTCGCGGGCATCAAGACCAAAGCCGACCTCGAAGCACTCGACTCCACCTGGATCTGCATGACCAATGCCATGGTCGCCCGACTGGCGGACAACAGTCGCCTCAAAACCTTCAGTCCTCTGGGGATCAAGGACAAGCGTGTTCCGACCTCGAGCGAGAAGCCCCTGGGCATCGTCGAACACGAGCGCGTGATGCAGACGGGCAAAGTCGAGCCTTTCTATGGTCCGGAACGCTTGACTCCGATCTGCCCGGTCGATGCCAGCCCAATCCCATACGCGATCCAATTGGAGAACGATCTCAACGGCGCGGGCCTGCTCTACTTTGCCAGGTACGTAGCCATGATGAACTACGCCGAAAGAATTTTCTTGCTGAAGCGACTTCCCCGACCCTTTTCACAACCCCTGATTCGCTTTCTTTCCACCGAGCGCCGCCGTTCGTTCTTCTTCGCCAATGCGCAAGAGACCGACGAAGTCATGGTCTACTGCACGGGTGCTGCGGTCGACCTCGATCGCGCGCCGAAGCGTCCGTCCGGACTGCGCACCGAAGCCATGCGCTTTCAGTTCTTCTTCGATTTGCACCGCAAGTCCGACGGCGTGCTGATGGGCAAGTCCGTCGTGTCGAAGGCGCTTTCGATCCCAAATCGCTTCAGCAGCCTGTTAGGTGAAGCAAGGCGATTTGCGGCGGAGTTGAGTGAAGGGCGCAATCAGGCGTCATAGCCGAGCGAATTCGTGGTCGGTTATTTCGGCGAATACTGCAATGGCAGCCCGAAGCTGGGCAGCGTCCCCCGCTGGACCCAAAATCCGCGCTCGTGCTATTCTCCGGTGCCGCTCGCGTAGATCCCTATGTTGGTCTCGTTCGATGCGGCTCATGGATCGGTTCAAAAACACCGACATAACAGAAAACGTTGCCTACACAGGGCAATCACAGGCGGCTCCTTGAACGATCAGACCATCATGAAGAACGTTGCGCTGGTGGGCGCCGGCTATTGGGGCAAGAATCTCGCACGAGTGCTGGGCGAACTCGGGCGCCTGCGGACCATTTGCGACACCGACGAGGCGGTTGCGGCGCCGATCGCCAAAAAACAGGGCGCCGTCTGGGTCGACGATCTCGGGGCGGTGCTCGAAGACCCCGAAATTGCGGCCCTCGTGATCGCGACCCCGGCCATCACGCACTTCGAAATTGCCAGCAACGCCCTGGCCGCCGGCAAGGACGTCTACGTCGAAAAACCCCTCGCCCTGAGCGATCGCGACGCGCGGCGCCTGTGCGAGGTGGCGCGGGAGCATCAGCGAATCCTGATGGTCGGTCACCTGCTTCAGTATCACCCGGCCTATTTGAAACTGCGCGAACTGGTGGACGCGGGCCAACTCGGCCGACTCCAGTACGTCTACTCCCACCGGCTGAACTTCGGAAAAATCCGTACCGAAGAAAACATTCTCTGGAGCTTTGCGCCCCACGACATTTCGATGATTCTGGGTTTGGCCAACGCGATGCCTACCCGGGTCGATGCCACCGGCCACTGCTATCTCCACGGCCAGAACCCCGACATTACCACCACCCACCTCGAGTTTCCCAACGGACTCAAGGCACACATCTTCGTGTCCTGGCTCCACCCGTACAAGGAACAAAAACTCGTGGTCGTGGGCGATCGCGGCATGGCGGTGTTCGACGACACCTGTCCCCTCGAAGAAAAACTCGTGTTGTATCCGCACGTCGTTTTGTGGAAGGGCGGGCAACCCGAGCCCAAGAAGGGCGACGCCGAACCTGTCGCTCTCGAAGACGTCGAACCCCTGCGCAATGAGATCGAACACTTCCTCGAGTGCGTTGAAACCAGAGCCGTTCCGCGCACCGATGGCGAAGAGGGTGCGAGGGTTCTTTCGGTTTTGAATGCGGCGCAGATCGCCGTCGATGCCAAAGCCAGAATTTCGGACGATCGTCAGCGGGTCCAAGCGTCGGATCATCCCAGCGCCATGATCCACGAGTCGGCACATGTCGACGACGACGTGACGATCGGCGAAGGCACCCGAATTTGGCACTTCGTTCACGTGCTCGGCAACACCCAAATCGGTCGCGACTGCGTGCTGGGCCAGGGCGTCATGGCCGGCCCGAACGTGGTGATCGGCAACAATGTCAAGATCCAGAACAACGTCGCCATCTACGACGGGGTCACCCTCGAAGACGGCGTTTTCTGCGGACCGAGCTGTGTCTTCACCAACGTCCTCACCCCCCGCGCAGAAGTCGAACGCAAGAACGAGTTTCTGCTGACCCGGGTCGGCCGTGGGGCCACGATCGGCGCCAATGCAACCATTGTGTGTGGCAACGAAATCGGCCACCACGCGATGGTTGGCGCCGGCGCCGTGGTCACCCATCCCGTGCAACCCCATGCACTCGTGGTTGGCAATCCCGCGCGACAGATCGGCTGGGTGAGCGCCGCGGGCGAACGGCTGGGCGACGACCTCGTGTGTCCTCGCACGGGAGATCGCTACGAGCTCGGCGCCGACGGACAGCTCGAAGCCCTGGCGAGCGCCGATGGACTCGGCGACTGACATGAGCAACGTTCCCTTCGTCGATCTCGCGGCTCAGTATCAGCGCCTGAAGTCGCAGATCGACGCGCGTATCCAAGTCGTGCTCGACCATGGTCGTTACATCATGGGCCCGGAAGTGGCCGAGCTCGAAGCAGCCCTGTGTGAGTTTGCCGGCTGCAAGCACGCGATCGCGGTCTCGAGTGGAACCGACGCGCTGGTGATGGCGCTGATGGCCGAGGGAGTGGGTCCGGGCGATGCCGTATTTCTGCCCGCGTTTACCTTCACGGCCTCTGCAGAAGTCATCCTTCTCGTGGGTGCCCAGCCGGTGTTTGTCGACGTAGACGAAAAGACCTTCAATCTCGACCTCGAACATCTGCGCAGCATGATCAAGAAAGTCGAAGACGAGGGTGAACTACGGGCCAAGGCGATCGTGCCGGTAGACTTGTTCGGACTCCCCGCCGACTTCGCGGCGATCAACGCGCTAGCCGGCGAACACGGCTTGTTCGTGATCGACGATGCAGCTCAGAGCTTTGGTGGCCAGATCGGAGAAGTGCGCGTAGGCACTCTCGCGCCGGTGACGACCACGAGTTTCTTTCCCGCAAAACCACTCGGCTGCTACGGCGACGGCGGCGCAATTTTCACCAATGACAGCGAACGCGCCGATTTGCTGCGTTCGATTCGCGCCCACGGCAAAGGCGAGGGCAAGTACGACATCGTCCGAGTCGGCGTAAACGGCCGGCTCGACACCTTGCAGGCGGCCATTCTGCTGCCCAAACTCGCCGTCCTCGCCGAAGAACTCGCGGCCCGGGAACGCTTGGCCAATCGCTACGATGCAAAGCTCTCCGGAGCGGTCACGACCCCCGCGCGACAAGCGGGAAAAACCAGCGCCTGGGCCCAATACTCGATCCTGCTCGACGACCGGGACCGAGTGATGGCGGCCATGGGCGAAGCGGGCATCCCGACTGCGGTCTACTACCCGTTGCCGATGCACTTGCAGCCCGCCTACGCGGAGTTCGGAGACGGCGAAGGCTCACTGCCCGTGAGCGAATCCCTGTGTCGCCGCATCATGAGCCTGCCCATGCATCCCTACCTGGATGAAGCCACCAGCGACCGCGTCTGCAAAGCGCTGCTCGAAGCCATCCGCTGACCACAATCCTGTGACCTGTCGAATTTCCGGCCCGGCCAACCGGCAAGTAGCACGCAAATTGCTGCTAGTCTTTTCGGCTCACCCTCATGGAGGAAATCATGCCCCCAGGTTCGAGCACTTTCGCGAGCGATGACAAAGACGTCGTTGGTTTCATGCAAGGACTGGTCAAGCGCAACCCCCACGAACCCGAATTCCATCAAGCCGTCTTTGAAGTTGCTTCCACCCTGATGCCGTTTCTCCGGAAGAATCCACAGTATCGCGAAAACCGCATCCTCGATCGCATGACCGAGCCGGATCGAATCATCATTTTTCGCGTCGTCTGGGAAGACGACAAGGGCAACGTCCGCACCAATCGCGCCTGGCGTGTTCAATTCAACAACAGCCTGGGCCCGTACAAGGGGGGCATGCGCTTTCACCCGTCCGTCACCCAGAGTGTGCTCAAATTCCTCGGCTTCGAGCAGGTGCTGAAGAACAGCTTGACCGGGCTGCCCATGGGCGGCGCCAAGGGTGGGTCGAACTTCAATCCCAAGGGCAAGAGCGACCGCGAAGTCATGCGATTTTGCCAGTCGCTGATGGTCGAACTGCACAGGCACATCGGTGAAAACACCGACGTACCGGCCGGGGACATCGGCGTCGGCGGTCGCGAGATCAGCTTCATGTTCGGCCACTACAAGCGACTTGAAAACCGCTGGGCGGGAGTCATGACGGGCAAGGGTTTGCAGTTCGGCGGAAGCCTCATACGCACCGAAGCAACCGGCTACGGCTGCGTCTACTTTTGCCAGCACATGCTCGAGAAGGCGAAAGACGGTCTTGAGGGCAAGACCGTCGTGATTTCGGGCTCGGGCAATGTCGCGACCTATGCGGTGCAAAAAGTCACCGAACTGGGGGGCAAGGTCGTGACCCTGTCCGATTCCGGTGGTTTCATCCACGATCCCAGCGGCATCGATCCGGACAAGCTCGATTACATAATCGACCTCAAGACCGTGAAACGCGGGAGAATCAGCGAATACGCGGACAAGTACAAGAAGGCCACGTTTCACGAGGGACAGCGCCCGTGGTCGGTCCCCGCGGATATCGCCCTCCCCTGTGCAACCCAGAATGAAATTTCGCTTGCAGACGCCGAGACCATGCTCAAAAACAACATCAAGGTGGTCTGCGAGGGGGCGAACATGCCCACCGAAGCAGACGCCATGCACGCGTTTTTGAAGGCCGGTGTGATCTTCGGTCCGGGCAAGGCGGCCAACGCCGGTGGCGTCGCGGTCTCGGGGCTCGAGCAGAGCCAAAACGCCTTGCGCTTGAGTTGGAGCCGGGGAGAAGTAGACGCGCGCTTGCAGGGAATCATGACCGACATCCACTCCCGCTGCGTCGAGTACGGAACCCGGGCAGATGGCAGCGTCGACTACGTCGCAGGCGCCAACATCGCGGGCTTCGTCAAGGTGGCGGATGCAATGCTCGCGTACGGACTCGTCTAGGAGTCTGCGCGGCCGAAGATCAGAACGAAAAACCGAAGCCGGCGGTCAACTGATAGCCTTCCTCGGAGAACCCGAGGTCGATTCGGAACGGCGCGGTGCGCTCCAATGTGAAGAGCAGGCCCACCCCGAAGCTGTGCCGCAGCTTGACATGGAATAGCCGTGTCCCGTTCTTTGCCACCGCACCGACGTCATAGAAAATTGCCGCGCCCACTCGCTCGACGCGAAGCGACTCTCTGATCAGAAGCGGAAAGCCCCTGGGTATGAACCAGAATCGATACTCGGCGCGGCCGATCCAGGAGGCGGCATCGCGGAAGCGGCCCTCGATGAAGCCGCGCATGTCGTGGCCTCCACCGAGGGTCGGCAGGGCAAAGAATGGAAGATCACCCGAAGTGAGTTCCAAGCGGATACCCAGGGCGACGGTATCCGTGGGAGGGTTCTCTTCTCCCGAGCTTCCCCCGCTGTGAAACAAACCGGGAACGGTGTGCACCCAGCCGCCATACAGTCGATAGAGTGCCCCGACGTTGCCACCGCTCTGCAGCACCGCAGCGTCGACATCGGCGCCCACCACCCAACCCCGGTAGGGATTGATCGGGCTGTCCCGGGTATCCCAACGGGTCGAGATTTGGATGCGGCCGAGATCTCGATGCTCGGCTTCGTCCCACAACTCAGGGTCTAGATCCTCGACCTGTAGTCTATTGCCACCTTTCTTGACCCGGCCCTCCGAAAGTTCGTGAAGTTCGGCAGCCAACCCCAAACCGACTACCCAATTCGAACCGGGTTCCGGAACCGCCCGCTCGAAGCCTATTTCGAGTCGGATGAGTTCGTCCGTGTAGCTCGCTTCATCGCTTTCCTTGCTATTGGGACCGAGGCCGAAGAAACGGCGAGTCAGCGTCTTGCCATAACTCACCCTGGAACGCCAAAAGCTACGATCCTTGAACAAGATCCCGCCCGCGGGCAAATCGCGTTGATGCATCCAGCGATCCCAGATCAGCACATAGCTCTGCTGACCCTCGGTCGTGTAGGACGCGAAGACCCCGAGAAATTCGCGTCGGCGTTGCAGGCGAAAATCGC
>SMVB01092497.1_pt1 | contig 16422 bp, 14 predicted proteins | sample 2456461 | NCBI WGS metagenome assembly SMVB01 (sample SAMN11095934, study PRJNA526329) | marine sediment metagenome | biome: Marine sediment; feature: Surficial sediment; material: Deep marine sediment; isolation source: Hadal surficial sediment | place: Pacific Ocean | collected 2014-05 | depth...
GCGGCAATCGCATACACCATAATAGTGGAGCTGGTTTGCATATGAACGGCGATGCCAGCATGGGTGGTGATGGAATTGTTTCCCATGGAGTAATAGAAAATAATATTTTCTATGAAAACGGCAACACAGGAGGATCCGCGATAAACATGGATGGTGTTACCGACTCAATCGTGCGCAATAATTTAATTTATGACAATCACGCTAGCGGCATTTCACTTTATCAAATTGATGGTGCCAGTGAATCCCATAACAACCAGGTGCTCAATAACACCATCATTATGGCAAACAACGCTCGATGGGCGCTCAATATCCAAAACACACAAGACAATAAGCTGTTTAATAATATAGTTTTAAATAACCATCGAACCCGCGGCAGCATACTGGTCAATGCACCAATTTCCCCGGGTTTCGAAAGTGATTACAACTTAGTAATGGATCGCTTTGCAAGCGATGGCACGGGCGACCTACGTCTAAGCCTGAGCGACTGGCAGTCACTGGGCTTTGATGCGAATTCCAAGATTGCTTCTCCTGAGGAAATCTTTGTAAATGTAGATGCTGGAGATTTTCGACTTAAGGCAGGCAGTCCTGCGATAGATGCTGGAACACCTCTTGACCTTATTACGTCGGATTTAGACAGTACCCTGCGGCCGAGTGGCAGCGCTTTTGATATTGGTGCATACGAATTTTAAGTGTTGATTGTTAGTAAGGATTAAAGAGGTCGATTGGATACAGCCATCGAATTGAGTCGATACTTGGTGGTTGCAACCGGGGGTCTATTTACTTTCAGTTAGTTCTAATGGGTTAAAGAGTACATTAGGTAGTTTACCCCTAACTGGTAGGCTGAATTGGCATACCGAGTGGGATAAGCAGGATGGTAGGTATGTTCCCAACCGTCGCCCATATCTGAGTTCCAATTGATCAATACCATTATCCTACCTTCATCATCTAGAATGGCGTGGTTGGTGGCATAATCAATATCCTGCTCACCGTAGTCATCTGTTCGACCTATGGCCGGAATCATTTGTGGGCCATCAATATCATAGAAACAATGAAAAATTTCATGATCGGATGAGAGTTGAACAATTTCTCGATCGGGAAACACTTGACTGAATCCCGAAATAAAATTATCCCATTGCCGGGTGCCCCAAAAATCATCGACTAAAAGAAAACCGCCTCTGAGCAAATACTCTCGGAGATTTTCTATTTCCAGAGGATTAAAATTGACCCCGCCGTTCTGCCCGACTTCTAACATGTATAAAAACGGGTAGTCGAAAATATCCTCGTCGTCCAGGCGGAGTACCTTCGGGTCGCTCATCACGCGAATGTTAGTAAGCCGGGATACTCCTCGAAGGAAATTTATATCGGCATCCGGAAAATCGATAGCCCAAGTGCCACCACCGAATCCACCGCGAAAGCCTCCACCGTAATAAGTGTCATACTGAACCCTTACGAAGTTGAATTCTCCTCCGCGGTCATAATCAGGGGCATAGGGATCCACCTGCCGTGGAACCTGGGCATTAACAACCGGGTTCAACAGAATTATCAGTAATAACGTGGCCAGTACTTGAGTCATTTCAGGTAATTTCAACTCATCAAAATAAGTAATTGGTTTCAGAGTCTATCCCAGTTGCCCCTACTTAGGCCAATTGTTCGCAGGAATAATGGGCAAACAGGGAAATGGTTAACACTAGTCAACCGCCAAGAGTAATTATTGATTGCTAAATTAGCTGCATAGCAATCAGATTCGCTATTGTAATGATGCACAATAATCCTCATTGCTGCTCGATGGTGTGAACCAGATAAAGTCATAGGGGGATATGCTCGAATAGGCTTGCATATAATCAAGCGGGTCATCCGATTCAGGGTCAACTTCAAGAAATGCCAGAGCAACTATCTGCTCTCGGGACGTTGAAGGATTAAGTGCCATAATATAATTAGGTACGCTTAAATCCTGTCTTACATGGTAATTTCCTGCCACTAATAAACGAATCATTCCAGGTAACAAGTCAGCCTGTTCAAAGGTGAGACTCAGTGCCATCTGGTGATCACGAGCCTGTTGAATGCCTACCATTGCAGGAAACTGGCTGGCTGGCAGCATATTGCAATGGCTGGCATCAATCTCTTCATTCAATTGCTCAATTGCAGTGGCATCCAACACCGAGCTAACCGCCTCGTCCAGTGGCTGGCCATACATTTCACCAACTTGCTGACTACTGATATTAGCGGAGCGGACAGCAATTCCGGCCTGCAGTGAGTCCAAAATCAGCGGTCCGTAATAAGGCCAATCCCAGCCTTCCTCTTCCCATTCCAGATATACCTTAAGCTCATCCAAAGAGTTAATGTTTTGCTGTTGAATTGTTTCAAGACGGTCGTCGGACGAGGAATCAATCATCTCCAATGAGATTGAATCAAGCTTATTTGATGCTATTAGTTGATTGAGTAAATCCAATTGCAGGCGGTGGTGATCGGGATTGTCATGTTTTTCACCGAGCAGCACATATTGACTATTGGTAATCGCTACAAACAATTCATCCCCATCAATGAACGCTTCCTTATTATTGTCCCAGATTTTCCCAACCAGTGGATGATTGGTGTAGAGTCCAGATTCCCAACTACCGATCGGTGCGATAACTTGGGTACAGCCGGTTGTTAGAATTAACAGAACAATAGCGGTGGAAACTAACGTGCAGATTCGAAACTGGAGTGGCCAAAGGGGAAAAGGATGATTAGTCATATAGATTCTCAGTCGAGGCCACCCAGATCCAACCAGCCCAGGTAGGTAGTCTCATCCCAGAAACTTTGGAAGTAGGCAATAGCAGCCAGTTTGTCATCACCACTGAGCACATCGCTAAACGGAGGCATCTGGCCACCATACGGCGCACCGCCGGTATCTATAATCTCGGTCAGCTGGCCAACGGGGTGGTGCCATGCATGGGCACTGCCGTTTAGCGGTGGCGGCGGAAAGGACCCGTCTGGCAATCTTTGGCGCCAGTCTTCCACCAGGCCTTGTGCTTGATCTCCATGGCACACTGCACAATTTTCGGAAAACACCTGGGCTCCATGTTCCAATTGACCCTGGTTATACCACCGTTGTTGTCCCTCCGAATCGGAGCCCGTTCCAGCTAACTGTGCGACACCAGGCTGTGGAGTGTCTTCACCCGCATCCCCACACCCATTCAGCGTTACAAATACAAGAAACCCAAGGGACAAAAATTTCATCATTTTGAATTCTCTATTGATTACGTTTCGGGTAGTCAAAGTCTATTAGATCTGCTGTCTCATAGGCAATTTCACTCCAGTGTTCTAAACGCAGCCGAAGCTCCACCAGACCGCTGGTAGGTACATTGTCTATGTCGGCATCACACATGTCATTTACAAACTCGGTTATTGCAGGATTGTGACCCACAAGCATGGCCGAATCATAGTCTTCATCAATCAGACTAGCCGCTTTTAAGAACATTGCTGCACCGGCAAAATACAATTCGGGATTTGCGGCTATATCATCCTGAGGAAAATTGATTGCTTTGGCAAAAAGAATAGCCGTTGTTTTTGCCCTGATCGCTGGACTACTGACAATACACTGCACATGGCGGTCTTGGGCAACAAAACGTTCAGCCATGACGTCAACATCTCTTAACCCCCGGTCCGCTAATGGTCGCTCGAAATCCTTAAGTTCGGGATCACTCCAGCTGGATTTGGCATGGCGAAATAAAAAAAGTGTTTTCATCAAATGAAAATATAGAAATTAAGATTCGGCAATTAAGACGCCTTATACCCCAATAGCCCAATAAAAACCAGCACTTACAATTCCCAACAAAACTTCAGTACCAACTACCAGATTAGGAGCAGTGCAGATCACACTGCCTATGAAGCCTGATTCCTCAATGATGTCCGACGCGAGGAAAAACCGTAGGCCACCTGCTGAAATTCTAATACGAGTCCTGCCTGCGGATACTGCATTTTTACCGTTGGCATAACAAAAAGCTTGTAAATACAGGCTTTTTTTCTCAATTAATTTTATCTATTGCAAAGAACTAGAAACTTCTTCAGCTTTGGCAAGAATACGTAATAAATTCCCACTCCATAATTTCGCTATATCGTCCTCATTGTATCCGCGATTTACCAGCTCCCGAGTGACGTTGATTGTTTCTGTAGCATTGTCCCAACCTAACACTCCACCGCCTCCGCCAAAATCAGATGAGATTCCGACGTGATCAATGCCAATCAAATTAACCGCGTAGTCTATATGATTTATAAACTCGCTGACATTCGATAAGGGCCAGGTATCATTGATAATTGACAGACCATTATTGTAGGCGTTTCTCGCCTCATCCGGGAGAGAGCTAGCCTCTGCAGCAGATCGAACTCCAAAGGATTGTCGTAACTCAGTTATTGCCGCTGTTCTTTCTGGCGGTACCAGTTTTATATAACCGTCAAAGGCAACAATGTGTACTACACCGCCGTTTTCCTTAAGCGCCAACAACTGTTCGTCATTCATATTTCTCGGGTGGTCAGCCACACCGGTGACGCTAGAGTGGGATGCAATAACCGGCGCCAACGAGTGACGGGTTGCATCCAGCATCGTCTGCCGCGATACATGGGATATATCAACCAGGATACCAAGACGGTTTAATTCTTCCACCACCTGATAGCCAAAGTCACTAAGCCCGCCATGTTCCTGTTCTGAATCTCCAAAACGCTCTTGCGGTTGAGCTGAATCCCCTATGTCATTATGGCCGTTATGTACCAGGGTCATATAGCGGGCACCCCGTTCACGGAAATCTTCCAGTACCGACAAATCTTTACCAATCACAAAACCATTCTCGATGCCAATCATTGCCACCAGTTTTCCCTGGGCGTGAATTGCTTCCATCTCGGCTGCAGTTGAAGCAAAACCAATACGATCAGGGTATAGATCGTCGGTCATTCGATGAATAGCATCAAACTTGGTCAGAGCATCCCGTCTTGCTCTGGCATAATTAATTTCGTTACGCTCTTGCTGGCCCACATAAACAATAAAAAAAGCAACATCCAGGCCCCCTTCTTCCATTTTTTCTAAGTCAACCTGCGCATCAGCCCGAACTGCTGGATCAACAGCACCCGTAGCAAAATCGAACGGAATGTCCACATGGGTATCCAGCGTCATTACCCGCTCATGAATGCCCCTGACGCCCTGCTCTGTGTCATTGGCGGTCTGTGCATTGGCTATTGGTAACAGGCAAAAAATACCAAACAGCAAAATTAACGAATAAATTAATTGATATTTCTCAGCTTTTTTATCAATACCCAATTGCATCATGACTGGCTTCCTCAATCGACAATGTCGGATTCACGACCTGGCAGACCTGATATTCCGCTGCCTATGTTTCCAGCAATTGTCTTTATAGTAAAGAAAGACAATTAGCGTTTCAAACTGAAATAAAAACAGCATCAATATTTTAGTAAGATTGGAGAGAAAAGTCCTGCACTGATTTAGGCAAGTACTGAATCAGTTTAAGATCGTACAAGAAGGGGAAGAACTTCTGTTCTTCCCCTTCTTGTACATGTCTGTTTTGCTTTGATACATATTCCTTATGTGACTTTTACCAACCCTGTCGATAACACGAATATGGAAATAGGCCCAGAGTCTTTCCATTCGTGGTTGAAATATTGATGTAGGGAGAGTTTGCATGTTTAAGCTGTTAAAGAGTGTTTCAGTGGCTGGGGTAATACTTGTTAGCTCCTCAGTACTGGCACAACCAAACCAGCCAACTAATGATTTTTTAACTGAAATAGAGTTGGGTGCCATCTTCACGTCGGGAAATACGGAGGATGAAAATATAAAATACAAAGTCACCTTCGATTGGCTGCGTGGCAATTGGGAACATCAATTTGTCACCGAAGGATTTAGATCCTCAACGGAAGACGAACTATCGGCCCAACGCCTTTATCACGTGGGCAGTACTCAATACAACGTGAACGAAACCAGCTACTGGCTAGGAAGGTTAGCCTATGAAGATGACCGATTCAGCGGTTATGATTATCAAGCCGATGCCACCATGAGTTACGGAAGAAATTTTTTACAAACAGTCGACAATATGGCACTGTCAACTGAAATCGGTGCCGGAGTAAGAAAATCTGAAAGTGAACTTGAGGACTTCACCGAGGCGATAATTCGGGCCGCCGGTACCTATGAGTGGAGTGTCTCAGAAACTGCCAATTTCGTTCAGACATTGAGTGTCGAGGCCGGTGATGAATCTACCATTTTTCGATCTGAGAGCGCTATTAACAGCGAAATAATGGAAAACATGTCTTTACGGTTTTCGGTCTCAGTTAAACATCAGACAGAAGTTCCTATTGGCCGGGAAAAAACTGATACCGTAACAGCCGTAACTTTGGTGTGGAACTTTTAGCTCAATCATACAACTCTAAACTCTGGAAAGGCCTTCATGTTACCTGCCATTCGCTTATACTGGATAGTCACGATTATAGCAATGCCCCTGAGTGCGGCATGGCTATTATTTGTGACATCTGGCTCCATGAGAGTTGTAGAGCTGATTACCCATCCTTTTCAGTTCATCCTCTTTTTGGTTTTACTAGGCTATGCCGTAGTAGGATACATTGACCTGAATTGGACAACTAGTAACTTGAAACGTAATTATCCGGTTCTGGCCAACCTACGTTATTTGCTGGAATATATCCGACCTGAAATACAGCAATATTTTGTTGCCAATAATACCGAAGAACGACCATTTAACCGCGAGCAGCGCGATTTAATTTATCGCCGCGCCAAAAATCTAGACGACACCCTGCCATTTGGTACTCAAAGAGATATCCTTGAACCGGGCTATCGTAGCCTGTACCACTCAATAAACGCTACGCAGGTCAAGGAAGAATACGTAAGGATAACCATAGGTGGACCACAGTGTGCAAAACCCTATTGTGCTTCACGGCTGAATATCTCTGCCATGAGCTTCGGAGCTTTGAGTGCCAATGCTATTAGTGCCCTCAACAAAGGCGCGGCCATGGGAGGATTTGCCCATAACACCGGCGAGGGCAGTATTAGTGAATATCACCTAGCTCACGGTGGTGACATTATCTGGCAAATCGGCACAGGATACTTCGGTTGCCGCACCGAAGCAGGGAAATTTGATGACCAGGCCTTCGCTGACAAGGCCACCATGGATGTAGTTAAGATGATCGAAATCAAAATCTCCCAGGGTGCAAAGCCGTCCCATGGCGGCGTATTGCCTGGCGCTAAAGTAACTTCGGAGATCGCCAGAATTCGCACTGTGGAAGTAGGAAAAACTGTTGTGTCGCCTGCCTGTCATCCTGAGTTCAGTACCCCCATTGGATTACTGCAATTTGTAAAAAGGCTGCGTGATCTATGCGGTGGCAAGCCCGTGGGATTCAAGCTTTGTCTCGGTCGTAAAAGTGAATTTTTAGCTATCCTAAAAGCCATTTTGGAAACGAATATACTGCCTGACTTTATTACAATTGATGGCGCCGAGGGGGGAACTGGTGCGGCGCCAGTGGAGTTTTCAAACCGGTTGGGAACGCCCTGCCTGGAAGCAACTTTCTATATAAACCAGGTATTAATCGGTGCCGGGTTGCGTGACAGAATCAAACTAATAAGTGCCGGATTAACTTCCAGTGGGTTCTATATGCTTGAGAAAATTGCCGTGGGAGCCGACGCGGTAAACGCGGCGCGTTCAATGATGATGGCTCTAGGTTGTGTACAGGCGCGCGCATGTAACACTAACCACTGTCCCAGCGGCGTCGCAACTACCGATCCACGCAGAGGTCGCGCCATAGACATCACAGACAAATCAGTTCGAGTCTATAATTTTCATCGTGCCACCGTACATGCTTTCAATGAGCTTTGCGGTGCCATGGGTTACGATGATCCATCGATGCTTAAGCCGAGGGATATTGTTTGTCGTTATGATAGGGGTTACAAATATTTTGATGAGCTTCATACCACAATCTTACCTGGCCAACTACTGGATGGTAGCGCTCCAAACGAATATATTGATGAATGGAACCTTGCCAGAGCTGACCGATTCTAGACACCGCTTTTTACCAAACTGATCTACCGCCTCTTCCTTATATTTGAGCCTTTACACTACTTCAGGTATCAAGCAAACTGTTCAGTATGCGAAAAACGACTTTACTCTCACTATTGCTTACTGTCTTTGTTCTTTGGCTCCCATCGAGCATAAAGGCTGATCAGAATGATATTCGCCTGAATGGATTATTTGAGGCACTCTCTCAGACCGATAACATTGATCTTTTGACCGAAATAGAAAATCGAATTTGGGCAATCTGGCATGAATACTCGAATGAGAATGTGCAGTCTTTGTTGTTGACGGGTATCGATTATATGAACCGGCAATATGCGGACGAAGCTTTGGCTATATTTAACCGGATCATACAACAGTATCCTGACTACGCCGAAGCCTGGAATAAACGGGCGACCCTTCATTACATGCTCGGCAATCTGGATGCGTCAATAAGCGATATTGACCGGACTCTGGAACTGGAACCAAGACATTTTGGCGCGTTGTCAGGGCTTGGATTGGTCTATATACAGCAACAAAACCTACTTAAGGCACGCGAAGCATTTGAGAATCTTTTGAAGGTTCACCCAAATAGCCCGGCCGGAATTGAAAACCTTAATAGAGTTAACGAGGCTTTCAGACTGAATTTTATATAAGGTTTATCTGACTAAATCTCGTCAAAAAAAAGGACGGTACCAGGTACCATCCCTTTATATTTTGCCTAACGATTAAGTCAGGTATTCAATGGCGAAATTACTGACGAGTACCAGTAAGAGCCATTGCGCCGAATGGACTATCAATTTCACCGGTCAGTTCATCACCGTCAACCGTGCCACTAAATGTCAAACTCATTTGTGTACCCCCAGCATCGATATTAGCGGAAAAGGTTAGCGCATCGCCATCTACCATAATGTCACTCAAAGCAGCTTCACCTAAGCCCTCCAGTGTCATATTACCAGTACCGTCGTCGGCTATCGTCAGAATAGCGTTAATTGGGCCTGCCGGAGTGTTCAAGTTAACATCCCAAGCTCCAATTGCCGGATTTGAAGTAGATGCACAACTGGCCAGGACCAAAATCATCGCCATTAATGATCCACCGATAAAATTTTTCATAATCTAGTTACCTTTTAATTAATGATGCATTTTCAATAATGCAGTCAGTGAGAATTGTGAGACCATAAAGACACGACTGAGACGCATCAACTGAGTCACCCGTATTAATTTACATCGAAAACCAGGAGCACCCACTTAGACTTAGTGAAAATTCGGATAGCAACATGTTCCCCCGTTCCCATGTTCCAACTGCCGAGATAATATCCCGCCAGCGGGTCTTCATTGTCCGGTTAATCGCGCTTTAGTCAACCGAAATTAGCCTGAGGAACCGCTGATCACGGTTAAATTTCCTTTGTTAGCAGGGTAAGTATATAAATCTGTCTTGATCAGCGGGATTTTCGTGTAAATCAACCGAGGCCCACAGCATTCACGGTGACTTCCAAGCGACCAGCCATGATTCGGAAATCTTATTAAATCCCAGGTCAATTACCCCCTGCTCCAGCCCACGCATATGAGCAGCGCCATAAAATAAGCTAAGAGTCCTGAGTTCTGGATCTTGCAAACTATTTTGTAATGCGGCTAATGCCGCATCATTTCTGTCATCTAGAATCGTGATGCGGGCGCCAAGGGTCGAACCGGAGCGGTAAAAATTCCCCCCGGTTGAAGCCAGGCTTTGTCCAAGCAAGTGTTTGAATGCACCTTGCCGGTTAGGCGCCCGCCATAGACGCAGCAAGTCTGCTGTTGAGTAGGCTGGTGCAACTTGTTGACCATTTTTAATTGCAGCCTCCTGCAGTGCTATTTCCGACAGTACTAGATTGAGAAAGGAAGAAAAAAAAGTTTCCCCCTTCGCCGCCATAATTGATTCAAGCTCCTGGGGTTCCAGGTCAGCATGAATAAAGTTGGCACGATTATAATTGATTGAATCCAACTGAAATTCGAGCGCCAAGGCACTAGAGAGTCGGCTTTGAATAAAACCAATCAATCCTGATCCGCCGGTTGATCCACTCCCATCAGGTCGAACATTTTCGTCTGCGACCAATTCGTATAATACAGCGTCTCTTCCGGCAAAATACTCATTCAAGGTATCGTAGTATTGGCCTTCACCCATGTGTACTGCTGCCACAAGATCCAGTTCCACTCCATTACTGTTTCTATAGGTTTTGACAGCAGTTTGTAGCTCCCCTTCAAACTCATTCACACCCTGTTGAAAGCGCAAAAAAACATCCGTGAAAGTACCTTCTGAGCTTTGGCCATAGGCAAGGTAGGTAAAGACTATGGCAAACAAAGTTAAACAAATTGTCAACTGTGCTTTGAATTTGGGGCCAGACACAAACATAAGTTGGATACTCTTGCTAGCTGGTTTCAGGTGTACCACCAAAGGGAGCCATTGCCACGGTCAGTGTCTTGGGCCGTCGATCTGATGCCAGATAATTAGCTATACTTTGACGACTTTCGAACCTCTTTTTAAATGCAGCAAGCTAAGGATAGCTTTCCAGTACTTGCAGCGCAAACGGCCTGACGTAATTCAGGTAATGCCAGGCGATATAGTCCACGTATGAAATACTTCCGCCAACAAAATAATGACACTCTCCTCCTCTACTACTTTGGGTTAGTGCCAAGCCAGTTGAAGTATTTCCAAAACTTGCTTGGGACTGTCAATCTTTCTTGGATTCATACCCACCACTGGATGTTTGCAGGCTAAGTCGGCTATTAGTTCTAATTGGTCTAGTTTGACCCCTACTTCTTGGAGTGAGGTTGGTAGGTGTAGTTTCCGTATTAAGTTTTTAACGACGATGGAAGCGCTTTGATCGGATCCGCCCATAGCCTCTCCAATCGCGCGTTGACGCACCCCATTGACTACTTCGTTCCATTCGAGTACGGCGGGCAACATGACGCAGGACGTATAGCCATGGGGAACCCCGCATACCGCTCCTAATAGATAACCGATACCGTGACTGGCTCCGTGACCTACCTTGCCAAGGCCACAACAGGCTAGCCACACCGCCTGCTGGTTCAGACTGCGGGCTTTTAGATCGAAAGGATCTTGCTCGGCTGTTGGTAACGAGCTGGCAAAAAGCTTCATGGCGTGGAGAAAGTGCCCGTCCAGATAGCTATGGGTATCCCGTGAGCAATAGCCTTCCACTGCATGATCAAGGGATCTGATCGCGGTTGAGAACCAGAGCCACTTGGGCGTGTGCAAACTGAGTTCAGGATCATAAATAATAGCAACGGGGCATAGATCAGTTCCCCGGTAGCCCTCTTTAAGGGACTTTTCAATATCAGTAACACCTGCATTATTGCTGTATTCAGCACCAGACAAAGTGGTCGGGATGGCGATCTGGCGCAGGGCTGATGACCCCTGAAACAGGCTCATATCACCCGCCTTGCTGCCACGGCTACCATCGGCAAACTGAGCGTATTCAATTAGCTCTTTTTCTGACTTAACGCCCAAAGTAATAGCAAGCTGTACAACTTTGGCTGCATCGATTACTGAACCACCTCCTATTGTAACCAGCAGGTCAACCTCTAACTCCCGCGCTGCCCTAATCGCCCGCATAACATCTGGCCTCGGTGTATGGGCAGGAATTTCATTAAAGACACCGACAATACGATCCTCCAACGAATCGGTAATGTGCTTTATAATTTCACTATGCTTGCAAAGAGTCTGCGAGGCGATGATAAAAACCCGTCGGTGTCCTCGCTGCTTTACTTGTTGCTGTAGTTCTTCAACAACTTCGGCTCCCTGAACAACCGCTTCAAGTTTTGTGAAATTGAATTTAATCGGCTTGGCTTGATCGACCACTTTCGGATCTCCGAATCCTACAAACTGCGTTGAGCAAGTATTCTCGCACAGGCTGAATTGCTAAACTAATTGTGATTGGCCTCGGTTGAAGGGCCGACTCATCAGGTATATGCTGCATTCATTATTATTGGCATGCAAACCACACCCAGGCCAAACTATTTCAGATTTAGGTGATTATTCAGGGGGATAATACATGGCTACTTTCAAAGTCAACGGCATCCAGCATCAGTTGGACATTGAGCCCGACATGCCATTGTTATGGGCATTAAGAGACGAGCTGGGATTAACAGGTACAAAATTTGGCTGTGGTATAGCTGCCTGTGGTGCCTGTACTGTGCATGTGAATGGCCGGGCAATGAGAAGCTGTGTAACTCCGGTCAGGTCGGTGGAAGGTGCTGATATAACCACCATCGAAGGCCTGGCTGAGGCTGTTAATGGATCCGGCGCCGGTGTACCGCAATACACTGCAGTTCAGCAAGCATGGATTGATTACCAGGTTCCCCAATGTGGTTATTGCCAGTCCGGTATGGTCATGGCCGTTACGGACATGCTTACCAATAATCCGAATCCAAGTGACGAAGAAATTGACAGCAGCCTGAGTAATATTTGCCGCTGTGGCTCCACCCCGCGAATACGAAAAGCTATTCGTGCTCTGGCAACGGCCTAAAGGAGACTGACCATGAAAATATCAAAGCGTCGTTTTCTATTGAGCACTGCAGTGATTGGCGGTGGATTTATTATTGGTTATGCCGCGACCCGCCCAAGTCGCCATCGAATTGCAAATGATACGCTGGCCAGTAATGGTCAGCGCTTCATTACTTCCTGGTTACGAATTGACCCGGATAACCGAGTTACAGTCTATATCCCCCATTCAGAGATGGGGCAGGGAGTTCATACCTCATTGGCGATGATGGCTGCTGACGAAATGGATGCTGCCTGGGAACTGGTGACTCCGGAACAAGCGCCGGCCACTGATTTGTTTGCTAACGGAGACATTATTAAAGGTTTCGCTCAGGAATTTGGTGTACCCAGTTTTCTCAACGGAATCGTCGGTGCTTCCGCTATTAAAGTAGCGGAAATTGCCAACCTCCAAATTACCGGCGGCAGCTCTTCGGTGCGCTTCACTGGCGAATACGGGATGCGCAATGCGGGTGCAGCCGCCCGTGAAATGCTGATTACCAGTGCAGCTAATCGTTGGAGTGTTCCAGCTGATGAATGCCATGCAGCGCTATCTTATGTTCACCATAATGCCAGTGGCAGGTCTTTGTCCTTCGGCGAACTGGCAGCTGATACCGCGTTACTGGAACCACCGAAGAATCCCAGCTTAAAACAACCTGCTGAATTTACTATTATGGGTAAAGCGCTGTCCCGTCATGATATTCCTCCTAAGGTAAATGGATCGGCGAAATATGGTATTGACGCCTACAGTGAAGATATGTTGTTTGCCGCTATCAAAATCTCTCCGGTGTTTGGCGCCAAACTGGTTTCCGTTGATGCCACCGAGGCATTGAATCGGCGAGGTGTAGAACGAGTCATAGAACTGGAAGATTCCGTGGCCGTGGTAGCCGATAATTACTGGCGAGCCAAGGAAGCCCTGAAACTGGTTCATGCGGAGTTTGAGCAAACTGAGAACGATCAGGTAAGCAGTGCTGATATCTTTGCGCAGTTCGATCGTGATCTTGCTGCCGGAGACACAAAAAAGGATCTGGAACTTGGGGATGCAGAAAACGCCATAGGTGAAGCGGATGACGTAATTGGGGCCGGATATCGAGTTCCTTTTCTGTCACATGCCCCGATGGAACCGATGAACTGTACCGTTCACTTCCACGATGGCAAGGCGGACGTTTGGACTAGCACCCAGGACAATCTAGGGATAAGGGGCCGGATCGCATCCATTGGTGATCTCAATGAAAATGACGTCACCATGCACCCAGTTTACCTTGGTGGTGGTTTCGGTCGTCGTCTGCCCTTTAACTGGAATATGATTGATCATGCGACACTGATCGCAAAAGAATTTGATGTGCCGGTAAAAACCTTGTTTAGTCGTGAAGACGATATACAGCAAGATTATTATCGTCCTGCTGTGAGTAGTAACTTCAGGGCAGCATTTGATTCATCAGGTAATGTGACCGCCTGGGAAAACCGTTTTACCGGGCCCATTCAGATTCCTGGCGCATCCCATATTCCTTATGCCATACCTAACCAATCCATCCGCTATGTTGATAGCGATACCCATGTGCCCATTGCCGCCTGGCGGAGCGTGGACCACTCGCAGCAGACCTTCTTTACCGAATCGTTTGTTGATGAAATAGCTCATCGCTCGGGCAAAAATCCCTATCAGTTTCGGATGGACCTGTTAACCGAGCATCCGCGTCACCAACGGGTGCTTGAGGTAGCTGCAGAAGGTGCCGGCTATGGTCAGGACTTGCCTGATGGTCATGCCATGGGTATAGCAGTGCAGGAAAGTTTTGGCAGTATTGTGGCAGAGATTGCAGAAGTGTCCCTTGACCCGAGCGGCCAGCTTCGAGTACACAAAGTCACCTGTGCCATCGATTGCGGCCGAGTAATTAATCCTGATACGGTAGAACAACAAGTTGAGAGCGGCATCATCTTCGGTCTCACGGCTGCCCTTTATGGTGAAATCACCATCGAAAATGGCAGAGTTGTACAAAACAATTTTCCCGACTACAACATGGTACGGATGGCGCAAACGCCTGAAATACAGGTTCATATTATTGAGTCCGGTGAACCACTTGGTGGATTAGGCGAGCCGGCGACACCACCAATTGCCGCTGCTGTCACCAATGCCGCCTATATCTTGACAGGACAACGTATAAGGGAACTACCAATCATGAATCATGACTTGACCCGTTCGACTCCCATAGCTCAACGTTAATCGCAAACATTGCCAGGCTTCTCCGCCCGGCAGTGGACGTCGTTGTTAATACTCCGCAAATAAAATTTTTCCGAGTCTTTCTTATGTTTGAAGTAGCTGAAGTCGGACGCTCCCTGAGTAAAGAAGAATTCAAGCGACTAGAACCGGAAGTACACTTTCACCTGATTAATTTACAACAGAAATTGAGGGAGCAGAATCGCGCCTTGATAATTATCGTTGCCGGTGTCGAGGGGGCAGGTAAAGGCGAGGTGGTAGATAAGCTTAACCGCTGGTTTGACACACGTGACGTGCGAACCCACGCGTTTTGGGATGAGACCGACGAAGAGCGAGAAAGACCCCGATTCTGGCGTTACTGGCGAACTTTTCCAACTCGGGGGACAATTAGCATCATGTTTGGTTCCTGGTATAGCAAGCCAATCATAGATCGGGCATTTGATAAAACCAACGATGCCGATTTTGAATCCGAATTACAACGAATTGAAGACCTTGAACGGACACTAACACACGATGGAAATATAATTATTAAATTGTGGTTTCATCTGTCCAAAGCAGAACAAAGAAATCGATTAAAGCTTGATGAAAAGATTTCCAAGTTCAAGAAATCACCCTTAATGGATGCTTATGCCAACTCCTATGACCTGCTAACTCGTGTTTCTGAACGAGCAGTTAGACTGACTGATTCCGGCTCCTCCCCCTGGCACATTATAGAGGCTACCGATAACAGGTATCGCGACATCTCTACTGGCCAGGTGATTATTTCTACCCTGGAAAAAGCGTTGAAAAACGGCCTCACTGACTTTGCTAAGGACAAAGCCGAAGAAGAAGACAATGTTTTTCAAATCCTGGAAAGTAAAAAATCAACCACCACGATACTGGACACCTTAGATCTAACCCAATCATTGACTGCGGAACAATACAATATTCAAATCGAAGACGCCCAGTTACGATTACATAATCTTGTCTGGGACATGCATCATCAAAATAGAAATGCGGTAATTGTGTTTGAAGGTTGGGACGCGGCTGGTAAAGGCAGTTCAATACGGCGTTTGACATCTGCAATTGACGCCAGACTTTATCGTGCCATCCCCATTGGAGCCCCGACTGACGAAGAATTGGCCCATCATTATCTCTGGCGTTTCTGGCGGCAAATTCCCCGGGCAGGATTCATGACGATCTATGATCGTTCCTGGTATGGGCGGGTATTGGTTGAGCGAGTCGAAGGGCTGGCTGATCAGCAAGCGTGGCTACGTTCTTACCAGGAAATAAATAATTTTGAAGAACATTTGACCAGTCATGGCATTACCGTAATCAAATTCTGGATACATATAAGCAAAGACGAGCAACTACGCCGCTTCAAGGACAGGGAATCAGACCCGCTAAAACAGCACAAAATCGGTGAAGAGGATTGGCGTAATCGAGAGAAGTGGGACGACTATACAATCGCGGTTAACGATATGGTTGCCCATACCAGCACAGCCAAATCACCCTGGAATCTGGTGGCTGGAAACGACAAGAAATTCGCCCGTGTGGAAATTCTTAATACGGTTTGTGAAAACCTCAACTCTCTCGGTTAGGCTGATTTTAGATTGAGGTGTAACAAGAAAATTGAGTTTTAATTGATCATATGGGCA
>SMVB01272231.1_pt1 | contig 16415 bp, 14 predicted proteins | sample 2456461 | NCBI WGS metagenome assembly SMVB01 (sample SAMN11095934, study PRJNA526329) | marine sediment metagenome | biome: Marine sediment; feature: Surficial sediment; material: Deep marine sediment; isolation source: Hadal surficial sediment | place: Pacific Ocean | collected 2014-05 | depth...
ATGTACTGCTGTTTCAATCGGTCGAACTCTTTCCCAAGTGCCCGTCGGCTTTTAGAGGCCTTGAAAAAATTCGCCATCAACATTACAAAAAGTTCCAGGCTACTCACTTCTGTATCTGTAAAATCATGACTGCCGTCTGGACCTTTTTTGTCGAAAAACTGCACCACTCCCATGACCTTTTTATCCACTATAAGAGGAAAGCAAGCGATCGACTTAATCGGAACAGGAGTATTGTCATCTTTTTTGCGATACCATCTGGGATCATCCTGGGGATTGTTGGATATAATGGCTTCCCCGGTTTTTGATACCATCCCGGCAATGCCAACCCCAGGAGGAATTTCAATATCGCGCAATTGGCCCATGTTTTTCCCGGCCGCCTGATAAAATTGCAATTTTTTGGTTTTTTCGTTCTGGACCAGCAGGAGGGAAGCGTTTTTTGCGCCTACAATCGCACGGGCTGTTTCCATGACGGTGCCGAGAAGTTCGTCCACTTCTATGGCGGTCATTTCAAAAAGCGTTGATATTTTTCGAATTGCCTGAATATTGACTTGATTGTCTACCAGCTTCATAACGTAATCCCTGTGTCGTCTCGATAATAAATGGTAATTTGTGATAAAAACTAATGATTTTATAGAAATGAATTAAAACTTACCGTAGAAAAGTATACATTTTTATCACTCAATTGAAAAGGATTAAAATTTTAATAGTTAACTCCGCGTTTAAATGTCTTATTTTTTGTGAGGCGTCTAACTTTTTAACATTATCTGCATAATTCTCCCCCAACAAGCAGATAGTTCCACTCATTCTGCGTTATTGCCAAGTTTTTTGTTAAAAGTTTCAAAATGTCGATATTTTAATGTCCGTGTCTTGATTACCCATTAATATTGCGCTCTGGTTTCGGTGAGTTTTCCTTATTATCAAGAGTTGTCTCTGAGATTCCGAAATGGTATTGAAGAGATAGCCAAATAGTGAAGGATGAGACCACCTGATAGAATCTTTTTTCTATCAGGTGAATAAAGGGATATCATCGAATTCCCCATCATCCCAAAATTTTCATATCATCTGGTCTCCCTCGCAATGAAAGGGAGGCTTTCATCGGGTTTCCATGCAGTCCATCCTGAAAAACGAAATAAGAATATTTTTTCTTATCATCCTGGTGGGAATACTACTTTATGCGCACCACCTACATCACCCATTTCAATTCGACAGTTTGAGTGCCATAAAGGAAAATCCCCGTCTCAATGATCCGGCTCAGCTCTTCAGCCTGGAGTTTTTCGTTCGGGAGTATTTTGATCGTGGGCTTCTGCGAATGTCTCTCGCCTTGAACGCCACTCTGGATGGAGTTGATTCTTTCGGTTATCATCTAGCCAATCTGTTGATTCATCTGATCAATTCCATTCTTGTCTTTTGCGTTACCACCCGCATGATGGAAACTTTTCTAACCGGCCCGGCCCTCATCATCAGTAAACGACAAATCCGTGGTATGTCTTTTTTCGCCGCCATGATTTTTTTATGTCATCCACTACAGACCGAATCGGTGATCCAGGTGATCAGCCGATCTGAATTGCTGGCGGCAACATTTTACCTCGGGGCTTTTTTGTTATTTCAAAACATCGTCCAGCCCAGGGGAACGATGACCGAGTGCAAACGCAAATCAAACTGTATTGGCGCGGCCATTTGCATCCTTGGATTATTCGTTTGCGGTTTCAGCGTCAAGCAAACCCTGATCACATTGCCGGCGATGTTGTTGCTTTATTATCTTTGCAGTGCTGGGGCCGCCTCAAAACTCGCCGCATGGTTAAACAAATGGCGATGGGTGTTAGGCACCATTGCTCTATTGGGCTTGACCCTGCTTTTTCGCAAATTGCTCACAGACGAAACTTTTCTAACCGGCCCCTCCCAGGCCGGACAATGGATCGGCAGAAAAAGCTACCTTCTCACTCAGCCTTCGGTATTGGTTTTCTATTACCTGAAACTGATCTTTTTTCCCATCAACCTCAATATCGATCCGCACATTACAATGGTCAGCCAATGGGGTTCTCTCCGGTTCTGGAGTCCCTTATTGGCAATCATTGGGAGCGTCCTGCTGGCATTCCGGGTTTCTCAATCGCGAGTATTTTTCTTTTGCGTCGCTTGGTATTTCATTGTCGCATCCCCCTCTTCATCGATTGTGACTTTATTGGACTTGGCCGCAGAGCATCGGATCTATTTAGCTGGATTGGGACCGGTCTGGATACTTTCCCTGGCCTGGGTGCGGGGGATCAATCTATTTTCAAAATCGAAATCGCAATCGCAAAAAAGTTTTCTAAATGCAACGGGTGTTGCGCTGACGGTTATGATCCTGATTTCCTTGTCAGGACTCACCCTATTGCGGGTCGAAGTTTGGCAGACTCCCTTTCGTCTTTGGCAAGATGCCCTGAAGAAATCTCCGAATGCTTTTCGGCCTCATAATAATTTGGGTAAAGCTTATTATGAAATGAAAGAGCCAGAAACCGCCGTTCAACACTTTCGAAAAAGTATCGCTATCGAACCTCTGCACCCGGAACCGCATTATAATCTTGCAAGTGTTTTGCTGGATTTTGGCCGCAATCGTGAGGCCGAGCTGGAATACCGCACAGCGCTTCGATCCAACCCGGATTATTTCCAGGCCTACGTGGGGCTCGGTTCTGCCCTGGTTAAAAATGGATTGCCCGATGAGGCTATTGACTCTTTTCGACAAGCCCTTAAGTCTCACCAGCGCGTAACCGACCATCCGGAATACCCGGTAGCACACCTCAACATTGGCGAAGCCCTGGCCCGGCAAGGACGTTATCCTCATGAGATCCAGCAATGGCAAATCGCTGTGCAACAACAACCATCCTTGATCGAGGCACATTACAATCTGGGAACAGCCTGGTTGATCACCGGGGAATTGAAATCTGCGGAGCAGGCTTTTCTGACCTGTTTGAAACTGGACGCAGGATTCGATCACGCACATTTTAATTTGGCGAGAGTGTACCAAAAACAAAATCTATGGGATCGGGCCAACGATCATTTGCAGGTCTTTATTGATCAAAAGGGACCTCATGCCGGAGCATATTTTGAAATGGCCGTCAATCATCAACAAGCTGGACGATTCAACGAAGCTGAGAGTTTTTATCTAAAATCTATTGAGCTGGACTCCAGAAACCTATACGCAAACCTCAATCTTGGCCATTTGTTCATGAGCACGGGCAAAAAAGATTTGGCAAAAACTCAATTGCAACGGGCTCTAAGCTTGAACCCACCGAAAAACCTGGCGGCGGAAATAAAGCAATTGTTAGAGGAGCTCGAATGACCTTGAATCCTGCCGCCACAAAAGTACCAAAAGATTTTCTGCGACACATCCAGGTAATAGCCTTGGTCACTATTTGCGGATTGCTGTTATTTTTTGGCAGTCTGCAATCACCATTTTTATATGATGACGCTCACTCCATCGTCGACAATCAGCATACCCAATCAATCGAATCTTTTAAGGACAAACTCGGCTTCAGCGACTTTCTCAATCGCAATGTCCTGCTATTCACTTTTGCTCTCAATCGGGTGATCGGTGGAGAGGAGGTACTGGGATACCATCTCGTCAATGTTTTGATCCATATTCTGGTCACTCTGCTGGTGTACTTCATCGCCAAAGAGTTTGCACTCCCAAACGTTCCAAGGCTAAAACATAAAGATTCCTTGCCGCTCTTGGCGGCAATGCTAATGCTATTTCACCCCATGAACGTGGAAAGCGTCGTCTACCTTTCCAGTCGCTCCTCTTTGTTGGCGACATTATTTTTTCTGCTGGGATTTTACTATTTTTTGCGTTGGCAAAAGTTCAATAATCAGTCGACGGCCAGGTTAAAAAATAATTCCCAGCTGATGTGGGTCGTATTGTTTTTTATTCTCGGCATCGGCAGTAAAGAAATTGCAGTGACGCTTCCCCTCATCATTCTGGGTGCCCTTTGGTTCTTGAGTCCCAAGCGAGATATTCGCCAATGGCTGAAGACTGCTTCGATCATTCTTTTGCCGCTGGCCATTTATCTTGCTACTCGGACTTATACGCTGGGAGGATTATTTCGGCTGAACGCCGCTCCTACTGCCGGGATAAACGAACAAGTCTTATATTTTCTGACGCAATTTAAAGTGATTTTCACCTACTACCTGACAAAAATTTTTCTGCCCTTCAATCTGAATTTCGAACCGGACATGCGGCTGATCCAAAGCATCTCAGATCCGACATGGATGAGTGCTCTAGCAGGCCTTGTCTTGCTCGGCGTTCTCGTAGCCAGGAGAGGTTCGCCCTGGATGCAATTCGGTTTTCTTTGGGCATTGCTGACAATCCTTCCCACTTCCAGCCTGATTCCACTCAAACAGATCGCTGTCGAACATCGCACCTATCTGCCGGGGGTCGGTCTCTGTCTGGTTTTAGCGACAATGTTTACCTGGGCTTTGGCAAAGCGCAGAATTTTTATCTACCCTGTTTCCATTCTATTGATATTGTTTGCAACCCAGACTCTGGACCGAGGTCTGGACTTTCGCACCCGCATCGGAATTTGGGAAGATACGGTTAAAAAATCGCCTGCAAAAACCCTGGTCCACAACAATCTCGCTTCAGCCTATCTCGATGCTAAACGCTATGATGAAGCCAGGACTCAATTGAAAAAAACCATTGCACTCGATCCCAATCATATCGAAGGCCATCTCAACTTGGGTCATATTCTAGTGGTAGAAGAAAACTGGGCGGCGGCACAACAACATTTCGATATTGCCTTGGCTTTGGGAACGGAAAATCCTGTGGCATATTTTAACGCCGGACTTTGCCGACTTAGCCAAGGGGCCTCCCGGCAAGCCATCGCCTTTTTGCAAAAAGCAGTGGACTTAAAACCACAGAATGCAACTCACCATTTCTATTTAGGCAATGCTTATAAAAACCTGGGTCAATCCGATGAAGCGTTGGTCGCTTTTCGTCAAACTCTAAAGATCGACCCCAACCATATGCAGGCGCATAATAATTCCGGCGTGATATATTGGAATCTCCAAATGTTCGATCTCGCTGAAATCGAATTTTTAAGCGGCCTGAAGGAAGATGCAATTAACCCGGAAATCCACAACAACCTTGCCAGCTTGTATCTGGTTACAAAAAGATATCAACAAGCCGTTCCTCATCTTGAACAAGTGATCAAACTTCAACCGGAAAATCAAAACGCCAAACAACTGTTAAAATTTGCCAACCTCAAAGCACAAGAAACCGCTCCGTGAATTCCACCACGCCACCTCAAGCCTATCGCATTCGCACCCTGGCGGTATATTGTGCGCTCATCGCCTTCGTGGCAATCGTTGTTTATGGCAACCACCTGCATAATCCCTTTCAGTTCGACAGCGTTTATTACATCACCACCAAAAAGGGATTGGATCAGCCGGAAAAAATACTCACCCTGACGCATTGGAAGGAAGAATATTTTTCCCGGAGTTTGTTCCAGGTGTCATTAGCGATGAATGCCTGGTTGGGTGATAGAGCACCATTTGGCTACCACCTGGCGAATCTGTTGCTCCATAGCTTGAATACCATCCTGGTGCTATTCATCAGCCTTCAAGCCCTGCAATACTTCCATATTTCCAGATTGGGAATTCGCGAGTCTGAAAGCCGGATGATCGCCTTGTTCACCGCCCTGCTTTTTCTCTGTCATCCAATTCAAACAGAATCGGTACTGTATATCATGAGTCGCGGAGGGATTCTGGCGGCGACTTTTTTTCTTAGCGCTTTTTTGATCTGGCAGAAATTTTTGAATCAGCCACTACAAACCCGCACGCATTCTGGAAGGTGGGCAAGCCTCTCTGCTATTCTGGTGTTATTCGTCATTGGCTTCAGTGCAAAACAGAACGTAGCTACTTTACCTGCCGTTCTGGGTCTTTACTACCTGGCCGGATGTCCCCCAGGCTCTACTCCTCTGAGATTTCTCAATCGCTGGAAATGGGTAATCATGCTGGTCCTGGGTCTTGCGTTCTTTTTTCTCATGCGTAAGTTACTCAGCGATGAAAGTTTTTTGATAGGCCCAACGGACCCCGGAGAACTACTCAGCAGAAAAATATATATGCTCAGCCAGCCCGTGGTGGTGGTCTTTTATTATTTTAAACTTTTTCTGCTCCCAGTTAATCTCAACGTTGATCCGGACATTCAGTTCGTCAAAACTTTTCAGGATGCGCGATTTATAGGTGCGATCCTGGTGATGTTGGCAATTGGCATCGCAAGCATCCGAATTAAAACATCACGATTATTTTTGTTCTGTTGCGGCTGGTTTTTTATCGTCATTTCACCCTCGTCCTCGATCGTGACCTTGCAGGACTTGGCCGCCGAGCACCGAGTGTATTTGGCTTCCATAGGAGTTTTTCTATTTTTTGCTATTGCACTGGTTCAGGCCACGCGGAGATTGGGAGGCATTGGCGCACCCTGGCGTCTGGGGAAAACCATCCTTCCGCTGGCGATCTTTTTTTTATTGGCCGTGATGACCATCCACAGTAATTATGATTGGCGTAGCGAACAGGCTCTATGGACCGATGCGATGACCAAATCGCCGCAGTTGACGCGACCAATTATCAATCTGGCGCGTGCGGCCAGTCTGGCGGGCGAGAGTGATCGGGCGGAGGCGTACTATCGAAAGGCCCTGGCAAGACGCCCCGATGTATTTGTCACTCATTATAATTTGGCTGAATTGATTTTGAAGCGGGACAAGCAGGAGGAAGCAATTGTTCTATTGGAAAAAGCAAAAATTCTGGAACCGAAAATTCCTGAAACCTACGGCAAGTTAGGTGAGGTGTACTTGCAACGAGGACAATATCTGCTGGCAGAGAAAAACTTTCGAAAGGCTGTGGAACTGAATCCAAAATACGCTACGGCCTTACGAAATCTGGGCGTGGTGAATTATTATCATTTAGGCCGAAAGAAAGACGGATTGCTTTATTTCGCTCGATCCCTGACCCTCGACCCCCGGCAAGCGCAAGCGGATGAACTCCGCAAACTCCTGCATAAATCGCAGTAATTAAATAATTTTTCTATTCGTGTTTTGATGAGCTACCTTGCCGGACATCCTGCCCAGTTGCGGCAGAACCGTTCATCACCCGTTTTTCCGGACCCGATAATTCTCCTACCCAGGGAAATCGCTCGCGTTCCTCACCGGTGTAACCAAGATTAAAAACCGTCACGCTCCGTGGCACTTGGTCGGTGTTGCCGTAGTAGGTTCCCAATACCCGGTCCCAGAAAAAATCAATGATGCCATAGTTCCCCTGCTCGTTATGGAAATGATGCGCCAGGTGAAGTTTCTTCATCCTTTTGATGATGTTCAATTTGGGCTGATAGGCAAGGTGTTGAATGCAGTGGCAAAATTCGTAGACACAGGTAGTGATCAATCCGCAAGCTAATGACGCAGAAGCACCGGCCGGTCCGGCAATCACCCAGCCTACCGGAGCGGATATCCACACAATAGTTGGCAAGGTGGTGGGCAAGGCGCCAAACAACACTCCCAGATCATTGGGGTCCTGGTGGTGATCAAAATGAATCCGTTTCCACAGCTTGGCCGTCCCGGCAGATTTGTACAAATATTTTCCGTGCAGGACGAACCGGTGCAATAAAAACCAGGCCAATGCGTAGACGAAAGGAACCACCAAAAAAGCCAAGAGCACAGGCATCACCGCTTGCGTCCAATAAACGGTCAACCCGATACTGATGAAAGCCAGCGTTATATAAACCTGTATAGCAGGATAGGAAAAATACGCTCGGACGAGTTCCTTAAGATCCATTTTGTCCAAATAATGTGTCTGACCCTGCCAGAGTTTAGAATTTAAAAACAAATTGACTCTCCTGCAAAAAATTTAGGGCTCTTTCTACTACTCATTTAAATCCCAATTGTATTTGAGATAGGATACCTTTAGCTTGCGGTTCAAAAGTGCTTTGCCATCCGCCGGACCAACATATTGACTGAGAAACTTCAACACACCGCCACGCGATTCAAAATCATCTTCAAACCAATCAAAAATTTTGGAAATATTGACTTTCTTTTTTCCCGGATCAAACTGCAATCCTTTGCCTGGATTCGAGAGAAAACTTTTCATCTGCTCATCAAGCTGACTGTCCAATTGATCCGCCGTGAATGCGGAAGGCCGAAGGTCGGGACAACTCACCGAAGCACAAACGATGGCAACGTGAATTCTCGGTTCATCCATTTTGCGCAAAATTTCATGTTCGACTTCGTTCAAGGAGCGTTGCTTTCCCGCAACCACACCTGCTGGCAATTTCCAGACCGATTTAAAAAATCCACCCGCCTTTTTAATACTTTTAATCGGGTAATGGTCGACGACCATCTTCACCGCCAATATATTATACACATTTATCCAAAACGAAAGTTTTTCTTCCCGTGATTTCAAATCGCTGAGTGACACCTTTTCCAGTTCCGAAATGATCTCGGCAAATACAGGATCGGATTTAATTTTTTTATAGTTCACCGCAGTTAGTTTGACCCCGGCAATGGTTTTATCGACAACGGTTTGTTTCAGCAATTGATCCCATTTAGAAAAATCAGCGGCCTGTACCGGATCTGGCATAACGAAAAGATAGCTGTGGCTGATCGCGAATGCAAAGAGGACACTTTTGCCAAACCAACGCATACGAAAACCCCAACCCCGCTCGCTTGGCAATAGATTTTTAGTCATGATGGGTCTCCAATAGATGTGAAAATTGCGGACCTGCGATCCAATTCCTTAGTAATAAAGGCCCGCTTAAGCTTCACTTAGTTAGTATAACTCAGAGTCCGGGCCTTACACTTGAAAATCAGGTATTTACACAACCGGGTCTTTTTGTTAAAAATCTTGGTAGCATTTCAAATTCTGCAACTTACCGGATTCATTCATTGCCTTCTTATTTCAATCAATCAAAATCCTTGGGAAATCCCAGGGAGATGCTTTATATCTCTGACCTGGATGGCACTCTGCTTCAGGATAATGGTACCTTGCCAAAAACTGACATCGATCGGCTGAACCGTTTGATCGACCTGGGGTTGAACTTCACGATCGCAACGGCGAGAAATTATGATTCGGTCAAACCGATTCTTTCGGGGCTAAATTTAAAGTTACCGGTGATCCTGTTCAATGGGGTTTATCTGACGGATTTTCATAGCGGCCATAATGTTTTGGAATCTAATTTCATTCCGCGAAAAATTTTCCACCATCTGCTGGAGCTCGCACTGCCGCAAAAAATTGATCCTTTCATTTATACCTACGGCGGGAATGTTCATCGCGTTTATTATCGCGATGCGCACAATCTAGGCTCGCAGGCCTATGTCGCCAGTCTTAACAGCGATCCTAGACTAAAAAAAGTCGAACAATACGATATCCCGGAAGACGAAAGGATATCCGGATTTTTGTTGATCGATAAGGAAGAAGTCCTAAAACCCGTCTTCCAAAGCCTGAAACAAAATTTCCCGGATGAAATCAATGTGTATTTTGCGGAGGATGTTTCTATGAGAGGATTTTATTGGCTACAATCCTTTCATCAGGATGCTAACAAAGGCCGTATGGTGAAACAGCTTGTGAACCATCTGCATTGGCCACTGGAAAAAACCGTCGTCTTTGGCGATTATGTAAACGATCTGGATATGTTTAAAGTGGCCGGGTACGCTGTTGCCATGTCCAATGCACTTCCAGAAGTGAAAGAAGCCGCGCATGAAATAATCGGTAGCAACCAAAGCGGTGCCGTCATCGATTATCTCGAAGCCATCGACTGGGTGGACAACGTCCACAGGAAATAGGTACGAGAATAGGTTCTGCTGGCGCAAAATGTTCAAGCTAACCATGAGTATTTTTTTGCAGGGCAATGGCTGGCTCCCCCTTCTCCGAAGGGCTGATCTCCCTCTCCCTTTGGGAGAGGGCCGGGGTGAGGGAATGGGGCTTATACATCCAGAGGTTTTGTGATAATTTCGGTTGCCGTAAAGACACTGTAGGTTTTATAGATTATATTCCCCACCAGCTGAATTTTATTCTGCTATAATCTGTCTATACCCAAACCCCAAAAAATAAGGACGGAAGCATGAGCGAGAAAGATCAGCCCACAGAACCAGAAAAAACCATCTACCAGAGGGACAAGACCGCCAAGGAACCGGTCGCGCCATCAGATGAACCAAAGCCAGAGGGCAAACCAAAAATTAAGAAGAAGAAAGTTTTCGTCGCCAAAAAAGTTTCCTATACAACCGACAAACAGATGGAATTCCGGGTGCGCCACATTCTCATCTCGACAATGGAAATGGCAGGGGTGGTTCGCGATACGCTGATCGAATTTCAGGAAGAATTAGCGGCCCAACCCACTGATGATCCAGACAAGGAATTCCATGATCGTGACAAACTGGAAGCATTTTTTTCTCGCCTGGCAAGGAAATACAGTGTTTGCGGAACCAAAAAGTTGGGGGGCGATATTGGCTGGGTTTACAAGGGCATGACAATTTGGGACGAGCTCATGACCGATAACCTGCTCGAAATCCTGTTAAAAACCGAAAAACATTTTATTCCCGAACCGATTAAGACCCGTTTGGGAATCCACCTGGTGCTGATTTGCGAGAGCCAGATCCACGTGCCAAAGGAAGTCGAAGAACCGGAAAACAAACCGATTGCACCTCCCGCCGGCACAAATATTCCGAGTTAATATATTTTCTACCTTTAAAAAGAACTTCAAAAACTCACGTCTTTGCCGAGTTGTTCTTTTAGGATAAGTTCAGCGGGAGTGTAATACTTTTTATTGGTGTTGCATTTTTTGCATGACGGAACGATGTTGCCCTTAGCGCTCTTGCCGCCACGAGAAATCGGCACGATATGATCCATCGTCATGTTCTTGAAATCAAACTTGCCGCCGCAATAATGGCAGATCCCTTCGCTGATCTTTTTCTGCCACCACTGCGATTGACGAAGTTTTCTCGCTTGGGCTTTTTCTTTGCAGTAATTAGATTCTTCCATATTCATATTATAAAGCAGACCTCTCTTGCGGGCTCACTTCCATCGTAGCCTGGTTTCGCCACTGCTCCTGAATCATCAAGGAGGCAGACGATTGTAATCGAACCGCACGAACCGAGCCAGAAATTTTCCCCTGCGGGTACCAATGCATGTCCCCGGTATCGAATTCAAAACCCAGTGCCGCCGAGAGCCGGGTCTTGCTGGTCCAGAAACAACTGCCGTAGCTGAATTCAAAGATCGGATCGATGTGCAAAATAAACGTTCTGCCACGCGATTGAAATGGCCGGCTGATTTCGTACAGGCTTTGCATCTCCAGTCGATCAGGAAGCCGCCAGTCTGCATGCCCACCCAGCTCCTTTGCATTCAAAGCAACGATATATTCATTCGCATCATACCAACTGATATAATTGCCTGTCTCGATATAGGCATAACTCTCCTGCCACATGAGACCGGTCAAGGTATCGGTGATCGTGTTATCGCTATTGTCGGTGAACCTAGTTTCCATCAATTTTCCTTAATATTCAAATTATTTAAACCCGCAATTTGCGAAGGCGCAGGTGAAAATTCATAACTGCATTCTGGGATGTCGTCCTTTTCCCAGGGATAACGGTAGAAGATCAGCGGTTTCTCCGGTGTATTGTGGACTTTGCACACATTGTCCGGCCCAAGCTGGCTACACGGGATACGCAAACTGTAAAATAGCAAATTGTTTTCGATATCCTCGCCCACCACCTGGATGCCACGGTAGCTGAGATACAACTCCAACTCCTTACGGTTGCCATGCTGTTGCAGGGTCACGTCGCGTACCGCAGTGATATTGACGGTTTTACAGCCATTCGCCGCATTGCACACTCACCTGTTCGCATCAACATTGTCAGCCCCTTACGCTTTCTTCTTGGCTTGGGATTTTTTCTTGGTGTATTCTGCTGACACGCTGGTATGGATCCCACCGCGCACATTAAAGTCCCCCACCACACGCATGAATCTGGGTTTACAGGCCTTTACCAGATCGTCCAGGATATCATTGATGACCTTTTCGTGGAATGCCCCCTCCTGCCGAAATGACCATAGATACAGCTTCAATGATTTCAACTCGATACACAAGCGATCTGGAATATAGGTGATCTCAATGACAGCGAAATCCGGTTGCCCGGTTTTGGGGCATAAGCATGTGAACTCCGGGCATTCCATGTGGATTTCGTAATCCCGCTCAGGGGCCGGATTCTGGAAAATTTCTATATCTTTAACTGATTGTTTTTTCATGAGTTACAGATTTTATTAATTTTTTTCGATTTTTTTTATTTCCGACCTTGCTTTTACTGCAAATTAATTTTATGTTGTATTAGCACTCTCTCTAGGTGAGTGCCAATTACCCACAATCAATTTAATTACAAATAGTTGGTAACTTGCCGAGGGATTTACTTCGGTATTTCCTAAACTTCAGGGAATTCCATCCCAAGTCAACCTGTGAATTTTTCACAAAATCATCATTTAACAAGAGTTTAACATTTTTTTAAGGAGTCATTATGAAAATCAGACCACTTCATGACCGAATCCTCGTGCAACCTATCCTCGAGAAGGATGTTCGCACGGGCGGTATCATTATCCCGGATTCAGCCAAGGAACGCCCCATCGAAGGTCGAGTCAAAGCTGTTGGCAATGGCAAATTGGGTGACGATGGCAAAGCCATCAAAATGGAAGTTAAGGTAGGAGACAAGGTTCTCTACAGCAAATATGGTGGAACGGAAATCAAGGTGGACGGAGAAGACCTGCTGTTAATGCGGGAAGACGATGTCCTGGCCATCGTTGATAAATAAAAATTTAATAAACTTTATATATTTTAAGGAGATTGTCTTCTATGGCTAAACAGATTGTCTTTGATGAAACCGCACGACACAAAATATTGTCTGGCGTCAATCAGCTTGCAGATACAGTAAAAATCACTCTCGGCCCCAAAGGCCGCAATGTAGTTATCGATAAAAAATTCGGTTCCCCGACCATCACCAAAGACGGCGTGACGGTTGCCAAGGAAATCGAATTGGCATGCCCTTTCGAAAATATGGGCGCGCAAATGGTCAACGAAGTTGCCAGCAAAACCAGTGACAACGCTGGCGATGGCACCACCACCGCTACCGTCCTGGCGCAGGCTATTTTCCGCGACGGCATGAAAAACGTCACCGCCGGTGCCAATCCCATGGACATCAAACGTGGCGTGGAAGATGCGGTTGCGGCAATTGTTCCAGCACTTTTGAAAATGGCCAAACCGACCAAGGATAAAAAGGAAATTGCCCAAATAGGCACTATCTCTGCAAACCAGGACTCCTCTATCGGCGATATCATTGCCGAAGCGATGGACAAGGTTGGTAAAGACGGCGTCATTACCGTTGAAGAAGCCAAAGGCATGGATACGTCTCTGGAAATCGTCGAAGGAATGCAGTTTGACCGCGGTTACCTGTCGCCTTATTTCGTGACCGATGCAGAACGCATGGAGACGGTATTGGAAGATGCCTACGTTCTTCTGCACGAGAAAAAAATTAGCAACATGAAAGATCTCCTGCCGCTTCTGGAGCAAGTGGCCAAAGGCGGAAAACCTTTATTGATTCTCGCTGAGGAAGTCGAAGGCGAAGCGCTGGCTACTCTGGTGGTCAACAAATTGCGCGGAACCTTGAATATCTGTGCAGTCAAAGCCCCCGGTTTTGGCGATCGCAGAAAAGACATGCTGAATGATATCGCCATCCTGACTGGTGGCAAGGTCATCACCGAAGACATTGGCGTCAAACTGGAAAACGTTTCTATAGCTGACCTCGGCCACGCCAAGACCATCACCATCGATAAAGAAAATACCACGATCGTTGATGGCAAAGGCAAACCTGCAGAGATTCAGGGCCGGGTCAAACAGATCCGTAACCAGATCGATGAAACCACGTCTGACTATGATCGAGAAAAATTGCAAGAGCGCCTGGCCAAATTGGTTGGCGGTGTTGCGATCATTAAAGTTGGTGCGGCGACAGAAACTGAGATGAAAGAGAAGAAAGCCCGAGTCGAAGACGCTTTGCACGCGACCCGTGCGGCGGTAGAAGAAGGCGTGGTTGCCGGTGGCGGCGTAGCATTCATTCGTTGTTGTTCGGTTTTGGACAAATTTGAAGGCGATCACGATTACATGTTAGGTGTGAAACTGATTCGCCGTGCATTGGAAGAGCCGGTTCGACAAATTGCCAATAACGCCGGTATGGAAGGCACCGTCGTTGCCGAAAAAGTGAAATCACTCAAAGGCAACTTCGGCTTCGACGCCAAAACCTGTGAGTATGTCGACATGATCAAAGCTGGAATCATTGATCCGGCGAAAGTCACTCGTACAGCTCTGCAAAACGCGGCCAGCATCGCCGGTCTGCTATTGACCACCGAAGCTATGATCGCCGATCTGCCAGAAAAAGATGATGACCACGGTCATGGTGGTGGTGGCGGTGGCGGTGGAATGGGTGGAATGGGAGGAATGGGTGGCATGGGCGGCATGATGTAAGCCTGTTTTCCAATCTGCTTTCTACACAAAGAAACACAGCGGCGGTCCTTCGGGGCCGCCGTTTTTTTTGCCCTGTCCCCAGCTTATCTTCCTTCCATAAAAACGACCACTTAACTAGTCATGAACCTAAATTTAATTCCTCCCCCTATCCTAAAGTTTATTGTATAGTTGATTTTTTCTTCATTTAAATGAATCAATTGATTATTAAACGAGGCATCAATGGAACAACTTCTGAGCACAACAGTAAACGCTCCGCTATCGATCCCATCCCTGCTCATCAATCTTGGTGTCGGGGTGATTCTATCCATAATCCTTCATTGGCATTTTAAAATTTTTGGTTCTACACTTTCGAATCGGGACGAATTTGCGCAGGTTTGCCCTTTTATACTACTCACCACCATCCTTATTATCTCGGTTGTAAAATCATCATTAGCCTTGTCGCTGGGACTGGTAGGTGCCCTTTCCATCGTTCGTTTTCGTACACCCATCAAGGAACCTGAAGAATTGGCTTATCTGTTCATCGCTATCGCCATGGGACTAGGATTGGGTGCGGATCAAACTATTTCCACACTGGTTGCGGGCCCAGTCATTCTCGGCATCATGGCGATATTCAAGTGGACACGCCGAGATTCCAAAAAGAAAAACCTTTACCTTTCCCTCGATTGGCAAAATGTTGGCGGTAAGGACTCACAACTCTTAAATCAGTTCAATCAGGTTATCGAAAAACATGTCCTTGTATCCGATTTGCGCCGGATGGATGCCAAGGAAAATCATATAGAGGCCACGTACTTTGTCGACATCGAAAACCCCCCAAACTTATCTGACCTTGTGGACGACTTACATACCTCATTTTCAGGAATCGGCGTCACCTTCATCGATCAAAACCAGATGCCGAGCGTTTAAATTTTAAAATGATCTTTACCGACAAAACAAAAAAGCCCAAAACATTTATCATCGACTTCTTTAAACTCCTGAAACTTCCGCCAGGGTTAAAAGTCGAAATGGTATGGATTAAATACCACGCTAAAACTACTTTTCTAATAGTAATATCTACAATCATTCTTTGGACGGGATTAGTTTCTTATCTCATTTTCCGGAATACACCAAAGCCTATGATTACAGAATTGGCAAATATTCTACGGATCCAGGGAAATAATAAAAAAAGAAGAGTTTGGAAGCTTTAAAGGCTGTTGCGTTAGCTCCGGTTAATTGGATTTCAGCGAATTTTTTCGGAGAAGAAATTCCAAGAATTTTTATCGATATCAAATTTAAGCATTTTCAGAAAATTCAAAAAATACGCGAAGAAGCTCTGGCTGACAAACAACTCACTCAAGGTTCAGACGATTATGTTCCGGCATCAATAAGACACGGGAACCGCTCTATAAAAGTTAAACTAAGGTTAAAGGGCGATGGGATCGATCATTTGCTCGGTGATAAATGGTCATTCAGGATTCATGTAAAAGGGAAAAATCATTTATTTAATATGCGCCGGTTTTCAATACACAGCCCAGGAGCAAGGAGTTTTGAAGGCGAAATATTATTTTTTCAAGCGCTCCGTCGTGAAGGAATACTGGCTCCTCGATATTTTTTCATACAAGTAACAGTGAATGGAAAAGACATTGGCCTCATGGCTCTTGAGGAACACTTTTCAAAAGAATTACTTGAGTCGCAAGGACGCAGGGAAAGTGTTATTTTAAAATTTAATGAATATCTTTTGCATGAGGAACTGAATGGATCGAACGGTTTTTCCCCGTTACTGGCAAATTACAGAAACGTAGACATTCAGCCCTTCAGAGCCTCGAAAGTACTGCGGTCGGAAACTTTATCCTCTGACTTAAAAACGGCAAGAGGGCTTCTTCGGGCTTTTATTGATAAATCTCTCCCCGCCTCAGAAGTTTTTGATCTC
>SMVB01436096.1_pt1 | contig 16405 bp, 14 predicted proteins | sample 2456461 | NCBI WGS metagenome assembly SMVB01 (sample SAMN11095934, study PRJNA526329) | marine sediment metagenome | biome: Marine sediment; feature: Surficial sediment; material: Deep marine sediment; isolation source: Hadal surficial sediment | place: Pacific Ocean | collected 2014-05 | depth...
CGCAGCTCTTGCGGCCGTGGCCGTCGCAGGCTGTGCCCCGCAGGAGACCGCGTCGGAGGACCCGAGCCATGAACAGATGCCTCCGATACAGGCGAGCCAGGGGCAGGAGCTCTTCGGCCATTACCAGAGGCCGGAGCCTTTTCCCAACCCCTTGCCCGACGATCTGCACTCTCACGACGGGTGGACCTGGGGGTCGGTGGCAGCGGTGTTCGCCGAGAGCTCGGACCGGATTTGGATCGCCCAGCGCGGCGAGTTGCCGCTCCCGGAGGGCGCCGACCCGTGGACACCCTACAGTCTGTTGAATCCCTCCCGGGGGAGTGCGCCCGCCACTACTGATGGGATCAACTCCACGTGTCGAGAGACGGGGAACCTGCGCGGCTACGAGAGGCGATTTCTCCACGTCATCTTCGTCGTCGACAGCGATGGAAATCTGGTGGACGAATGGCCGCAGCACGATGCGCTCTTCGGGGCGCAGCCTTGCGGGCGTGGGCCGCACAAGATCAAGATCAGCCCCTACGACGCCGAGAAGCACGTTTGGGTCATCGACGACCAGCTCCACGTGATCTACAAGTTCACCCAAGAAGGGGAGTTGGTGCACACGCTCGGCGAGCTGGGGGTGCAAGGACGCGGCCCCAACAACTTTGACCGTCCGACAGACATCGCCTGGCTTCCCGATGGGACCTACTTCATCAGCGATGGGTACGGAGGCACCCGGGTGGCGAAGTTCGACGCCGACAACAACTTCATCATGGACTGGGGCGGACCCCCCGCCGATCCGGCCAACCCCGGCCCGAACGAATTCAACACCGTCCACAGCATCGCCATCAGCGCCGACAGGAGGCTCTACGTCGTCGATCGCGCCCACGCTCGGATCCAGATATTCGACGAGAACGGCACCTTCCTGGACATGTTCTCGACCGGCCCGCGAGCCAGCTCCCGACCGTACGCCCACGAGATCCTCCGTGACAGGGAGACCGGAGAAGAGTTCATCTGGGTCGCGGACGGTGGAACCCATCGAATCCTGAAATACGATCTGGACGGAAACTTCCTCTACGGCTGGGGCGGTCAGGGCGGGCGACCCGGCCAGTTCAACGGCCCCCACTCGCTCACCGTCGATCCGGACGGCAACCTGTACACGGCGGAGGTGTTTGCCGGCCGCGTCCAGAAGTTCGTCCCGCGTCCGGGTGCCGACCCCGCGAAGCTGGCGGGGCATCAGCTACGCGAATGGGACTGAACGCGACGGGCAACCCCCCTCTGTTTCCGTGGACAGGACGAGCCGCGTCGCCCTAGGATGCTGATAGTCGGTCTTCGCTCCGACGAGGTCGCACCTGCGGTGCTTCCGAACATGCCGAGGTTCCCATGAAGACACTCGCCCGCACGCTCTGCTGCTTGATGCTCACTTTCTTCGTCGCCGGGCTTGATTCCGGCGCCCTGGGCCAGCCCCAGAGAGGTGGCGCTGAAGGCCGCCGTCAACGGCAGATGCGCCCGGTGATCCGCGGCACCGAATACGCCGTCTCCTCGATGAGCCAGTTCGCGACCCGCGCCGCTGTGCAGATACTGGAAGCGGGCGGTAACGCCTTCGACGCGATCGTCGCCGGACACGCCGTGCTGGCGTTGGTCGACGCCGACTCCAACGGCATCGGTTCCGACGCGGTGATCCTCCTCTACGACGCCGAATCGCGCCGCGTCGTGTCCGTCGACGCCGAGGGCACGGCCCCACAACTGGCCACGATCGACTGGTACAACGAGAACAACAACGGCGAGATTCCGCGCAGCAACGGTTTGCTGTCGGCCACCGTGCCGGGGATGGTCGACGCCTGGTACACGCTCCTCGACCGCTGGGGCACGATGACCTTCGAGGAGGTGCTGCAGCCAGCGATCGAAGTGGCGGGAGAGGGATTCCCGATCAGCGAGTCCTTCGCCCGCGCCTTGGGCTCGCGCAAGTTGGCCCAGTACCCGAGCAGCGTGAAGCTCTACAGCCCGGACACTCCCCGGAAGGCAGGCGACATCTTCCGCAACCCCGACGCCGCGCGCACCCTCGAGCGGTTGGTCGAAGCCGAGCAGGCGGCCGCCGGGCAGGGACGCAGGGCAGCATTGCGCGCCGCGCGTGACCTTTTCTACAAGGGCGACATCGCCCGTGAGATGGCTACTTTCGCCGAAGAAAACGGCGGCCTGTTTCGCTACGAGGACTTCGCCGAATACAGCGTGAGGGTCGAGGAGCCCGTGTCGGTCGACTACCGCGGCTACCAGGTCTACAAGAACCCCTCGTCGAATCAGGGGCCCGCCGAGCTCTTCGCGCTCAACATCCTCGAGGGCTATGACCTAGCGGCGATGGGACACAACAGCGCCGAGTACATCCACACCAGCGTCGAGGCCACCAAGCTGGCGTTCGCCGACCGCGAGTTCCTCGGCGACACCGACTTCGTCGACATCCCCTACGACGCGCTGCTGTCGAAGGAGTACGCGGCGCAGCGCCGCGCGCTCATCGAGCCCGACAGTGCCTCCCACGAGTTCCGCCCCGGCGATCCGTGGACCTTCCTGTCGCAGGAGCCGGGCTGGTTGCCCCGCCGGCACGAGAACGGCGAGGGCGAATTCGAGGGCGACACGAGCTACATCGCCGTCGCCGACGCCGACCGCAACATGGTGACGATCACCCCGAGCAACCACAGCGGCTGGGGCACCGGCGTCGTGATGGGCGACCTCGGCTTCGTCTTTAACTGCCGCGGCGACTACTTCTCGCTGGTGCCTGGAGAGCCCAAATCGCTGGCCCCGGGGAAGCGGCCACGCAGCACGCTACAAGGGACGCTCGTGATGAAGGATGGCGAGCCCTTCCTGGTTACCGGTAGCCCCGGGGGCGACGACCAGATCATGCGCACGATCCAGACGTTGCTCAACATCGTCGATTTCGGCATGAACGTGCAGCAGGCGATCGAGGCGCCGCGCTGGGCGACGCGCAGCTTCCCATCGTCGGTCTTCCCGCACAACATGAGCCTGGGCGTAATGTCGGTGGAAGACCGCATCCCCGAGGAGGTTATCGACGAGCTGCGGGCCAAGGGCCACGAGCTCTCGATCAGCGCCGGTTGGTCGAAGGGCGCCAACGGGGCAATTTTGTACGATGCCGCCACCGGCGTGTACAGCGCCGGCGCCGATCCGCGCGTGGAAGCCTACGCCTGGGCGCGCTAACCGCGAGATATCTCAACGGGTCACGGCGGCGCGGAACCAAGGCCCTGCCGGCAGGATTGGCGACGATCTCGACCTCGCGTGGCTATTCGCCCGGCAACGGCTCGATTCTCACGTCATCGACCCACACGGTACCCGGCGCCATGACGTTCAACTCGAAGCGGATGTTGCTGTAGTGCGCCGGCACCGTGTAGGTGTAGACGAACTGGTGCCAGCTGTCGTCCGTTGTCTCGGCGTCGATGATCTCTCGGATCGCGCCTGAGCCTCGAGGAGCTCGAGATCGTGGGGCTGCTACCGCCGTTCCATTCGCTCCTGGTAGCGGGCGCCGCTCAGCACGCCGGAGAGCGAGTAGTTGCCTTCATGGCAGGCATATTCGTAGAGCAGATCGTCGAAGCGCTTGAAGGGAACCTGACCTCCCCAGACGCTGGTGTAGGTCGTCGGGTCGTCGATCGTGAACTCGTAGAGGATGGTGTCCTCATCGACGCGGGTGAAGCGCTCGATCACCTTCTGGTCTTCCGACGGGGGGACGCCACGGAACGGATGATCGGGATTGAGGTTGGTGGTCTCGACCACCAGCGTGTCCCCTTCCCAACGACCCCATGAGTCACCGAACCACGGACGGATGTCCTGGGGCAGCGATCGGGGCTCACCCAGCCGAATGATCCGTACGTCGTGCACCATTTCCACCAGGATCATCACGTAATCGGCGTTTTGCACGATCGTGTAGTTGTTGTTGTACCAGTAGTTGGGGAGCATCGGCGGACCGGCGCTGGAGCCGAAGGAGACGATGCAGCGCGAGGCAAGAGGTAGGTTTTCCGGGTTGTCGTAGTCACCGAACTGCCTACTGAATGCCCGCCGCTCTTCGACCCGCCGCCGTCCCTCGGGGGTCAGCGCCGGCACGCGGCCGTCCGGCGGATTGGTGACCAGCGAGCTCCTCGGCTCACCATTCACCACCGCCACCCGTTCCCCGGGCTCTCTGTAGACTTCGTTGTAGCAAGACGTCGGCGAATCGATGCAGATCGGGTTCGTACCGCCCTCCGGAGGCGGCGGGCGGTTCGGGTCGCTCGGCGCCGCCCTTTCGATGACGATTTGCGCCTGGCCCGATTCGATCTCGGCAACCTCTTCCCACGTAAGAACGGGGCCCCGATCGCGGGGGCGCGTGAAGGGGGTAAGGGTTGCGTTGGTCCAGTTCCCCTGCAGATCCGGATGACCGTACGCCGTCCTCGGCACTTCCCATTCTCCGGTGTCGGAGGCGGGAGTCTGTGCGGCGGCGGGGACCAACCGCGCCCCCGCGAACAACGAAAGCGCTACCGCGGCGATCACGCAGAACCTGAGCGGAAGCGAGGTAGAGAGATTCGCGTTCATCGTTCCTCCTCCGAGCCAACGGGCGTTTTCCGAACGTGCCGGTACACTAACCCCTCCATGAGCTCCGTGTCAGGGACAGCCCTCAACCCTTGACTACCGCGATCAACGAGCGCTCCAGCAAGCCCTCGTCGATGCCGGTGAGGACAGCGACCTTCCGGCGCTGGTCGTCGTCGTAGACCTCATCGCCGTCGACGGCTCGCAGCTCCGCCTCGTGCCGCTCGCGGGCGCGCAGGATCGCGTCGCAGGTGGTGCGGAACTGATCGGTCACATCGTCGCAGGTAACGACCGAGAAGCCGGCGCGCTCCGCCAACTCTACGGGTGAGCCATCGGCCAGCGCGTCCATGGGCACCAGCTCTTCGACCCGTTGCTCGGCCGCCGCTGACAAGCCGGCCGGCGTATGGACGATGTAGCCGGCCATGCGTCCGTCAGGCCGCATCACCCGGTGGCATTCTCTCAGCCCGGAGAGCTTGTCCTCGATTCAGCAGAAAACGTCGGCGTGGGCGACGGCGTCGAAGGTAGCCGAGCGGAACGGGAGCTCGACGACATCGGCGGCGACCACCCCGCTCCTTGCCCCCATACCGAGGTCGGCGAAGACCTGCTTTGCCCCGGCCAGAGCGTTGAGCGGGATGTCGGTGCAGGTAAGCTGGCAGCCGCTGGAGTCTGCCAGCAGTGAGCCTGGCCAGCCGCGCCCGGCGCCAACGTCAAGTAACCGGCGGTCGGGGCACAGCTCGAGGAAGTCGAGCAAGGCGCTGGCCTGCTCGATCGTGGTGAAACCGTTGAGCCCGACCTCGTGCCCGAGCACCTCGCGCTCGACCTGCCGCGCCGGGCCTGATTGAAGGCGCCCATACCTGCCGACGAAGAACTCGCGTTCGGATTGCTTTCCCCGGCTCGGCCGCATGATGGGTACCCTCGACTTCGTTGTTCAGGCTCGCTCGTCGCCCGACATTGCAGACGCTCGGCCGCTACTCCAGACCAAGCGCCCAGCGGATGCCTCCGACGAGGTGGGCTCGGAACACCGGGTCGCTGCTCCAGATGTCGTCACGATGGCCAAGCGACGTGTAGAACGATCGTCCCTCGCCGAAGTCCTGATACCAAGCTTGAGGATAATCGCCGCCCGGCTCCATGTCTTCGAGCCCCTCGAGGTCGGTTTGCGCGGTGTCGATGCCGATGAACCCACCGCCATCCCGCACGAAGTCGATCAGGGCACTTCGCTGCGGGTCCGTAAGGGGCAGGTTTCCGTTGGTCATCATCATGACACCGTCGAACCGGGCCAGGTATTCGGCGTCGATGATCGAGAGACTGACGGCTGTCTTCGATTCATGACCATTGTCGATGTATCACCAGAAGTTCGAGCCCACGTTTCTCAACGGGATGCTACTGCGGGAGCGACGCACCCCGTTGAGAAATGCGGGCTGGATCAGCGGTTGTCAGGTTACCCGTCCGGCAGGGCGAAGGCGATCAGGCCGCGGTCCCACGCCGAGCCGGTGACACCGATGACGATGAACTGTTTGCCGTCGCCGGTCTGGTACGTCATCGGGTTCGCGGTACCTTCGCCGCCGAGCAGTTCGCCCTTCCAGAGAGTCTCTCCGGTTTCGCTGTCGACGGCGAAGAGCTGGGGGTTGTAGCCGCTCAGAAAGACCAGTCCTCCGGCAGTGACCAGCGGGCCCGCATTGCCCATGCGGCCCAGCGGAGGAAGCTCCACGCCGGCGAGCAACGCGTGGTTCCGAATCGCCGGCTGATCGCCGATCACGACCTGCCAACGGTGCTCCCCCGAATCGAGGTCGATGGCCGTCAGCGTCCCGTACGGGGGCTTGAGTATCGGAATGCCCCGAACGCTGACTCCCCTCAGCCTTTGCACGTAGTCTGCATCGGCGCTGCCCTGTTCGGGTTCGACGAGCTGATGGACCAGAGGTCGGTCCTTGCTCGGGACATACAGGACATGCGTCGTCGGATCGAAAGCGGCGCCGCCCCATCCGGCCGCCCCGACGGCTGCCGGCAAGGTGACCGTCCCTTCGAGAGACGGCGGCGTGAACAGCGGGCCGAGCCGGTACCCTTCGAGGGCCGCGAGCGCTCGCGCTCTGATCTCGGGGGTGAAGTCGACAACGTCGTCGAGCGTGAAGCCCTGCCGCGCGAAGGGAGCGGGCTTGGTCGGAAACGGCTGCGTCGGCGCCGTGCGCTCGCCCGGCACGTCACTCGTCAGCACCGGGCGTTCCTCGATGGGCCATACCGGCTCGCCGGTCACGCGGTCGAACACGAAGGTGAAGCCCGACTTCGTGATGACCGCGACCGCATCGATCAGACGCCCGTCCACTTCGATCGTTACCAGGTTCGGCGGCGCCGGTAGATCGTAGTCCCAGATTCCGTGGTGCACGGTCTGGAAGTGCCAGACCCGCTCGCCCGTACGCGCGTCCAGGCAGACCAGCGATTCGGCGAAGAGGTTGTCTCCCTTTCGGGGACCGCCGTAGTAGTCGCCGTTCGGTGTCCCCACCGGTAGGTACACCAGGCCCCGCTCCTCGTCGACGGTGAAGGGCGCCCACACGTTGGTCGAGCCGGTGTACGACCAGGAGTCGTCCTCCCAGGTATCGTTTCCCGGCTCGCCGGGCTGGGGAATCGTATGGAACGTCCACACTCGCTCCCCGGTGCGCACGTCGAACGCCTGGACGTCCCCGGGCGGGTTGCGTCGATACACGCGGTCGTCGGGCATGCCGCTGCCGAGAATCACGAGATCGCCCCACACGACGGGCGGCGAGGTATTGGTGTAGTGGAGCCGGTTGACCTCCCAGATGAGACCGTCGGTGAGGTCGATCTCTCCGCCGTTCCCGAAGGACTCGATCGGCTCACCGGTGGCCGCGTCCAGTGCGATCAAGCGCCAGCGGCTATTGATGAAGATCCGCCGCTCGTCGCCGTCGCCCCACATCGCCACGCCGCGATGGCAGAAGCCGCAGACGCGGGGGAGCTGACCCCAGGTGTAGGCGCCCGGGTCGTAGCTCCAAAGCTCGGCGCCGGTGCGGGCGTCGAGTGCCACGACACGACTGTACGGCGTACTCACGTACATGGTGTCGTCCACGACGATCGGGGTGGCCTCGAAGCGGCCGGGCCGGACGAATTCGCCTTCGAAGGCAACGCGGGGTCCGGGCACCGGCTCCTCGCCGGCGTCCCACGTCCAGGCAATCTCGAGTCGTGAGACGCTCTGGCGGTCGATCTGGGTGAGATGCGAGTACTTCGTGCCCGCAGCGTCGCCGCCATACACGGGCCAGTCGACGCTCCGAGACTCAGCCGAGCAGCCAACGCCGGCGAGCAGCAGCAGGAACAGAAATCGGCGCATTACGCGTCGTTCTCGCCGTCCCTACTCAGTACCTGTTCCACGTCAACTGGCCGGTAACACGGCCTTCGTCGTTCTTGATGGACAGGGTCAGCATGTCGCCATCGAACCCGTAGTACCGCACCCAATCCTCGCCGACCGATCGCGCCGCCTGGGGCGAACCGATCAAGTGGTGGGTGACGGACCCCGCCTCGGTGTCGATCTCGAACGTGCCGAAGTATGCAAAGCCACGCCGTACCCGCCCGTCGCTCGAAGCTCGATCGAGCTCGGGCAAGGCATTCGGCATGCCGATTGCCGACATGTTGCCGCCGGCGTCGTACATGATCCGACCGACGTAATCCATCGAAACGACCTCGCCGTCGGCCCGAAACAGCTGGTACGTCACGAGCTCGTAATTGCCGACGAACATCTGCCGTAAGGCCTCGACCGAGTCCGCCCCCTGCGCCGACACCTCATCGCCCACCAGTGCGTGGGTCACGGCGAGCAGCACGACCAGCGTCCCTACGACTCGTCTCTCGAATTTCATCGTGGCTCTCCTTGCACAATGGGCGGCAGGCCCATGCTAGCTGCGCGACGGGTACACCCCCCGCAATGCGATGATGAAGTTCACGCACTGAAACCCGGTATCGGAATCGTCATCCTCGCCCACCGCTCCCTTTTCACCGAGCTTGCGAGGTGCCAATCCCGGACCGTTTCCCGGGTGCATTGCGAACCGTCCCCGCAGGTCCGGGAGCCCGAAGGTCGTGCGCCCGTCGCCTCCATAGGTGGTTCCGAGGAGCGAGAACAGCGCCGTGTTCGCAGCAATGGACAGAAGCTGACCGTTACAGAGGGCCCAGCCGCGGGGCGCGAAGGTTCCGCCGAACATGATGATTTGAGCGATATATGGATCCATGAGATTCCTCCGATTCTATCGAGCTTGCTTGTGGCCGATTCCTGGGCACCGCGCTGGGCGGCTACTCCTCCTCCGCTTGCGCCTCCGCGAGCCGTTCCTCCATCTCCGTTCGTTGTTCTTCTTCGCTGGGAGCTGGAGCTAGCTTATGAGCGGTCGGATTGTGGTCCAGATGCGCGATCGCCTCGGCCTCCTGGATGTCGGGATTGTTGGTCAGCTCCGCCTTGATGGCCTCGAGTTCTTCCTCATCACTCGGCGCGGTCGTATCGACGGCGTTCTGAATCTCCTTCCCCAGATCCGCGTGAAACTCCACGGGCAGCGCCTTGAGAATCTCTGCCTTGTTCTCTTCCAGGCTCTCTCGTGTCTTGTTCATTTTTCCCCTTTTTGAACCAGCGAATGGGACCTCGATGTTGGCAGACTAGCGGCCGGCCAAACAAGCATCAAGTGTCACGCCCGCGCCACCCGACTCGATCGTCGAGCTCATGCGCGCATCGAAATCGACGAGGTCCGATCAGCCACCGCCCGAGGTGGTTCCTCCTGTGTGTGGTTGGGGTGGCCGGACGGGCCGGCCGCCGATGGGATAGTCTGCGCCAAGAAACGGGTTTCCAGCCGCATTGATACGAGGCTACTCATGAGGCTCACGGCATTGACTCTGGCTGTCTTCCTAGGGCTGTGCGCATGCGCCAGGACTCCGAGTGGGGGTGAGAGGGCAGTGCCGATGGGGTCCGGTGGATTGACGGCTCCCGTTCTGGTTACGACGGCCTGGGAAAAGCTCGCAGACGGTTCGACCCGGCTTTTCGACGGCCGCCTCATCCCGCCGTTACCGGAGCTCCTCGGTGTCAGGGCGCAGTACGAGATTCGGCTGCAATGGCTCGACAAGAAGCACGACCACCTGCTGGAGATGATGCGGCAACATGGCGTCGGCGCGTGGATCATCGTCAACCACGAGTTCAACGACGATCCGGCCACCCCGTACGTCGCCCCCGACCTGGTCTACGTCTCTCGGCGCGACCTGCACGTCTTCGTCGATGCCGGGGACGCGGGGCTGGCGCGCTTCTCGAGCTACGGCCGTCCCAACGCCGACCATGCTCGCCTGTTCGAACCGTTACCAGCGGTGGAGTCCGAAGCGGGCGGCGGCGACGTCGGCGCGCGACTCGAGGCGATCATCGATCGTTACCGGCCGGCGACCATCGCCCTGAACATGGGCGGCGATCGGGGCCACAACAGCGCCCTGACACACGACGCCTATCAATTCATCGTCGCGGCGCTCGGCCCGGAGATGGAGCGGCGGTTGATCTCGTCACGGGAACTGATCGAAGAGTACTTCGATACCCGCCTCCCCGAGGAGTTGGAACCCTATCGCCGGCTCGTGCTCGCCACCGACGTCCTTGCCCAGCAGGCCCTCTCCAACGTGGTGATCACCCCCGGGGTCACCACCGCCGGGGACCTGAAGTGGTGGTTCAACCAGCAGATCGCCGACCTCGGCGCCGGCGCCGAACCCTGGTTCGAGATCCACACGGCGGTGCAGCGCTTCGAGCCCGCGACCGGTACGACGATTCCCTATGTCCATCCGGCGCCCGACGACCTCGTCTATCAACAGGGCGACGTCATCCACCTCGATACCGGCTTCGACTATCTGGGCTTCGCCAGCGATTGGCAGAAGGTCGCCTACGTTCTGCGCGACGGAGAAGACGACGTTCCGGAGGGCTTGAAAGTCGCCCTGCGCAATGCCGGGGTCGCCCAGCAGGCCATGCTGGCAGCCCCGCGCCCGGGCATGACCGGCCGTGAGGCCACGATCGCGACCATGGCGTTGCTCGAGGGGGTCGACTTCCTGCCCAGCCTCTATTCCCACGCCATCGGCTACCAGGGCCACGCGCTGGGGCCCAGCATCAACGCTCGCAACATGACTCTGGGACCGGCGCCGGCGCGCGACTCGGTACTGCGACCGGGTTCCTATCGATCGATCGAGTTGAGCGCCACGACGGCGATCGCGGAATGGAACGGCGAGACGCTGACGATCCCCTTCGAGGACGACGCCCACCTCACCGATGAGGGCTACGTGCTGTTCCGGCCGCCGCAGACGAGCTGGTACTTGATTCGTTAGGTCAGCCTCTCCCGGCAACTAGTGACCAAGGCTTTCGCCGACCACTTTGACGGCTCCTTGCCGGGAGAAGAACCGGCAGGATTGTAATCGGAAGGCGGCAGCAGCCACAGGGGCGAGGAGAATGCCGGCGGGGCTGTGTTAGCTGGTCCTGCTCCCGGGCCGCGTCACCAGGTATGCAATCGCGCCGACCGCGAAGGTCAGAACGGTTCCGATCACCTGCCGGGGATCGCCCAACGCCATGATCGTGCCGGCAAGCACGGTAGCGCCGATGTAGAAGAGCGGCACGACGCTGGCGCGGTGCAACAGGGGATGCGCCCGAATCGACGGCAGAAACAGGCACGTCACCGACAGCGCCGCGGTCAGCGACAGCGTCAACCCGAGGTAGGAGAGCAGGTCGCGCAGCGTGGTGACGAAAACCAAGGCGAGCGCAACGACGACCTGGGCAAGCACGGCGCCCCGCGGTGTGCCGTCCTGAAAGCTGAGGAACCTCGGCAGCACGCCGTCGTCTGCCATCTTCGCGTACACCCTCGGGGCCGCCATGAGCATGCTCGACACCGAAGTGAACAGCGCCATCGCGATGATCGCGCGCACGAGCATCGCCACCACGTCGCCGCCGAGCCACTCTGCGGCGACCGCGGCGACGTCGGGTTGCCCGGCGATCCTGTCCGCAGGAGGTCCGAAAACGAACACGGCATTCAACAGCACGTAGAGGACAAAGACAATCAGCGTGCCACGCCACAGCGCCGTAGGGACGATGCGGCGCGTGTCTTCGGTTTCTTCGGCCACGTAGACCGCAGCGTTGAAGCCCGAGTAACTCAGCGAGATCCACACCAGCGAGCCGGCGAACGCGGCGATTACCGCCCAGGCTCCCACGGGCTCCGACTCCAGCGGCGCGCCGGCCCAGTTACCGGACGGCAACGTCATGACGGCGATCGCCAGAAAGCCTGCCAGCAGAAGCAGCTTGATGACCACCGCGACGTCTTGGACCCGGGCGCCGAGCTGCACCCGGAGCCCGTGCAGGAGGCCACCGGCAACGATCACCGCGGCGGCAACGGCGTCTTCGGGCAACCACACCGGACGTACCGACGCCGGGGCGATGTAGCTTTCGAAGGCGGTGGCGGCGAACGCGATGGCGCCGCTGAACCCGGCGATGATCGACACCCAGCCGGCGACGAAACCGAGCATCGGGTGGGCCGCTCGCGACAAGAACAAGTACTCGCCGCCCGACTCCGGCATGGCGCGAACCAACCGCCCGTAGCTGATCGCCCCAGCCATGGCGATGAGCCCGCCGACGAGCCACGCTGCCATCACCCGCGTGGGTGTGCCCAGATCCTGGAGCGCGAACCCCGAAGTCGTGAATACGCCGGCACCGATCATATTGGCGACGACGAGAAAGGTGAGCGTCGACGGCCCGAATCGCCCTACCCCGGGCGTCAACGCTCCGGCCGCCGAAACAGCACGCAGTAGTCACGCTCCGAGCCCGGCCAGTTCTCCACCTGGCGAACGAGCTCGAAGCCGTTGCGGGTCATCTCCTCGATGAGCAGTTCGATCGGCGTTCCGTGACCGCCTCGATTTTCGGGAACACCATCGGGCGCCGTACCGCGCGGCAGAAAGTCGATCACCGCGATGATGCCGCCCCGCTGGAGGGCGTTGAACATGCTCTGATCCATCGCATCCGGATCGAGAAAGTGGTGGTACACCCGGCGCAGCAAGATCCGGTCGCAGCACCCGTCCGGCAAGCCGGTGGCGTCGAGCTCGCCGAGAATCACCGTGACGTGGCTGTGTCCCTCTACCGTTTGGCGAAGCTCGTCGACCAAATCCGGGTCGACCTCGGTCGCGAAGACGCGGCCCGAGCCGCCGACCTGCTCGGCGAGGAAGACCGCATACGAACCGTCGCCGGCGCCGATGTCGGCCACCGTCATCCCGGGCCGCAGCTCCAAGACTTCGGCGATTCGGACCGTCTCCCGGGCAAAGCCGCCGCCACGCTGGGTGGCCCAGCCACCGAGCACGACGAGCGTGGAGACGACCGCCACCAACATAATCGGTCTCCACCAACTCCGGGCGGTCGGCGTTGTTGCCTGTCGATCCGGAACCATGACCATCCTCCTTCTTCGTCGATGTCACCCATAAAAACGAGGCAGCACCTCACCGGTGTTGCCATTGTAGTGACCGAGGGTTGTGCCGACCACAGTGACAGCTCCGTGTCAGCAGGAGAGCCGACAGGATTGAGCGCGTCTGAGGCGTCTACTGCCACCCCGACGTATCGGCACCCGGCGGCGCGTTTCCCCTGATGTGATCGGCCATGATGCGCAGTAGCTCCGTGCTCGAGTACGGTCGCCAGCCGTGCCCGCCGCGCGCTCCGAAGGTGAAAGATCCCTCGTAGTAGGGATCCTCCGAGCTCTCGAGAAACTCCTGCATGTGGTACGCGCCGACGTTGAGGTAGAAGTTGTCCATGTCGCCGGCGATCACGTGCAGCTTGCCGACGAGCTGCGGGCCGATCTCCTCCCAGTTGGTCTCGAGGATGTGGCGCAGATCGTAGTTGTCGCGCCAGTATTCGGCCACCGCCGCATCGACCTCGCCGGTTTCCTTGTCGAACAGCGGCTTGAAGTAGCCGTCGTCGCCGAGCGGGCCGAATACGGCGCTCCAGATGTCGAGCTGCTGTCCGGAGCGACCCTTGGTGCCGTTGACCAGCTCCATGGTGTTGCGCTGCCGCGAGGTGAGGCGCACCTCGCCGGTGGGCGCGAAGCGGGTGTTGGCCGTCGGCACCCGATACCACTCGTGCTGCTTGTAGAAGGCGTTGGTGTCCTCATAGACGTTGATCCCCTCGACGTTGCGGAAATCGAGCGGGTCGGGGGCGAACGACCAGGTACCGCCGTAGAAGTCGGGATAGAAGACCTGCAGAGCGAACGACTCCCAGCCGCCGGTGGAGCCACCGGTCAGCACCCTGGCCCACGACTCGGGGATGGTGCGGAACCGGCGCTCGATCTCGGGGATGAGCTCCTGGTGGATGGCATCGCCGTAGGGGCCGTTGTTCGCCGAGTTGACGGCGTAGGAATCGTCGAAGTAGGGCGTCGGGTGCTGGATCGTGACCGCGATGAAGCGCGGGAAGTCGTCGGACATCCAGGCCCGGGAGAACTCGTTGGCCCCATCGAAGCCGAACGGCGCCCGCAAAGAGAAGTGCCCCTGCTGGTAAACCGTCGGGTACGAGGCGTCCGGATTTTCGTCGTACCCCCGGGGCAGCAGCATGGTGGCGCCGAAGTAGATCGGCTGGCCCCAGAACTCGGTCAGGGTGTCGCTTTGCATCTTGATACGCTTGACCCATCGGGTGTCTTCGGGGAGCTCGATGGGCGGGATGATGTCGGTAACCTCGATACGGTGGGTCTCGGCCGTCGCCGGATCGATCCGCAGGCGCTGCACGGCGCTGATCACGTTGCCGGGAGAGCGTCGCCAGTTCTGCCCCTCCCATTGATCCATGTGCATCCACACCGTGTGGCCGTCGGCGCGCTCGAAGCGCGTGTACTTGTTGAGCACCGCCTGCACGTAGTAGTCGCCCGGCGGGAAGTCGTCGAGGCGCATGATCGGCCAGCCCAGCGTGTCGGCGTCGATCACCACCGGCGTGTCGGGGCCCAGCTCCTCGAAGTCGACGCCGAACACCGGCACGCCGTAGCGACCCACCTGCAGCCGCGGCTCGGGATCATCGGTGTCCGCGATGGCCAGAAACATACGGCCGCTCAGAGCCTCCTCGCTGACCGCAGCCGGGAAGGTGATCTCGAAGCGCAGACCGGTACGATCCGGATCCGTCGCCGGCGAGCAGGAGCTCAGTAGCAGAAGCAGCAACGCGAGCGACGCCATCGGCAGCCGATCGCATACCCGTCCGATGATCCGGGAGAGCGTGATCCCGAATGAAGCGCTCTCGGGGCAGATGATCTTGGAGAAACGGAGAGTCTCTTTGGTCACGCTTTCCTCCATTTTCGGTTCCCAACGCGTAGCCGAAGCCGTTGGTTCGAGGGCCGGGCAGCTTACAGGGACGAGGAGAATGCTGGCGGGGCTGATGTTACTGAGTTTAAAACTTTCGCCGAGGCGTTGGTGGAGGTAGCGCGGTTGGTGGCGTGATAGCGCTCGAGATTGTGGCCGGTCAGGCGGCCGCGTCGACTTCTGCTTTGATCCTCTCACCGAGATGTACAAGACTCTTCGCTGCGTTCGACGGCCAATGACAACGTAGCCCACGAAGGGGGAACACGGACATGGCGACTGCGCTCATCACAGGAACCAGTACGGGAATCGGCTTCGCCACCGCGTTGGCGCTCGGCAGGGCGGGCCACAAGGTGTTCGCCACGATGCGCGATCCAGGAAGGGCGCCGGAGCTCGGTGAGACGGTGACCGCAGAGGGATTGCCGGTAGAGATCATGGTTTTGGACGTCGACTCGGACGAATCGGTGACCGACGCGATCGGCGGCATCGGCGACCCCATCGACGTGTTGATCAACAACGCCGGGATCGAGCGCACGGGGTCCGTCGAAGAACTTGCTCTGGACGAATTCCGTGCAACGATGGAAACGAACTATTTCGGCCCGTTGCGCTGCATCCAGGCCGTGCTGCCAGCGATGCGGGAGCGCCGGAGCGGCTGCATCATCAACGTCACGTCGGTCGCGGGACGCCTCGCCCTCTCGCCGTTCGCGCCCTACACGGCCTCAAAGTTCGCGCTTGAGGCGGTGAGCGAGTGCCTCGCCCAAGAGGTCAAGGCTTTCAACATCCGCGTCGCGATCGTCGAGCCGGGGATCATCGACACCCCCATGGCCCGGCGCCTCGAGGTTGCGGATGAGCCGTCGCCGTACCCGCAGCAGGAGCGGATCGCGGCGTTGTTCGCCGCCACGCTGCAGAACCCGGCGCCGCCCACGCTGGTCGCCGACAAGATCCTCGACATCATCGACAGCGCCACCTGGAAGCTCCGCCACCCGGTCGGTCCCGACGCCGTTCCGTTTCTCGAGTGGCGGGCCTCCATGACCGACGAGGAATGGGCCGACTGGGGCGCCCTCGATCACGACGCCTGGTACGACCGCGTTGAAGCCGACTTCGGCCTCAAGGCGCGGCCGGAGGACCTGGAGTGATCGCGTCTTGGCCTTGAGCTGGTCAGTTTCGCGTCAGCACGCACCCAGGTTATCTTGAATCGCTCCTCCACCTGGAAGAATGATGGCGGGGCCGACGGGATTTGAACCCGCGATCTCCGGCTTGACAGGCCGTCAATGTTAGACAACTAAACTATTATAAACAAAAGACTTAGAGGCACTTCGGAAATGCCATGTAACCGCTGTGTAGCCACCACATGAGGCAATCCTTCACCGAGCCGCTTGGTTTGCGTTGGCGGCCGATCAACCCGCTCTTGGCTCTGGTTGGTTCCAGTTGGCGCTCGTTGGTTCCCCGCGGGCACAATCGTAGGCACAGTCGCAACGGGCTTCTTCGATAAATCAACTCTCCGCTCCCTGGCGGCGCGGCTAGCCGCCCTCGCCAAGTAGGGCGCGGAATTGCTCGCTCCAGGCGCTCAGCC
>SMVB01448207.1_pt1 | contig 16404 bp, 16 predicted proteins | sample 2456461 | NCBI WGS metagenome assembly SMVB01 (sample SAMN11095934, study PRJNA526329) | marine sediment metagenome | biome: Marine sediment; feature: Surficial sediment; material: Deep marine sediment; isolation source: Hadal surficial sediment | place: Pacific Ocean | collected 2014-05 | depth...
CCGTTCACCGTCCAGGCGACCGATGTGAATCTCGTCGACGTGGTCGAGAGGTTCCGTGCCGCGCGTACCGCAGGGGACTATGACACTGCGCGAGATTTTCTGAGTGACGACCCTCGCGTGTGGTACGACGCCCGTGAAGGCGAGGGTTTTCCGGTGAAGCTGGGTGCCGGCCGCTACAAGAACTGGGACGAGCACTTCAACTCGCACGGAGAGCTGGGTAGCTGGATCGTTGGGGGTCAGATGGTCTGGAGCGTCGTCGAGGAGATGAACGACTACTTTAGGTTGCTCGAGCGGAAGGATATGCCGCGCTATCGCATCACCTACTTCTTCGACGACACGGGTCGGATCGAGGGCTATATGATTTCCGCGGCCTATCCTGGCCAACCCTCGGCGCCGAGCAACGACCGATTCGACGAATTCGAGGCCTGGGCCCGATTGCGGCACTCCGAAGAGTGGGAGTACCTCCGACCAGACGGCAAACTGGATCCGACCGGGGACCGAGCCCCTCGCACGCGCCGCCTACTCGGGATGTGGCGTGCCGAGATCGGATTGCCTCCTTTCGAGCGACAGGAGATCAATCGAAACACCTCGACACGGCCGGGACAATCCTGACGCGGCGGCCGCCGTAGTCTGAATACTCGGCCCAACCTGAACGCCTACGCCGAGCGATTCATCAGGTCGATCAAAGATGAGTGTCTTAATCGAATGATCTTCTTCGGCGAACGATCGCTGCGAAAGGCCACCCGCGAGTACGCCGCTCATTATCATCGGGGGCGAAATCACCAGGGGATCGCATCAACATCAACAACTGGCCCGGAGAACACCACGATTTCGCCTTCATGGGTGCCATTTTACGACGGATGACAATCGGAAACGGTGCGCCGGAGCGGCCTCAAAGTGCTGACATCCAGCCAAATATCCGCCGATCCAGTTTCGGCACACTACGCCCGAATTCTTGGTATTCTGACCGCCGGAGGAATATGATCAGCGACGGATTCGTAGCGTGCATAGGGGTATGTATCCCCTTACGGCGATTCAAATTTCTCACAGAAAGTACAGGATGTAAATGAACACCAAAATAAAGATTCTATTAGTGGTGCTCGCTAGTACTACCGTGATCATCTGCCTTGTCGTTGGAATACGTGTGCTGGACAGGAATACAAGTCACCAGGTCTCATCCGAACCATTTCGTGAAGATACAAACCGGCGAAGTCGGCAGGCAAAGCCTGGCGGACTAGCAGACATGTCTCCAACGTCGGCGGATAGTTCGAGGAGTGAACAGGAGTATAAGAAACCAAGGAGTCTTAAGGATCGGCAGGACCTTGTCGATAGTTTCAGACAGAAGCTTCTGTTGCAGGGAAATACACGAACATTTTTTGACAATGTGGTGGAAGCCGCACTTCAACGAGAACAAGATCGGGAATTTAGCCCGGCGGCGAGGCGAGAAGCAGAACAATGGTGTGATCTTTTTGAGCAATTGCTGGAGTCAAAACAAAACCGGTTCTGTTCGTACGAGGAGAGAATAAATGACTTCTGCCCGTTGACAGGAAAAAAGAGAAGCTTGTCGCAGCAGGCCTTTTTAATGTCACAAGGTACTCATTCTGTCGTGAAATGGAAGCAATATGACGTGTTCAAGACAAGTTTTGACCTCGTCATCTATTCGATGATTATGTATGAAATCAAACCTCAAGTAATTGTGGAATTAGGTTCCGGGCCTGGGGGAAGTGCAATCTGGTTTGCTGATATGGCTTCCGCCTTAGGGTTTGAGACACACGTATATAGCTACGATATTAAGAAGCCGGACATTTCCTATCCAAATGTCACATTCATAGAGTTTGATCTCGAGGGGATATCGAGTACCAATCCTTTGCCCTTCAAGGACCGCTTTATTGGGACTAAGCTTGTATCAGAGGACGCCCATGTGAACGTTAGAAACGTTCTTTTAGAGATTGATTCTTTCCTGTCCACCGGTGATTATCTAATTGTTGAAGACAGCTCTGTAAAACAGAAGGACATATCTGAATTCCTTGACTTGACAAATACAAATTATCAAATTGACCGCTATTATCTTGATTTTTTCGGTAAAAACGGATCATCCTCTATAGATTCCATCTTTAAGGTTTTTTAGTTGGATCGTCACGATGATCTGGTAGCTTGTCTCTTGCCCCCTGTGGCCGCATAGTATTCAAGCGGGCGACTCACTTTTTAGGCGTCCGCTGGCCAACCTCCTGAAGATCTTTCAGTACTCGCGGGCCGCCGTAAGTCCGATCGCTGTTTTCAAAGCTCGTACGGATGTCGATCAGCAGCCGCCGATCCTCCTGGCGCCGGCTTGGCTCCGGACGAGATCGCCAGGATCGAAAGCCGCGATTGGAAACTGCCAGCGCAGAGCACATCCACCGGATCGGATATCCGTCCCGGTGCTCTTCGATCCGCGGATATTTCATCGCTGGTTTTTGGGGAAGTACCCGGAGACTTTTTTTAAGAAGGACAGTTCGCCCCTCAGGCGAGCAACCTGTCGTCGGAGATCTTCAACCTCCTTGTCTCGAGCCTTCAGGTTTCCGTTCCCCGGAAAAGAGTGTGAAGGATCAACGCGATGCTGCTTGACCCAACGGCCCAACAGAGTCGCGTACGCTCCCCCATGCCGCACCTCCTGCCGGAATCATATCCGGCTAAACTAGGGCGGTGTCAAACCGGGGAAAGACCAGAGTATACTCAGCGTGATCTAAGCGTACTTGCGTGTCACTCGCGCGTTCCAAAAGCAGCGCTGTCGGCCACAGAGGAAAACCCAATGCCCAAAGAACACAAACAACCCGACTTCGCCGCAATGTCAGCCCCCACCGCCGACCACGAACGCCTAACCCCATTCGTCGGCACCTTCCGCGCCGAAGTCAAGATCTGAATGGGCCCGGCGATCCGAACGTTTCCACCGGCACGATGACGAACACGTTCGAACTCGGCGGCCACTTCCTGCGCCAGGAATACAAGGGCGACCCCAGTGGCGATCAGGAATCCAAAGCGATGGAAATTCGCTACACGCGCAGCAATTAGCCCGTGTACCCCCGGAAGATGGATCAGAAGACCAAAACGGAGAACTCGTGCGCGATCGATCGCTGAAGTGGACCGCTGCCGCGTTGCTCCTGACTCTGGCGCCCATGGCCGCAGCCGAAGGCGAAAAAAAACCGGCCGTCACGGGCGCGCCGGCGGAGTTGAACCGTCGCTTCATCGACCCCGAACTGGACGTCGACACCTGGGTCGAGCGTTTCGAGGGCGAGAGCCGCGAGGTGTTCGTGGCGCGGCACGACGTTCTGCGAGCAACCGGTGTGCGGGCCGGGGATCGTGTGGCCGATATCGGCGCCGGGACCGGATTGTACACGCGGCTGTTCGCGGCGGCCGTCGGCAAGGACGGTTGGGTCCACGCCGTCGACATCGGACCGGGTTTTCTCCTGCACATCAATCGCACGGTTAGCGAAGCCGGACTGGCCAACGTCACGGCCGTATTCGGCCGGATCGATTCGATCGCGTTGCCGCCGGGATCGGTGGACCTCGCCTTCCTCTGCGACACGTATCACCATCTCGAGGCGGTCGAACCGATGCTGGCCTCGATCCACCGGGCGCTCGCTCGCGACGGGCGGCTGGTCGTGGTCGATTTCGAACGGATTCCCGGGCAGTCGCGCGAGTGGGTGCTCGATCACATGCGAGCCGGGAAGGACGTGTTCCGCCGTGAGATCGAAGCCGCCGGCTTCGCCTTCGTCGAGGAAATCGAGATTCCGAGCTTTGAAGAAAACTTCTTCCTGAAATTCAAGAAGAAGTGACCGACCGCCCCACGCCGGGTCGCCCGTTCGGGTGGGTCTCGGCGACGGCGTTGGTCGTGGCCAACATGATCGGCGCGGGGATCTTCACGACCAGCGGTTTCGCGCTCGCCGACCTCGGTAGCCGGCCACGCGTGATGGCGGCCTGGCTCGTCGGCGGGATCATCGCCCTGTGTGGGGCGGTGAGCTACGGGGGCCTGGTTCGACGCATGGCCGTGTCGGGCGGCGAATACCTGTTCCTCAGCCGGGTGATCCACCCCGGAGCCGGGTTTCTCGCGGGCTGGGTCTCGCTGCTGGCCGGATTCACCGGGGCGATCGCCTTCGCCGCGACCGTTTTCGAGACCTACGTCGTGCCGGAAAGTGTCCGTCCGGCGTGGCTGCCCGCGGGGGCTGTTGGCATTTCGGCGATCGTCGTCTGCGGAGCGTTGCACGGCATCGTCGTGCGCTACGGCGTGCGGGCGCAAAACGCGGTCGTGCTGCTGAAGCTCCTCTTTCTCGTGGGGTTCGTCGGCTTCGCACTGATCCGATTCGGGGACACCGGATGGCCGGGTCTGGGCGTTCCGGGACCCGCCGCGGCGTTTTCCCTGACGGCGTTTGCGACGTCCCTGGTCTGGATCTCGCTGAGCTACAGCGGGTTCAACGCGGCCGTCTACGTCGCGGGCGAGATCGAGGACGCGCCCCGGAGCGCCCCCCGCGCGCTGTGGCTCGGGACGTCGATCGTCGTCGCCATCTACCTCGTGCTGAACGCGGTGTTCCTGTACGTCCCACTCCCCGAAAACGTCGCCGGCCGTCCGGACGTTGCCGCCGCCGCGGCCGAGGCGCTCGGCGGCGGAATGGTCTCGACCGTCTTGCGCATCGTGATCAGTCTGGCCTTGCTCAGCTCGGTGTCGTCGATGATCGTCGCCGGGCCGCGGGTTTACGCGCGGATGGCGCGCGACAAGGTGTTTCCGGCGTTCCTTGCGGGCCCGGGCGACGGACAGGGGAGCCGGGCACCGCTGGCTTCGATCACCCTCCAGGTGGTTCTCGCAGCGATCGTCGTGAGCGTGTCGGGATTGAGCGCACTGCTGTCCTACCTCGGGTTCGTGTTGTCGATGAGCGCGGCGGGAACGGTCGCCTGCCTGTTCGTGCTGCGCCACCGGGAAGGAAAGTCGGTGGTGGCCGGGATCGGGTATCCGCTGGTGCCCGGCATTTTTATCGTGGCGACCGTCACGCTCGGATTGCTGGCGGCCACGCAGCGCCCCCGGGAGTGGTTCGCCGCGGTCATCACCCTGCTCTCCGGGTTGCTGGCCTACCGCATTCTCAATCGCGGTGGAAAGCCCGACTAGCTGGAAGCCGGATGCGATCAAGAGGGCCTATTGTCCATTTACTCAGCCGAACCTAAAACCGGGCGATTTTAACCCACTCATCATCACGCCGATGACTGTCGATCGATCCCCGGCCCCGCTACGATCACCGGATGGCAACGGTGATCCATCCCTGGCAGATCCTGGTGGCCGCGATGGCCGGATGGATCACGCGTCAACAAGACGCGGTCATCAACTATCTCCGTGAAGAGAACCGGGTTCTGAGGGAGCAACTCGGGCGCAAACGACTCCGATTGACCGATGCGCAGCGCCGACGGCTTGCCGTGCGTGGCAAAGCGATCGGCCGCAGGGCTCTTACCGAGGTCGCGTCGCTCGTCACCCCCGACACGATCCTTCGTTGGCACCGACAACTTATCGCCCAGAAGTGGACGTACAAACGTCGCTCCTCCGGCCGGCCTCGAGTCATGGAGATCATCGCCGACCTGGTCGTCCGCATGGCACGGGAGAATCGTGCATGGGGATACACGCGAATCCAAGGCGCACTCCAGAACGTTGGTCATCGAGTCGGACGGACTACGATCAGCAACGTCTTTAAAGAGAACGGAATCGATCCCGCTCCCGAGCGCGGCAAACGAACGACTTGGAGTCGGTTCCTGAAGGCCCACTGGAGCGTACTCGCCGCTGCCGACTTCTTTACCGTCGAGGTCTGGGGACCGCGGGGTCTCGTTACGTTCTACCTGTTCTTTGTTATTGAACTCGCGACCCGTCGTATCGACATCGCTGGAATCACGCCCAGCCCAGGTGAGCCGTGGATGATGCAGATCGGCCGGAACCTCACCGATCCACTCGACGGATCTCTCGCTGAGAAACGATTTCTCATCCTCGACCGGGATACCAAGTTCTCCATCGCGTTCAGGAATCTCTTGAAGGATGCCGGCGTCGAAGTCGTACGTCTGCCGCACCGCTCGCCCAACCTGAACGCCTACGCCGAACGATTCGTCAGATCGATCAAGGATGAGTGTCTCAATCGAATGATCTTCTTCGGCGAACGGTCGCTGCGAAAGGCCACTCGCGAGTATGCCGCTCACTATCATCGGGAACGGAATCATCAAGGGATCGATAATCGGTTGATCGAGCCGTCCGTTTGCGCTGAATCTCCATCGAGCGTCATCGAATGCGCCCAGCGGCTCGGCGGGATGCTTCGTTTCTACCATCGCGCCGCGGCGTAGATCGATTTGCGAGTCATTCATCGACTTGGAATGTCGGTCGTCCCAGTTCTTGGACAGCACGGTGATCCAGGTTCTGAACCTCGATTCGGCTAATCCTTTCTATTCCCAACCTAGTGGCGATGGATAGTACAGTTTCAACGTCGCTCTCCGTGAGCTCGTAACCTGGAGCACCCAGGACTTCGATGGTTGGTTCGACGCTGTTAGTTTGTTCGGCCTCCACGTTCACAAACAGCGCCAAGCCACAAGCAAGAACGACTATCCTAAGGGCGTCCAACTTTATCCGTCCAACGTTGCACATCACCTACGGGCCGGGCTGGCGCGGCCCTGGCTAGGCGGTTATCACGGTTGCCAGCCGTCCGTTCATTCGACCTGGGTTGTTCGTATCCTCTCGGCCTGCACCGATAGCAGTCCACCGTCGTTGTCCCACTGCAGACGGATAGAACGGCCCTCAACGATAATGCTCTGCCCCGGCACAGCCGAGGAGAACTCCATCCGGAGACCTGGGCCGTCGCGGCTCGCGTCGAGAGTTATTTCTCCCGCCACTTTCGGAAGATCAATTTGTGCTGGGGTGTTGGCCATGAAATGCGAGTCCGTCATAACGATGCGAGGAGCCGTGATGGATGGCCGTCGATCGGCTCCTCCGGACTCCCGGGCAACGGTGAACTGCGTCTCGACCCCTGCAACGGCGGACTTCACATCCAACTTGCCCTCGATATCAGCCGCTAACAGTTGCGTAGCGAAACCCAACACTATTGTTGCAAGAAAGAGACCTGTCTTTCGCATCGACACTCCTCAAGTTCAACGTCGCCCATCACCTGCGGGCCGGGCTGGCGCGGCCCTGGCCAGGCGGTTGTCAACGCTGCCAGCCTGGGGGCAAGTATACGCCTGGACTAATCTGTTTCTTTTGATCGTTCGAATCGACGCCCTGGGTAGATCATCAGTGGATCGTCCACGTGGAAGAGATCGTAAACGAGACGGCGATCGTCTCGCTGTTTAGTGTTGCTGGCCGGTAACGCCACTCCCGCAAGGCGTTGAAGAAGGCGGCCTCGAAGCCGTAACCGCGGGCACTGACGTCGAGAAGGCAGAGATCAAGGATCCGTCCTTCGGTATCGATCGTTCCCAGTGCATCGACCCGACCGCCCACCCGCGCAACTCGCGCACGCTTGGGAAACGTCGGATGGTTGCCCACTCCTTCGATCCGCTCCGGGGACTCAAATGTGGGGTTGCCCTTGTATTCGCCGATCCGCACTTTTCTCGGATCGTCACCGCAGTCCGGTAGTGCAGGGTTGAAGGCGATGGATAGCCGCCGCTTCTTTGTATGGAGTGTCACAATAACATCGCGTCTGCCCAACGTGATCCGTAGACGGGACTTTTTCTTCCCTTCCACCCAGTTCGGTGCATCGGCTAGGTTGTCGAGGCACTCCTGGAGGGTATCGCGTACGCTCGCCGAGTCGACGCGGGCCCGTGTACAGAATTGCGTTCCTTCGGCAGGCCCACTGCAGATCCTAAAGTGCAGACCGTGGACCTCCTCGAGGACGATTAGCAACTCTTCCACACTGTCCACCGTTGGTCTGGCGGCGGGCCCTGCTGCTTGCTGGCCCATCGCCGGCATCGTCCCGTGCCATGAAATCGCCAGCGCCACCAATCCGCCAGTCAATGCGAAGCGCGGCGCACGTTCAGACCTTGCGTGCATCAGATCTCCTGCCGATGACGAGAGAGCCAATTATACGCCTTGCCGATTGGCGCCCCTGACAGGCCGGATCCGTTAGGTGGGCGTTAGTCATATGCGGTACTCAATTCGGTCCAGCAAACACGAGCAGGACGATGACAACCAACAGAAGATCTCCAATGACCACGACCGGCACCGCCTTTAATAGCCATTGAGAATTACCAGTGTTTGCACTCCGGCTGATTCGACGTGACACGTGTTCTGAGGTAAGGACCGTTAGCGCAACTATTGCGATCGCGAGGAATCGGTTGAGTAGCGAAGCGACAAACATCTCCGTGGTGTGAGGCTGGTTACTAGGTTCAACGACCGAGAACAGTGCAAAGACTGTTTGAAGTCCCCAGGCAATGGTAGGCAGGCCGTGAAGACAAGAGCCGTTCGTTTGAGCTTAGTGGCATTAGCCATTCGCGCAACGAGTGAACTGCCAAAGAGGAGCAACGCTAGACCGAGACTGGCTCCAAACTCCCGCCACGCAATGTCTAGGGCGTCACCAAAGTTGGGATTCGCAAACTCCAATTCAGCTCAGGTCCATATAACGTCGCGCATCACCTGCGGGCCGGGCTGGCGCGGCCCTGGCCAGTGACTGACTTCAGATCAACTGCCAACCTGGGAGAAGTATAGGACAGGCAGGATTCGTTAGGCGCATGCGCTAGTTAGGTGTCGAGCCCCGCGCTTTCAGGTCTTGCGCTCAATCACTTGCGGGGCGGCTAGCCCTGCACTTCCAACATTCGCTGAACTGCCCCTCAATTGATTCTCCGCATTTGCTGCAAGTCCACGGAGATGATTGAGAGGTCTCCGACTCTGCGAGAATCTTCTTGGCTTGGGCAGCTTGCGATTCGTCAAGAAGCCAGATCTCAAGCATCGCATCTGGTATCGGAATCATACCGACTAAGTTCGCTAAGTGCTCGCCGCGTATCTCGCATGGCACGCCGCGAGATTCCAGAAAGTTTCGAACATTGTAAACGTCAAACTTGTTCAAGGAACTGTAGATACGCATCTTCTTAAGTTGGTTCTTCCGTACACCTAACGTCGTCCATCACCTGCGGGCCGGGCTGGCGCGGTCCTGGCCAGGATCGACCGTCTGTATCCGATTGTTAGCCAGCAGCAGTAGGCGAACGCTACCGCTGGCCATTATAACTGAAGAAAACGTACCAGTTTCCTTCGATATGTTTGTAACCGTACAATAAGCTTCTTTCAAATGAATTGTCGAGTGAATCGCTCGAGACCGGCGGTGGCTCAGAAATGTAAACGATTCTTTTGGTGGGTGGCTCAGAAATGTAAGCGATTCCTTTAGCGGAAGTACTATCCAGAATCCCCCCTATAGATACGAAAAAAAAGACCATTCTCCCATACTTGCCGGATTGCGCCTGCCATACGCCGTTCTCCAGTTGCAGCTTGCGAAAGAAATCGCGATAGGCTGCCCAGCGGTTTCTTGAAAGTACCGCGCTTGGCTTGTGGTGGGAGACAAACTGACTACTATCGTCTCTGTAGTAGGTAGTATTCACCCTAAACAGCTCTGGGTCGTCGTCCAACATTTGGCGCAGCGTATCAAAATCAGATCGATGCTTTCCAAAGTGTGCGATGAGATCCTGATCCGATGGGTGATTGTGTGTTAGAAAGCAACCTGCGGGCGCGAGCACCATCAATGCAATAGCGAGCCCAGAGCACCTGGCAGAGAGAAATGTCTTCATACCGCTAACCTCCCACAAGATTGACTGATCCCGTCCATGCATTCCAGGCGCCCTCCGAACAGCTCGCGGACTCGCTCGTGTGTCCTGGGCGATCTTGATTCGTCTCCCCGCCCTGGTGAAAAAAATACCGCTGATTGACCTGCCTTTTCATGAGGCTTTTCTGAGCATTCGATGAGGATTCGGTGAGGCGCGCTCGTGCAATGCGGGGTTGAACAGGAGCCGGTGAGGCTGGGCTAATGCGGCCCTGGCCAGGCACTCCTCAAAGTAGCCAGCCTTGGCCGAGGATACGCCGGTGCTCTCTGGGAGCGGAGAGATCAGAAGAGCCGGCTTCGGGGTGCGACGGTCGGAGTGGCTCTCAGGCCGAGATTGGCAAATCCGGGAACTGGCGGGAAATCCGCACTCCGGCTGTTAACCAGAGAGCCGAAGTTTCGCCCAGCGTATGGTTTGGCTCCCCAGACGTGACGCTGAACGAAACCCAAGAAGAACCTCGCGTGCGCCTGGCCCTGCCATCGGTTGCGTTTCCTAGTCCTCTTCTTTGCAATCCACGTGGTCCGGCAGGGAATTGCCTCCGAGGCTAATCGATCGCCCGTCTAGTGGAGCACATTGTTCCGTTAACCATTATTAAGTCGTCAGCGTTTACACTCGCCGCCGCCTCGCACAGCGTTCTTTTGATGTAGGCAAAGTCCCCAACAGGAGCTCTTTTCCCCCAATCGTACACACCGTTCAGGTGCCCATCGGCTCCTGGGCTAATCAAGACCAGAACAGACGACTCGAAGGCGCATAGAATCGAGTTGCCCCAAGCATCGCGTCTTTCGCTATCGACCAACTCGGCCAAAACGTCTAATTCCGTCAGCGCTTGTAGCGGCGACTCCAGAAGCCCGCCACACTCTTTGGAGATATCCCCTATCGCGGCGGTTAGACGTCTAAAGGTCTGTATGGTCGCCTCCTTCCTAAGATCTCGAGTAGGTGGCATCCGGTCGCCTCCAACCTCAACCCCCCGAGAAATAACGACAGGCCGAGACCTTACTCGGTCGCAACAAGGTGATGATACGAACGGTTTCGATGGGCGAGCTTCCCACCCGTAATCGGCATAAGACTGTCCACGGGGTTCGACGAACAGATCAACGGTTAGTGGGGGCACGCCTCCGTCGAGCTTCGGCAGGTCAGGAAGCTCTACATATACGGAATCTCCGGGTTTCAAGACTCCGGGGCCGAGCTCGATCGCTGAAATCTGCACGTCCGACCCACTTATTGACGTGCTTAGCTCGACAGTCGGATCGTCATTAGTGCAAAACCGCATGGATTTTTTTCCGACGTTTCGAATCTGTAGGCGTTCGCCGTTCCAGACGGCGTCGATATCACTCAACGTTGTACAGCTCTTAATTGCTTCGACTCGATTTGGGACCTCATCGTTGTCTACTATCAGACCAATCCAACGCGAGAATTCCCCCTCCTGTACGTCGATACGCAATGGTGAGTAGTGCATTAACTGATCGTCTCCCTGTGGAACAACTGGAGCCAATGTATACGTCCCAGGGGAGATAGGACCGATCGTCCACATCGTGCTTCGCAAAGAATCGAGGTTGCCACTTCGGGCGATAAACTCGCCCTCGTCGTCCCGCAGTTCAAGCCAGACCTCAACCGCTGGATTCTCGGTTACTGTGAGCACTTCGACTCGCCACGTAGTTTCCACCGCGGCATTGCTGCTACAGCCTACAAAAAGAAACGCGAACGTCAGCGCCCTTGTTGTCCGGCTCATACTAGGTCTCCTTGATTCATTCGATAGGGCAGTTGATACAAACACCCTTGTGATAAATCGAGATCCGTCGTCCCGGATTCATTCCGGCCGTGGACGACCCTGACCCCGTTAGAGATAAGGCCCCACGTCTGATCGGGTCTTTACAATCGTCACATCGGCCGGGGGACAAGTTGGTGTCGCTGGGTGCTATGAACACCTCGGCTATGATTTTCCCGTCCTTGTCCTTGTATCGCCATACCCACAGATCACCCTCTTTGGAGTAATACCACCAAAAGAGACCACGCAGTCCTGTGAACCACCCCCCCGATAACTCAAAAGTTCCATAGTGACCGACTACTTTGCCAGCTTCAACACGCGGCTCGCCGAGAGTCCATTCGGACGTATCTAACTTGCTCAACTCGAGATGGTGGAGCAGTTTGATTTCGGTACTCTGCCAAATCAGCTTCTTTCCCGCTTCTTTAAGGCGGCTTTCAAGGTAAGATTGGACGCCCCCCGGGCTCGTAACGAACCGAGGAACTTATGAATAACTTTGACCTCGTAGTATCCATTTACTCGGCCGAACCCGAATCCTTGGAATTCTAACCCACTCACCGCCACCTCGATAGCTGTCGATCGGTCCTCGACCTGGTTACGATCCGCGGATGTCGACGGTACTCCACCCATGGCAGATCCTCGTGGCCGCGATGGCCGGTTGGATTACGCGTCAACAAGACGCAGTCATCGATTATCTTCGAGAAGAGAACCGTGTCCTGAAGGAGCAAATCGGTCGCAGGCGACTTCGACTGACCGACACTCAACGGCGACGGCTTGCTGTGCGCGGCAAAGCGATCGGCCGACGGGCTCTCACCGAGGTCGCGTCGCTCGTCACGCCCGACACCATCCTTCGATGGCACCGGCAGCTTGTTGCCAAGAAGTGGACGCACAAGCGTCGCTCGCCGGGTCGGCCTCGGGTCATGGAGGTCATCGCCGATCTGATCGTCCGCATGGCACGGGAAAATCGCGCATGGGGATACACGCGGATCCAGGGAGCACTTCAAAACGTCGGCCATCGAGTCGGCCGGACTACTATCAGTAACATCTTTAAGGAGCACGGAATCGACCCCGCTCCGGAACGCGGCAGGCGAACGACGTGGAGCCAATTCCTCAAGGCCCACTGGAGCGTGCTCGCCGCCGCCGACTTTTTCACCGTTGAGGTCTGGGGACCTCGTGGTCTCGTTACGTTCTACGTGTTCTTCGTGATCGAACTCGCAACGCGTCGCATCGACATCGCTGGTATCACGCCCAGCCCGGCTCAACCGTGGATGATGCAGATCGGCCGGAATCTCACCGATCCGCTCGACGGATCTCTCGCTAAGAAACGGTTTCTCATCCTCGACAGGGATTCCAAGTTCTCCAAAACGTTCAGGAATCTCTTGAAGAATGCCAGCGTCGAAGTCGTGCGCCTGCCCTACCGTTCGCCCAACCTGAACGCCTACGCGGAGCGATTCATCAGGTCGATCAAGGATGAGTGTCTCAATCGAATGATCTTCTTCGGCGAACGGTCGCTGCGAAAGGCCACTCGCGAGTACACCGCTCATTATCATCGGGAGCGGAATCATCAAGGGATCGACAATCGGTTGATCGAGCCGTCCGTTTGCGCCGAATCGGCGTCGAGCGTCATCGAATGCGCCCAGCGGCTCGGCGGGATGCTTCGTTTCTACCATCGCGCTGCTGCGTAGATCGAATTGGCGTCATGCATCGACTTGAAATGTCGGTCGGCTGAGTTTTTGGACAGCACGGTCTAGGTCGAAAACCACTTCATTCTTGACTGCTTAACTCGGTGGAGCACTACACCGGCTCCAAAAGAAAAGGGGCGAGTCGAAACCAGCCGACTCGCCCCACAATCTTCAGTTAACCAACCCGTATCAGTTGCCTCTGCAAGTGCCGTTCTTGCAGTTGTTGGAGCAGCAATCGCTGTTGGAGTTGCACGGAGCCTTGTTGCCGCCGCACGACACGCACTGATCGCTGCCCTCGTCGCAACCCTGGCCCGGGCACGGATCGCTGCCGCTCTGGCAACTACCTCCCGAGCAGGTCTCGGCACCGTTGCAGAACTGGCCATCGTCGCACTCGGGGTCGGATGTGCAACTGCCACCACCGCCGCAAGACCAGCCGCCTTCCGAACACCGCGAATCGCCGCAATCCGGCAGGCCGCCGTCGCAGCAGTATCGGCTGTTCGGGTTCCCGTTGGTCTTCTGTCGACAATCGTTCGGACAGTTGTTGCAATCCTCGCCCGCCTCGCAGGTTCCGTCGTTGTCGCAGGCCGGCGCATCGCATGTATCGGTGGCCTCGTTGCAGACGGTGCCGTCGCCGCAGGGGTCGCCGTTGGACTGGCACGATCCGCTTACACAGGTCTCGGTACCGGTGCAGAACAGTCCGTCGTCACACTCCGCGTCGGTCGCACACCCGCCCTGTGGATCGAGGAACTCGGAAACAGAGTCCCAGTAGAACGCAAGCGCACCATCAACGGTCCAGTTGTTGGCCGAATCGCAGTCATCAGCACAGTTGAAGCCACAACAACCGGAAAGCTGGCCAACAACTTCGCTTGCGCCGTTCAGAACCGGGGAGCCGCTGCTACCACCCATGGTGGCACCGATCCGGTCCACACTGTAGATGCGTTCGCCGCGCGGCCAGCCCGTGCACTGCGGCGAGTTTGCGTCAACGTCATGCTGCGAATAAGCCTGCGGACCGAAGTTGGGGTTGCTGATCCGGTAGAGGTTCACGCCATTGTCAGTGGCAATGGGAGCATTATTCCAGCCAAGGAAAGTGGCATCAGCCGGAGGGGCCTGGTCGAGCGTCAAGAGCGTAAAGTCTCCGCCGCTCCCCGTTGCCGCGACCGTGGCACCCACGGTGCTCGCGGGCGGCGGCGTGCCGCCGCTAACGAGACTGTCCGGACACGCACCGTTACATGAACCCGTCGTGTAGTTGAAAAAGGTCTCGAGGCTAGAGTTATCTGAGTTCAAGCAGTGATTGGCCGTGAGAAAGTATGGGATCTGCGAACCGGCATCCGTGTCCGCAAGCAGCCCCCCGGAGCACGTATATATGAACGGTCCCTGGATCCATTCCATTTTGGCAACGGCATCTTCGGCCGGCGCCGCCGGCCCCGTGTTGACGCAGTTCACGTCGACCACACAAGGGGCATTATCCGAGCAGGGCCAGCTATCGTGGCTCTTCAGCTGCGGACGCGGTGGCCTGCCGCGGATATGCGCCACGTCCGAGATCACGAATGACATCTTCGGCCGGTCGGCACCCGGCGTGTCCCCTGTGTAACGCAACACGACCCTGCCGGTGTCCGAAGCAATCGAACGGGTCCAGAAGTCGCCATTACCGTTCCGACCTTTCCCGACGTATGGCCCGTGTGCCTGGCCATTCGTGCTGATGAAGTACATCTCCGTGTTGTGGGGAAGCGAGAAGCCCGTGAGATGCAGACGGATGGCTTGCGCGTCGGGTGACGTCACCGTCATGGCCCACACGAAGCTTCCGTCCTGGCCTTTCTCTACCACGCCACGGTTGAAGGCATGCCCGAACGGCTTTCCAACAGCGTCCGGGACAGACTTGACGACGCCCACACGCAACGGAGCGTCCCCGTTGGGCGCCGGCCCAGAAAGGTCGTTCCGATCCTGCTGGGTGATCTCGATCGTAAGCGGTGTCTGATTCACGCCGGCCGGCATCACGGCCGTGATTTCACCGTGCAGCTGCAGTTGACGGGCTGCTTGCTCCGCTACGGTCAGTCCGCCCACCGCTTGCTCCGGACCCACGCGTTTCGTCGGCTGCTCCGCGCTCTGAGCAACTGTGAGCGGCATCCAAATAATCGATACGGCCGCCAGGAGGATCCAGAATCGAGTCCTCATGCGTGCCCCTTTTCCCGGTAACGTTACTCCGAAGAGCCGTCGTGAGTCAGTCATTCCCGGCATCGTAACGGGTGACGGGTTTCGGCTCAATCCTGCCGTTTGGGGCCGTCGGTCAATCGTCTTTGCGGTCATCGTTTGCTCTCAGTGGCTGCATGCAGCAGTCGTCGCCCACGGTTAACAGCCTGGCCGGACAGGCGGAGGCCGGGCAGGCCCAGAAGGAGGTTCTCGTAATACCTATATAGACGATAAACCGCTTTCGCAAGTCTATTTCCCACGGCTGACGCTTTTGCCGTACAGTTCCTCTCTTTTTTCCTGGGGGCTGACCTCATAGTCAAGACTCGACAAACTCGCGTAGCGCCTGCTTGCCTCCGCCAACCCATGGCCACCCGTGAGCTAGCAGCAGGTGGTCGAAGTCCCGAGCCCCTCGGGAGGTACGAGCGGATCGATCAGCACGCACTCGTCGGCCAAGTAGTCTACTCGGCTACGACGATGTCCTCCTTGGTCGAGCCAGTGATGGCGAACAGTTCCTGTTGCTCAGCCTCGGGTACGCCGAACTTATCGAGCGTGGCTTTAAAATCCGCCTCGAAGAGTTCCCAATCCTTTTCCGTAATTCCCATGGGAATCTTTCATCGACATTCCGGTATAGCTGCAAGGTCCACCAGTTGCTTGGCACACCATGGCGGTCAACTGCTACTTGAGACCTGGAAAGCGCGCCGGTATTCGAGCCGAACTGATGCCGGGAGGCGTTGTGAATCTATGAAGCAAGCCGTAGTGTTCCAAAACTGAATCGTCCCGATTTCATGCGGCTTCTCGGTAGTAATAGTTGAGCAACCCACCGAGTCGCTGTCGCCTGACCAGCGGGCCATCGGCCGCGTGATCGTCGGCCGGCTGGATAAACGCACCGCCGAGACCCTGATGCGGACGCTCCACGTGGTAGTGAGCCATGTACTCACGGATGAGTTCTTTTAGGTGCGCCTCACCCAGCGGGATGACGCGGTC
>SMVB01381956.1_pt1 | contig 16403 bp, 11 predicted proteins | sample 2456461 | NCBI WGS metagenome assembly SMVB01 (sample SAMN11095934, study PRJNA526329) | marine sediment metagenome | biome: Marine sediment; feature: Surficial sediment; material: Deep marine sediment; isolation source: Hadal surficial sediment | place: Pacific Ocean | collected 2014-05 | depth...
ATCCAGTAGGGGATGCGGCTGACCCCTTCCTTGGGCCATTTGCGGCCCGCCAGATCATGGGTCTTGGCTGCGCTTGCCATCTTGCTTCCCCTGGCTTCCCCTGGTCCGGGCCATGACCCACCCCTTGCGGCCCGCTCCATCTTACACCTCTTGGCGCGGCGCGAAACACGCCGCGCCGCGGCGCTCAGCCGCCGGCCGGTTCCTCGGCGCGGTGAAGCCGCCGGTTCAGGGCGATGGTCGCCGCCGCCAGCGCCGCGCCGGCGGCCAGGGAGGCGTAGAACGGCGCGATCAACAACAGCCCGGCGGCGGCCAGGGAGAAGCGCGCCCAGGTGGCGGCGCAATACTTGTCATGGGCCTCGATGGCGGCAGCGATCAGGATCAGCCCGGCGACCGCCGAGGCGAAGGTGATGGCGGTTTTCCAGATCGGCCCCAGCCACAATAGTTCGGGCCCGTAGATGAAGACGAAAGGCACCAGGAAGGCGGCCAGGGCGAGCCGCACCGCGTTGACGGCGATGCCCAAGGGGTTGGCCTCGGCGATCGACGCCGCCGCATAGGCCGCCACCGCCACCGGCGGGGTGATGGCGCTCATCACCGCGAAATAGAGCAGGAACATGTGCGCCGGCAGGTCGTGGATCTTGAGGTCGAGCATGATCGGGCCCATGAGGACGGCGGCCAGGATATAGGCCGAGGGCGTCGGCATGCCGAGGCCGAGGATGATGGTCAGGGCGGCGGCGATCACCAGGGTGAAGAACACCTGGGCATCGGTGATGGCGTAGATCACATGGGCGAACTTGGCGGCCAGCCCGGTCATGGTGATGCCGGCGATCACCAGCCCGGCGGCGGCGCAGGCGCCGGCCACCGGCACCATGCGCATGGCGGTCTCCGCCAGGGCCTTGTAGAAGAGGACGATTCCGATCCGCGTTTTCTTCTTGACGGCGGCCACTGCCAGCACCGAAGCCGAGCCGAACACCGCCACCATGGTCGGCGTATAGCCCTCCAGCAGCGCCACGGTGAGCGCCACCAAGGGCACCAGGAACAGCCCGCCCTGCTTGAGGACCGGCAGAAGACGGGGGATTCGATCGGGGTCCAAGCCGCCGTAGCCCATCTTGATGGCCCGGAAATGGACCTGGGAATAGACGCACACGTAATACAGCGCCGCCGGCAATATCGCCGCCACGGCGATGTCCACGTAATCGATATTGGTGTACTCCGCCATGATGAAGGCGGCCGAGCCCATCACCGGCGGCACCAGGGAGCCGCCGGTCGACGCCGCCACCTCGATGCCGCCGGCGACCGTGCCCTTGTAGCCGAGCCGCTTCATGATGGGGATGGTGATCGACCCGGTGGTCACCACGTCGGAGGTCGGGCTACCGGAAATCATGCCGTACAGGGCCGAAGAGACCACCGCCACCTTGGCCGGCCCACCCGGCCTACGCCCGGTGATGGCGGCGGCGAAATCGAAGAAGAAATCGGATCCCTTGGCGTAGAACAACAGGGTGCCGAACATCACGAACAGGAAGGCGTAGGTCGCCGCCACCTGCACCGGCAGGCCCATCACGCCGTCGGTGGTGAACACCATGATGTCGAGGAAATGGTTGTAGTCGATATAGCCGTGGCCCAGCACGCCGCCGATCATGTGGCCGAAGAAATTATAGGCGACGAAAAGCAGCACGATGACGGTGAGCCCCAGGCCGGTGGTGCGCCGGGTGATCTCGATGGTCAGGACGAAGACCAGGGTGCCGAAAACCGTCTGCCAGAAAGAGAGCGGGAAGAGCAGCGAAATGCGTTCGACGATATCGGGCGCGGCGAAGGCGAAATAGATCCCCGTCGCCAGGCTCGTCAGGGAAAGCCCCCAATCGATCATTGACGGTTTCTTGGTATCGGATCCGGCGCGCGCCCCCACGGTCAGGAAGGCCAGGGTCATCATCCCCATGATGAAGATGGCGCCGAGCTGCCAGGGGTCCAGGATCACCACCGTCGCCGCCAGGACGACGAACACCGCAAGCCCGGCGGCAAACGGCGTGATCAACCAGTTCAGCCAGCCGGTGGGCCGGCGCCGGCAGCCGACCGAAAACCAGGTGCCCGGATCGAGAAGGATGTTTCGCGCCATGGCTCGTGAACTATCGGCAATTCGTCTGTCGTAAAAGAAGGGCGGGGAAGCGGTCGCGGCTTCCCCGCCAGGAAATATTTTTAGCCAGGTCCAGCTACATCAGGCCCGCTTCCTTATAGGCCTTGATGGCGCCGGGATGGTGGGGCGCCGTCGATGGCTGGGCGATCGATTGCGGCGTGGTCGCCTTCTTCAGCGCGCGGTGGGCCGACTTGAAGGCCTCGATCTGGGTCAGCATGGCCTTGGTGACGTCATAGGCCGTCTTATTGGACATGGATTTGTTGGCCATGATGACGGCGCCGAAGCAGACGCTGTGAGAATCGATGTGGAGGAACTTGTACTCCTTGGCGAGCACCTTGCACCGCTCGAGCCCGAACTGCTTGGCGACCCGGTTGGCGGCGCCCTTGCCCTGGTTCAGCATCAAGAGGGGAATGCCCTTGGCCATCTCGCGGATGCGGCGGTGGTTGAAGGAAAGGCCGACGGACAGGGCGTCGATGCGGCGGTCCAGAATCAATTTGGTCATCTCACGGGACGCCGCGCGGACCAGCTTCCTGAACTTCTTGGGGTTGAGGCCGTTGGTCTTGAAGAAGGCCAGCGACACGTCGCCGTCCATGTTGCCGGGCCGGTTGACGGCGACCCGCAGCTTGGAGGCGTTCTTCACGAAGTCGGCCATGGAATTGATGCCCAGCTTTTTGGCGACATCGGCATTCATCAGAAGATGCGTCAGCTGGAACCGCGCCGCCGGCGCATAGACCCGCACCAGGACGCGGAGGTCCTTTTGCGGCTTACCGCGGAATGGCCCGGTGCCCCGCACGGCGGCGGCGAGTTCCGGGTCCGTCGCTATCCCCATGGGGACCTTGTTGTCCTGGACCAGCTTGGCATTGGCGATGCCGCCCGAACCGGTCTGGTAGGTGACGGTGGAGCCGGGATAGGCCTTGGCCATGGCCTTGTCGAGGCCGAGGCCGATTCGCGACCACAGCCCGCCCGGGCTGGCGCCCGCGAGGGTCAGGTTATAGGTCTGGGCATGGGCCGGGGCGATGGCGAGAACCGCGGCGCCGAGAATGCCGATCAAGAGTTTACGCATCGGTGAACCTCCCTGAGTGGTTCGCTGGTGAATAGGGGTGGGGCGTCCCGCCCGTCTAAGGTCTTAAAAATTATGTGGTTTTTTGCTTTTGTCCCGACCTGTTTAACACGTTGGGCCATTGTTTGTACACGTTCCAGGTGGATCAGATCTTCGACCGCGCCAGGGTCGAGGGCACGAATAAATCCTGCGGAGAGAGTTCCCTGGCGGCCAGCCCCTGGTGATAATGGTAGCGCAGGAAGGCCTCGATGCAGCCCCGGTTGGCCGCGAAGCCGTAGGGCCAGAAATCGTCCCCCATGACCGCGCGGGCGTCCGCGGTATGGGCCTCCATCCAGGGATTGGTGACCCGGGGGATGTTGTTGTAGGCGACTTCGATCATGGCCAGCGCCTTGGCTTCCTCGAAGGCCTTGAACACGCTGTCGGGCAGCCAGGGGTTGGCCTCCACCAGGGCCTTGCGGATCCCCACCAGATGCATGATGGGGAAGATGCCGGTGCGTTTGAAATAGGCCTTTTCCTGTTCCACGTAATCGGGGAACAACCGCCTGATATCGGCGTGGCCGGCATCGAAGCAGGCCGGCGAACGGGGCGAGACGAGGGCGTCGATCTCGCCCGCCGCCAGCATCTCCTGGAGGGTGGCGCCCTCGGGGATGGGCTCGAGGCTCAACCCCTCGGGCGGCACGAATTCGGTTTTTTGGGCGCGCCCCGCCTGTTGCAGCCCGCCCCAGCGCCACCGCATATCGGTCGGCTTGAGCCCGTATTCGTCCTCCAGGATGCCGCGCACCCAGGTCACCGCCGTCACCTGGTATTCCGGCGTGCCGACGATCTTGCCCTTGAGGTCTTGGGGCTTCTCGATGCCCGAACGGGTGTTGATGAAAATCCCCGAATGGCGGAACTTGCGGCCGGGAAAGACCGGGATGCCGAGATAGGGGCAATTGCCTTCGGCGGTCAACGACACGAAGTTCGAAAAGGACAGCTCGGCGACGTCGAATTCCTGGTAGTGGAGCGCCCGGTGGAACATCTCCTCGGGCTCCAGCTCGAGCACCGTGGCCCGGCAGCCCTCGATGGCGGCGCGGCCGTCGATGAGCGCCCGGGTTCGGTCGTAGTTGGTGACGGCGATGGTGATGCTCAGCGCCATGGAACGCGGCCCCCTGATGGACGCGGGACTGACCCCCGCATCGGCGCGGCCACCCTATCGCCCGCCGGCGGCCTAATCAAGGCGGCCCCGGGGGCGCTTGAGCTCATGGAGAATCCACACCAGGAGCCCAAGCAGCACCAGGGCGCCCGCCTGGTGGGCTGCGGCGAGGCCGACCGGCACCACCAGCAACAAGGTGGCGATGCCGAGGCCCGGCTGGACCAGGGCCGCCACCGCCGCCAGGTTGACCGCCAGGCGGGCGCGCCGGCCCAACGCGGCGCGCCGCCCGCGCAGCCACAGCCAGAGCACCGCCGCCATGGTGAGGATGCCGAGCACCCGGTGGTCGAACTGGACCATGACGACGTTCTCGAAGGGATTGCGCCAGACCGGCTCCAGGGCCAGCAATCCCTCGGGGACCAGGCGCCCATCCATCAGCGGGAAGGTGTTGAAACTCATGCCGGCGTCGAGACCGGCGACGAAGGCGCCGCTCACCAGGGTTGCGGCGGCCAGCAAAAGGGCGGTGTGCAGGGCGCCGGCCACGCGCTTAGCCGCGGCCCCGGTGATCGGCGCCGGCGCCGACGTGCGGTTCAGCACCATCCACAACAAGATGGCGGCCAGGGCCACGGCGAGGGCCAGGTGGACGGCAAGGCGATAGGGGCTGACCGACGGGTCGTCCACCAGGCCGCTCTTGACCATGACCCAGCCCATCACCCCCTGGGCCGCGCCCAGCACCAGCAGGCCGCCGAGCCTGAGCGCCAGGCCGCCGCGCACCGATCCCCGGACCATGAACCAGAGATAGGGCACGATGAAGACCACGCCGATGAGCCGCCCCCACATGCGGTGGGCATATTCCATGGCGAAGATCGCCTTGAAATCGCCAAGCGTCATTCCGTAGTTCAGCACCTGGTATTCGGGATAGGCCTTATAGGCGGCGAAGGCGGCCTGCCATTCGGCCGCGCTCAGGGGCGGCACGACGCCCATGAGGGGGCGCCAGTCCACCATGGACAGTCCCGATTGGGTCAGCCGGGTGACGCCGCCGATCACCACCATGGCGAAGATCATAATGATCATCACGACCAGCCAGACGATGACGGATTTGGCGGTCTGCGGGGCTTGCTCGAAGGTCACTGGCGGGTCTTTCTGTCGCGCATGGGCGCGCCGTGATGGGCTGTCGCGCATGGGCGCGCCGTGATGGGCTGTCGCGCCATGGGGCCACGGGGTGAAAACCTATTCTAGTGCGCCACCCGGGCAAATTGAACCATGTGGCCGGGCGGCGCCCCGAAACGCCGGTGCAGGGGCCATGGCTCGGCGCCTTTCCAAGGCTTGGCGGCGGTCTATTTTACAAAAAATTCTTTGACTTTTGATATTTTCACACTAAAAATATGTTTTAGAGACATTACTACATTTAAAGAATGTATTATAGGTGCCGATCGGGCACCGCAACCGGAGGACCGGCACCCGTGCCGGGAATTGCCATGTCGGAAACCATCCTAGGGCCCCATAAGGAATCGGTCGGCTCCCCGGCGCATCCCACCGCCGGCCAGGGGGCGGCCCGCAAGGAAGGAATCGGCGCCTATTCCGGGGTCGGTGCCGAGCCCCTGGCACGCCTGAGCGACATCGACGAATTCCGCACCGGCTACGCCAAGCTCAAGTCCGGCGAATGGGATGTTGGAAAATGGCAGGGCTATCGTCTGCGCTTCGGCGTCTATGGCCAGTTGCAGCCCAATGTCCACATGATCCGCATCAAGATTCCGGGCGGCGTGCTGTCCTTCGACTGGCTCCGCCGGATGGCCGAGGCCAACCGCCGCTGGGGCGGCAAGAACCTCCATATCTCGACCCGCCAGGACCTCCAGGACTATTACGTGAAGCCCGACGACGTGCCCGATTATCTCCAGTTCCTGGCCGAAGCGGGGATCACCACGCGCGAGGCCTGCGGCAATACGCTGCGCAACATGACCGCCTGCGCGCTCTCCGGCGTCTGCCCCAGGGAGCACGTGGACGCCGGCGCGGTGGCCCAGCGCCTGGCGGTCAGCTGGATCCGCCATCCCCTGTCCCAGCACATGCCGCGCAAGTTCAAGGCGACCGTTTCCGGCTGCGAGACCGACTGCGGTTCCAGCCATATCCACGATCTCGGCCTCGTCGCCACCCACCAGGACGGCAAGCCGGGGTTCAAGGTCTATGCCGGCGGCGGCACCGGCGGCATCCCCATTTCCGCCTGCCTAGTCGCCGATTTCGTCGAGGAGCACGACCTGCCGGCGGTGGTGGAGGCCCTGGTGCGCCTGCACCAGCGCTATTCCAATCGGCGCAACCGCAACAAGGCGCGGATCAAGTTCATCCATAAGCGCTTCGGGTCGGAGAAATTCCGTGAACTGTTCGAAGACGCCTTCGCCGAGACCCGGACCATGCCCCAGCGCCCCTGGCAGCCTCTCGACTGGCGCCAAGGGGACGCGGCGGCGCCGGAACCGGCGAGCCCGGGCGGCGTCGTCGACGCCCACGACGGCAGCCAGGCGGTGGTGGTTCACCAGGAGTTGGGCTTGTTCACCGCCGACCAGTTCGACGCCTTGACCGATCTCGCCGAACGGGCCGGCGCGCGGGAATTCCGCACCACCCGGGACCAGAACCTGGTGATCGTCGGGCTCCACCCGTCCAAGGTGGACGACGTGGTTGCCGGGGTCCGCGCCTTGGGCTTCATGGTGGAAGACGGCCCCGGTTCGGTCGCCAATGTGGTGGCTTGCCCGGGCACCTCCACCTGCGGCATCGGCATCACCAATTCCCAGAGCTTCGGCGCCACCATCCAGGACGCGGTGCGCGCCTATCAGGCCAAGCCCAACCTGTCGGTGAAGATTTCCGGCTGCCAGAACGGCTGCGGGTTGCATCATGTCGCCGATTTCGGCTTCCGCGGCATGGGCAAGAAGATCGCCGGGCGCAACGCGCCCCATTACCAGATCTATATCGGCGGCCACGAGCGCGAGAACGGGCATATCGGGCTGGCCGGTCCGATCGTTCCCGCCCGCCTCGCCCAGGAAGCCCTGGACCTTCTGTTGGCCGGTTATGCCGGCGGCCGCCAGGGGGATGAGTCCGTGCGCGACTGGGCGCTGCGGCTCGGCAAGGAGGGCATGACGGCCCTGATCAAGCCGGTCGCCGCCAAGGTCAGGGCCGAAGACGAAGGACTGTTTTTCGACTATGGCGAGGATTGGGTGTTCACGCCACCGGCCGGCCGCACCGCCGAATGCGCCGCCGGGATCATCGACGACGACCTGCAAAAGGACCTCGCCGATGACGCCCTGGTCAATGTCGACCGGGCGCTCATGGCCGGCGCCGCCGCCGCCGCCGCGGCCCGCTATGGGGCCGACGGGTTCCGTTTCACCGCCCAGCGCCTGCGCATCCTGGCCGGGCTGCCGGGCGCCGAGGACGATACCGACGAGGTGATCATTTCCACCCTCCGCACCGTCCATGGCGGCGATACCGAGGTGATGGCGGCGCTGGAGCGGATCGTGGCGGCGCGGGCGCGGCTCGATTCCGCCGACGGGGGTAAAACCGATGCCGAGACCACCGTCATGCGCGAGGCGCTGGCCTACTGGATCGACATGGTCGACGAGGTCATCGCCCGGCCCCCGGCCGCGGCCGATTTCAAAATGGGCGCGCTGGACGATTCCGGCGGCGGCGTCGCGGCGTTGATCAAGAACGCGCCCGGCGGCGATTCTTAAAGAAAGCGCGTCCCGTGTACCCCATCGCATTCGACCCGGTCCGGGTTCGGGCCGTGGTGGTGGGCCGTGGCCGTGGCGCGGTGCGCCGCATCGCTGGGCTGGAGGCCGCCGGGATCTCCCACATCCGGGTCTTCGCGCCCGAGCCCGATGCCGAGATCCGCGCCAAGGCGGGGGCGAATTTGGTCGCCCGGCTGCCCGAGGCCCAAGACCTCGAGGGCGCCAACCTGGTCCTGGTGGCGGGGCTGGAAGACGGCGCGGCCCAAGCCATCGCCCATGCGGCGCGCGGCGCCGGGATCGCCGTCAACGTGGAGGACCGTCCCGCCTGGTGCGATTTTCATCTGCCGGCCACGCTGCGGCGCGGCGATCTCCTGTTGACCGCCTCCACCGGGGGCCGTTCGCCGGGCCTGGCGCGCGCGCTGCGGAATCATTTGGGCCGCCTCTTCGGCGCCGAATGGGCGGGACGGCTGGACGCCCTGGCCGAGGCGCGCCAAGGCTGGCGGGCCGAGGGCGCCGATCCCCGGGCGGTGGCCCGCCGCACCCAGGAATGGATCGACCGCGAGGGTTGGTTCGGTTAAAACACACGCGCCGGCGGTGGGCACCGGGCCGGTTGGCGATTCGCGCCACGGCGGCGGGCCGCCCCGGCCCCAGCCCCCCGCGCCATTGTACGGCGCAAAGTACGGCGCAAACGGATTTCAGGTTCCATGAGCGATCTTGAACTGGCTTTCGGCCTCGCTTTCGAGGACCTCTACCACGGCGACGGCCTCGCCCGGGTGGACGCCGCCTTTGCCGACCACCTGTTGGCGGCGGACGGCGAACTGCATGATCGCCTATTGGCGGGGCGCGCCGCGCCCGAAGCCCTGGACGCCAAGGACCATTCCCGGCTTCTCATCGCGCTCGGCCCCCATCTGGAGGACTTCGTCGGCACCCTGTTCGGCATCGGCGATGAAATCGCCGCCTTGGCGGCGGCCCACCATGCCCTGGCCCCGCTGTTCCGCTGCAAGCGCCTGTTCGTGCAGCGCCGCGCCGTCAAGAAGGTGAAGGCGGAGCAAGCGGAGGACATCGACGGCCCGACCCTGGAGGTCAGGCTGACCAAGATGATCGGGCCGTTTTCCGAAGACGCCTTCGCCGCGGCGGTGATGGGCTGGCTCGGCGACGAGGACGCCAACGCCGAGGCCATCGCCTTGGCCGAACAATTCGCCGCCTGGGCCACGCTTTCCGCCATGGGCCGCAAGCGCTTCGCCGGCGGCGTGCTGTTCAAGCTCCCGGCAAAGGTCGATGCCATGAACCTGGTGGACGTGGAGGGCGAGGTTCACCACGGCGTCAAGCAATTGAAACTGGGCTCCGGCCACCCCGCGCGCGCGCGCGACGGCTTCGCCCTGACCGATCCGGGCATGGACCTCAAACACGCGCTCGACCAGGCGCATTACTGCATTTTCTGCCACCACCAGGGCAAGGATTCGTGTTCCCACGGGCTTGGCGACCGCAAGCAGGGCGGCTTTCAAAAATCCCCCTTCGGGGTGCCGCTGGCGGGCTGCCCGCTGGAGGAAAAGGTTTCCGAAATGGATGCCTTGAAGGCCGACGGCCTCACCATCGCCGCCCTGGCGGTGGTCGCCGTCGACAATCCCATGGTGGCGGCCACCGGGCACCGCATCTGCAATGACTGCATGAAATCCTGCATCTTCCAGCGCCAGGAGCCGGTCGATATCCCGCAGATCGAGACGCGGGTTCTCAAGGACGTCCTCGACCTGCCCTGGGGCTTCGAGATCTATGGCCTGCTGACCCGCTGGAACCCGTTGAACCTCGAGCGGCCCCTGCCGAGACCTGAAAGCGGCTACAAGGTGCTGGTGGTGGGCCTGGGCCCGGCGGGCTTCACCCTTGCCCACCACCTGCTCAACGAGGGCCATGGGGTGGTGGCGGTGGACGGGCTCAAGATCGAGCCCCTGCCGCCGGTGCTCTCGGGCGTCGATGCCGCCGGCGCGCGCACCGCGTTCGAGCCCATCCGCAACGTCTCGGCGCTCTACGAATCGCTGGACGACCGGATGATGGCGGGGTTCGGCGGCGTCGCCGAATACGGCATCACCGTGCGCTGGGACAAGAATTTCCTGAAACTGATCCGCCTGTTGCTGGAGCGCCGGGCGCGGTTCGCCATGGTCGGCGGCGTGCGCTTCGGCGGCACCATTACCGTGGAAAGCGCGTTCAAGGACGGCTTCGACCATATCGCGCTGTGCGCCGGCGCCGGCAAGCCGACCCTGCTGGCCATGCGCAACGGCCTGGCCAGGGGCGTCCGCGCGGCCAGCGACTTCCTCATGGCGCTGCAACTGACCGGCGCCGCCAAGCAAAGCTCCATCGCCAATCTGCAGGTGCGCCTGCCGGTGGCCGTGGTGGGCGGCGGGTTGACCGCCATCGACGCCGCCACCGAGGCGCGCGCCTATTACCCGGTCCAGGTGGAGAAGTTCCTCAGGCGGTACGAGACCCTGGTGGCCGAAAACGGCGCGGCTTCGGTGCGCGCCGCCTGGAGCCCCGAGGAAGCCGAAATCGCCGACGAATTCCTTGACCATGGGCGGGCCATCGCCGCCGAGCGCGCCGCCGCCAAGGCGGAACAGCGCGGCCCCCGCATCGGCGAACTTCTCGACGACTGGGGCGGCGTCACCGTGGTCTACCGCCGCTGGATGGTGGACAGCCCGTCTTATACCCTCAACCACGAAGAGGTGGGCAAGGCCATGGAAGAGGGCATCCGCTTCGCCGAGGGCCTGTCCCCGGTGGACGTGGAGCTCGACCAATACGGCCATGCCGTGGGCTTGCGCCTGGCCCGCATGGAGGTGGCCGACGGCGGCCGCATCGAGGACACCGGGCAAACCGTGACCCTGCCCGCGCGCACCGTCATCGTCGCCGCCGGCACCCAGCCCAACACCGTGCTGGCCCGCGAATTTCCCGACCACTTCACCATCCACGGCAAGTATTTCGAGGCCCTGGACGAGGACGGCAATCCGGTCGCGCCCGAACGCAGCACCAAGCCCGCCCATGCACGCGTGTTGACGGCCATGGAAGACGACGGCCGCGCCATTTCCTTCTTCGGCGATCTCCATCCGTCCTATGCCGGCAACGTGGTCAAGGCCATGGCCTCGGCCAAGCAGGGCTATCCGGTGATCGGCCGGGTGATGGCGCGCCGCCCCGCCACCGCCATCGCCCCCCATGAGCTGATCGATCACATGAACCGGGAATTGCGCGCCACCGTGCGCGAGGTGCACCGCCTGACGCCGACCATCGTCGAGGTGATCATCCACGCGCCGGCCGCCGTGCGCGCCTTCAATCCGGGGCAGTTCTACCGCCTGCAAAACTTCGAGGCGCTGGCAGCCAGAACGGCGGACACCGTGCTCGCCATGGAAGGGCTCGCCATGACCGGCGCCTGGGTCGACAAAAAGGCCGGCCTGGTTTCGGTGATCGCCCTGGAGATGGGCGGTTCGTCGGACCTCTGCGCGCTCCTTAAACCGGGCGAGCCGGTGGTGCTCATGGGCCCGACCGGCACCGCCACCGAGACGCCGGGCGGCGAGAAGGTGCTGCTGGCCGGCGGCGGGCTCGGCAACGCGGTGCTGTTCTCGATCGGCCAGGCGCTTAAGCGCGCCGGGTCCAAGGTGATTTATTTCGCGGCTTATAAGGCGATCGCGGACCGCTACAAGGTGGAACAGATCGAGGCCGCCGCCGATACCATCGTCTGGTGCTGCGACGAGGCGCCGGGGTTCGAACCAGACCGCGCCGGCGACCTGGCCTTTACCGGCAATATCGTCGAGGCCATCTCGGCCTACGGCACCGGCAAGCTCGGTCCCCCGCCCATCGCCCTGGACGAGATCGACCGCATCATCACCATCGGCTCCGACGTCATGATGGGGGCCGTCGCCGAGGCGCGCCACACCGTCTTGGCGGACCTGCTCAAGCCCGGCCATGTGGCCATCGGCTCGATCAATTCGCCCATGCAGTGCATGATGAAGGAGATCTGCGCCCAGTGCCTGCAGCACCACGTCGACCCCAAGACCGGTGAACACACGGTGGTGTTTTCCTGCTTCAGCCAGGACCAGCCGCTGGACGTGGTCGATTTCAAGGGCCTGGGCCAGCGCCTGGGCCAGAACCGCACCCAGGAAAAGCTCACCGCCCAGTGGATCGACCACTGCTTGCGGGAATTGAACCTGCGCGACCAGGCGGGGTAGAATGTTCCCCCAAGGCCCCCGCGCAATGGGGGCGTAAACACCACGGGGGAGCCATGCTGTTCATTCACAACGATGTGTCCGCGCGCGTGCTGGAGATGGCCGACGTCATCGCCGTGCAGGAGGACGCGTTCAAGCAGGCGGCGGCGGGCACCGCCGTGGCGCGGCCGCGCATCGACGTCTACGTGCCGTGCGACCGCAAGGACGGGTACTGGCGCTGGGGCACCATGGAAGGCGCCAACGACGGCTATTTCGCCATCCGCATGAAGTCCGACATCATGACCTGGCCTGAGGCCGACCAGGGCCACCGCACCGCCGAGAAATACTGTATCGAGCCCGGCACCTTCTGCGGGCTGATCATGCTGTTCTCCACGCGCAACGGCGAACCCCTGGCGCTGATCAACGACGGCATCCTCCAGCACATGCGGGTCGGCGGCGCGGCGGGGCTCGGCGTCATGTACATGGCGCGTGAGGATGCTGAAACCCTCTGCATCATCGGCTCGGGCGGCATGGCGCGGACCTATCTGGACGCCATCCAATGCGTGCGGTCGATCAAGCGCGTGCGCGTCTATTCCCCCACCAAGGCCAACCGCGAAGCTTTTGCCGAGGAAATGACCGAACGCTTCGGCCTTGCGGTCGAGCCGGTCAACGACGCCCGGGCGGCGGTCAGGGGCTGCGATATCCTGGCCTGCTGCACCGATTCCATCACCCCGGTGTTCGACGGCGATTGGATCGAGCCCGGCATGCATATCGCCAACCTCAACTGGCATGAATTGTCGCGCGATTCGGTCGCCCGGATCGACCGCATGAGCCGCAAGGGGCAGTTGGAAGACGGGCTCAAGACTTATCTCGACGGCCAGAATTCCTACATCTGCGGCACCGAGGAAGAACGCGCCCGCATCCCCAGCGGCGCCTTCGAAGAATCGCCGTTCGGCGCCCTGCGCGCGGACGTCGAGCGCATCCCCTTCGAGGAGATCCTGCTGGGCACGGAACCCGGGCGCAGGTCCAACGACCAGGTCACCTTCTTCCAGAACTCGGGCAACCAGGGCCTCCAGTTCTCGTCGGTCGGCGCGCTTTGCTACAACAAGGCCAAGGAGGCCGGACTGGGCCGCGAGCTCCCCACCGAATGGTTCCTCCAGGACATCAGGAATTAACGGGTGGGTGGACGGAAAAACTCTGCCTTGCGGCCCGATGCTTCGAGACACGCGCTACGCGCGTTCCTCAGCATGAGGAGAAGTCGACACGCGCTACGCGCGTTCCTCAGCATGAGGAGGAGTTGACACGCGCCACGCGCGTTCCCCGGCATGAGGAGAAGTCGACACGCGCCGCGCGCGTTCCCAGCATGAGGAGGAGTTGACACGCGCCACGCGCGTTCCCTGGCATGAGGGTAAGTTATAGAAATAACTCATTCCTTATCCTGAGGAAGGCCCCTGGGGGGCCTGTCTCGAAGGATGGGCAACTGCATCAAACGGTTTTTCGCCAGCCTGCTAGAACCGCCGCTAATCGCCGCCGCCGGAGAGGACGACGACCGTGCGCCGGGGCAGGTTGCGCTTGGTGAAGCGGATGGTGGGCGAAGGGTGGAAGCGCGCGCGGTAGCCTTGGCCCCGCATCAGGTCGAGGAAGCGGTCGACCAGGGTGGGGCCGAAATAATGCATGGGCATCACCACCCGCGGGGCCAGCGCCTTGATCACCTGGGCGAATTCCGCCTGGGCCATGGTCATGCCGTCGTCGATGGGCACTAAGAGGATATCCACCGCGCCGATGCGGGCCAAATGCGCCGCCGTCAATTGGTGGTGGAGATGGCCGAGATGGACGATGCAAAGCCCATTGGTCTCGAAGATGAAGATCGAATTGCCGGCGACTTCCATGCCGCCGCCGAGCCCCCGGATATTGGTGGCGACGTTGCGCACGCGCAGGTCGCGGAGCGTCACGTCGTGGCGCGGATAGCCGCCTTCGGCGGTGACCCAGCCGCGCAAGGCATGGGTGATTCCGGGCTCGACGAAATCGGTGTAGTGGGTTTCATGGGCGTGGTTCATGGTGACGATGTCGGGCGGCAGGGCGGTGCGCACATAGCCGTTGTAATCGGTGATCGCGCTCACCCCCTCAGGGGTGCGGATGAGGTAGGAGGAATGGCCGAGATAGCTGAGCTCCACCGAGCCGGCGGGCGGCGGCGCGCCGAGGATGGCCTGGACGCGCACCATGGGCCGGGGCGGCCGAGACCAAGGCGCGCCCGGCCCGGGCGGCGAAAATCGCGCCCGCATCATCGGCCCCGGCCCCGGGCCCTGGGCCACCGGCAGGCAGCCCACCGCCTGGGCGGCGACCGGCGGCGCCACCGCCAGGGCGGCACCCACTAGGCAAACTGCGGCAAACAATCGGCGGAGTGATAATCGGCCACTGGGGTTCGCTCGGGGCATGATCTTCGTCTCGCTAGGGGACCGCGCGCCCGATCCTAACAAACGCCCGTGCCGCTGTCGCCCCGGCAAGGGGCGCGTCGAAAAAGGCCCCGGCAAGGGGCGCGTCGAAAAAGGCCCGGCCAGGGACGCGTCGAAAAAGGCCCGGCAAGGGGCGCGACCAAGAGGCCCTTGGGAGGGCACGCGCCTCACAGCCGGGACGGTGACGGGCTGCTAGGCCCCCCGGGACCGCCGCCAGGAACCCACCACGAATTTGTCCACCGCCGCTGGAAAGGCCCTCGCCCGGTGCCGAAACTTCCCACTAGGCGGTGGACCGCTTGGTGGCAGCAGGCCGATTCGGGGTCCCCTCGTCGGGGTGGTGAATGGTCGCCGACGAGTTGAATCGGAAACGCTGCGGCAACTTTTCCGGCACGGTAAAGAATAGTTTAATAAATTTGGGTTTTATTCACCCCCGGCCTTATGGAATGATCTTGATCAGAGGTGGAAAACCATGATCCGTCCATTGATTATGGCGGCGGGGGTGATCTTGCTGCTCCACAGACCGGCCTACGCGTATCTCGACCCGGGCACCGCGAGCATTATCTTGCAGGCGGTGGTCGGCATGGTCGCGGCGGCGGGGTTGTTTTTCCGCGCCCATCTGGCTCGGTTAATTTCGCTCTTTCGGCGCCTAGGAAAAACTGATCCCGGTTCCAACGCCCCCGGTATCAATGCCGAGGACAATGGCGATAGGTTGAGACACAAACCCGCCGATGGCGATTGACCCAGCATCCTTTAGGGACCCTTCCGGACAGGTCTATGTGGACCATGGCCGGGTTTTTCGCACGGTACGGCCCGTCGCACTCGACGATTATGTTTTTGTAAGGGATGCCAACGCCTTGGCGCCGCTGATCGCGCGCGGCATGGTGATCGGCTGTGAAGAGGTCGACGGCGCCCAATTGGGCGAAGACGCGCCGGATGGCGGAATCGTTCTCGAACATCCGAAAATTCCCTTTTGGTCCTACCCTTACGAATGGCCGTTCGGTGCCCTCAAGGCCGCGGCCCTTACCCATCTCGACATCCAGATCGCGCTTCTGGACCACGACATCGCCTTGTCCGATGCCTCGGCCTACAACGTCCAGTTCCTCGGCCCGCGGCCCATCTTCATCGATACCCTTTCGTTTCGCCGCTATCGCGAGAACGAACACTGGGTCGGGCACCGCCAGTTTTGCGAACAATTCCTCAATCCGCTTTTGTTGCGGGCGCGGTTCGGCGTGCCCTTTCAAGACTGGTATCGTGGGCGGCCCGAAGGCATCCCCACCGAGAATCTGGCCAGCTTGGCCACCTGGCGCCATTACCTGTCATGGCGGATGTTGTCCCATGTCATCATGCCCTCCCGCCTGCAAGGGGCGGCCGGTGACAGGGTCATGAAAAGCGCCGTCAAAGCACGGGCGCGGGGCCTTCCCAAATGGAGCTACCGCGCGACCCTGGTTCAACTGCGGTCCTGGATCGCCAAGCTCTCCATCCAGGGCCATGGCAAATCCGTGTGGGGGGCCTATGCCGGCGACAACACCTACGACCAGCAAGATGCCCGGCAAAAACGCGCCATAGTGGCCGAATTCGTCCAAGCGGTTGCTCCCAGGCAGCTCTTGGATCTTGGCTGTAATACCAGCGAGCATTAAGCGAGACTCGATAGGGGATTCCCAAGCGGCTAGAAGTCTGACTCAATGAGGCGAACATAATTCAGGGGTTCGCCATGGGTAGAACGGTTGCGTTACGGGAAGATTTTG
>SMVB01101198.1_pt1 | contig 16401 bp, 9 predicted proteins | sample 2456461 | NCBI WGS metagenome assembly SMVB01 (sample SAMN11095934, study PRJNA526329) | marine sediment metagenome | biome: Marine sediment; feature: Surficial sediment; material: Deep marine sediment; isolation source: Hadal surficial sediment | place: Pacific Ocean | collected 2014-05 | depth 0-1...
CGAAACGCGGTCTCCAGGTAAAAGCCGAGGGTCGGGAGACCGATAAAGCCCAACACCGTGCTGGAGCGTAATGCGCATTCGAATCGATAGGCCGTGTAGTTCTTAATGTCTGCATAAACAACCGGCAGGACACCGTAAACAAACTTGCTGATAGGATTGCTCTTTGGCGGCAGACCTTTGAGCGGCTTTTCATCGGCTTCCTGTAAAATTTCGGCGTAAACTTTTGCAAATATGCCGGAGTAAGGAATGGCGATCGCCAGAACTCCGCAGATGGGATTTAAACCCACAACCGGCAATAAAATAAACACCCAAAAAATTTCGTGAATGGCCCGAATGGATGCGCAAAACAGGCGGACCACAATGAAATGAAACATAAACGCCAAAACCGTACCGAAAACGAAGGAGATGAAGATGCCGCACAACGCAAAAGTGACCGTGTTGAGGAGAGCGATTCGGAATTCAATCAGGACGGAAAAGTCCGGCGTTAACGCCCCGCCGATCATCCTCTGAAATTCAAACCCGGGGTCAAGCGTGGTGATTTCGATGTCGGCGAAGATAAAGCAGAAAAGCGCGACGGCGAGAAATGCTAAACTTGCTTTTAGCAAGATTGATAAAGCTCTGTGAGTATAGATTGATTGACTTTTTTGCCGGGCAGGTCAAAATGGATTTGGCCGTTGCTTAGACCGACGAAGCGCTCAAAAAACTTCAGGGCGAACTGTACATCATGCATGGAAACCACTACAGTTTGCGCAGCTTGCTTGAGTAATTTCAATATGTTATCGGATTGGTGAGGGTCGACGGATGAAATGGGTTCATCGCCGAGCAGCAACTTACTACCCTTGAAAATCGCTCTGGCAACGGCTATGCGCTGCTGCTCTCCTCCTGAGAGCTTGGCGACGCGCTCATGCATTTTTTTCGTCATGCCTAATGTCTGCAGGATCGAAGAAATCTGCTCTATTTCCCGCTTCTGTGGTTTGATGAGGTTCAGTATGTTGTAAAAGGTACCATTTTGATCCAGACGCCCGATGTAAACATTGTGGAAGGCTGAAAGTTGAGACACCAGCGCGAAGTCTTGATGAATAAAAGCCGCGTGATCTTGCTCAAGCTCATAAAGTTTTCTCAGCAGAGTTGTTTTGCCGGCGCCGCTCGGGCCGATCAGCGCGATTTTTTCTCCCTCCCGAATGGTAAGAGAGATGTTTTTCAACACCGGTTTATCCTTGTAAGAAACGCTTACGTTTTCAAGACGAATCATTAGCTGTCAATAAGTCCGATGATAATGGCGGTTTCAAGAATGGCGCGATACGTGGAGTTGTCTGCTTCGATAAAGCGCTTGCGCGGAAATGAGTCCAGCACCTCGCGGTCCGAAAGATTGATCAGTGCGTCTTTAACCTTTTGAATGAAATCTTCACCGAACTTTTTTGCAACATCGCCGCGGATGGTCCAATTGTAATCGGGATAAGTGGGGGTTTCCCAAATAATCCGCACTTTGTTGGTGTCGATGTTGCCCGCTTTCAATTCATTTTTCCACACCTTAAAGTTGAGCGCGCCAATCTCATAGCTTCCGGATTGCACCAGCGCAATGGTTTTTGAGTGATCGCCACTAAAGCCAACGCGCTTGAAAATCTTGTTCGGCTCTTTTTTGAAATACTGGCGGACAAAAAACTCAGGCATCAAACGGCCGGAAGTGGAACCTTTAGACCCGAACGTAAACGTGCGGCCCTTTATTCCCACCGGAAATTCTTTGGACAATTTTAGCCCGGTGCTTGCATGGGCGATAAAGTAAGTGAGGAACTGCAAATCTTCTTCTCCCTGCGCAATTGCCACCGAACCCGGAACAGAGCGTCGGGCTTTAACACCGGAAAGGCCGCCGAACCAGGCCAATTGCACCTGGTCATTTTTAAATGCCGCCACCGAAGCGCTGTAGGATTTGACCGGAACGTATTTTACGTTCAGGTTCAGCTGCCTGGAAAGATATTTCGCTACTTTGCTGAATCGTTTTTGTAAGCGTTCGGAATTTTCATCCGGGATGGCGGTGAAGCGCAAAGTTTGGGAGAATACTGAGGAAATAGAAAGAAAAAAAATGATAAATAAGGTAAAAAAGCCTTTCATTCCAACCCTCTTTTTGATTCGAATGACGAAAAATTAATTTGTTATTCTAGTTCGGAAAACCCCAAAGGTTCCGTAAACTTACTCTTCCAAAATCGCTTCCACATCGATGGTGATGAGCACATCGCTGCCTACTACGACACCCCCTAGGGCCAACTTGTCATTCCATCTCACGCCAAAATCAAGGCGGTTAATTCGGGTTTCCGCCAAAAATCCGGCGCGAGTCTTCGGGCCTTTGTCAACGCCGTCTTCCCAAAAAGGCGTTTGCCATTGTCCTAAGTAGCGTACATCTAAAGTCACCGTACGGGTGATGCCCCGAATGGTTAAATCGCCGGTGACTTTAAACTCATTTGCGCTACTGATGCTGATCTGGTTGCCCTTGAATGTGATTTTGGGATGATTTTCGACATCCAGGAAATCTGCGCCACGCAGGTGGTCGTCGCGGTCAGAGTCACCGCTCCAAAGCTCCCTGGCATTAATTTCTAATTCCACAGCTGAATTAGCAGGATCCTCCGGATCAAATTCCATGCTACCGTTCAGATTCTTGAAATGGCCGCGTACCCAGCTTACCATCATGTGTTTGACGCAGAACGCCGCGGCGGTGTGGCCGGGTTCAAATGTCCATTTTGGCATAGATTCCTCCGATGATTGTTAGAGTTCAAAAAGTTGTATCATCTAATTTATATCATTTAAATTGATCGCAACATTTCTCAGTTCATTTTTAGACAGGATTTAACAGGATATTCCCTTGGTCCGTGCGAAGCGGTTTACCTCTCTCATCTGATAAATAGCCAGCTTGACCTTTATTTATCTTGTCAATCCTGTAAATCCTGTCTAATGTTAAGTGTCAATTATTGTTACAACATATCTCTACCCGAACACCAAATAACTCGAATCAACCCGCTTCTTCACGTTTCCGATCATCCGCGCTTTGTCAACGCCGCTATTTTGAAGCGTGTTGAGTAGGGCTTGAGCCTGAGCTTCCGGCACGGCAGCCAAAAGTCCGCCGCTGGTTTGCGGATCATAAAAAATCTCTTCGTTCCATGGCTGCAAAGTTTTTTCAAAGCGCGTGACTTTTTCAACCAGCGCACGGTTGGAAGCATTTACGCCGGTACTCATGCCTTTTTCGTACATCTCCAAAGCTTCGCTCAAGATCGGAACTTCCGAAATTTTTATTTCCAAAGTAACGCCGGAGCCTTTAGCCATTTCCAGAGCGTGACCCGCCAAACCAAAGCCGGTGATATCGGTGACCGCATGAATTTCATAATTCTGCATGATTTCTGCCGCGGTTTTGTTCAAGGTCGTCAGAGTTTGCAAACACTGTTCGAGAGCCGACGCCGAAACCCATTTTTTCAAATTAGCGTTAAAAATGACGCCGCTACCGATGCCCTTGGTTAAAATCAAAACATCACCGGGCTGCGCGCCTGCATTGCGCCAAATTTTTTGCGGATGGACCATCCCGGTGACCGATAAACCGAATTTGGGTTCATCATCATCGAAAGTGTGGCCGCCAGCCAGCACCGCACCTGCCTCATTAATTTTGCTGATCGCGCCCTCCACGATACCCTGCAGGATTTCCGGGCCGAGTTTCTTCGATGGGAAGCCAAGCAAGTTCAAGCAAGTAGTTGGCGTCGCACCCATGGCGTAAATATCGCTGATGGAATTGACGGCAGCGATCTGACCGAACAGATAGGGATCATCTACCGGCGGCGTGATAATGTCCGCCGTTGTCACGATGGCCAGTTCATCGTTTATACGGTAAACCGCGGCGTCGTCGCTGGTTTCAAAACCCACGAGCAGGTTAGCATCGTGACTTTTTGGTAATTCCGCTAAAAGTTTCTCAAGCCCGACCGGGCTTACTTTGGCAGCTCAACCACAGGTTTTTGCGAGACCGGTCAGCGTGTACCCGTCTGTTTTTTCTTCTGAAGCCATATTTTGGGACGCTCCAAGTAAATATTAAATATGATATGATTGCGGCTGTTCACGAAGTCGACAAATCCGTCATTCTGAAGAGCACAGCGACGAAGAATTTCCTGCTCCTCAACACAAAAAAGAGGTTCTTCGCGGGCTCAGAATGGCGTCGGCATTTCTTGGCCAGCGCAAGCTCAATTTAAGCTAACAAATAATTCATCAAATAAATTTCCCCAGGCGTTTCGTTCCGTTTCTGGTTCAAATAGGTGTTGCAATCGTTCTCCCCAAGTTTGGAGTTCAAGTATAAATTCCGGTTGGCTCTCGGCTCTCAAAAGAAGTTCCCGAAGCTGAGCCGTGTCTCCAACTGAGAAATAGCCGGGATAATCTTCGCCTAGAAGCCCCACGGAACCGGAAATGCGCGATGCCAAAATTGGCACGCCTGCTACCACAGCCTCGGAGATGACGTTGGCGCCTCCTTCCATTTGGGAAGAAAGGACCAGGAGGCGGCAGCTTACTAAAATTCTCCGGGCTTGCCAGCGCGGTTTTTCACCGAGCCAGCGGTAACGGGGGTTAGTTGTCATTTCTGCCAAAGCCATTTGTTCCATTTCAGGTTCCAGAGCTGCGCCAATTTGCAGGACTCGAATTCGAGAAGCTCCGGGTAAGCTCCGGGTTGCAAGCGCCGCGCGAAACGGATCTTTTACAGGCCGCAAATGACCGAGCACACATACATCAAACGTCTTTTCTTTTTTTTTTATTCGTCTGCCCTGCTTAATTGCAGATTGGTAAATGGTTCTGGTCTTGCTACGAAACTCTTTCGGCAACTCTTCGATTGCAAGGGGCTGCAGCACAACCAGGCGATGAGCCCACTCAAGTGATTTTTGTACATCCCGACTCTGTGGCAGGTCTTGATAGATATCCGTGCCCGTCAGTGCTACTATCAAAGGCTTTGCCGGGTTCAATTGCCGAAACCTTGCAATGGAGGAATGACTGCGTCGGGCGTGCAGGGCAATCATTACATCCGATTGGCTTCCGTTAAATTCAGTTTCTATTTTGACTTTGTGATCGAGTTTTCTCAGCATCCGCGCCCATCGCAGGGCGGTTACCCGGTTCCCTGCTCGTGAATATTTTGGCACCGGTGTGATTAAAGTTATTTTCATTTATCGTTTGGATTATTTCGCACACGTGCGGAAGCCTGCAAACACATCCCGGCGATGCGGCAAGTAGAAATTACGATAGGTGTTTCGGATGAGGCGAGAGCGGGTTGCCCAACAGCCGCCCCGTAGGACTTTATTGTAGCCAAACCACGGCGCCGAATATTCTCTGTACGGTTGATCCACGATGTATCCCGGAAACGGATAGAATGGTGAAGCGGTCCACTCCCAAACGTTGCCGATCATTTGACGGCAGCCAAAACCGCTGTCCCCTTTGGCGAAGGCGCCTACATCGACACAACCTATAAAATTTGAATCCAAATTTGCATGCTCAGAGGTGGCAGATTCGTTTCCCCAGGGATAAAGGCGTTTTTCCGCTTTTTGAACGCCGCTGGCGGGCTCGGCGCTGGCTGCCAGTTCCCACTCTGTTTCGGTTGGCAGGCGGCGACCAGCCCACTTACAAAAGGCCTCTGCTTCATACCAATTAATGTGAATCACAGCCAGGTTCTCTTCCAGAGGCAGCCAGGTATCGAAATGCCGTCGCTGCCAGTTTTTACCATCCTGTCTCCAGTAAACCGGCTGCTTTGCCCCGGATTTTTTGAGCCAGGTGCGGCCGCCGTAGCTCCAGAATTCCTCCCGCTCGTAACCTCCGGCATCTGCAAATTCGGCAAACTCTGAGTTGGTGACAGCAGCGCGGGCGATTTCAAACGGCTTCACTTCTACCGGATGAGCCCATTTCTCATTATCAAAAACGAAGGGCTGCTGCGGGACGGCGCCCAGCATATAAGTCCCGCCGGGTATTTCAACATCTCCTGGCAAGGCGCCTGCGCCTGCTTCAAATTTGCCGGCGGTGTGATTTGTTGAGTATTTCGGCTGCGGATATTCCAAAGTTTGACGAGTGTAGGTAAAGGCCTCATCGTGCATGTCTTCATGAAGCAGAGCCAGTAAATATAGGTAGGTTTCTTTGGCTGACGGCTCCTGTGATTCGAGTCGCTGAATCATCCGATCCTGCACTTCTTGAGCGTAAGCCAGCGTGCCTTCTTTGGTTGGCAGCAGCAGTTGCCAGCGATCATCGTGCACGACCTCAAAGGAGTCGTAGAGTTCCTCGGCGCCTTTGAGCAGAAGTTTCTTCTCCCCGAGTTCGCGCAAAACGAAGAGTTCATGAAAGAAGATAACATGCCCAATCTCCCAGAGTGGCGGATTTACCATATCGAGCTGCGGACCCATCAGTTGCTCATCGTTCAAATCCGCGACCAGGTCCAGAGTGCGCCGGCGGGCGTCTTTCAGCATCTCGATGATCGTTGCAGCGGGAAGGGCGAATTTTTCGGTCATAATTTTATAAATTTTAACAAAAAAATATTAACAAAAGTTAATAAACAAAAAAAAATAAAAAGTGCAAGGGAAAAGTTCCTGGAAAGGCTGACTCCTCTCATTTTTTTCAGAGGTATGCTGAATTTAGAGTGGGTTGCATGTTGTCGGGCCAATAAATAAAAAATTTATCTGGCGGTTTCAAAGCGCTAAATCAGTAAAGAGGTTCGCTGTCTGTCAAGCATCAGTTTAGTGAGTATCCTTATGCTGTTCTTATTTAGTAACTGACAAGCTATTTTCTGCCATACTCGATAAAAGCATTCGAGCACAAGCTTTTTGGCAGGAAATAGCAAATAACAAGACTCAAAAAACAAATAATAGTCAAATTCAAAATATCAATGACCAAAAAATTACCTATCTATAGGTCGGTTTATAATGGGTTGGTGTTTTAAAATTATTGAGATTTGGAATTTATTTGATATTTGGGATTTTGTTTATTGGAATTTCTGGTTTATCCAGGTTAGGATATTATACAATTAGTTTTTAAACATTAATCAATTTTTTCCATTGACAAACAATAGAAAAATTGTAATCTTTGGATGTTATTCAGCTGGTAGGGTGGGTCAGTTTTCTTGACCCACCACTTCCCCCATCGCTTGCTTTTTAAACCGTATCTCTCTAAATTCTCGCTATTCCAAACACCAAACCCGGACTTAAACAAATGCCGCAATACCTTCGCGCAAAAACACCCGGAGGTCTCTATTTTTTTACCGTGGTTACGTTTGACCGCCGTAAATTCCTCACCTCTAAACTAGCCCGCCGGATTCTTCGCGGGTCTGGAAGGATGTGCAAAGCAGGCACCCATTTACTGTTGAGGCCATCTGTCTTCTTCCGGAACATCTACATTGTATCTGGCGCCTGCCGGAAGGCGATAGGGATTATTCCAAACGTTGGCGTTTGATTAAAGGCATGTTTTCAAAACGCTATTTGAAAACCGGCGGAAAAGAGGGCACTCGAAATCAATCGCGTCTCCGGAAACGGGAGGCCGCAATTTGGCAACGCCGATATTGGGAACACCAAATAAGAGACGATAAAGACTTTGAAAGGCATTTTGATTATATTCACTTTAATCCAGTAAAACATGCACGCGTATGTCGGCCGCAGGATTGGCCATGGACCAGCTTTCACCGGTATCGCCGGCTTGGGTATTACCCGGACGGTTGGGGGTATGAAGGGTTAGATTATCGAGGGGAGGACTTGTTTGGGGAATAGGTGGGTCAAAAAAACTGACCCACCCTACAAAAACTTTTTACCAGTATAGAGAAGAGGCAATGCTTAACGTAGGTTAAACTAAATTGAAATATAGTTCAGCCAAAACGATTTAGTGGAAAGATCACACCCAATAGCTTACGCCGCCTTCCCCGTCGCCCTGCGCAAAACACCCTTGCCCCACAATTGTAAATTATCCAAACCGACATAAATCGTAGGCAGAATAAAAAGGGTTACGATGGTGGAAAATATCAGGCCGCCCATGATGGCGCGCGCCATTGGGAAGTAGGGCGGGCCGTCGCCGCCGATGAGGGTTTTACCGATAGAAAGAGGAACAAGCCCCAGAACAGTGGTACTGGCGGTCATGAGAATCGGGCGCACCCGTTCGACAGCGCCTTTCAGGATGGCTTCATGTCTGGAAAGTCCCTGCGCTCTGAGCTGATTGATGTGGTCGATCAAAACAATGCCGTTGTTCACCACAATGCCGATCAGAACGAAGATGCCAATAAAGGCTATCATGGAGAAAGTAGTGCTGGTCATCCAGAAGAACCAAAAGGTGCCAACTCCCGCAAAGAGGATGGACAGCCAAATGGCGGCGGGATAAACCAGTGATTCGAATAGCGCTGCCATAACAAAATAAATGAGCACCAGTGCAAGCAACAGATTTACCACCAAAATTTGCGCGCTTTCGTTCTCACGTTCGACGCGACGGCCGAAGCTCCAGGAATATCCGGGCGGCAGCTCATAGTTTGCCAAATGCATTTTGATTTTTTTGACAGCATCATTGACCGTCATTTCCCCATCCAGAGCGGCGGTGACGCGCATGGTGGTTTTGCGGTTTTTTCGTGAAATGTGCTGCGGCCCGCGACGCCATTGAAAATCCGCAATTGTCGCGAGCTCGACCGGACGGCCTTTATCGTTGTACATTACCAGTCGCTTCAGTTGATCCAGGTTTTCCCGATCTGCGTCCTGCAGGCGCAGCTTTATATCAACTTCACCCTCCGGAGTTTTGAAGCGGCGTAAGTTTTGACCGCGCAAAGCTATAGCAACAACCTGCCCCACTTGTTCTGCGGAAAAAGAATGCTTTTGTGCCTGCTCCTGGCTTACGTTAATATGAACCTCCCGTTCACCCGTTTCTGCCGAGGAACGCACGTCCCGCAAGCCCTCGATTTGTGCAAGCCGCCACTCGAGATCTTTGCTTAAATCCGCCAACAGTTCGCTGGAGTCGCCCCACAATTCAACGCTGATAGTTTCATCCCCCGAAGATGAACGTCTTTCAAAGGAAGGATTGCCAATGGCGATCTTCGGTAGATCTTTGAGCACGTCATCTCCAATATCACTCTCCGACCTTTTAGCATCCTTTTCATCAGTGAGAATAAGCGTCGACATGCCATATCCTGTTGTGTAATAGGAATACACCGATTCGATTTCAAACCGTTCTTTATTGGCATACAAGTAGTCCTCGATCGTATCCACCGCTTCTTCAACTTTTTCGACATGATAGCTGTCGTTGACATGATAGTGCAGCCGCAGCCTGCGGTCGTCGCGATCCGGAAACATATCAAATTTTACGTTCATAATCGGCAGAACCGTGCTGGCCAGGATTCCAAAAATGATTAACGTAGTGAATCCCGGATGACCAAGAGTCCAGTTAAGAATTTTCAGATACCGTTCAGGGTGTTCAAACATGATCTTCTTGTCTGGTCTATTTGCTTTAAATTTGATTCTTGAAGTCAACAAGGGAATAAGCGTCTGGGCAATCAAAAGCGAAGCTCCTAAAGCAATGACGATGGTCAGCGACACGTACTTCATCCAGGTGGCAATCTCACCCTCCGGCGCCACAATGAAAGGCAAAAAAACAATCGCAGTCGTCGAAGTTGCTGCTGCAACAGCTACCCCTACTTCTTTAACCCCAACGATAGTAGCCTGCTCCGGTGTTTCGCCGCGTTGTTGATGCCGAAAGATGCTTTCGGTAATCACAACTGCATTATCCACCAGCATGCCCACTGAAAGCATGAGCCCCATCATGGTAAGAATATTCAAAGACATACCGAGGAAGTACATGAAGCCTAAAGTCATGATTAATGAAAACGGGATCGCCAGAGCAACAATTAAAGTTGTTGAAATTCTCCGCAGAAAAACATATAAAACCAACACTGCGAAAAAAGCGCCCCATAAACCTGACCCTAAAAGTTCATCAATAGAAGAAACGATACCTTCGGCCGCGTTGTCCATAAAGAAGAGTTTGATGTCCTGCATATCGGAGCTGGTTTCAATTTCGTTGATCGCTGCTAATAGTCGCTCGCCGACTTCAACTGTGTTTGCTCCCGACTCTTTGAAAATTTCCAGACCGATGGCGTACTTTCGATCCAGGTGCCTGCCATAATCCAGCTCGGGATGATCGTACCGAACATTAGCCACATCTTTCAGGCGTAGTCCTTTATTGCCAATAACGACATTTTCGATTTCCTGGATACTTTGAAATTCCACCAGAGGACGCACACTAAAACGCTTTTGGCCATCAGTGATCCGCCCTGCTGAGAAAACAAGATTTGAATTTCGCAGGTCCTGTTGAAGCTGTCTAATGTCCACTTTATGAGCTAAAATTCGATCTGCTTTCAACTCAATCATGATTTCTTTTTTTTCAACGCCATGCAATTCAACCTTCGAAACCCCGGGAATACGTTCAATACGCCGCTTCACTTTTCGATTCAGCAAGTCATAACTATTGGAGAGGTCGCGCTTTGAAGAAAGGCGAAGGTTCATGATTGGAATGTCGGTCGATGACTGTTTAAAAACAAAATAGCGCTCGAGGTCCGGCGGCAGCTGATTCCAAATACCGTCAATTTTTTCTTTGACTTCCATAGCTTTAATGGAAATATCTTCCCCCCAATCAAATTCCAACCCAATTCCCAAACCATTTTCATCCGAATTGGAGTTCATCTCTCTAACGTCGCTCATGGTGCCCAGCACTTCCTCGACCGGAATAGTGATCAGTTCTTCAACTTCCCTGGGCGTGGAATTAGGGTAAGGAAACTGAATATAAATCTGCGGAAAATCTACCTCGGGAAGGTATTCCAGAGGCAGCATTTTCCCGGCGATGCCGCCGAGTAGAAAAAGCGACAAAAAAACCATGACTGTGGTGACGGGCCTGCGAAGTGCTGTTTTAGAGATATTCATGCGCTTTATCCAAGTTAAATTCTAAATCGAAGTTCTACTTGATGCTGGATGCTTGATGCTTGTAACCAGCATCCAGAATCCAGCATCAAGCATCTGTTTTCCAAGCATCTATTGTTTTCTATCCACCACTGCATAAACTACTGGAATCACCACCAGGGTTAGGACAGTCGAAACCAGGAGACCGCCGATGACGGTGATCGCCATTGGGGCGCGAACTTCGGCGCCTTCTCCTAAACCGAGCGCCAGTGGCAGTAATCCGACGACAGTGGTTAGTGTCGTCATTAAAATGGGCCGCAAACGCGCCTGCCCGGCTTCTTGAATGGCTTCAAGTTTGGCCCTGCCTTTTCGGCGCAGTCGATTAATATAGTCGATTAAAACGATAGCATTATTGACCACAATTCCGGCGAGCATGATCAAACCGATAAACACGACAACACTGAGCGAACTGCCGGTAACCATCAAAGCAAGCACAACGCCAATGAGTGCCAGCGGAATTGTGAACATGATCACGAACGGATGTAAAAGCGACTCAAATTGTGACGCCATCACCAGGTAAACCAGGAAAACGGCCAGCAGCAAAGCAAATTGTAAAGATTTGAAAGAGATCGCCATTTCTTTGTTCTGCCCGGAAAGCTGTACATTGAATTGTTCAGGAATTTGGATGGATTGAATGATTTCCTGGATCGCCTCTGCCGCCCTGCCGAGATCGTGGCCAATAATATTCGTGCGCACCAAAGCAACCCGTTCCTGTCCGACCCGGTGAATTTCTCCGGGCCCCATTTTCACGGAAACATTTGCCAGGGCAGCCAGTTTGATTGGCGGCAGATGCGAAGGATTTACCAACAAATTACGAATACTCTCAATAGACCCTCGATCTTTTTCCTGCGCCCTGACCAGAACATCGATTTTGCGATCGCGCAGGGAGTAACGGGTTGCTACTTCACCTTTAACTTTATTCACCACAATTTGCGCTACGTCAGGAACTTGCAATCCATAAGCAGCCACCCGTTCCCGATTAAATGAAATTTGGATTTCGGGATATCCACCCTGCATGGTCGATTTAACATCGGTAAATAGCGGATGCTCCTGCAATTTTCTGGTAATCTGCTCTGAAAGCTTTTTGAGTCCCTTGAGATCGTAGCCGGAGATTTCGACTTCAATTGGGGTTTTGAAACTAAACAAAGAAGGCCGGGTGAATTTGGTTTCAATGCCGGCAATTTGCCGGAAGCTACTTCTCAAATCAGCCATCAGAATTTCTTCATCGGCGCGATTTGTACCGGCGGCCATTTTAACTCTCAGCTCACCCCAGTTTTCACCACCCTGTTCCGGATTGGCATCCAATCGATTGCCGGTTCCCGAAACCGAAAACATGGTTTGAATTCGATCGTGACCTGCGGCCTTAAGCTGCATCGTTTTGATAATCTCGTCGGTTTTTTCGAGAGGCGTACCCGGGGGCAGCTTGACCTCAACGATAAACTCGCCTTGTGAAAGCTGCGGTATCAGCTCGACGCCAATCTGCGAAAGCATAAGAACGCTTAGCAATAAAAGACCGAATGCCACTCCCAGAGTCGCGCCTCTGTGGCCCAAAGACCAATTAAGTATTTTGGGGTAAGTGCGATTAACCCACTGAAAGCCCTTATCAAAAACTGTCACGAACGGTTTAATCAAAATACCCAGAACCTTAGCAAGACCCTTGCTCGCGCGGTAAATCCATTTTGTCAAAAATGTGGGAATTGTCGTAAAGATAAATCTGGAAAACACCTTAATTTTCCGAACAATTCTGCCGTGCTCCTTTTCCGGTCTGGTAGTTTCTTCGGCGAAATCATACTCTTTTCTCTTGCGGCCGCCGACAGAGGCCAGCATCGGGATAATAGTTAAAGCAACAGCTAACGACGCTAGTAAAGAAAATGTGACTGTCAACGCCTGATCGCGGAAAAGTTGTCCCGCAACCCCTTTGACAAAAACCAGAGGGAAAAACACAGCTATGGTCGTTAATGTGGATGCAATGACCGCAGTACCGACTTCACTTGCACCCTGTTTGGCTGCCTCCAGAACGCCGACGCCTTTTTCCCGATGCCGGAAAATACTCTCCAACACCACCACGGAGTTATCCACCAGCATACCGACTCCCAAAGCCAGGCCGCCCAACGACATAATGTTGAGAGTAATATCGCCGCCAAACATCAAATTAAAGGTAGCGATAACCGAGATCGGAATTGCCAAACAGATAATTAACGTGCTCCAAATATTTCGCAAGAAAAAGTACAGAATAAAAAAAGCAAGAACGCCGCCAAATACCGCCGCCGAGATGACTTCGTTAACAGCATTGCTAATAAAAACCGCCTGATCATAGATCAAGTCCAATTTCGCGTTCGCCGGCAGATTCTCATGAAGACGATCGATCCGCTTTTTGATACCCTGCGAAACCGAGACCGTGTTGGCATCCCCTTCTTTATAAATTGCGATCTCGACAGCTTCCCTGCCGTTGATTCGGGTAATGGCCTTGCGTTCCTTATGGCCTTCGTAAACCCGCGCGATGTCCTTCAAATAAACTTTTGAGCTCGCATCACTTCTGAGAATAACATTACGAATCTCATCGATCGTTTTGAATTGGTTGAGCGTGCGCACCAGATATTGATTGGTACCTTCTTTTAAGTTGCCACCCGCCAGATTGACGTTTTCTCGCCGCAAGCGATTGGCGATATCCCGGATGCTAAAATTAAGTTGGTTTAATTTACCCTGGTCAACTTCGATCTGAATCTCTTCCTCGAGACCGCCGCTGATTTTTACCGCAGCAACCCCGACCACCGATTCCAGTTCCTTCTTTAACTGCTCTTCGGCGAAGGTTCTCAGAAATTTCAGGTTGGTTTCATCCAAAGGTCCCTTGTTTGAGCCAGCCCCTGCACTTGCAAATTTTACCGTTGTTTCTGCTGACTCGGATTCTACATATCGAGAAAAGGCCAAGGTGATAATCGGATCAAGAGATGGGTCGAAACGCAAGACCAGTGGCTTCTTTACTTCAAGAGGCAACTGTAATGCATCCAGTTTTTCGCGCACATCCAGGCGCGCCTGATCCATATCCGCGCCCCACTCAAATTCGAGAATTACATCGGACTGCCCGGAACGGGAGATCGAGCGAATCTCAATCAGATTCTTGACAACGCCAAGCGCCTCCTCAACCGGTTTTGTAACCAGGTTTTCAACTTCTATCGGCGCAGAACCCGGGTACCCGGTGCGGATGGTTAAAGCCGGGTAAGTTAAATCGGGGAGAAGGGTAACCTCCAGACGATCGAATGCCACGAAACCAAAAATGACGATCGCGAGGGTAATCATGGAAATGGTGACACGACGGCGAATTGAGAAATCTATTATTTTCATTTGTTAAGTTATTTTTTTAAAAAAGGATATTTAGCAAGAGATGCTTGATAAAAACCATCAGCATCATGAATCCAGCATCCAGTATCCAGCATCATGAATCCAGCATCATGAATCCAGCATCCAGTATCCAGCATCCAGTATCCAGTATCCAGCATCCAGTATCTATTGAATAATCTCCACCTTCGAGCTGTCTTTCAAACCATTTTGTCCAACCACAACCACTTGATCGCCGGCTGACAAGCCGCTTATAATTTCAAAATAGAAATCGTTGGAATACCCGGTTTCAACAGTTTGTCGTATCGCGGTGGAATCTTTAATGACAAAAACGGTTTCGCTACCATCTTCCGATAAAACAGCATGTTTGGGAATAAGCAGGCTGTTTTTGTGAATGTCATAGATTATCTTGACGCGCGCAAACATTCCCGGCTTTAAAGATGCATACTCATCTTTTACCGCCACGGTCACTTTAACCGTGCCGCTTGCCGGATCGACGATGGGGCTGATTCGCCAAACGCTGCCATGATAAACCGTCCCGTTAGTTGCATCTAATCTTATTTCGGCTTTTTGACCGAGTTTGATTTTGTGAATATCTACTTCAGGTACATACAACAAAGCAATCAAAGGATCAAAATCGACAATCTTAAAAACAGGCTGGTTTAACTTCACCATATTGCCGTTCTTGATGTAACGCGCAGCAACAATTCCTGAAATCGGCGCTTTAATGGAAGTGTACTCCAGGTTGAGCTTTGCTTTGTCGAATTGCGCTTTCTGAGCTTCATATTGAAAACGCACATTCTGAAATTCTTCTTTTGAAATGAGATTCTTGCCGAAAAGTTCTTTGTTGCGGTTAAAGTCGTTTGCCAATTTGTTAATGTCCGCTTGCGCCTGCTGAACCTCAATCGTCAGCATTTTATTTTCTAACCGCGCCAGCACTTGCCCTTTTTTCACCGGCATACCTTCTTCAACCAGAATTTCGGTCACAATTTCAGAAGTTTTGGCTACCACCTCCGCCTCCTCCTCGGCTTCCAAAGTCGCTGTGCCGGTCAGAAACGCTGAGATATCGTCGGTTCTAACCTTGGAGGCCTCAACAGGAATCAGGACAACATCCTCCTGCTCTTTGTCTTTTGCCTCGCCGTTTTTGCCGCATGAAACAAAAAATATGAACAGAGTTAAAAGCAAGCAAAAACTCAAAACACCATAAAGCTTTTTCATTGTCTGATTCCTCCTAACAAAAATCATTTAATGACAGTTTGAGTAATAGACAGCCAGCGCCGTCATAATGTTACAGAAATTGGCTGAGCTTTTTTAAACGGGATTTGAATGAATGGATAACATCTTTCTACGGCATGGGTTTTAAAAATGTTGCAGAACCGCGCACCAAAATATAATACAGAAAAGAAGACGTACTGATAATTTTCGTTTACAATAATCGCGGTATTTTTATATTGCATACTAAGATATTGCATACGATGCTTGACATTAACAAATTCTTCGAAATGCTATGAAAATACCATTTTATCAAATCGATGCATTTACCGATAAAGTTTTTGGCGGCAACCCGGCAGCCATTTGCCCTTTGGAAAGCTGGCTTCCGGACGAAACCATGAAAGCCATTGCTGCTGAAAACAATCTTGCGGAAACCGCCTTTTTTGTGAAAAAGGAGCGTGATTTTGAGCTCAGGTGGTTTACCCCGGAAATGGAAGTGGATTTATGCGGTCACGCCACCCTGGCTTCAGGCCATGTTTTATTTAACCATTTGGACTTTAAACCGAATCAAATAAATTTTCACACTCAAAGCGGTCTTCTAAACGTCACAAAAAAAAATGACCTTCTGACTCTAAATTTTCCTTCCAGAAAACCTGAGGTAGTAGAAACGCCACAGCTGCTTATCGATGGACTTGGCAAGAGACCCGCAAAAGTTCTTAAATCAAGAGATTATTTTGCGGTCTTCCCAAGCGAACATGAAGTTCTATCCATTCAGCCGGATTTTGATATTCTTGAGCAGCTGGATTGTCTGGGAATTATCATAACTGCGGCGGGTCAAACATCTGATTTCGTTTCACGTTTTTTTGCACCGGGCGCCGGCATCCCGGAAGAC
>SMVB01370317.1_pt1 | contig 16399 bp, 13 predicted proteins | sample 2456461 | NCBI WGS metagenome assembly SMVB01 (sample SAMN11095934, study PRJNA526329) | marine sediment metagenome | biome: Marine sediment; feature: Surficial sediment; material: Deep marine sediment; isolation source: Hadal surficial sediment | place: Pacific Ocean | collected 2014-05 | depth...
ATTCATGAATTCTGATGAGGTATGTTCGTAGTACAGCCTTTAGGCTGCCATGAGCACGCTAAAGCGTGAACTACAAACTATGTCATGACAGGTTGCTATTGTTGTTTTGTACCTAAAACGTAGGTTTATGAATAATGCAGGCTAGTTAGCTTAAATTAAAGATGCTAAAATAATAAAATGTGTTCTTGAAGTCAATAAGAAATCCAGAGGGACTATCAAATATTATCCAGGAGGGCAATAATCACTTGAATATTCTATCCACGAAACCCTTTATGCCCGAGGAGTCATCCGCAAGGTGGTCTTTTTGCCCTTGACCGTTTTTTGCTGTTTTTTGGGCTTGCCTTTTGGTTTGGACATATAGAATTCGATTGTCGATTGCAACCGCTACTTGGTTAGCTAATATTTCCAATGTTCTAAGAACATCCTTAGAGGGCAGTTTTTTATTTAACGGATCATCCACGATTAACAAACCGATGACTTTGCCGTATTTTGATTTTACCGGGACCAGCAGTGTTCCCCAAGCAGGCCAGGTTCCGTTTTGCGAGGTATAAAGCTCCCCACCATTATAAATGTTTTTGAAGGAACGAAGAACTTCTTCTTCCTTTAGAACTAAATAAGACTTCCCGTGATTATACTCTGAGCGAAAGAGTTCGGCCAAAGGCTTAAGAGGAAAAGCTACCCCCTGTAGATGATTAAGTTTGACCTTATCATCGCATGCAACGGCTTTAATTTCGAGATTGCCGCTTCTTTTACTAACCAATCCCAGAGCAACTAAATTAAAATCAAGAGAAAACTTAACAGACCAAACAACCTCCTTAAGCAAGTCATTTAAGCTCAAATAAAGTTTAAAAATATTGCTGGTTACAAGAATCTGTTTTAAGCGTCGGGACCGTTTTTCGATAGCTGAAAACTGATAGTAATTTTCAATTGCCATGGAGACCAATCGGCCAAATAATTCTAAATTATGAAAAGCATTCCTGGCCGGCTGTGATTTAGAGACCGGATTATCGAGAGAAATATAACCGAACGAATCGCCATTTCGAACCATTAGATTCACCAGAACCAAGTCACGTTGATGCCATTTATTCTCAGGCCGCCGCTTCTGTGTTCGCCGGTCAATTGAGCCGGAATTCAAATGTCTCGCAGAATACCTGTGTGATTGATTATAGAAGATGACTTTGACCCGAAATCTGTTGGAGAATATTTTATCGACAATCTCTTTTGGCACTTCGACGTTGCCGTTATCAGCCTTGGTTAGAGATGGAAAGCCCATCATCGACTGTTTGATATAGGCTTTTTTCCTTTTATCCAGCAAAGAAATCGTTGATCTCTGAAATCCAAATACCTGGCAGGCAATTTTGGCAAATTTTTCCAACAAAGCATTCAGGGGTTCATCATAAGAAGATATGATTGCCTGAGATATTTGATCGACCATATCCAGTTGATCGATTTCTGCTTCAGCCGTTTGATACCTTTCAACGTTGGTCTTGATACGCTCAGCTGTGCCCCTGTAACTAACAACCTTTTTATCATGGTCCCTGATTGCAGTCAAGGAAATATTCAGCGGTATCTTATGACCAGTTTTTCCAAGAATCTCTGTCTTGAAGAACTCCACTGATTTCCCGTTACCCGTAATTAGGTTCAATTGATTGTAAAATAGCTTTTCGTGTTCTTTTGGTAACAGGTCAGTGAATATTAGTTCTAATAATTCCTCATTTGAATAATTTGTAAGCTTTGTCATGTTTTGATTGGCAGAAAGAATGCGGCCTTTGCGATCTAAAATAAAACGCCCCTCTTGAATTGCAGACTCATTATTGAATTTCGGTTTCAATAGTTCCGTCTTGACCACATTTTGGCGATCCAGGATATTCTTGAGTGTAAAAGGAAGGGCCGTCAAGTATCCGCGAGCTTTCATAATATAATCGGCGGCGCCTTTTTCCATTGACTGGATCGCCTTTGCCTCCTCCCCCTCTTCAATCAATGGAATCAAAAGCGCTTTCGTGTTCGGTGCTTTTAAGGAGTCAATAACTTCAAGGCCGTTTCTATCACCCATTTGGTAATCAAATAACACGACATCATACTTAGATGTCGAAGCCTTTTCAATGCATTGGTTACCTGAATGAGCAAAATCCACCTGACAGTCATTGTAGTGGAATTTGAGGATTTTTTTGGATATCTCAAGGTAAGAGCTGCTCGTGCCAGCGATGAGTACCCTTAGGTTGTTCATTAAGCCACCCCGATAAATTGTAGAGTCGTTTCTTCTACACAATTTTGTAAAAATAATTTACAAAATCAAGCAATTAATTTCCTGGAATTACGAAAAAAAGAAGCCTGATTCTCTTAGCAAGATTCGGGTGATGTTCAAGTTTTTAAAGCATATATATTTTAAAGATTGCGCAAGTAACCTTGTGCGCCCTGGACAAATTCGCTGCCGGGGTATTCCCGTATCAGACGGGTAAACGACTCCTTGGCCCGTTGGCCCTCGCCAATTTTTAAATAGGCCTGCCCTAGCAGAAAGATTGAATCGTCTTTTTTTAGGGAACGCTGATAACTCAAAACCTTATAGAACTCATCAATGGCATTGCCATATTTATTCGACGAAAACATACTTTGTGCAATCCAATACTGACAATTACTGGCGAGTGAGTGACTCGGATATTGTTGGAGCAAAAGACGAAATAAAGCAGTGGCGTCTTTATAATTTTGATTATAGAAATGTGTAAGTGCTTCCTCGTAAATCTCGGAAAACCCTGACATGGATGAATTCTTAGTGATTGATTTTGGGCGTTGCTTTGATGCCCTGTTCTCCATAGAAACAACCCGTCTCTTGCGCTCACTCAGAGCGTTATGCATTTGAGTAATTTCCTTCTCTTTGGAATCCATGCCCTCGGACAGGGTGTCAATTCTGGATTTCAGCTTGACGTACTCTTCCATATCGTTCGCTTCTTGCTGTCCCGGCACTCCTCTGTTCATGTTGTCGTAAAACGGTTCATCCTGAAAAGGTTGATCGTCCTGCGTATCATCGACTTCAAAAAAAGGTACTTCATAATCAGCCAGGATTTGAGGACGACTCGTTTCTTCCCCGCCAGGATAAAATGTAACGCCTGCTCGTATGTTCAGGTAGCCGTCCTTGCTCTTACCAGCAGCAAAATTGTCAATTTGATCGGTCAATGTAAAACGATAGTCAACTCCAAGGTGCCAGGCCAGTTTTGGGTTTAATTTAAATCTAAAGCCGGCGCCGCCAAAAAACGCGGGCGTTATTTTTCTTCCAGGAAAATTTTGATAGATCACTATGCCAGAACCGAGGCTCACCAAAGGCCTGAAAGACCCTTTGGATATTAGCTCTAAGTCCGTTTTTAAGTCAACATTGAAAATATTATTTTTTCCAAATCCGGTTTTCAATTGGCTGTAACCTAAAACCATTGAAAGATCCGCGAATTTCAAGTATCTAAAAGAAACGAATCCGTCAACGCCCGGTCCGAGGGGAGCGCTTGAAAAGTCCCCATAAAGTTTTTGCACCCCGCCTTGTATACCAACACCAAATTTGCCGGATTGACCAAAGCCAGGACTTGTGCAAACCACCAGGCAGGCGGCCAATCCCAATGCGGTTAGTTTTGATTTCATTAAAGGACTCCTTGAAAAGTTTTTGATTTTACAGGTGATATTTAAGTTCCGTGGGGATGATATTTTGATAAGTTACTTTATCCACTGAATGAACATTGTAAGCATCTACTAATTGTTTTAATTTACTTTCGTAAATTTCCATATTTTTATTGTAAAGGGGTTCCTTGACCGCTTCCCTTATTTCCAAAATAGTGTTACCAATGCGCTCGAAATAGTAGCTGGCCATTGATTTGTTTATCAGCCTCTTTACCAAATCGGCGGCTTCAGTATCTTTTTCTTTTAATTTTTTAATTGTATTTTTTAAATGAAACTCGTTTAAGTCCTTGTTGAGTTTGCTATTTATTCCTAAATAATTAAAAAGAGCAGGGTGTTTTTTATAGTAATCGGTTTTGACCGCAATGTTTGTAAGAAGGTACTGCTCAACGATGACTCGCTCACCAAAAGACAGTTTTCGATGTGAAGAGTAGTTCAGGGAATTCGCTTCTTTTTTGTATGAAACCTGGACCATTAAATCTGTTGATGAAAAATATAGCAATTCTTTCATAGGCCTTTCAGTGTAAGGATAACTAGATAATTAATTTTCTAGCTATAATCAAACACTGTGCCAATATTTAAAAAACAATTCTATACTTGCAAGTTATTATTAATCATGCAATAAGGCGTTGCTTTATTTCTTCAGGGGGAATTGAAGTATCCAAAAAACTGTATTTTCTTGATTCAATATAATCGATTTGAGACATTAATTCGACGTGTCAGATATTCCAAGTTTCAGAATTTCATCGACATCACTCACAAAACAAAGTTCTATCTTTTTTCGCACCGCTTCCGGAATATCCTCAAAATCTTTCTGGTTTTTTTTCGGCAGGAGGACTCGCTTTATCCCGGCACGATGAGCGGCCAATACCTTTTCTTTGATTCCACCGACCGGAAGAATCAACCCCCTCAAGGTGATTTCTCCCGTCATGGCGAGATCGTTTCTGACCAGCTTGTTTGTCAGAAGAGAAACGAGAGAAGTGAATAAAGTCACTCCAGCAGAAGGCCCATCTTTTGGAATCGCTCCGGCAGGAACGTGAATATGAATATCATACTTACTAAACACATCATCCGATATGTTCAATTCACTGGCGTTGGAGCGAATGTAACTTAAAGCGGCCTGGGCCGACTCTTTCATAATGTCGCCCAAAGAACCTGTCAAAATAAGCTCACCCTTGCCCTTCATTTTAGTTGCTTCGACAAAGAGTATATCTCCCCCGAAGGGGGTCCAGGCCAATCCGGTTGCTACGCCCGCCCTTGAAGTTCTTTCCGCAACTTCACTGAAAAATTTTATTGAACCTAAGTACGAAGAAACCGAAGATTTATTGATTGCCTTCGACTCGGTGTTTCCTTCCACGACTTCTTTCGCAACGCCTCGACAAACCGCTGCTATTTCACGTTCTAAATTTCTAACCCCGGCCTCGCGCGTATATGATTTGACAATTTCTGCGATGGCCGCTTTTTTAAATTTCATATGAGATTCGGTTAAGCCATGCGCGTTAAGTTGTTTCGGAATCAGATACTTCTGGGCAATTTTAAGTTTTTCCTCTTCAGTATATCCAGGCAGTTCCAACATTTCCATTCTGTCTCTAAGAGCTGGTAAAATCGGCTCGGCTAAATTTGCTGTTGCGATAAACATAACCTGAGACAAATCGAACGGCACTTCGAGATAATGATCTGAAAATGTATTGTTTTGCTCGGGATCCAAGACTTCAAGCAAAGCTGATGAAGGATCACCGCGAAAATCCATTCCAATTTTGTCAATTTCGTCCAGCATGAAAACCGGATTCCTATATCCTACTTTTTTTAATCCTTGAATGATTCTGCCCGGGAGCGCGCCGATATAAGTCCGGCGATGCCCTCTGATTTCTGCCTCGTCTCGGATGCCACCAAGTGAGATTCGCAGAAATTTCCTACCGAGAGCCCTGGCAATGGATTTTCCGAGCGAAGTTTTACCAACTCCCGGCGGGCCGACAAAACATAAAATTGGACCTTTCATATCTTTTTTTAACTTTCTTACCGCCAGGTACTCAAGTATTCTTTTCTTTACTTTTTCCAAATCATAGTGATCTTCATCTAAAACTTTTTGCGCTGCCTTGACATCCAATCTGTCCTTACTGCTTTTATTCCAGGGCAGTTCGATCAACCAATCAAGGTAGGTGCGTGACACCGTATACTCAGCAGCTTGAGGCGGCATTTTCGAAAGCCGTTCCAGCTCTTTTGCCGCAACCTCGGAAGTCTCCTTTGGCATTTCCGCATCTTTAATTTTCTTGCGCAGCTCGTTGATTTCTACTGTGCGTTCATCCTCCTCACCGAGTTCTTTTTGGATCGCCTTTAGCTGTTCGCGCAAATAGTATTCACGTTGAGTTTTATTGATTTCACCTTGAACCTCAGTTTGAATCTTACTTCCCAATTCGAGGATTTGTAGTTCTTTGGTTAGGATATAGTTTAATTTTTCCAGCCTATCTTTTATATCAATCAATTCCAACACGGATTGCTTCTCGGCAGTTGAAATAGTCAGATTCCAGATAATTATGTCTGCAAGACGTGCCGGGTCATCGGTGTTGGCAACCAAAATTACATGCTCCGGAGTGAGGTAAGAAGCCAAGTTAACGATTTTTTCAAAAAGAGAGCGAATGTTTCCTGTCAAAGCTTCGATGCTTACGCCTTTCACTTTTGTTTCGGATTGTGCTTGTACCAGCGCTCTGAAAAACGGCTCAACCTGAGTGTAATCTAATATTTGAGCACGACTTAGACCTTGAACCATAACGCTCTGTGTGCCGTCAGGCATTCTAAACACCTTCATCACGGAAGTTACAGTCCCCCATCGAAACAAATCTTGCGGCTTGGGCTCTTCCACCTTGCCGTCCTTTTGTGCAACTAAAGTTATCAATTTATCGCCAGCAAGAGCTGCCTCAATCAATTTGATAGATTTTTCACGCCCCACCGAGATCGGGATTATTTGATTAGGAAAAACGACCGTATTTCTCAATGGTAGAACTGGCAGAACTTGCGGTATTTCAAAGTTAATCTGAGCATCCGTATCAAGAGTTTCGGACTCTGTTTCTACCGTTTTGGAGTGAATTTCCTCAGTATCTTCGTTTTCGATATTTTTACTTTCCATATATATGACACCTATTTAATGTGACTTTTAGTCAGTTATAGTTTTAAAGTACATCTACCGCAACTTTTATTCCATCTGTTTTAGGAAGAACTCAGATCGATGTTAATTATACGTTTAGGGCATTGTTTAAGAGGAAACAAATTATCGAACTAATTGTCAAGAAGAATATTTTTAATGCAATTATGGCAGCTGGATGGATTAAAATAATTTGGCTAAAACTGCGGCACACTTCTCAAGGATTTCCTGATCGCTATCATGAAAAATAGCCTCCAAATCACTGTCGATGTCAATTTCACCGAAAACTTTATTGCCGGACATTATGGGAATCACAATCTCTGACCGCGTTTCAATACTACAAGCCAGGTACCTGGGATCCGCATTAACATCATCGACAATGATTGATTTCTTTTCATGCACCGCAGCGCCACAAATACCTTGTCCGATCGGAATCCTGGTATGTGGTGAAGGTTTACCCATATAATTATGAAGCACGAGTTCAGCTCCCTCAACCAAATAGATTCCAACCCAGCTATATTTTGGAAAGCTCTCTTTGAGTAGTTTGACCACCATACGCAACGTTTCATCGCGGCCTTTACTGTCCGGATTTGATCCCTGCAACTTGTTGAGCACATCCAGCCCGACAAGATACTCAACTGCTCTTAAGTAGCCTTCTTTTCCTAACCCGCTTATTTGTTTTTCACAAACATCCTTAATGACTGAGATTTTTCGAAACTCTTCCCGTTGGTTAACATCGGACAAGTGGACCTCAATTGATGGCAAATTAACTGCGGCTATAGAATCTCGCAACGCATAACTGTAATGTGTCAGCGCACCCGGGTTTATCACGATTGCTTCTGCCCAGTTTCTCTGCTCATGAATAAAATCGATCAAAGCCCCTTCATGATTAGACTGGAAGGATTTTACCTGCAGACCCATTTTTTCAGCAAAACACTCAATGGACGCATTGAGTGTTTTCAGTGAATCATTCCCGTAAATTTGAGGTTCTCTTTCGCCGAGTAAATTCAGATTTGGACCGTGAACAATAAGCAGGTTTTTCATTGTCGTTTGTCTAGTCGGTTAAAGATTTTATCAGCAACTTCGGTTTCACTCAACTCCGCAGAACAATCGATGATAAAATCGGCCCGTGCATAAAACGGTTGTCGCAATTCAAACAATCTCAAAAGGTCCGTTTGATAAGATTCCGGTGACAAATTCGCCACCAGGGGTCTTGAGGAAGCATCCCTGGCGAGTCTATTCAGAAGCACACTTGATGTATATTTTAAATAAACAGTTAATCCTGAGCGATTTATCACTTGCCAATTAGTGGGTCGTAAAATTGCGCCTCCACCGAGAGCGACGACACCCTCTTCTACCTCACTGGTTATTTTTTTAACTATTTCTTCTTCCCTATCTCTAAAATAACTTTCGCCTTTAGACGCAAATATTTCAGAGATTGACTTTTTAGTTGACGCTTCAATTATTCGGTCAGTATCATGAAAATTTCGATTTAGTTTTTCAGCAAGAATTTTTCCGACGGAGCTCTTTCCCGCCCCCATAAATCCGATTAAATAGATGTTTGTTTTAAATATCTGAATTCTTCTCCCAGGCTCTATAGGTTCGGGTTATTTCCTTCATTGAATCGCCGCCAAATTTTTCTAAAAAGGCGTCAGCTACAACCAGAGCTAAAATTGATTCCCCAATAATTGAAGCGGCCGGCACCGCACAGACGTCACTGCGCTCGATATGTGCTGCCGTTTGCTCCTTCGTTGCCATGTCAACAGAATCCAGGGGCCGCATCAAAGTGGAGATCGGTTTCATTGCGACTCGCACCGTCAAAGGCATGCCGTTGGTGATTCCGCCTTCCAACCCCCCTGCACCATTACTCGAACGAAAATATTTTTTGCTGTCTTTGTCATAATAAATCTGGTCGTGAACTTCAGAGCCGAAACGAGCCCCTGCTTCGAATCCCAAACCAATCTCTACACCCTTCATTGCAGGAATGCTCATCATCGCGTAAGAAATTCGGGCGTCGAGTTTTCGGTCCCAATGCACATGGCTGCCCAGGCCAACGGGTAAATTTAGACACGCTACTTCGAAAATGCCGCCAACGGTATTTTGGTCTTTTTTGGCCTGATCGATTTTAGCGATCATCTCTTTTTCAATCGAACTATCCAGGCATCGAACCGGCGAGCGGTCCGCAAGATCACTGATCTCGCTTAATTCAAAAGGTAAGTCAGAGTTTTTTGCACCTAGACTTGCGACGGTGAAAGAATTCTTTATTGAATGAATCTGTAAAACATGACTTACGATTTGTATGGAAAACGTCCTCAAAAACTTTCTGGCAATCGCACCGAGGGCAACCCGCATGGCGGTCTCCCGAGCACTCGCACGCTCGAGAACGTTCCTTATGTCTTGATGACCATATTTAACTGCGCCGGCAAAATCAGCGTGTCCGGGACGTGGAACGGTAACTTGTTTGACAGATTCGTCGATGTCTTTAATGGACATCCTTGTTTGCCAGTTCTTCCAGTCCTTGTTTTCCACGATCAGTGCAATTGGGCTGCCAAGCGTTTTTCCAAAGCGCACCCCGGAAAAAATCTGCGCTTTGTCCTTCTCAATTTTCATACGACCACCTCGGCCGTGCCCCATTTGCCGGCGTTTTAAATCTACGGCTATGTCTTCCTCGGTAATCTCTAAACCTGCGGGAAGCCCTTCAATGATTCCGACGAGTCCCTGTCCATGCGACTCGCCAGCGGTCAGATATCTAATTGTGCTCATATTTTTTAAGTTCTGTTGACAAGTATTTTCTTAGTCGCTCATGATTGAATTCAATATGTTTTTCTAATCCCAGCCAAATTTTCAAAGAGATAGCCCCTTGAAAAACAAACATATCCAAACCGTCCAACGTTTTTACTCCAGCTTGCCTTGCCGACTTTAAGAATTTCGATTGTAACGGATTGTAAATTAAATCTATTGCGACTACGCTCGGTCTATCCCGCTCAAACAGGTAGGGCGCTTTATTAATATCTGGCCACATTCCCAAGGAGGTCGCATTAACAATCAGTTGGCAAGTTTCAATTGCTGCAGAGATAGTTTTCGAATCTAAGTCACCAAAACTCACTTTAATAGATTGAGATGCCTCTAGAACTTCCCCGGCCAGATTCTTTGCTCGCTGCAAAGTGCGGTTGAAAATGAAAAGCTTTTTTGCTCCGCACCGAACTAAATTAAAAATTACAGCGCGAGCCGCCCCACCGGCGCCCAGTACAATCGCCGAACAATTTTTAAGGTGCACATTTCTTTTTTTTAGCGCTGACGTAAAGCCGTGGCCGTCAGTATTAAAACCGAAAAGGTTGTTACCCTGGATATGAACTGTATTAACTGCCCCAATGAAACGAGCTTCTTCATCTACCTCGTAGAGGTAGGGGATAATTGTTTGCTTATAGGGTATGGTAACGTTAAAACCGAGAATACCATCCAGCTTCATTCCAGTAATGGTTTCGGCGAGTTGATTTTCCATTACTTCAAAAGCAGTGTAGCTGCCTTTTTGACCGATTTCGTTTAGAAAATATTTATGCATCAGCGGAGACAATGAATGCTCGAGAGGATTTCCAACGATGCCAAAGAGCTTTGTTGTGGAATCAAGCACCTGTAAGCCGTGCTAATTCTTGATAAAACCCCGGACAGCTTACATCGGCACATTCGGCATTGTTGATGACGGTTTCTCTGTCGGCGATCAGTCCTGCAATTGCAAAAGACATAGCGATTCGATGATCAAGAAAACTGTCCAGTTCTGAAGCTTTTAGCGGAAGGGGCCCAGTGATGATTAATCCGTCACTGGTTTCTTCTATTTGAGCGCACATCTTTTTTAAATTGAGCGTAATTGATCGCAATCGATCACTCTCTTTGTGCCGCAGTTCTTGCGCACCGCAAATTTTAGTCACGCCGTCAGCTTGGGTCGCTAAAATTGCTAAAATGGGGATTTCATCGATTAAATTGGGGATGGTATCAGCGGACAGTTTTACGCTTTTTAATGTGGAGCTTGTTACATGGATGTCCGCAACCGGTTCATTATTCACTTCTTTGATATTCCTCATTTGGAGGTTTGCACCCATCTCGCCCAGTAAATCCAAAAAAGCAGTACGCGTAGGATTAATCCCGACATTTTCGATGATAAGTTCCGAGCCTTTAACCAAAACAGCCGCAGCGATAAAAAATGCCGCAGACGATAAATCGCCCGGAATTGAAATCTTTTGACCTCTCAGATTAGCAGGTCTTTTTACGCAAACCCCTGAACCCTTCTTTTTAATTGTAGCGCCAAAAACCGCTAACATGCGTTCAGTGTGGTCACGTGACTTTACAGGTTCCAAAACTTTAGTCACCCCTTCAGGATACAGGCCCGCCAATAGAAGGCAGGACTTAACCTGTGCGCTGGCAACCGGTAATTTATAATTAATCGGAGTTAACCGCCCCCCCTTTATTGCGAGTGGCGCAAGGTCATTGACAGCATCAATTTGCGCGCCCATTTTACGCAGAGGTTGGGCGATTCTGGCCATCGGCCGCTTTTGGATAGAATCATCGCCTGTTATATTGGTAGAGAATTCCTGCCCTGCGAGAATTCCTGAAAGTAAACGAATCGTGGTTCCTGAATTTCCGACATGCAAAGCTCCGGTTGGTCTAACTAATCCGTTCAAGCCCCGGCCGTGTACAAACGTCCGGCCATTCTCATTCTCTATTTTTACACCTAACTTTCGCAGACATGAAATTGTGCTGTGAACATCCGCACCTGAATTGAGATTTGCGATTTCCGTGGTTCCTTCCGCAATGGCTCCAATCATTAGAGCCCGATGAGAAATCGATTTGTCTCCTGGTAATTTAATCTTTCCAGAGAACCTGCGGGCGGGATAGATACGCTGTTTCATGCCTTAAACTTATAGAATTCAGGATTAAACATCAAGTAAATTTGTGTGATGAATATTAATCTTTAGACCGGAAAAGAAAACACCCACTATAGCAGTTACATATAGTGGGTGCGTTAAAACAAATTTTGAAGTATTGCTATCTTACCTAAGGTCGAATCTTTTTTGAGCTTTGGCGCGTCGGACTGCTTGTTTTTTGGCTTCTTTTCTCTTCTCGCTGGGTTTCAGATAAAAACTGGCACGTCTTGCGTCCCGGTGAATTCCGGCACGCTGACATTTTTGTTTAAATCTTTTTAGAGCACGATCGATCGGCTCGCCATCTCGTACTAAAGTAATTACCATTTTATGACTTTCTTTTTATTTATTACGAATAATTGGGGTATTTAATAAATTAATAACTTAACGAATCTATAAAATGTTCCTGAATATATTTTCATCAGTGACGCTTAAATCTACGGTCGAGTTCGGCAAGCGAAATGTGGATGATCACCGGCCTGCCGTGCGGACAAAAATAGGGCTCTTTGGTGGTAAATAATTTATCAATGAGTGCGTTCATAGCTTCGAGCGGTAAATGTTCGCCCGCCCGAATGGCGGTGTGGCAGGCATATGACTTGGCAACATTTTCTCTTATTTCGGCATTATCTTTCTTCCCGCGTTTGTACTCATCCAGAATATCTAACAGAACTTTTTCGTCGTCGCTGATTTTAATTCCGGAGGGCACGCCTTCAAGAACAACCGTATTTTGTCCGAAAGATTTCACAACGAAACCAATTTTTTCTAAAAAGGGAATCATTTCAAGGAGGATCGAATAATCCTCTGCAGAAAATTGAACAACCTGTGGAAACAGCAATTGTTGAGAGGACGGATTTCTTTTCTCGAAATTATCCAAAGCTTGCTCATACAAAATCCGTTCGTGTGCCACGTGTTGATCTATTACAATTAGACCATTTTTGATTTGGGAAATGATGTATTTATTGTGTACTTGCCAAACATTGGTGCGCTCAAAAATGATCTTCTCCCTGGTGACGTCCTGAGGTGAGTCAATTAGGGTTTCCCCCTTCGCTAGTTGATTTGCGTTCTCAGGTTTGCTTACAAACAATTGCGGGAGTTGCAGTGAGTTTTCCGGGACTGGGGCCTCATTTTTTGTTTGACCCAGCCATTCTGCCTGGCGTGCAGCCTCAGGGGTTCCCCAGCGTCTGATTTCGGGCACGGCTTCCTGCGATGTAAGCGCCCTTTTCACGCTCCCCCGTACTGAGCTGAAAACCAGCGGCTCATTGGAGAATTTAATTTCAAGTTTGGCCGGGTGAACATTGACATCGGCGAGTTCAGGGTCCATTTCAATGAACACGAGATAAACCGGAAACAGTCCCCGTTGCAAGGCATCACCATAGCCGGAGATGACTGCATAATTCAGGCTCTTGTGTGAAAAGTATCGGCGATTGAAAAATAAATACTGATCGCCGCGAGAACGGCGAAAGGCGTCCTGGTTTACAATGTAACCCTTGATTTTCACCGGTGTTTCATTTTCGATGGCAATTAAATTTTTATGTACCCGCGGCCCCAATACAGCGGCAATTCTCTCTTCCTGAGTTTCCTTTTTGAGTTCATAAATGATTTCATCCGCCTTGACAAATGTGAAGGCGATTTCCGAGTGTGCTAAAAAGAAACGGTTTGCCACGCTCAAAATCTGCCTGTATTCGGTTGCATCAGCTCGAAGAAATTTACGCCGGGCCGGCGTGTTGTAAAAAAGGTTCTTAACGGCTATTGAACTCCCATGGTTCCCGGCTACCCCTTCGACGCCATGTATCACACCCCCTTCGAAACGTACCAAATGACCGGAATTTTGATTTTGCAAAACCGATTTCGCCTCCACCCTGGAAACCGAACCGATGCTTGCCAGAGCCTCACCGCGAAATCCCAGAGTTCGAACCCGGGTTAAATCTTCGTATTTAAAAATTTTACTCGTGGCGTGCCTCTGAAAAGCCATTAATAGATCTGACTCATTCATACCGCTGCCGTTATCGAGCACCTGAATGAGCGCTTTTCCGCCTTGTTTGATTATAATGGTGATCTCATCCGCGCCCGCGTCAATTGAGTTTTCAAGCAGCTCTTTTACCACCGACGCCGGCCGATCCACCACTTCCCCTGCGGCAATTTTATTGCTGAGGGCAGCCGGAAGAATTTTTATTTTGTTGTTGGTGTTTTTTTTCATTCTGAATTAAGAAGTGCATAAAGATCCTCGGAAATCCAATGAAATTACTCAACCTTGTTTTTTAAAGCACTCAGCGGGATGCGAATCAATCCTAAAATTACAATCCCGAATATTAAAATCGATAACCACCCGCCCATGGCAGAACCTGTAAACTCAAACGCATTCTGTCCAGTTAAAAGTGATGTAATGGATGGGATTCCCAGCAAGACCAGAGCTGCTAAAAGAACTCCTGTTAGCGCCTCCCCGGCAATAAATCCGGCGGCAACTAAAATACCGATGTTCTCAACTATTGTTTTTTGCTTCTCATCGGCATTTCGTTTAATCAAAAATTTATCCGCAGCAAGCTTGAGCATCCCACCAACGAAAACTGCAAAGGTCGTGTCGAAGGGCAGGTACATGCCGACTGCAATGAGCATGGGCGCAGGCGCTTTAATCATAATCAAGGCGACCGAAGAAAAACATCCCGATAATAATAAGTCCTCAGGGCATTTCGCCACCAACAATTCCGGTAGCGAGTTGCGCCATCAGTCCGCTTGCGGCGCAGGAAGCGCGGTGTCACCAATTCCGATACCACCGGCTGCGATGTTACCTTCATGCAGAATAATAATTGGAAAAACCAGAACAAAAGAGACAACCACCGTACTAATTATTTCTGCGACTTCCATTTTCCAGGGAGTGCCGCCGATGAGGTGTCCCACTTTTAAATCCTGAATCATATCGCCGGCCATTGCTGTGGCACAGCAAACGACGGCAGCAACAGCTAAAACGGCGGCCACGCCTTTGAGACCTACCACACCAATTCCTACCATCAATAAAGCCGCTACAATTAAGGTTGAAAGCGCCAACCCGGAAATGGGCTGATTTGAGCCACCCACTAAGCCAACCAGCCAACCACCGACCCCCGCAAAAAGGAAACCGGTCACCATCATGATGATCGCAGCGAGCAGCGCACCGGCCAAACTATCGCTAAAAATGTAATAAACGAAGGTCATTGGTATAACTAACCCGATCGTAGCAAGCACAATCCATTTCATATTGATGTCTTTTTGCAAACGGTCTTCTTCAACATCAGGTTCTTTAGATTTAAAGGCGCTTCGAAAGGCCGAAAAAATCGAATTTCTCAACCCCCAGAGGGTGTAAAGCGAACCAACCAGCATCGCTCCTACGGCCAGTGGTCGAATTTGGTTATACCAAATCGAATAAGTAATCTCTCCTAAAGGGGCCGGTTGTCCATCGATGAAGAGTTGGTTTGGCAAGTTAGGATTAAGAAACATGGCCAGAGGAATGAGGACAAGCCAGGCCAAAATACCACCGCAAAAATTGATCGCAGCCAGCTTCGGCCCGATAATGTAGCCGACTCCAATTAATGCCGGCGAAGCCAGCGGCGTCACAATGGTCAAACTGCCGGCGTGAGTAATATCTCCGAGCGCTTCTCTTGAGCTTGAGAAATGATGAATAACCGATTTCGGAAATTCGAAGATGAATTCCACGCTTTCTCTGAAAATTGCCATCCCATTGCTGTTTTTCAACAGCTCAATCATTGCGCCAACCCCCATTGCGCCAAACACATAATTTGCACCGCTCTCCCCTTTTTGTCCGGCCCGAACAATTTCATAACACGCATAACTTTCCGGGAACGGCAGGTCGGCATCGACAACAAGAGTCTTCCGTAATAAAATCACAAAAAGAATGCCCAGAAGGCCACCGACCAGCAGAATTGCAGAAGTTTCCCAGTAGTGGAAATGAGTCCAAAGCCTTTGGCCGTCCATTTCGACCATTACAAAAGCCGGGATAGTGAAAATTGCTCCGGCGACCAAGGCCTCCCCAACCGAGGCGGTTGTACGGGCGATGTTTTGTTCGAGAATAGTTCCTTTCATAAAAGGCAGGCGAAACGCAGCAATTGCGATGACGGCCGCCGGAAAGGTTGCCGAAATAGTTAGTCCGGCTTTGAGTCCAAGATAGGCGTTAGCAGCTCCCAGAACTACCGCCATAACCAGGCCAAGTAAAATTGCTTTTAGAGTAAACTCAGCCAAATTGGTTTGAGATGGAACATAGGGAACGATTTGCTTTCGAGTGTTCATCGGTTCCTCCCTTATTGTCTTTCGAATCGCTTCATAAGCTAAATCGGAATCATTCTGAGTACGAAAATACAAAAGGTAATTTTAAGAACTAAACTTAATGTGTGAAGAATCTCCTGCTCCGAATACGAGATTCTGCGCTCGCCGATTAGTTGCATAATAGCAGCTTGCGTGCACTTCGCGCTCAGAAGAGACAACGTTTAGAATTCACAACAACCCCGAATCCGCAAAACTGTAATACGACTTGCTGCCGACAATGATATGATCGAGCACATTAATGCCAACCATCTCACAGGCGTTTTTTAAATGCCTGGTAACGCGTTTGTCCTCCTCACTCGGCTCCGGATCCCCGGAAGGGTGATTGTGCACAAACACAATCGACGCAGCAGACTGGTTGAGCGCCTCCTTTACG
>SMVB01121318.1_pt1 | contig 16392 bp, 14 predicted proteins | sample 2456461 | NCBI WGS metagenome assembly SMVB01 (sample SAMN11095934, study PRJNA526329) | marine sediment metagenome | biome: Marine sediment; feature: Surficial sediment; material: Deep marine sediment; isolation source: Hadal surficial sediment | place: Pacific Ocean | collected 2014-05 | depth...
TCCGGGATCATGGAGAATGCCGCCGACGGCATCATCACCATCGACACCTTGGGTCGTATCGAAAGCTTCAATCCAGCCGCCGAACGCATGTTTGGTTACACGGCGGAGCAGGTCCGAGGCCAAAACGTCTCCATGCTGATGCCCGAGGCGGACAACAGCCGCCATGACGGATATATCGAGAATTACCTGCAGACTGGAAAAGGGACAATCATCGGTATCGGCCCCCGGGAAGTCATCGCCCATCGCAAGGACGGCACCACCTTCCCCCTGAGCCTGGCCGTCAGCGTGGCGAGGATCGGCGGGCAAAAGAATTTCATCGGCATCGTGCGCGACATCACGCAACTCAAAGAGAACGAGCAGCAACTGCGCCAAGCCCACAAGATGGACGCCATCGGCCAGCTCACCGGCGGCGTGGCGCACGACTTCAACAACCTGTTGACCGCCATCATCGGCAATTTGGAGTTGCTCGAAGAAAGAATGAGCGGCGATGCGGAAGCACAGAAGCGGTTGGCAGGGGCCCTTCATGCCGCCTTGCGCGGCGCCGAACTGACGAAACGCCTTCTCGCCTTTTCCCGCAAGGAAGCCCTCTCGCCGAAGCTGACCAATCTCAACCAACTCATACCAACCACGGTCAAGCTGCTGGAGCGGACCCTGGGCGAGGATATCGAAATCGAGACCGTCCTGGCAGGCGGGTTGTGGCAGACCATGATCGATCCGGGCCTGCTGGAGAATGCCCTCCTCAACCTTGCCGTAAATGCCCGCGACGCCATGCCCGACGGTGGCAAGCTGACCATGGAAACCGCCAATACCCGCCTCGATGAGGCCTATGCCGAGGCCAATGACGAGGTGAGCCCGGGCCAGTACGTCTTGGTGGCCATAAGCGACACCGGTTGCGGCATGTCGGCGGAGACCATGGAACATGTGTTCGAGCCCTTCTTCACCACCAAGGAGGTGGGCAAGGGCACCGGCCTGGGGCTTTCCATGGTGTTCGGCTTCGTCAAGCAGTCGGGGGGCCATATCAAGATCTACAGCGAGGAGGGCCACGGCACCACGGTAAAGCTTTATTTCCCGCGCTCATCGCCTTCCGCCGATGCGCCCGGTCCGTGCCATGGTTCCCAGGCGGCAACGCCCATGGGCAAGGAAACGATTCTGGTGGTGGAGGACGACCCCGACGTCCGCGCCTTCGTGGTGGCCGCCCTTGGCATCATCGGCTACACGGTGCTGGAGGCCGAGGACGGGCCGGCGGCGCTCGGGCTGCTTGATGACCGCCACCACATCGATCTGCTGTTGACCGACGTCGTCATGCCAAACGGCATGAGCGGCCGAGACGTCGCCAATGAAGTCCTGAAACGCGATCCGCGGATCAAGGTGTTGTACACCTCGGGCTATACCGATAATGCCGTGGTCCACCACGGGAGGCTGGACCAAGACGTGGAACTCCTGGGCAAGCCCTACACCAGGGAAACCCTGGCACGGACGGTTCGGCGCATACTCGATAGTTGACAAGATCAAGCCGCGTCGGCCCAGGCCGGCCATTGGTGGGGACCGGGCGGCGAATCGCGCCGGCGCACAGATGTTCCCGCCGCCCCAAGGCGGGCATCAGGGCCGCCAACGCCTCACTGGGTGTCGACCGCCGGGACCGCCGCCAAATCCGCGCGCCAAGGCCGATGAGAGCGGAACCAGACCTGCCGCTTGGGCGGCAGGTCGTCGCGCTGGCGGGCGGTGGCGACGCGGATTCCCAACACCTTGGGCCCGTCTCCCACCGAGGTGGCATAGATATTGGTGCCGCATTCCGGGCAGAACACCTGGGCCCGTTTGTTGCCGCTTTCGGCCGTCTTGACATAGGTCTTGAGCGCCCCCGACAGCAGCGTGAAGTCCTCTTCGGCGATGGGCACGACGATACGGAACGCCGAGCCCGAGAGCGTCTGACAGTCGGTGCAGTGACAAAGCGTCACCTTGGCCGGATCGGCAACGGCGTGGTAGGTGACCGCGCCGCAATGGCATCCGCCATCGATTTTCATGGTTCCTCTCCCCCAGGCCCGTGCGCACCCTTTGGCGCGCGGCCCTTTCATGCAGCCCCTTATACCCCGAGAGTTCATCGCTTCAACAGGGCCATGGCGCCGACCGCGCCTGTTGCCGGGCCGGCGAAATTGCGGCTACGATCCAGGTGCGCTTGACCCGCGCTAATTTTTAACCGGCAGGGAAGGATGCGATCGTGGTACTGAACCTGCGCCGTGTGGTGACCGGACATGATTCCCAGGGACGCGCCGTGGTCACCATCGACGACCATCCCACCAACAGGATTTCCAACCGCCCGGGCCATGAGTCCATGGTGGTGTGGACGACTTCGGGGACACCGGCCGAAATCTTGGGTGACCAGGACGGCGCCGCGTGGCCGGTGAGCACGCCGCCGATCCCCCAGGGGTCCATATTCCGCCTCATAGAATACTTACCGGGCGTGGAATCGCGCATGCACCGCACCGACACCATCGACTATGCCGTTGTCATCTCCGGTGAAATCGACATGCGCCTGGACCACGGCCAGGAGGTGCACCTCAAGGCGGGCGACGTGCTGGTGCAGCGGGCCACCATTCACGACTGGATCAACCGCGGCCATGAACCCTGCGTGATCGCCTTCGTCCTGTTGGACGCCAAGCCCCGTTCGGATGCCAAGGCCCGTTCGGATGCCAAGGCCCGTTCGGATGCCAAGGAATGATCGGTGCTAACCCCTGGCGGCCGCCCGGCGTTCCTTCCTGGACCAGTGGGCGGAGCCCAGCACCGTCAGCATGCAAATGAGAAGGAAGATGGCCGAACAGTAAAACAGCCATTGGGGCATGCCGATGTCGAGCAGGGCGCCCAACAACACCGGGGCGATGGTGCCGCCGATGGCCTGGCCCGAATTGACGAACCCGAAGGCCTTGCCGATGGAGCCCTTGGGGCTGGCGGCGCGGATCATCATGTCGCGCGCCGGGCGGATGATGCCTTGCAGCAACCCGGCCATGGTGAAGGCGAACACCAGCACCATGTAGTGAAGGTCGACCATCCCCACCATGACGGCGATGGCGGCGGAGACGGCCAGGGCCACGGTGGCGATGGTCGCGTGGCGGCCGAAGCGGTCGGCCAGGAGGCCGCCGCACAGCGCCCCTACCGCGGTGGCGAACAGGAAGCCCGAAAGGGCCCCGCCCGCGGCTTCCAGCGAGGTGCCGTGCAGGCTCACCAACCCGGCCACGGCGAAGTTCTTGAAGGCGCCCGAACCCAGCGCCTGGAAGGAGAAGAATAACAACAGGAACAGCATCGGCACCGAGGTGAGGATCTGCTTCATGGCCTGCCAAGTGGTTTGCTCTTCGCCGCCGCCGGGGCCCGCGTTCGCGGCACGCTCGGCCGCGGGTTTCACCGGTTTTTGGGGCTTGTCCGGGGCTTCTCGAATATGTTGCCACTGGGTGAACAGCCCGGCGATGACCACCAGGCCGACCACCACGAAAGCCTGGATCACCTCCCGCCAGGTCCACCCCATGACGCCGATCATGAACAGCACCACCGCCGGCGCCGCCCCCATGCCCAGATAGCCGGCGAAAATATGGGTGCTGAACGACCGGCCCATGCGTGAGTGCGCCACCGTCCCGTTCATGATCGAATAATCGGCGGGATGAAACACCGAATCGCCGATGCCGGCGATGACGAAAAGAACGCCGATCAGCCAGAACGTCTCGACCAGGGAAATCAGCAGATAGCTGGTCAGGATGATGGCGAAGCCGAAGACCAGCATCAACCGCGCGCCGAAGCGGTCGACCAGGATGCCGGCGGGCAACTGCATCACCCCGAAGGACAGCGACTTGAGGCTCAAGAGAAGCCCCAGCGCGGTATAGGGCACGCCGAGCTCGGCGTGCAGGATGGGGAAAAGGGGCGGCAGGATCATCCCGTAACAGTGGCTCATGAAATGGCCGCCGGAGACCACGCCGACCACCTTGATTTCCTGTTTCAACCTGCCCGCGGTGGTGTCCGTCATGTTCTTGAATCTCGGCCAAAATTTCGGGACCCGCCGGGGTCCCGCGCACGCCCAATTGCTGAGCCTGCCGTGAGTATAGCGCGAATGATCGCCCGCGGTCTTTAACCCAAGGCCCAGGAGGTGGGCCGTGGCGCCATTGAGGATCGCCCGGCGATGGGGTAACACTAATTGCGTCGGTGCCGGGGCGAATTTGCCCAGGCCGCCCCACTTGTGACCGAGCCCGCCCAAAGAGGAACCCCATGGCCGCGTCCGCCGAAAAACTTCCCGTTCTCATCGCCGGTGCCGGGCCGGTGGGCCTGATCGCCGCCCTTGGCCTGGCCCAGCGCGGAGTGCCGGTGATCGTGCTCGAGGCCGAGGCGGGCCTTTACCAGGACCCCCGGGCGGCGACCACCCATCCCGCCACCCTGGAGATGCTCGACGATCTCGGCCTGTTGGCCGAGGTCGAGCGCCAGGGCCTTGTTTGCCGGCATTTTCGCTTTTGGGACCGCGTCACCGGCGACATGGTGGCGAATTTCGACCTCGATCTCCTGCGCGGCGATTGCCGTTTTCCCTATGTCATCCAGTGCGAGCAGTTCAAGACCGCCTCCATCGCTTATCAAGCGCTCGCCGCGTTGCCGGGGACCAAGGTACGGTTTTCCCACCGCGTCACCGGCGTCAGCCAGACCGCCGACGGGCTCACCGTCACCGTGGAGACGCCCGACGGCCCGGCGGAGATCGCCGGCGCCTACCTGATCGGCGCCGATGGCGGGCGTTCCGAGGTGCGCAAGGCGCTGGCCATCGAATTCGAGGGGTTTACCTATCCCGAGCACTTCCTGGTGCTGACCTCGCCGTTCGATTTCGCCGCCCACCGGGACCTGGTCTACCGCAATTACTTCTTCGATCCCATCGAGTGGTGCAACCTGTTCAAGGTCGCCGCCCTTGGCCCGCCGGGCCTGTGGCGGGCGGTGTTTCCGGCCGATCCCGGGCGCGCCGACGCCGACGTGCTGGGCGATGCCAACGCCCAGGCGACGCTCAAGCGCTTTTTCCCCAAGGACGGGAGCTACGAGATCGTCCACCGCAATCTTTACAAGATCCACCAGCGCGTCGCCGCCGCCTTCCGCGCCCTGCTGGCCGGCGACTCAGCGCACCTCAACAATTCCATCGGCGGCATGGGGCTCAACGGCGGCATCCACGACGCCGTCAACCTGGCGGAAAAGCTAGCTTCCGTCTGGAAGGGCGAGGCCGGGGAGGAATTGCTCGATCTCTACGACCGCCAGCGCAGGATCACCAATAAGGAATTCATCCAGGCCCAGACCATCCAGAACAAGAAGATCCTGGAGGAGCGTGACTTGGTCCAGCGCAAGAAACGCATGGACGAGCTTAGGCGCACGTCGGAAGACCCCGAGGCCGCGCGTGAGTTTATGCTGCGCACCTCGCTGATCGCCAGCGTCCGGCGCGCCGCCGAGGTCACCTGAGGCCGATCCCGTCACCGCGGGCGCTCACCGCAAATCCGGCTTCGGGCGCGGCGCCAAAGCTGGTATACTCGGGCCCGGGAGGCTGGTGGTGGACGGGCGCTCCGCCAATCCGGTCAGGTCCGGAAGGAAGCAGCCGTAACGGATTTCGCCCGGGTCATCCGCCGGTCTCTCACCTTCCGGTTTCTCACCTAGAGGCCGAAAAACCGATATATCCGGGGCGTTTGCCGGGCCACCGGTTCGGGTCCAAAACATGAACGACGACAATCGAGAGACCACCGGCCGGGGCGAGGTCAAGGGCGAAGGTGGGCCGGCCTCCGGCGCGGCCTATCAGGTGCTGGCCCGCAAATACCGGCCCCAGACCTTCGCCGAGATGATCGGCCAGGACGCCCTGGTGCGCACCCTCACCAATGCCATCGCCGCCAACCGCCTGGCCCATGCCTGGCTGCTGACCGGGGTGCGCGGGGTGGGCAAGACCACGGCGGCGCGGATCATAGCGCTGGCGCTCAACTGCACCGGCGCCGACGGTAAGGGCGGGCCGACGCCGAGCCCCTGCGGCGTCTGCGCGGATTGCCGCGCCATCGCCGAGGGGCGCCACCCGGACATCCTGGAAATGGACGCGGCCAGCCGCACCGGCGTCGACGACGTGCGCGAGCTCATCGACGGCGTGCGCTATCGCCCGACCTCGGCGCGCTACAAGGTCTATATCATCGACGAAGTCCACATGCTGTCGGCCAACGCCTTCGCCGCGCTATTGAAAACCCTGGAGGAGCCCCCGGAGCACGTCAAATTCGTCTTCGCCACCACCGAGGTCCGCAAGATCCCGGTGACCGTGGTCTCGCGCTGCCAGCGTTTCGACTTGAGAAGGGTCGGCGAAGACGAGCTCGCCCGTCATTTCGCCGCCATCGCCGAGGCCGAGGGCGCGGCGGTGGATGCCGGCGCCCTTCGCCTGATCGCCCGGGCCGCCGACGGCTCGGTGCGCGACGGGCTCTCGATTCTCGACCAGGCCTTGGCCACGGTGGGCGAAGGGGCCGGCGTCAATGAGGACGCGGTCAGGGCCATGCTCGGCCTCGCCGACCGCTCCCAGGTCTTCACCCTGTTCGAATCGGTGATCAAGGGAGAGATCGGCCCGGCCCTGGCCCAGCTGTCGGAACAATACGCGGCGGGGGCCGACGCCGAATGCGTGATGGGGGATCTGCTAGACCTCACCCATTGGCTGACCCGGGTCAAGATCACCCCCGCGGTGGCCGACGACCCGGTGGTGCCCGAGGCTGAGCGGGTGATCGGCCGCGCCCTTGCCGAAGGGCTTTCCATGGCCAGCCTGGCGCGCACCTGGCAGATGTTGCTCAAGGGGCTTGGCGAGGTGCAACTGGCGCCCCAGCCCATGAAGGCCGCCGAAATGGTGTTGGTGCGGATCGCCTACGCGGCGGGATTGCCGAGCCCGGCGGAACTGGTCGCGCGGTTGGAAAAAGAAGCCGCCGCCGCACCGGCCGCGCCGCCGGCAGCGGCGCCGGCGCCGGCACCGGCACCAACCCCTGGCCCCGCGCCCGTGGGGCAATCAGCGGCGGAGGACTCACCGTTGCCCGCGGCAGCGCCGGACTCACCATCGCCCGCGGGAGCGCAGGACTCACCATCGCCCGCGCCGCCGCCCGCGCCGTCCCAGGGGGCGGCGTCTGCGGCCGCCGCACCGGCCCCCGCCCCGGCAACGGAAACCGACGCGGCGCCGGCGCCGGAAGTGACGGCATCGCTGCCCGAGAGCTTCGCGGCCGTGGTGAGCTTGCTGGATGACGCCCGCGAAGGGATCCTTGGCACCGAACTCCGCACCCAGGTGCATCTCGTGCGCTACGCGCCGGGGCGGATCGAGTTCCGGCCTTTGGAATCCGCGCAATCCACCCTTGCCAGCCGCCTTGGCACCACCCTGGCGCGGCTGACCGGCAGCCGCTGGGCCATCGTCCTGTCCAGCGAAGAGGGCGCGCCCACGCTTTCCAGCCAGACCAAGTCCCTTGCCGAGGAGGCCAAGCGCGAGGCGGCCGCCCATCCGCTGGTGAAAGCGGCGCTCGACGCCTTTCCCGGCGCCAAGATCACCGGGGTGCGCGCCGCCGCCGCCATGGCTGAGGATGGCCCCGTGGCGGACCCCGACCAGGACATGCAGGAGGACGAGGAATGAAGAACCTGAGCCAGATGATGAAACAGGCCCAGGAAATGCAGGCCAAGATGCAGGACATGCAGGCGCGCCTGGATGAAGCCGAGGTTACCGGTGTCGCCGGCGCCGGCCTGGTCACCGTGACCCTGAGCGGCAAGGGCACGCTCAGGAAGATCCATATCGACCGGTCGGTGGTCGACGCCGATGACGTGGCCCTGCTGGAAGACCTGGTCACCGCGGCTTTCAACGACGCCAAGACCAAGATGGACGCCATGGTGGCCGAGAAAATGTCGGAAATCACCGGTGGGCTGCAACTGCCGCCGGGGATGAAGCTGCCGTTCTGAGAGGCTCCGCGTTGCCATGTCGAGCCCGGAAATCGAACGCCTGATCGGCTTGCTGGCGAAGCTGCCGGGGCTGGGCCCGCGTTCGGCCCGCCGGGCCGCTCTCTATCTCTTGAAACGCAGGGAATCGGTGATGACACCGCTCGCCAAGGTGCTGAACGACACCGCCCACGCGGTTGGAATATGCGGCACTTGCGGGAATCTCGACTCAAACGACCCCTGCGGCATCTGCGCCGATCCCCGGCGCCTGGGGTCACAGATCTGCGTGGTGGAAGGGGTCGCCGACCTTTGGGCGCTGGAGCGCGCGGGGGCCTTTGCCGGCCGCTACCACGTGATGGGCGGGGTGCTGTCGGCGCTCGACGGCGTCGGGCCCGAGGACCTCAACATGGCGGGGCTGCTGGCCCGGGCGGAAGATCCCGAGGTGGAGGAAATCATCCTTGCCCTGTCGGCCACCGTCGACGGCCAAACCACCGCCCATTACATCACCGAACGCCTGGACGGCGCCGACGTCGCCATCACCCGCCTCGCCCATGGCGTCCCCGTGGGCGGCGAGCTCGACTACCTGGATGACGGCACCATAACCGCGGCTCTCAAGGCCCGCCGGCCAGTTTAGGGCACTAATCCTTGGGCGGCCCGACCAGCGCCGTGAGGTCGGGCACCGCTTCCCAGGGCCGCGGGCGTTGGGCCATGCGCGGCACCTCGATCACCGGAATGCGCGGCAGCAAGGCGGCCACGGCGGCGGCGGTCTCGGCCAGCGGCACCGGCTGGTCGGCGGACTGGCTGATCACCACGCCGGCAACCGGGATGGCGCGTTCCATGAGCGCCGCCGCCGCCGTCAGGGTGTGGGAGATGGCGCCGAGGTAAGACCCGCCCACCAGGACCGCGGGCAGGCCGAGCGCCGCCATCCAGTCCAAACCCGTCGCCTGGTCGGTGATGGGCGCCATGACCCCGCCGACACCCTCGATCACCAACACCCCCGCGCCCTCCAGCCCGGCCCGGCAATGGGCCACGACCTGATCGAGGTCGATGGGCGCGCCGGCGCGCCTTGCCGCCATGTTGGGGGCGATGGGCTGGGCGAATCGCCAGGGCGAGGCGTGGGCGATGGCCGCGTCGGTCACAGCGCGCCCGGCGGCCGTCAACAAAAGGCCGGTATCGCTGATCTCGGGCCGGGTGGGGTCGAACCCGGAGATCACCGGCTTGAGGACACGGACCACCTCGCCCCGAGAGAGCAACTGGTGCGCCAGCGCCGCGGCGACCAAGGTCTTGCCGATCTCGGTTCCAGCGCCGGTGACGAAAATTCCCCGTCCCATGGCCCTCAAGCCCCGAGGCCGAGATCCCGGACCGCTTGGGCCAGGGCGGCGACGTCCTGCTCGCGGTGCACGGCGGAAAAGGTGAAGCGCAGCCGCGAGGTTCCCTTGGGCACCGTTGGCGGGCGCATGGCGGTAACCAGGAACCCGCGTTGGGCAAGGCGATCCGCGGCGTCCAGCGCCCGCGCCTCGTCCCCGACAATCAGCGGCACGATGGCGCTGAGCGCTTCCGGCAGGTTGAGCGCCCGGGTGAAGGCCCGGGCCCGGGCCAGCGGCAGGGCGGTCAGTCCGGGGTCGTTCTCGATCAGCTCCAGGCCTTTTTCGGCCGCCGCCAGGGTGCCGGGCGGCAGCGCCGTGGTGTAGATCAGGCTGCGGGCCCGGTTGACCATCAACTCGATCACCGGCCGGCTCGCCGCGAGATAGCCGCCATAGGCGCCGACGGCCTTGGACAAGGTGCCCATCTGGAGCTCCACGGGGAGCCTTTCGCCGCCCGAGAAACCGCTGCCGCGCCCCTGGTTGATCACCCCCAACGCATGGGCGTCATCGACTAAAAGCCAGGACTCATGGGCCCGGGCGGCGGCGGCCAGCGCCGCCACCGGCGCCCGGTCGCCGTCCATGGAAAAGACCCCTTCGGTGAGGATCAGGCAATGGTGGTGGTCGCGGCGCGCGCGGCCGAGAATCCGGGCGCAATCCTCGGCGTCGTTGTGGCGAAATAATAGCAACTCGGCGCGGGCCAGGCGGGCCCCGGCATGGAGGCAGGCATGGGCCAGTTCGTCGGCGACGATCAGGTCGTCGGCGCCGACCAAGGTGGGAATGATGCCGATATTGGCGAGATAGCCCGACCCGAAGACCAGGGCCGCGTCGGTGCCCTTGATTCGCGCCAGGCGTGTCTCCACCGCCTGGTAGAGCGGATTGTCGCCGGTCACCAGCCGCGACGCCCCGGCCCCGGCGCCGAAACGCTCGGTGGCGTCCATGGCCGCGCGCTTGAGCGCCGGGTGCTGCGATAGGCCGAGGTAATCGTTGTCGCAGAACGACAGCAGCCGCGCCGGCCCGCGCCGGACGCCGCCGCCCGCCTGCCTTTCCGTGGGCTTAAGGCGCCGGGTCAGGGTGGCCGCCGCGATGGCTTTGAGCTTATCCCGGGCGAAGTCGTCAAGGGGATCGGTCATGGCCCGATGATAGCCGCAATCGCCCGCCAAGGGCGCGGCCGATTGCGTATGGCGGTGCGATTGACTAGGGTGCGGGGAAAACCGCGAGAGGACCGAAATCCATGGCTTCACGGGCCGAAGACCGTCCCCCCCATGCGTCCCCCCATGCGCCCCCCGATATCCGCCACGACTGGACCCGGGCCGAGGCCGAATCACTTTTCGCGCTGCCGCTGAACGAGCTCCTCTACCGCGCCCATGGCCTGCACCGGCGCTATTTCGATGCCAACGAGGTGCAGCTCTCGACCCTGCTCAACGTCAAGGACGGGGGGTGCCCGGAGGACTGCAAATACTGCGCCCAGTCGGCCCGCTATGAGAGCGGATTCAAAGCCAAGAAACTGATGGCCCTGGACGAGGTGGTGGCCCAGGCCACCGCCGCCAAGGCGGCGGGCGCCCAGCGTTTCTGCATGGGGGCGGCGTGGCGGGCGCCCAAGGATCATGAACTGGAATCCGTCTTGGACATGGTGGCGGCGGTCAAGGGGCTCGGCATGGAGACCTGCGTGACCCTCGGCATGCTCACCGGCGACCAGGCCCGGCGGCTGGCCGCGGCGGGGCTCGATTACTACAACCACAACTTAGACACTTCGGAGGAATACTACGCCGAGGTCATCACCACCCGGACCTACCAGGACCGGCTCGACACCCTCGCCCATGTCCGCGCGGCGGGCCTCCGCGTGTGTTGCGGCGGGATCCTGGGATTGGGCGAATCGGTCGCCGACAGGGCGTCCATGCTGGTGACCCTGGCCAACCTGGCCCCCCATCCCGAATCGGTGCCCATCAACATGCTGGTGGCCATCGAAGGCACGCCCTATGCCGCCAACGCGCCCATCGACGCCATCGATTTCGTGCGGGTCATCGCCGCGGCGCGGATCATGATGCCGGCCTCGGTGGTGCGCTTTGCCGCCGGCCGGGCGGAGATGGACGTGGCGGCCCAGGCGCTGGCATTTTTCGCCGGCGCCAATTCGGTGTTTTACGGCGAAAAGCTGCTGACCACGCCCAACCCGGCCGGGGCCGAGGACCGGCAGTTGTTCGACCGGCTCGGCCTCAAGCCCATGACGCCGCGGGCGTGAAGGCGCAAGCGATGGCGGCGGAGGGGGCCGGGCGCGCCGCCGATGCGCCGGGCTGGTTCGAAGCCGGGCTCCCCCATATCTGGCTGCCCTATACCCAGATGGCGGTGGAACCCCCGCCCCTGGCGGTGAGCAGCACCGACGGCGTCCACATTGACCTCGCCGACGGGCGCCAATTGCTCGACGGCACGGCGTCCTGGTGGACCGCGTGTCACGGCTACAACCATCCCCATATGGTCGCCGCCATGACCGAACAAGCGCGGCGCATGCCCCACGTCATGTTCGGCGGGCTGGTCCATGAAGGGGCGTTGCGCCTGGCCCGGCGCCTGGCTGCGGTCACCCCCGGCGATCTCGACCGCGTGTTCTTTTCCGATTCCGGTTCGGTGGCGGTGGAGGTGGCGCTGAAGATGGCGCTGCAATACTGGGTCAACGCCGGCGAGACCGGGCGCACCCGGTTCGTCTGCTTCGAGGGCGGCTATCACGGCGATACCCTTGGCGCCATGGCCGTGTCCGATTCCGAGCAAGGGTTTGCCGCGACCTTCCGCGGCGCCCTGGCCGCCCAGATCACCACGGCGCTGCCCCGGACCCGGGCGGCTGCCGCGGAGTTCGAATCACTTTTGGACTCACGGCGCGGGGAGATCGCCGCCATCATCGTCGAACCCCTGGTCCAGGGCGCGGGCGGCATGCTGTTCCACGATGCCGATACCGTGGCGAGCGTGGCGGCGGCGGCGCGGTCGCGGGGGATTCCCCTCATCGCCGACGAAATCTTCACCGGTTTCGGGCGGACCGGCCAGATGTTCGCCTGCCAGGCGGCCCAATTGGTGCCCGACATCATGTGCCTGTCCAAGGCCCTGACCGGCGGCGCCGTGGGCCTGGGAGCGACCATCGCCCGGCCCCATATCTTCGATGCCTTCCTGGGCGACGACCTGGCCTGCGCCTTCATGCACGGGCCCACCTATATGGCCAACCCGGTGGCCTGCGCCGCCGCCAATGCGTCGCTCGACCTGTTCGAGAGCGAGCCCCGGCTGGATCAGGCGGCGCGCATGGAAGCCCTGCTGCGCCAAGGCCTTGAACCGTTGCGCGCCCTGGAAGGTGTGGCCGACGTGCGGGTCCTGGGCGCCATCGGCGTGGTCGAGCTTGACGATTTGCCGTTGCCCCTTCTCTATCGCCTGCGCCGCGGCTTCATCGAACGCGGGCTTTGGGTGCGCCCTTTCGGGCGGATCGTCTACCTGACCCCGGCCCTGGTCATGGAGGATGCGGAAATCGACCGCCTTTGCGCCGGCATCGGCGAGGTTTTGCGCGGTATTTAGGCCGTTCAGATTGAAAATCAGTGTAAAATCCGGGCCATGATGAAACATCGTAAGGGAAATATGCGCCCATGAGCTTCGGTTGGACCGGCATGCGCGGCGGCGGCGGCCACGGGGCCGGTGGGCGCATGTCCACCATGCATCGGGGACGCGGGCGGAACCTGGCCGTGCTGCGGGGATTGTATCCCTATCTCAGGCCCTACCGGCTCCAGGTGGTGGGTTTCCTGTTCGCCCTCGCGCTCGGCGCGGCGGCGGTGCTGGCCATGGGCCTCGGCCTCAAATATCTGGTGGACGAGGGCTTCGCCAAGACCAACCCGGCGCTCCTCGACCAGGGCCTGGCGGCGCTGTTCATCATCGTCGTGGTCATGGCGGTGTCGACCTATGCGCGGTTCTTCCTGATTTCCTGGATCGGCGAACGGGTGGCGACGGACCTGCGCCGCAAGGTGTTCGACCATGTGGTGGGCCTTTCGGTGGCCTTCTTCGAGACCACCAAGATCGGCGAGGTGCTCTCGCGCCTGACCACCGACACCACCATCTTGCAGTCCATGGTGGGATCCGCGGTGTCCCTGGCCATTCGCCACGCCCTGATGCTGGTGGGCGGGCTGGCCATGCTGATGTACACCTCGTGGGAGCTGACCGGGCCGATCTTCCTGATCATCCCGGTGGTGGTGGTGCCGGTGGTGATCTACGGGCGCAGGGTGCGCCGGTTGTCGCGCCTGGCCCAGGATCGCATCGCCGACACATCCGCTTTCGCCGAGGAAAGCCTCAACAACGTGCGCACGGTGCAGGCCTTCAGCCACGAGGCGCGGGACAGGGAATCTTTCGCGGGTTACGCCGAGGACGCCTTTAACACCGCCATCCAGCGCACCCGTGCCCGGGCCATCCTCAACTTCGCGGTGATCGTCCTGATGTTCGGTTCCGTCGGCGTGATGATCTGGATCGGCGGCCACAAGGTGCTGGCCGGCACCGTGAGCGCCGGCGAAATGTCGGCCTTTATATTCTACGCCCTGGTGATGGCGCGCTCGGCCCGGGGACTTTCCGAGGTCTACGGCGATGTCCAGCGCGCCGCCGGCGCCACCGAGAGGCTGTTGGAGATCATGGCCGTCGAGCCCGACATCACCGTGCCGGATCATCCCACCGCCCTGCCCGATCCCCCCAGGGGCACCGTGACCTTCAAGGACGTGACCTTCTTCTACCCCTCGCGCCCCAACACCTCGGCATTGCAGGGGTTCAACCTCGACATCGCGCCGGGCGAGACCGTGGCCCTGGTGGGGCCGTCGGGGGCGGGCAAGACCACCGTGTTCCAGCTCGCGCTTCGCTTCTACGACCCCCAGGAGGGCGTGGTCATGCTGGACGGCGTCGACCTCAAGCGCACCGATCCGGTCGAAGCGCGCAGGCGGATCGGCCTGGTTTCCCAAGAGCCGGTGATCTTCGCCGCCAATGCCTGGGAAAACATCCGTTACGGCCGTGAAGACGCCACCGACGACGAGGTCCGCGCCGCCGCCGAGGCCGCCGCCGCCACCGAATTCATCGATCTCATGCCCGACGGGTTCGACACCTTCCTGGGCGAACGCGGGGTGCGGCTGTCGGGCGGCCAGCGCCAGAGGATCGCCATCGCCCGGGCCATCCTGCGCAACCCGGCGGTGCTTTTGCTGGACGAGGCGACCAGTGCGCTCGACGCCGAAAACGAACGCCTGGTCCAGGCCGCGCTGGAACGTCTGATGGCGGGCCGCACCACCTTGATCATCGCCCACCGGCTGGCCACCGTGGTCAACGCCGACCGCATCGCCGTGATCGAGGGCGGCAAGATTCTCGACATGGGGACCCACGCGGAACTGATGGACCATTGCGAACTTTACGCCCGGTTGGCGGCCTTGCAGTTCGACCCGGACCTGACCCTTGAACACCTGATCGAGGCGCGCAACGCGGTGCATTAGCATCGGTTCCCCGGGCCATCCGCGGGTGCCGCCGCCCAACCTTGAGCCCGTAACGCCGGGAGGATGCCATGATCGATCTTTACGCCTGGGACACCACCAACGGCCGCCGGCCGATCATCATGCTGGAGGAGACCGGCACCCCCTATCGCATCATTCCCATAAATATTCATGACGGGTCGAGCCGGACGCCCGAATTCCTCAAGATCAGCCCGGCGGGAAAGATCCCCTGCATGGTCGATCCAGACGGGCCCGGAAACCAGCCGTTCCACATGAATGAATCGGCGGCGATGCTGATGTATCTCGGTGAAAAGACCGGCCAATTCCTGGGCGGCGACGCGCGCAACCGCTGGGAGGTGACGCGGTGGGTTTTCTTCCATGCCACCAACGTCGCCATCACCTTCAGTGCGCTGAACCGCGCCGCCGTCCTGGAGCCGCGCTGCCGCGACTTGCTGGACGCCATGAACAACCACTTGGTTGATAACGAATACTTCGCCGGCGAATATTCCATCGCCGACATGGTGCCGATCAGCCGATTCGCCAAGTTCAAGTTCGCCGCCATCGACCTTGATGAGTACCCCCATATCGTCCGCTGGCGGGACCAGCTCATCGCCCGCCCGGCCATCCGCCACGCCATGGAGGTCCCCATCAAGCCCGCCCAGGCGGCCGAGTGATTCGCCGTGGGGGCCTTGTTGGCGGCACGGGGGCGGACTAAAATGGCGGCCAATGGACGCCGAGGGCCAACCATAAGCGGCAGCGAAGCCACCCAGGGGGATCACGTGAAAAACATGTCCATCACCTTGCGCCCCATGTCGGCCAATACCGGGATGGAGGTCTTGGGCATCGACCTGCGTGAGCCCATGGGCGAGCAGGCCTATCTCGAGATGCGCCACGCGCTCTGCGACACCGGAATCATCTGTTTCCACGGCCAGCAACTGAGCCCGGCCCATCACCTGGCCTTCGCCAAGCGCTTCGGCGCCGTGCCGCCGGCCGAATTCCTCAAGACGCCGGACGGCTTTCCCGAGATCGGCATCGTCGCCAAGCAGCCCGGCGAGACCCGCAATATCGGCGGCAACTGGCATTCCGATCATTCCTTCGATAGCCAGGCGCCCCTGGGCGCCGTGCTCTACGCCAGGGAACTGCCCAAGAGCGGCGGCGACACCCTGTTCGCCAACATGGGGGCGGCCTTCGACAGCCTGTCCGACGGCATGAAGGAGACGCTCCGCGGGCTCGAAGCGGTCCATGCCAAGGCCCAGTCCTGGCACGCCGACACGCGGCCCGACCGGGCGGTGAGCCCGGCCGAGCTGGCCCGGCACGACGAGGAGTTCAAGGACCGCCAATGCGTCCACCCAGTGGTCACCCGCCACCCCGAGACCGGCCGCGAGATCCTCTTCGTCAACCCCACCTACACGTCCCATTTCGTGGGCTGGGCCTATGCCGAGAGCCGGGCACTGCTTGATTACCTGTTCGCCCACGCCACCAGCCCGGAAAATTCCTGCCGCTTCCACTGGGAGGAAGGCTCCATGGTCTTCTGGGACAACCGCTCGGCGCTGCATTACGCGCTCAACGACTATCACGGCCAGCGCCGCGTCATGCACCGCGCGACCATCTACGCGCCGGGGTAGGGCGCGCCA
>SMVB01430089.1_pt1 | contig 16392 bp, 11 predicted proteins | sample 2456461 | NCBI WGS metagenome assembly SMVB01 (sample SAMN11095934, study PRJNA526329) | marine sediment metagenome | biome: Marine sediment; feature: Surficial sediment; material: Deep marine sediment; isolation source: Hadal surficial sediment | place: Pacific Ocean | collected 2014-05 | depth...
TGATGATCGTGACTGATATTTTCGCTTTCATTTTCGTAAGTCCACTGTAAGTCCAAACTTGATATACTCCAGTTTACTTCCAGTAACTGGCTTATACAATAGCTATGTGTGATGTATCGCTTATTCCTAAAGCTTTACAGCTAGTTTATAGAGACTCAGTGTAAATGTTGGTAAATGGGAGTATGTGCGGAAATAGGGCAGAAAACGCATTCGGGAGGCGGGGGTCGTGAGTTCAATTCTCGCCATCCCGACCAGTTAAATCAATAAGTTACAGCATGAATAGGTGTTGAAAACCGTTAGTCGACTTCATAAGGGTGCACAGAGGGCGCAAGAACTTGAATTTCTTGATGTCGGGAACGGCAGTTCGATTTCACCGTCCAACCCATGTCCCCGCGCCCTCTACTCTCTCTATTGTAGGCGCGTTGGCTGTGGTTGGACTGAGGATTGGCCGTAAGAAAAATCATTCATGAAGAAGAGATTAGATGCTTAGAAAAAATTCGTTATCAGTTTATCTCACCATTCTTTTCTTTATATGACCTCAGGAAAGAGCTGTAGCAAGCTTGATCTACTATACCTTCGACGGAACTATAAGTTCGGTGATAGATACAGGAGGAGTGGTGGCAGCTGCTGGTCTTGGTGTCGGAAGTGCTGTTTCCTATACCTTCGCGGTAGATTTTAGTGCTGATGGGTTTTCTGTGTTTGACAGTGGTACATCGTTCTTATCGGACGATGGCCAGAATGACTATTTTTTCTCCGACTTTGTTTCAGGAACACTTTTACAGGGAAGTGCGGTCTTTTTTGACTCACCTTTTGCGAATGTTTTGGAACAGAATTTCGGGCGTAACAAAATAGTTGGCAATAGTGTTCTACTTGCGAAACTAACTGGCAACTCCCATCTTGAAACTACTTTCGTTACCAGCACTGATCCCATTCGTATTCAAGATTGGATCGTGGGCACGAGTATTAGTGGGTATGATCAGACTTATAATGTAAGTGGTCAGAAAAGCACTGTATTTAGTTCCCTATCTGTTACTTCGATCAGCGATAGTCTTGTACCAGTCCCAGAACCCTCAACCCTCATCATCTTGGCACTGGGTTTAGCAGGTCTGGGATTTGGTGGACGTAGAAGCGGTAACCATAAACATCACTCCCATGTTCGGGATGTATCTTCATGCGACTCTCAGTTATTACCTTTCTTGTAATAACCTTTTCGATGCCGGTTGCCGCACTGCCAATTCTCGAAGTGGACGCGACGGGAAAGTTGACAGGTGCTACTGGTGTAGACGTGGATGGTTCACTTTTCGATGTCGTCTTCTTAGATGATACCTGTAGAGACTTATTCGACGGCTGTGATGACCCAAGCGACTTCGTCTTTCAGACTTCGGTCGAAGCATTGACAGCCAGCATAGCTTTACTTGAGCAAGTCTTTGTAGATAGTATTTTTGGTGATTTGATACTATCCCAGCATTAACCCGAGGGTGCTCAATTCCCTTAGCCTGTGAAGCATGGACGCCACATGGCGAAACACTGCCAAACGAACCAACTGCAGTTCCCATCGCTGTCACTCGAAACAATTTTGATTTTGGCGATGAGGTACGAAATTCGGGACAGTCAAAAATATACAATACGGTGGGAGCGCCGAATGAAACCTATGCCGTATGGTCGCAAACTTCCCCAGAATCCGTCCCTGAACCCTCAACCCTCGCTATCCTTGTGCTGGGTCTTATCGGAATTTTAACCAGACACAGACGACCATCCTGAAGGGGTCAACCTGCTGCCCACTAATTGAACAATTAAATATGGAAGCATTGCCACTAAACCCAGTGAGAGGGGATAGAGTTAGGAGGAAAGCAATAATACGCATTGTTTGGATCTCCTGGCCAGAAGGAACAATTCACTCGCCTACAAATCGATTCACACGGCACCCCATCCGAATCACCATCAAGCCTGGATAGCCCGCACTCCTTTAGATAGAACAGAGCTTCTTCACAACTGCTCATCTCCCGACAGTAACGCTTAGAACCGCAGTCAGGATTCAGGCTCCCTGGCTTTGCAACAACGCTACCTCCACGTCTCCAGTCCCAGGGCGGGATTGGATTGTCGAGGTTCCAAAGTCCAAGCTGGTTCGACCCTGATGATTCTTCATCTTCTAACAAGCTACAATCAGTCATGTATTGCCGCTACACCCAGGCATGACCCTCTGCTACGAGTTCCCGATTGATATCTCTTCCATCCAGCCAGATTCTTCCGAACAGGCGGCCGTAACGATCAGTATCGATTACTTCAATCCTGACTTCTTCCCGAAATACTTTCTCGGAGAGAGCCTTAGTAGCATTATTCCCCCAGGGCTGACCTTTTTCTGGTGTATCAATCGCAGCAAGACGAATCTTGTATTGCTTGCGGTCAACAAGGAGTTTCAGGGTGTCACCATCGGTTATGCCAACGACTGTTCCTATCAACTCATTAGGGAATGCCGTGGAGGTGATGAAGGTTAAAGCGAAAAATAGAATGGATGTGACGTGCATAGTTTGATATTAGTCCAGTCTCTCTCGGTGTCACACCACTTTTTGTCTCTAGCCCGGATTATTCATGAAGAAGTAAGAACAGAAGCCCTAATTGTGCGAAAATAGTGTTTGCGAACAACAACTTAAACACAAAAAAGGCTTCTGTATGACAAACAATACTACCCGACAGTGTGTTCTATTCAAGGGGCTTTCAAAAAAAATTATTACACCCCGATTTGACCAGCAACATTCAAGTTCAGATGGCGGTGCGATACTGCTCAAAGCCTGCGATGAAAAGCTCAAATTAAGCGAGACAATGGCGTCCTACTTGGAAGATGATCGGCAACAAAGCAAAGTACAACATTCGCTGAAGGAGATGTTTCGCCAACGGATGTTTAGTATCGCCTGTGGCTACCCGGATACGAACGATGCAGCACGTCTGGCTGGCGATCCAATATTCAAGATACTAAGCGGTCGCGATGCGATTGATGGAGATGACCTGGCGTCGCAACCGAGTCTGTCCCGGTTCGAGAATCGGGTTAGTCGTCGCGCCTTGTTCCGCATGTCGGAGGGTCTTGCCGATACTGTGATCCAGCGCCATAAGCGGCGCAAGAAAAAAGTAAAACTGATCACTATTGATTTTGATCCAACGGAAGATGAAACGCATGGACATCAACAGTTGTCCTTATTCAATCGTTTCTACGACAGCTGGTGTTATTTACCCCAGGCTGGTTTTCTGACCTTTGATGATGAAGTCGAACAATATTTATTCTGTTATGTCTTGCGACCTGGCAACGCACCGGCCAACCAGGGTTTTATTGGTATATTGAAACGGTTGCTGCCACGACTGCGACAGGCGTTCCCTGACGCGCAGATTCGAATCCGCCTGGATTCCGGTTTCAGTGGCCCGGAACAATATGAGTTTTTTGAGGCAGAGGGACTTGAGTACGTCGTCTGCATGGCCACTAACCCTGTACTCAAGCGTTTGGCGGAATCTGCGATGGAGTTAGTTCGCAAGGACTATGAAAAAGACCCGGATTCAACACCAGGCTATCGCTATAAGAAGTGCCTGTACGGTGCTGGCAGCTGGAACCGAAAACGACGGTTGATTATCAAAGCAGTCATCACCCCGCATCCCGGCCGTGAGCCAAAGGAAAATCCGCGTTTCATTATCACTAACATCAAAGGCCCGGCAAAGCATATCTACGAACATATCTATTGTGCCCGTGGTGATATCGAGAACCGCATCAAGGAACTTAAACTTGGTCTTAAGATTGATCGCACCAGTTGCCACAACTTCCTGGCCAATCAATTGCGCGCGCTATTGACAGCCGCCGCTTATGTCCTGTTCCAGGAACTTAGATTACACGCCAAACACACCCGGTGCGCCCGCGCCCAGGTGGAAACATTACGGCTGTTCCTCCTCAAGTTAGGTGCCTGGGTTGAATCTTCTGTACGAAGGGTCGTGTTGCACCTACCGAGTAACACTCCTTATGCCGATGACTGGCACCGGATTGCACGGTCAGTTGGCGCGATTCCTACCTAATACCAACACAGACAGGGCGCTTTATGTTTTCACGGCACCAGTCGAGGGAGTCCTTTCGCTAAAATCTGCTAAAAGGCTGTGTTTCACAATGAAGTCGACAATAATGATATTGTAACAATATCATACTCCAGCCCTCCACTTACTTTAGATCGGAACACATGTGATTAACAACATAAATGACAAACATTGCGTCATTCATGAATAATGCAGGCTAGAGGAGCGGTTTATCAGCCGTTTAGACAGATATTGAGTCCTGTTTCAGAAATAGGTGTATCAGGTACGCTGAACTGGTGATCTTGAAATGATGGCAAATCCGTGTATACCGTATTTATAAATGGGCTATCCACTTAGCTCCACCCATATCAATATGTAGTGGTGATTTGTTAGCTGGAAAAGCCTGTTGGTGGGCGTGACTATCATTGAAACTGGGGCCAGCTTCTTGACTTTCCCGATGAAGATTCATGCAGGCAATACATCGAACATCCTCGATGGCCTGAAGGCTTCTACTGTTCTAGCTGCGGAGAGTTAAATGAACCTTTCAGAACGTCGCGAAATAGATTGATATGTCGTGGCTGCCGAGACCAATCTACAGCGACAGCCGGGACAATATTTGAAAACCCCCGCACACCACTGAGAACGCGGCTAGCGGTAGCCTGGTAGATCACCAACCAAAAGAACGGGATTAGCGCACTGGATTTGAAAAGAGCACTGGACCTGGGTAGCCGATAAATCCAGAGAAAGCCTACTCTCGTTTATCCGACATGAAATTGAACCAGGATCGGAAGTACACACCGATGTTCCCCGAGGACTACTACCAGGATCCATCACGTGATGGATTTAAATCTGATCAAGAAGAACATTTTGTTCGTGAGCCAATCGCTGTCTATGCTGTTGGATAGACAGAAATTGAATTTCCTATAAGGATTTAGCCTCAGGACGCCCCACTACGCCGGAAATCATATTGCGATTCAATTCATCTTTGCTCGATTTTTTTGTGGGTGCTCCCCGCGCTTTGAAATTGAAAGGGTCAGTGTCGATTTCTTCAAGTTGGATCTCGCCATTGAGTACGGCTTTTTTCCATTGTTGGTGTTCGTCCTCCCGGGCGTGGAATTCGGGCATAATTTCATTTGCAAACATCTCCAGGCTACTGCAAATATCCTCGTGAGTATTTTTCCCTGCCTGGTTTAATAGAATAACCTGGTCAACATTTCCTGCTTCCAGTTCCAACAGTTTCTCTCGAATAGTGTCCGGTGACCCAATCAGCTCACTACCAGAACGTTTCTGTCCTGCCGGGGTTTGCTTCCATTCCTGGTAACGGTCCCAGATACTGATCGTGCCTGGTTCAAATGGACCTTCCTTGTTGTAAAGTTGCAGTGCGAACTGGAAGAATGTCCAGCCGTCTGCCTTTTCCCATGCCTCTTCATCAGTATCACAACACATAAACCCTGATACGACGGCGATATTTGGATTGGTCTGGTAATCGCAGAGTTTTTCCTGATCGTTCACGAATGTATTGTAGTAGGCATTAACCCAGGCTTTGGAAGCAGCCAGATCGACAAACTTAAATGAAAGTGCGCCCATACCACGATGCGCGGCATAACGAATCGTATCTAATTGTGAACAGGCTACCCATAATGGTGGATGTGGCTTCTGGAACGGTTTTGGTAGAACAGCACGGAGGGGGAATTTGAAAAACTCTCCATCGTATTCCCAGCCATGGTTATAAAACATCGGTAGCATGCATTTAACAGCATCTTCCCAGACGTCCCGTTTGTCACGAAAGCGCAGGTTGAAGGGGTGCAATTCTGTTACGGAAGCGCCTTCACCAAGGCCGAGTTCAACCCTGCCATCGGATAATAAATCCAATGTGGATACCTTCTCTGCGACTCGCGCCGGATGATTGGTGGTCAATTGGATAATGCCGTGCCCGAGCCGGATATTTTTTGTGCGCTGGCTGGCGGCCGCGAGAAAAACTTCAGGTGCAGAGCTATGGGAGTACTCTTCAAGGAAATGATGTTCTACCTCCCAGGCATAGTCATAGCCGAGATTGTCCGCGAGTTCTATCTGGTCCAATGACTGTTTGAACAGTTTGTGTTCACTGTCTTCGGTCCATGGTCTCGGTATCTGGTGCTCATAAAAAATGCCAAATTTCATGTTGTTTCCTTAAAGGTGCCTGGTAGATCGAGAGGGTACACTATCACATCGGGTTACCGTCGGCGTCGATAATGTGAATCTCACCAAGATCCAGCTTGTTAAGTTCGGGTTCGATTACGGCTCTATCTCCAACGATCACCCAGGTCATGGCCTCGGGATTGATAATCTTTGCCGCGACCCGGTTAACTTCATCCAGGGTCAGGGAACTGACCTTGCCTGCATATTCGTTGAAGTAGTTATCGGGTAGGCCGTACTGGACAATCTGTGATATTGAACCGGCAACTGCGCCTGCGGTTTCCCACCGCCCGGAGAGTGACAGGGTATTGCTGGCAATTGATTTATCGAGTTCTGTTTGCGTGGCAGGTTGATCGCCAACAAAACGGCTAAGTTCCTTGATGACTTCTTCTATCGATTCTCTTGTCTTGTCGGTTTGTACGCTGGAGTAGACAAAAAATATTCGCTGTCCTCTCGCGCTGAACAAACCTGTTTGTGCGCCATAGGACCAGCCTTTATCTTCCCGGAGATTCATGTTGATTCGTGATGTAGACATGCCACCAATAATGTCGTTCATCGCCTCCGTCGCAATTTCATCAGGATTTGCCTTGGGGGTTGCTAGTCGGGCTGAAAACAATATAGATTGTTCAGATCCCGGGCGATCAACCAGGTAGATGCTGGAATGTTCTGCTTTGGCGACCTTGCTGATATTTTTTGTTGGGATGGATCCTGCCTGCCACTTGCCGAAAGCCTTCTCCAGTTTCGGCAGGATTAATTCAAGGGTCGTATCGCCAACGACGATCATCGTGGCATGATTTGCCTTGAACCACGTGGTGTGGAATAACCTGATTTCGTCCAGTGTAATAGCTTTTACAGATTCAATTGTTCCTGATCCCGTCCTGGGATTTCCGTAAGCATGGTCCTTGCCGTAAAGCAGTCGCGGCAGGACACGTTGCGCCATGGAAAGCGGACTCTGCTGCTCACGATTGATGCTGGTGAGGAGATGCAAGCGCAACCTTTCCAATTCCTTTTCTGGAAAAGACGGATTCAGCACAACATCAGAAAAGAGTTCCAGTGAATCATCCAGAGTGGAAGTCAGTGTCGATAAGCTCACGAATGATGTGTCCAGGTTTGAACCGGCACTAATGCTCGAACCCAACAGGATGAGCTCTTCGTTGATCTCGAGTGTGGTGCGGCTCTTTGTGCCTTCATCCAACATACTCATCGCCAGCCTGGCTGTACCAGGATTACCGAATTGGTCGGAGGCGTATCCAGCATCAAGGGATAGCTGCAGTTGAATGGTGGGTATCGTATCTCTTCTCACAAAAATGACCTTCAGGCCGTTGCCGAGTTCTGCACGTTCGAAGGAATCAAACCGGGCCAGGGGTGGTTCGCCAGGTTCGGGAATACCACTGCGATCAACACCGGTATCGGTGCTCTTCATCGTTGGAAAAGGACGAATCTCAAGGTGATACAACCCGTCTGACAGCCACTTGTTAGCCACGTCTTTAAGGTCATTGCGCGTTGCGTTTTTCACCCAGTCCATTTCTTTTTTATAGAAAGTCGGGTCACCGTTGTAGATGTAGTTGGAGGCCAGTAGATCGGATTTGCCGCCAAAACCCCCGACTCTTTCCAGTGCACGAATAAATCCGCTGATATTTTGAATTTTTACCCTCTTCAGTTCTTTCCTTGTCGGCCCTTCCTTGAGGAACCTGGCTAATTCTTCCTCGATAATGGCATCTACCCGGTCTACATCAATTCCGGGGTTAACCATGGCTGTTATTTCAAATGTCCCCGCTATTTCATACCCGGATACATAGGCGCTAACGGATGAAACAAGCTGCTCGTTGTAGATCAATCTCTGGTAGAGCCTGGAGTTCTTGCCGCTGCTCAGTACCGACCCAACCATGCTGAGATAGTTCGAATCCGTTGTACTGTGACCGGGGGTATTCCAGGATTTCAGGATCATTGTTTGTGGTACACGATCGTGGGAAATTTGCTTTCGTGAACCAGTCATTTTTGCCACCCAGGACTCGTGCTGGGTGAGCGGTGGGCCAGGCTCCGCATCGCCAAAGTAATATTCTACTTTCTTGATGATTTCTGCCGTATTGACATCTCCCGCCACAACCAAAACGGTGTTGGCCGCGCCATAGTACTTCTTGAACCAGGCATGAACATCCTCGAGGCTTGCGGCATCCAGGTCTTCCATGGAGCCAATGGGTAGCCAGGAGTAGGGATGTCCGGCGGGATAAATATTGCTGTACTGAATACTTCCAGCTTTTCCGTAGGGAGCGTTTTCACGCTGTCGTTTCTCATTTTTAACGACACTTCGTTGTTCATCCAGTTTTTCCTGGGTAATAGCACCCAGTAAATGGATCATCCTGTCTGATTCAAGCCAGAGGATCGAATCAAGGGCATTAATAGGTACATTTTGGAAGTAATTGGTTCTGTCAAAGCTCGTCGTACCATTGAGTGTTGTTGCTCCCAGTTTTTCAGTTGCGCGAAAATAGTCGTCATCAAAGTTCTCGCTACCGTTAAACATCAGATGCTCAAAGAGGTGGGCAAAACCGGTCTTACCGGCTTTTTCGTCTTTGGAACCAACGTGATACCAGATGTTGACCGCGACGATAGGTGCCTTGTGGTCCTCATGGATAATCAGGGTTAACCCATTTTCGAGCTTGTGCAGGGTGTAGGGAATGTCTACATCGAGATCAAATGGATCGGATGCAGCCAGCATCAAGCTGCTGGTAAATAGAAGGATGATAGAAAAGGAAAGTCGTGTTAATTGCCGCATTAATAGTAACGTCCTGAAATTGAATATGTGGTTGGAAAGTATCGGACCGGATTCTATATGAAAAGGTGTTTGAATTTTCAAATTTGTATATATTGCTCACTCACGTGGTAAGAGTTACAAGAAGAAGTGAGAAGGTTCAGTTAACAAAGGTTCAGGTGATATGGAAGGTCGGCGTTTTTTTAACGGAGCAGGTTGCCAGCTCTCGGCAGTGGATTTTGGCAATTCAGCGGCACCACCCATGGTTTTGCTCCACGGGATGCGGGATCATGCGTTAAGCATGAAAAGTATTGCCCTGGCATTTCCTGAATATCGTGTCATCGCCATGGACCTGAGGGGACATGGTGATAGCGACAATCCGGGTAGTTATACCATGACCCAGCTTGTGGCAGATCTTCGCGCGCTGGTTGATTATTTCAAACTTACTCGCCTGACTTTAATCGGACACAGCCTCGGTGGGCATATCGTTTCCAAATTTGCGGCATTTTATCCGGCAGAAGTTGATCGGTTGGTGTTGATAGACGGCATGGGACCGCCACAAAAAGGAAAAAAGCAAACTGAAGAGGATCGACTTGAACATTGGCGAACTCATATCAACACTGCCTTGTCGATGAACATTGAGAGAAGAGCCATGCGAAACAAGGAAGATGCGTTGCAACGGCTGCTGCGCAATAATCCAAAGCTTGGACATGAGTCGGCAAGATTTATTGTGGAACACGGTATTGAGGAACACCCCGATGGTGGTATTTGCTGGAAGTGGGATCCGCGGGTCAACATGGTGTGGAGTACCTTCTCCCACGAAGAAAGTGAAGAACTTTATTCCCGGATCAATTGCCCTGTGCTGATTATCACAGGAGAGAATTCCATGGACTACTGGACGCAAAACAGACCCGAATTATCAGGCATGCAGACACTGCACGACATTGAAATCGAACGTCGCCGTCAATTATTCAAAAATGCTGAACATGAGGTGATAAAAGGGGCGGGGCATATGATCCACTATGATGAACCCGACTCACTAAATAGAGTCATTCAGGATTTCCTGGCATCCGGGTCCGGCGCGGGGCGCGAATAGTTGTTCGCATGGTCCGGAATCGCCATGCCTTCCGGTAAATTATCTGCCGCTATGGGTTTCCCATATACCTGGCGTACAGATCGGGCAACGATGACGCCATTAAGGTGCGAGATGCAATCGCCATTGGCATCGAAAAAGGTTCGTTATCAAACGCGATGGAAACTTAACTTAAAGGCGTAATCTGGAATGCTATCCCTTTAACCAGGCGGTAGCCTCGGATTCAGTTGTAAAATTTTGTTGACTGAAATTGTCTCCTTCCCGGTAGGCCTGAAACATTCGTGTCAGACCGTAACTGAGTTCTTCCGTCGTAACGACTGCTAATCTGATTTCTGTGGTCGATTTTGATTTTGTATAAGAAGCGAATTCCTGGATCTGGGATGGGCTTAAATTCCAGCCTTCTTCCAGATGGCAGAGTCTTAACCTGGAGGGATTGCTCTTCATCAATTCATTGAATGCGCTGTTAACGTCATCAATACTGGCTTTTTTGAAGAAGTGGATTGATGTAACGCCATCTTCGGTTTCAATCGAGTATATTTTATCCATCTGCGATTGGCTGCTTTTACGAAACAATGAACAAGTTCAAACCTGTTAGTTTAACGGCTCCACCTTCATTTACCACCACCACTCGTCGTTAATGTCGGCACTTTGCCGGCATCCGAGTGATGTACCACCAGTGCAGGGTCAACCGCCTTGTCCAACCCGAATAGTTTAAGACAATCCTCCAACATTAAATAAAGGCTTGGTACCAGGAAGAGCGTAATTACAGTGGCAAACAACACGCCAAATGCCAATGATATTGCCATGGGGATGAACATAAATGTCTCCGGGTCCTTGTTTGCCATCAGCGGAACCAGACCGACGAAGGTGGTGACTGAAGTCAAGACAATAGGCCTGAATCTTGTTACACCTGCCATGGTGACTGCTTCGAAAATTGGTACGCCATTGCGTCGTTGCCGGTTAATGTAGTCCACCAGTATCAGAGATGCGTTAACGACAACACCAGAAAGAGCGATGATTCCTAACATGGAGAAGAAGACCAGATTCCAACCCATAATATAATGGCCTAGAATGGCACCGACTGCGCCGAAAGGAATGACACTCATGATGACCAGTGGCTGGGTATAAGATTTCAAGGGAATCGCTAACAAGGCGAAGATAATCATGAGTGCAACCGGTACAGTCCGGATGATGCTGCCCATCGCCTTATCGCGTTCTTGTTGTTCGCCGCTTTTAGAATACTTGACACCCGGGAATAGGGAGTTTGAGCAGCGGTTCTTTCGATTACTGAAGCTCGTGCCTTCCTCACAAATTGTTTTCTCGACCGCAGCAAGCACTTCTTCAGGGGTAATCACGGCGCGATTGATATCGCCTCGTACATCCACGACTCGTTGTTGATCCTGACGCCGGATTGATGAATATCCAGTTCCATAGGTCACTTTAGCAACGCTTGAGAAGGGTACCTCTGTGCCGTCTGCCGTCCTGATTCTCATGTCTTCAAGATTACCCAGCGATCGTCGTTCGCTTTCCGGGTAACGCACCATCACTCTCACGTCATCTGTACCGCGTTGTATTCGTTGTGCCTCTTCGCCGTAGAAGGCCTGGCGAACTTGTCTTGCCAGGTCATTTAATGTCAAACCCAGAGGTTTGGCTTCGGGACGAATTTCCAGTTTAATCTCTTGCTTACCGGCCCTGAATGAATCGGACAAATCCAGGACACCCGGGTAGCGTGCCAGTTCGGCGCGTAAATGGGCAGCAGCATCCCTTAGTTCATCGACACTTCGACCGCGCAATTGCAGTTTAATGGGGTCACCTGCGCTGAAGGTATTTGCGTTAAATTGAAGCTCTATCGCATCAGGAATACTTCCGGTGATTTCGCGCCAGCGATCGGCAATTCGAGTAGCGTTCCAGCCTGGTCTTTCTTCCATTGGCACCATGTCTATAACAACCTCGGCAAGATGACTGCCACCCGAGGTCCTGATAGGTGGTCCAATACTTCTGGCAGCGTTCACACCGATAGAGGCAAAAATGTGCCTGATGGCGTGTTCTCCATCCTGGAATCCCAGATCAGCATCCATTTCATTCCTGAGTTTAATCGCCGCAATTTCTATTTGCTTTGCGCCTCGTTCTGTTATCTCAACATTGATTCCTTCTGGCATATTCAACGTTGCGTAAACCCGGTCACCATCTACCGCCGGAAAGAATTGAAATACAACGCGACCGCTCGCGATAAGAGACATAGCCGTAATGAGGACAGCGGTACCGACTGCCCAGGTGACCCAACGCCATTCCAGGGATCGAACGAGCATGGATTTGTAATTATTGTGTGCAAAATTTTCCAGACCATCGGCAAAAAAACTCTGGATCTTGATCCACCTTTTTACGAATCGGGTTTCGCTGAACAGGTAACCGGAGGTTTTTCTGTGTGCCAGGTGAGCCGGTAGTACAAGCAAGCATTCGAGGAGGCTGAATACAAGGCAGATAACGACGACCCAGCCAATGATGGAAAAGAAGGCACCCATCCTGCCTTCGATAAGGAGAATCGGCAAAAATGCAGCCATGGTGGTCAGCACACCGAATACGACGGGCACGATAACTTCCTGTGCCCCCGCAATAGCAGCTTCACGGTGGTTGGTATCGACGGACTCGTGACTATAGACACGCTCACCGATAACAATGGCGTCATCAACTATAATACCGAGAACGAGTATAAACGCGAGCACCGTGAGCGTGCTGATGTTGATTCCGGCGAATGGAAACACCCAGATAGCACCCAGAATTGCGATAGGTATACCAGCGGCAACCCATACGGCGACCTTAAACCTCAGAAATACTGTTAGGATAATTAGTACCAGGGCCAGTCCCGCCCAGGCATTTTTGGTCAGTGCAGAAATTCGTCGATTCAGTGATATCGATTCGTCGATCCAGATATTTAAATCAATGCCCGTTGGCAGGTAAGGTTGTTTTCTCTTCATGTAGGATCTGACCGCGGCAGCGGAAGAAATCGTGTCTTCGTCACCCACCCTGTAAACCGTGACCATGACGGATCGTTCACCGTCAAACTTGGCTCGCAGGTAACCTTCCTGAAAAGCGTCCTTCACCGTTGCAATTTCACCCAGGGTTAGGCTGGTGCCGTCAGATTGAGTTACAACAACGATATCTTCGTACTCATATCCCCAGTAAGCCTGGCCTTTACTTCGCAACAGAATTTCACCACCCGCTGTTTTGATGGATCCGCCCGGCAAATCAAGAGATGACTGCCGGATTGCATCGGCGATGGAGGAGATGGTCAGGTTATACTGGCGAAGAACCGATTCACTGACTTCAATGGATATCTCCCAGGGTCTCGCATAATTGACCGTGACCTGAGAAATGCCGTCAAGGGATGCAATGTCGTCCCTGATTTCATCCGCTAATAATTTAAGCGTTGTTTCATCGGTCCTGCCGGAAATCATCAGTGAAATTGTTTGCCCACGAAATTGCATTGATGATACAACCGGTTTTTCGGTCTCTGCAGGGAACGTGGAAATGGCATCAACTTTTCCCTTTATGTCGTTCAGCGCAGTCGTGATATCGGTATCTGAAAGAAGTTCCAGAATGACGGTGCACATCCCCTCATTTGCGGTGGTCTGCATTCTGTCAATGCCATCAATACCTTCGATGGACTCTTCAACCCGGATACAAACCGCCTGCTCTACTTCCTCGGGTGCGGCGCCAAGGTAGGGTATCTGGACCATGACGATGCCAGGCTCAATATTTGGAAATTCTTCCTTGTGCATGGTGAGCAATGACATGAAGCCGCCGGCGACGAAGATCATCATCATCAGGTTGGCCGCTACCGGGTTATCGACGAACCAGGCGATTGATTTACCCATAATAGTTGCTCCGCATTAAGACCTGGGATGGTCTGGAAATATGGGATTGACACGCATGCCATCAATAACCATCTGGATTGGCGATATGTTGACGACCTCTCCATCTTCAATACCAGCGCTAATGATGACGTTATCTTTTTCGAACCGCATGATTTCAACCGACCTGTATCTGAGTCGATTGTCTTTATCCACCACCAGAACCTGCTTCTGGTTGCGCAGTGCGGCGCGAGGCAGGATGACGATGTTCTGGACAGTTTTACCCTTGATTGAAGCCGCGACGAATAAACCTACCGGCAAAGGTACCTGATGGCCTGCGCTGTTATTCTCTACCCTGACTATCGCGTTGACCATTCGGCTCTTTGAATCTATTTCAGCCTCGGTGCGAACCAGTTTGCCAATCCATTCGTATTTTTGGCCACCATAGGTAGTAGACAGAATCACCTCTGGTGCCAGTTCATCTGTCAGTTCACCCCTGTAGCCTAGTGGCAGGTCGAGATAGGCAAGTTGCCTGTCTGCGATCGGAAGCCGTATTTCCACTGAATCGCTGGAGTAGATTGAAGCGAATGACTGCCCCCTGGCTATAAACTGCCCGAGGTCAACTTTTTCTGTTCTAACGAGACCATCATAGGGCGCCCTGATTTCAGTCCGCCACAAATCTCTCTGTGCTTGCTCCAGTGCGATCCTGGCTTCCAGTAGTGCAGCTTCAGCGATACGTTGGGACCTGAGTGCACTTTCGAGTGTTGCCTGGCTGGTCAATTGGTTCTTAACGAGTTCCTGGAGTCGCTTGAGTTCGAACCTGGCATGTTCGTCCTCGGCTTTTGCGCGAGTAATTCCTGCCTGGGTTCGGGCCACGTTGGAACGATAGTCCCGGTCATCAATGCTGAGCAGTAGCTCATCCCTTTTGAAAAACCCACCCGGGACGAGGTTTGCTGACTTCCACTTGACCCTGCCACTCACCTCCGGGATTAGCTCGCTCTGGGTTCTCGGAAATACACTACCCTGGGATTGAACCTCGAGTTGTATGTCCTCTTTCTTAACTCTAAGTACCCTGATCGTTGTCGAGACCTCCTGAGGTTCTATTTGCTCAGGTTTTGGTGCGGTGGCTTGCAAAACATAAGCAATGACACTCGCCAGGAAAATGATTGCAACGGTGATGACACTTTTAGTCGCTGTGCTATGCATGGGTTGCACTCCTGATCCCGGAAGGATGTTTGTATTCGAGGGCCTCAAGAAACCCTTCCTTGAGCAATTCAAAATGGCCGATGATTGCGTTACTGGCAGCCTGGTGATCACGTTCCTTGATGGCCGCGTTCATCATATTGAGAAAAACCTTGTCCCGTTGCTTATCGATTCTTGGCCGAATGCCGGTGCGTTCAATGCGTCCAACGAACTGAATTTTTAATCCATTGCTGATGAGCCGCAAGATCAGGTTCTGGTTAATCTCGGTGAATAGTTCACCCAGATCACGCCACCCTTTGTAACGATCCTCACTGGAATCAATTTTCCTGATCAGGTCATCAACGATGTTTAGCATCTCTTTAATTTGTTCCGGGCTGGCGTTGTGAATTGCAGACCGGGCGGAAAGAGACATCATTGCACCGATGACTTCAAATATTTGACCCACGAGCGTTGGATCCGGTAATTCTTCGAGATCCATCAGATGTCCCAATACTTCCAGCGTGGCGTCCTCGATGGGCACGATACGCACGCCACCGGGTTTCACATCAACGATGCCAAGTTGTTCCAGCTTCTTAATGGCTTCCCTGACCGCACCTCGATTCGCTTCAAATCGGGCTGACAAATCTCGCTCGGATGGTAGTCGCTCGCCTGCACGATACTGGCCCCGCAGGATTTCCTCGCGCAGGATGTTTGCAATTTCTTCTGCCCTGGAGTGGCTCATTGGTTACCTGATTTGATTAGTGCGCTTCAATTAAAGTGCCGAAAATTGGACCCACCAAATTGGACCCACCAAATTGGTAGGACCAAATTGGTCAGAGCATTATATGGATGTTTGACGTAAGTACAAGGACAATCCGTCTAAAACGAAAATTTTATTGTCGGATAGATTATTGTCGGATAGATAAAGTGCCTCATTCATTCTCTGTACAGGAGAGCATTGGTAACATCTTGAGACACAGCCATTCAGGGTAGGGAGACAAATGCGGATATTTTTATTACTCACCATCGTGATTTTCGCCGGATGTACCAGTGACAGGGAATTCCGAGACAGCGCAGCGCAGTGCTGGTGTGGGAGCGGTTGTGGGTGGCAGTGACAGAATGATTGAATCCTCTGCAGAAAAAGCCCGCGTTGTTAAGAACTGTATGCGGGGAAGAGGTTATCGAATCCTGAACTAGGATTAGGGAGCGCGGGTATCTATTCCCTGTTTCCAGGTTCCCCATAAGCCGGTATCATCGGGCGTATCCTTTACAACATGGACCCAATTTACCTTGGACAA
>SMVB01037844.1_pt1 | contig 16382 bp, 15 predicted proteins | sample 2456461 | NCBI WGS metagenome assembly SMVB01 (sample SAMN11095934, study PRJNA526329) | marine sediment metagenome | biome: Marine sediment; feature: Surficial sediment; material: Deep marine sediment; isolation source: Hadal surficial sediment | place: Pacific Ocean | collected 2014-05 | depth...
CCGCTTTGAAGACGGTTCCGCACCATAGAGAAGATATTGGCCGACCAGGGTAAAAGGCCCGAGGACCAGTCGCTGGATGAGCTGGAAGCCTTGTGGCAGACCGCTAAACAGCAGATCAGGGCACAATCAGAATAACCTGAACACCTACCGAGATGGAGAGAGCCTATGACAGACCAAGCACAATATGATCGCGGCGTTGCACGCATGAAAGAACTGTTCGGTGACGACTATGCTGCCACGCCGATGGGTGACGAGTTCATGGATATCACCATAGGCTATTTGTTTGGTGACATCTGGACGCGGCCAGCGCTGGAGTTACAACAGCGATCGTTGATTACCTGCTCTGTCTTGGTGGCTTTGGGAAAAGAACCGCAACTCAAAGTTCATCTGCGCGGGCTCCTGCATACTGGCATGTCGCAGGCTTCGGTTGAGGAAATGATGATCCATATCGCCCACTATGCCGGTTGGCCGACAGCCGTAAACGGCTTGCGGGTGGCTCGCGAGGTTTTCGAGGAAATGGACACCTAGATCTGTGTTGATCGATGAGGTGCTGGACCGGCTGAATGCGTTGGCCAATCCTGACAAGATTGAGCTGAAGAAAGTTCGTGCGGGGATTGTTGCCCGCAATTCCCTTGGCATCTATCACCGGGATCTGGACGTATTGGCCAAAGAAATCGGCATGGACAGCCAGCTGGGTGATGCGCTGTTTGATACAGACATCTACGAGGCCAGGCTGTTATGCAGCAAGATATTTGATCCAGTAGATTTGACAGAAGGTCTGATGGAAAAGTGGGTCGTCACGTTCGAAAATTGGGAAATCTGCGATTCATTCTGCATGGGTTTCTTCGTGCAGTCAGGTCTTGCAAGGCAGAAAGCTGCAGCGTGGTCCGCCCGAGAAGGCGAGTTTAACAAACGAGCCGCGTTTGCCATGATGGCGGCCTATGGGTTTGCCAACAAAGAGGCAGACAATCAGGTTTTCGAAGAATTTTTAATACCTGTCGAACGGGAATCCACCGATGCGCGCCTCTATGTAAAAAAGGCCGTGAACTGGGCCTTGCGCAACATTGGAAAACGGAATGTGGATTTACAGGTGGCAGCCATTGAATGCGCCCGCAATATTATGGCCCAGACAGACAAAGCTTCTGGGTGGATTGCCAAGAATGCACTGAGGGAACTTGAAAGCCCAAAAGCCAATGTACTGGATTATCCACGATCAATTTATCGACCATAGTGCGGTCGATTATTCGCCGGTAAATTTGGGAGGCCGCTTTTCGAGGAATGAATTAACACCTTCCTGGAAGTCATCGCCGGTTTGCGCCAGCAAATACTGGTCTCGATCCATGGTGCTGACGGCCTTGGCGAGGGCAAAAGCGGCGGCGTTGATGCCTTCGATGCACATACGCACGCCAACAGGTGGCATTTGGGCCGCACGCCCAGCCATCTTCAGGGCCGCCTCATAGGCGCTGCCATCGGGCACGACTTCGTCGACAAGACCCCAATTCAGGGCCGTGTTGGCATCGATCTTCTCGGCCAATACAAACAGGCGTTTGGTCTTCGATGGGCCGATGAGGGCAACGCTTCGAGGCACGCTGCCCCAGCTCATATTCATGCCGCGCTCTATTTCAGGCACGTAGAAATGCGCCCCCTGCCCGGCAATCCGCAGGTCGGTCGACACAGCCAAGGCAAAGCCGCCACCGATGCACCAACCTTCAATGGCGGCAATCGTCAGGCACTCTATCTTTTCCCATGCCTCACAAAGCTTGGGGCCAAGTTTGGTGCGCACGCGGCGCTCTGCCAAACCAAGTTCGGCTCGTGACTTGCCATCATTCAGGTCATACCCCGCGGAAAACACTGTTTGTGTGCCTGTCAGGACCACTGCATTCAGTTCAAAATCGTCTTCCAATAGATGCGCAAGCTCGATCAACTCTGATATCAGGGCAGCCGACAGTGGATTAACGTCACTGTCGCTTCGTTCAAACCGAGCAGTGAGGACCCGCCCGTCACGGTTTATTTGCAGAAATTGCCAGTCACGATCCCAGGGCATCGGAACCTCCCCCAAAAGCTTAGGAAACGATGCCGATAACGTCGCCTTCATTGACGATCAATAGATCTTCGCCCTGAATGCGGACCTCGGTCCCTGCATAGGGGCTAAACAGAACATGGTTGCCGGTCTCTACGGCGACAGGGACCAGATCACCCGCCTTGTTGCGAACACCAGGACCTGTGGCGATGACTAACCCTTCGGAGGGCTTGTCCTGCACGGAATCAGGAATGATGATGCCACCGGCGGTCTTTTCTTCGGCCTCTACGCGTCGGATGAGCATACGATCGTGCAACGGTTTCATAACCATGATTGTCTCCTTAGTTCTATTGCTTTGCGCTTGACGACAATATTTCTATGCCATCCATCTTTTGCATTCTACCCAGATCAGCCTGAGTAAGCCTGACCTGAAACTCAGTGCCCTCTGGCTTGTCGTCTCGGGCCAGCACATCGCCGTGTCGGTACAGCCAGCTAAGGGCTTCTCCTTGGTCGTGGGGCACCCTAACGCGCAGATCATGCGACCCGACGGCCAGGATGTCGTCAATTCTTTGTAACAAATCGGCCTCGCCACGACCATCGATGGCACAGAACTGAATGGGCGTTTCTTTGGGCTTGTCGGCAACCAGTCCGCTGTCGATTTCATGATCCAGCAGGTCAATCTTGTTGTGGATTTCGATCATTTCATGTTCGTCATAGTCTTTGATGCCAAGATCGTTCAATATTTCCAGCACGTCCTCGCGCTGTTCGGCTGTCTCAATATGTGAGATATCGCGGACATGGATGATAATATCTGCCTGAATAACTTCTTCCAGCGTGGCGCGAAAGGCCGCGACCAGATGGGTGGGCAAGTCAGAAATGAAACCAACCGTATCTGACAGAATGATCTGGCGGCCAGACTCCAAGGTGACCTCGCGCATGGTTGGGTCCAGGGTGGCAAATAGCTGATCCTCGGCAAAAACGTCGGCATTGGTCAGTCGGTTGAACAGCGTCGATTTACCGGCATTAGTATAGCCAACCAATGCAACGACGGGATAAGGCGTCTTCTGTCGGCCTTTGCGATGCAGTTCGCGCGTGCGGGTGACCTTTTCCAGTTGTTTGGTCAAGCGGCCAATGCTTTCATCCAGTGCACGCCTGTCAGCCTCTATCTGGCGTTCACCCGGGCCTCCCATAAAGCCGGCGCCACCGCGTTGTCGCTCCAGATGGGTCCAGGACCGCACCAGTCGACCGCGCTGATACGACAAATGCGCCAACTGTACCTGCATCACCCCTTCCCGCGTTTGGGCACGGGCGCCAAAAATTTCCAGGATCAAGGCCGTGCGATCGATGACCTTGGTATGCAATTCGCGTTCCAGATTTCGTTGCTGAATAGGGCTGAGGGCACAATTCATGATGACCACTTCGACATCCAATGCCGCGACGATGCTGGCCATCTCTTCGACTTTGCCACGACCCATATAGGTGGATGGTTTGATGGCTGACAGGGCGCAAAATTCCTGCTGTACGGCTTGCAATTCGATGGCGTCGCCCAGTGACAACAGCTCTTCCATGGAAGATTCAGGTGTTCGTCTTGTGACTGAGCGTTTTACATACGGGTGTATAAACAGCGCCCGTGCACCAAGTTCGATGGCCTGAACCTGATCGAATAGATCATTGGGTTCCTGGACGTCGCTTGCCCCAGCAGACCGTTTGGCTCCCTGCGGGGCACCCTCGTCTTTAGTCGTCGCTGTTGTCGGTTTCGCTTGTTTCATCTGGCTCAAATAACTGTACTGGATCCGTCGGCATGATGGTCGATATTGCATGCTTGTAGACCAGTTGCGAGTGGCGGTCACGCCGTAACAGCACACAGAAATTGTCGAACCAGGTGATAACGCCTTGTAGCTTAACCCCATTCATCAAAAAGACCGTAACAGCCAATTTTTCCTTGCGGATGTGGTTCAGAAAGACATCCTGGACGTTCTGACTTTTATCAGAAGACATTGGGTGTTCCCTTCTTCTTATTTACCATAGCTATGATGGTTTTCCGGTCATCAGCCCCCTCAGACCGATGCCAGCTTCCCTAACCGCCTACGCTGACTGTAAATTACAGGAACCTCAAGAGTTTTTTGGAACTATTACAAAAAATAATATTCAGAAAAACAGGCTATGCACGCCAAAAACCGGGTGCCAGCAGAATGAACAGGGGCAGAATTTCAAGTCGTCCTGCAATCATAGACAGTGACAAGATAAATTTCCCGACATCACTGATGACATGGTAACCGTCCAATGACGCATCGATCAATGTCACTGCAGGTCCCGTATTGGTGATTGTGGCCACGATTGCGGCAACAGAAGTATGTAGGGACAAACCCGTCGCACTCAGCAGAACGGTCAACCCGCAAATCGCCAAAACAAGCAAAATAAAGAAGGACCAAATGCCCGTCATCACATCGTCGTCGAGACGCCGGCCACGGTAAGACGTGTTGGTGACGCCGTGCGGATGCGACAATCTGGCGAACTCTCGTTTCGAATGCATGAACAAGACCTGTAGCCGTAGCATCTTGATGCCGCCGCTGGTCGACCCAGTTGTTCCCCCCAGTAATATCAGGGGCATAATCAATAATGCTGGGGATAGAGGGAATATTGCTGCATCGTCGAAAATGAAGCCCGTGGTGCTGATCATCGATATCGCTGTGAAAACGCCAGAACGAATGCTTTGCAGGACGGGTAGTCCCTCGCCCTGCCCCAGCCCGGTGCTGAGTAAAACAATTAGTAAAAGAATTGCAGCGCCGGAATAAACCAATAGCCGACGCACTTCGGGTTCCTGCCGATAAACACCAAACCGACCCTGCATGAAAGACCAATGCAACGAGAAATTAATCGCACCGATCAACATGAAGGGCACCAGCACAACTTCGATCATCGGCTTGCCGTAACTGACCATGGTGCCGTCGCGAGGCATGAATCCACCCGTCGACAGGGTCGATAAGGCAACACAAATACCATCGAAAAATGGCATGCCCGCAGACCACAGAAAAATCATGCATATTAGTGTCAAAAGCGTATACAGCATCCACAGGGTCCGAATGATACCGCGGATTCGATCTACTATAGTTTCGCCCTCTCCATGTTTGAGAAGGTTTGTTGACACTTGCATGCCACCAAGATCGAGATAGGCAAACATAGACATCACCATGACCAGGGTTGCCAACCCACCAAGCCATTGCATCCATGCCCGCCAGAAAAGAATAGAGGGCGATAGATCCTCCAAGCCAGTCAGAATGGTCGCACCCGTTGTGGTGATGCCTGAGACAGCTTCGAAATAGGCATCTGCAAAAGACATGACGGTACCGCTGAGCAGGAATGGTAGCGCCGCAAAAACCGGTACAATGAACCAGGCTAACACCAGGGTCAGGACCAACTCGCCCCGTTCAGAGCTCTGGCGGGTCCCTCGAAGCGTAAAGAGTACTGCCCCGGCAATAAAACCAGTGACGACAGCAGAGACTGCAAAGAAGACGGCGAAGGTCAGGTCTAACTGCAGCAGCGCGACAATCCCCGGTACAGCCAGTGCCAGGGCACAATAAACCAGGATCCAAGCAACATTAATAAAGCAAACTCGATAACGCATGGTGCTGGCTGATCTCGAAGGCTAAAAGTAGCCAAGCTGAACAGAGAACATCTGTTCAACTTTTTTGATTTGATCTGACAACGCGAAGAGGATGACGCGGTCATCTTTTTGTATGACGGTTCCACTTCGAGGCATGAGAACCTCTCCTTCTCTGACCAGGGCACCGAACAGTACACCCATCGGCAAATCAAGATCGCGGATGGGTTTACCGACCACGTAGGAGGTCTCTAGCGCCTCGACTTCCAGCACCTCGGCACCCATGGCGGGCAGCGAGTGCAACGACCGAATGCGCCCGCGGCGTACATGGTGTAAAATTGTCGACACTGTGGTTGCGCGGGGATCGATATAGACGTCGATACCCAGTGAAGACATAAGCGGCCGGTAAACACTGTTGTTCACCAATGTAATTGCCCGTTTGCAGCCTTCCCGTTTGGCCAGCAACGATACCAAAATATTCACTTCGTCATCATTGGTTACGGCGATCACCGCATCTGCCTGCGATACATTGGCCTCGCGCAGAATATCGGCATCCAATGCATCACCGCACAGGACGACCGTCTTTTCCAACTGAACTGCAATGTCCTCGGCTCGTTCTTGCGAGGCCTCGATAATCTTGATGTTGATGTTGCTGCCCTGGCGCTCAAGCTCTTGGGCAACGAACAGGCCGACATTGCCGCCACCAATCAGAATAATGCGTCTGGCCTCGGTCTCTTCGTGGCCATAGGCCGACAGAACGCGTTCACGGTGTTGGATATCTGTTACCAGATAGACGTCGTCCCCCACCAACAACTGGTCGGCAGCGGTCGGCACAATTGTGCTTTCCCCCCGGCGAATACCTAGTACCCGAATGGACAAATCAGGAAACAATTCGGTCAGTTGTGACAACGGGGTATCAATGAGTGGGCAGTCTTCTTCGATATGAAGCCCCAGAAATTGCACCTTGTCGTCGGCAAAGGAAACAGCGTCAAAGGCGCCTGGTACCTGTAGGCGACGAATGATCGCCCGCGCAACTTCGTGTTCAGGTGAAATGATCACATCAATTGGCATGTGGTCTTGCGAAAACAAATCGCTCCACATCGGTTCTACATAGGCCTGGGTGCGAATGCGTGCAATCTTGGTCTGGACGCCAAACAGGGAATGCGCGATTTGACAGGCAATCATGTTCACTTCGTCTGACAGCGTTGCTGCGATTAGCATGTCAGCGTTTCGTGCGTCTGCCCGCTCTAGCACGTCTGGATGCGATGCATAGCCAACGATGCCCTGCACGTCCAAAGACTTGCTAATGCTGGCGATCAAATCGGCGGACCAGTCAATGACGGTGACATCATTGTGTTCCACAGCTAATTGGCGAGCGATCGCGGTTCCCACCTGCCCTGCCCCACAGATAATTATTTTCATGTCAGATTACCCGCGCCTTTGAAAAAGTCATCTAGTTGGTCTCTTTCTGTCGGTCGCCGGAGTTTAGTCCCAATGTTTTGAGCTTGCGATGCAGGGCTGATCGCTCCATGCCGATAAAGGCGGCAGTCTTCGAAATATTCCCACCAAATCGCGAAATTTGTGCTTGTAGATATTCGATTTCAAAGGCCTCGCGGGCTTGCCTCAAGGGCACCGACATAATGTTGCTGTCCGCTTTCTGTTGGACGCTGGTAACGCCGGCACCGTTGATTTCCTCAGGCAGCATATCGGGCTTAATTTCATCGAGTGCATCATCGGCAGCCAGGATCAACAGTCGCTCGACAACATTGCGCAATTGCCGAACATTTCCCGGCCAGTCGTAGCTTTGCAGAGCCGCGACGATGTCATCGCTGATTTCGCGCTTGGGCATACCATTGGCTTCGGCAACCCGCGACATGAAATATTCGGTCAAAAAGACAATGTCATCGCGGCGGTCCTTCAGCGCTGGCATGTGAATTGGCACAACATTCAGCCGATGATACAGGTCTTCCCTGAATTTTCCTTGTTCGATGGCCTCTAACAAATTGCGACTGCTTGCAGACATGACACGCACATCCACTTCGACCTTGGTTGTCCCCTCGACCCGCTCAAATGTCTGGTCGACCAAGACCCGCAATATCTTATTTTGGGTCTCCATGGGCATATCTGCGACTTCATCAATCAACAATGTGCCACCATGTGCTTTTTCGAATAGACCAATTTTGCGCCTCTCGGCCGCACCCTGTTGGCGTCTTTCCGTACCAAATAGCTCTATTTCCATGCGCTCTGGCGCGATGGTTGCGGCATTGACGACAACGAAGGGGCCCCGTTGGCGGTTAGACAGACGATGGATGTGCCGGGCGACGACTTCTTTGCCTGACCCAACAGGGCCAGTAATCAACACTCGGCTGTTGGTCTGGGCGATGCGCTCGGCAATCTGGCGGACGGAGTTAATGGCAGATGAATTGCCAATGATCTCATCGCTATGGAGTGAACGTGCTTTCAGGTCTTCATTTTCTCGACGCAGGCGTGCATTTTCAGTTGCGACTTCGACAAGGTGAAGCAAGTGATCTGACTTGAAGGGCTTTTCAATGAAATTGTCGGCACCGCGCTTAACGGCTGAAACAGCCGTTTCAATATTGCCGTGACCACTGATCATAATGACGGGGACGTCAGGGTGTTCCAGCTTTATAAAGTCCAGCAGTTCCAAGCCGTCGAGGCGGCTGCCTTGCAGCCAGATGTCCAACACGACCAAGCTGGGTGGACGAGATTCGATGGCTGACAAAGCGCTGTCACTGTCGCTGGCGACGCGGGTATGATAGCCCTCATCTTCCAGAAGACCCGCAATCAACTCGCGGATATCAGCTTCATCGTCAACGATTAGGATGTCTAGCGCCATATTTTATTCTACCGAAACAAGTATCTGAGGGGTGTCAGTTGAGGCATTTTTTTCGCCATCCTGGCCAATGTCTTTCAGTTGTGCATGAGAGAATACCAGACTGACGACGGCACCCTTTTCGCCGTCACGACTTTCCAGGACTATTTCGCCGCCGTGATCAGCCATGATCTTGTGGACAATGGCCAGCCCCAGGCCTGTCCCTTTAGCGCGGGTCGTGACATAGGGTTCCGTGAGGCGTTCGCCCAGCTCTATGGGAAGGCCTGCGCCGTTGTCACGAACACGGATTGTTGTATATTGTTCGTTGGTTAGCAACGAAATCGACACTTCGCCATCAAAGCCTGATTGATCGTCATCAGTTTCTCTCCGCGTCGTGATCGCCTCTACGGCGTTCTTTACAATATTAGTCAACGCTTGTGCCACGAGGCGACCATCACAATACAACTCGACAGGTTGGTCAGGAAAATCCAGATCGAAGGCAACATTGGGGGAAGACACCTCGAGAAACAGAATTGTCTGCCGAGTCAGTTCGGTGACATCTTCCTGTGCGAAGGACGGTGCAGGCATTCGGGCAAAGCCAGAAAACTCGTCGACCATGCGGCGTATATCACCCACCTGGCGAATAATCGTTTCCGTACAACGCGCGAACACTTCTGGATCGCTGGTTATTTCATGCAGATATTTCCTGTGCAGGCGTTCCGCTGAAAGCTGGATCGGCGTCAGGGGGTTTTTTATTTCGTGGGCGATGCGCCGCGCGACATCGGCCCAGGCCGCAGTGCGCTCTGCCGAAACCAGGTTTGTAATATCATCGATCGTGACCACAAAGCCTTCAGTACTGCCACCAGCTCGTTCTGAAGAGATGCGGACCTGCAAACTTTTGAATACGCCCTGGCGTGTGATGTTGATCTGTTCCTCGATAAATTGGTCTGGTTTGGCCAATGCAGCCTCGACCAGATTCAGCAGTTCTGGAATGACGTCAGGCAAAAACTGTCCGGCAATTTCATCTTCGGAAATCTCGAAGATGGATAAAGCTGTTTTGTTGGGTAGATCAACCTCAGCTTTGGCGTTCAGGCCGATCACGCCAACTGAAACACCACCCAGGACGGCCTCTGTAAAGCGGCTGCGCTGATCCAGTTCGTTGTAGGTATCAATCAGTTCGGTTCGTTGCGTTTGCAGCTGGTCGGTCATGCTGTTGAACGCGCGGGACAGCACCCCGATTTCATCATCATTGTCCGGTTCTTCAACCCGCACGGCCAAATTGCCCTTGCGCACTTCATCAGCGGCATCAACTAGCCGGCTGATCGGGGCCACTATCTGGTTTGCCAACCATAGCCCACTCAGGATGGCCAGCAATAGGATGACCAGCGAAATTGCCAGGAAAATCAACGTAAATTCAAACTGGACATTCGCCCGCTCAAGTTCCAACTGCTCAAACTGCGAGGCATGTTCGCGGGTCAAATTCAGCTTGTCTATGACCCGTGCATTAATTGTTCGGCTGGCATACATGTATCGATCGAGGAAACTATCCAGCTTCATAAATATGCGGACGACGTTGTCATTGTCGCTGAGGATCGACACGATAATGCCGGGTTTGGCATCTTCGAATGCTCGGCTGGGCAAAGTTTCGATGCGTGAGAAATTCGGATCCCCTGCCCCACCAAAATTGTAACGAGCAAAAACTTCGCCTGTGCTGGACGTAATGATCACTTCGCTGAGCGCATGCAGATAGCCGAGGTCTTCGACCTCTTTGGTCAGCCTCGCACGATCCAGCTGCAAATAGGGTGCATTCCGGTTAAGGGCATTGGCGACTTCAGCCATATCGCGTTGCAACGTTTTGCGATGCTCTTCAAAATAGTCCTCCGCAATGGAAACAGAGTTGTTGACCGTATTGCGGATCTCGGCACTGAACCAATTTTCTAGCCCCAGCTCTAAAAACACGGCTGTGAAAATGGCGACAAACAGGGTTGGAACAACGGCAATCAAAGCAAACAGGACGACCAGTCGATTATGGAGGCGCGATCCCGTCATGCCTGTGCGCCGGGCCCGCCAAAGGCGCGACAATGGACGGAGAATAACAGCGCACAGAGTGAAGAGCACAGCGAAAGCAGCCAAGATGATGACGGACTGTACTGATGGTTCTTGCTCGGTCCCATCGCCTGACAGCATGAAATAGGCGATGACCATACAGATCAGTGCTGCAGTGCCGAACAAAAATTGCAGCAAACGACCACCGGAGGCAGCCAGTAATAGTTCTGCGGTGTGTGATCCCAGATTGGATGCTTGTTTCTGTAAATTTGTCAGCGATGACATCCAGGTGTGCTTTCCTTTCGGGCAGCGTCCGGAGACTTAGCTATTTACCTAGCAAACCGGGCACTTAGAGGCGGAACAATAACACATTGTTGCAATAATGCATCACTTAACGCCACGGGTTACCTGAATATCTAATTCGCGGATTTTCTTACGCAAGGTATTGCGGTTTAGGCCCAATAATTCCGAGGCCTTAATCTGATTTCCCCGCGTTGCCGCCAGGGTATGAGAGACCAGCGGGCGCTCAACTTCTCGCATTATTCTGGCGTATAGATCTGCAGGCGGTAATTCTCCGCCAAATGACGAAAAATAGCGCTCCAGATACATATCGACGGCTGTTTCTAAATTATCGACCTCAATTGCCATGGTGCTGGCATGAGCAGGCCCTGCATCTGACAATTCCGCGTCGATGACGGCGACACCAATAACTTCTTCTGAATACAACGCGACCACGCGCCTCGTCAGGTTCTCAAGTTCACGGACATTGCCAGGCCATGAATATTTCTTCATTCGGTCCAGGGCGGCGCTATCGAGCACCTTTTGCGGCAGACCTTCGTCGATGACTTGGGACAGGAAGTGCCGAACCAGATCGGGAATATCTTCCAGCCGTTCGCGCAAGGGCGGCAGGCGCATAGGGACAACATTCAATCTGTAAAAAAGGTCTTCGCGGAACAGACCCTGACTGATGGCCTGACGCATGTCGCGATTGGTTGCAGCAATAATACGAACATCGGTGGAAATAGGCGTGCGTCCGCCCACCGTTGTGTATTCGCCTTCTTGCAACACCCGCAACAGACGCGTCTGGGCCTCTAGTGGCATGTCGCCGATTTCATCGAGGAAAAGTGTACCGCCTTGGGCTTGTTCGAACCGGCCACTATGGCGCGCATTGGCCCCAGTAAAGGCGCCTTTTTCGTGCCCGAACAGCTCGCTCTCGATCAACTCTTTGGGGATTGCAGCCATATTGATGGCAATAAAAGGTCCTTTGCGGCGTTTGCCAAAGTCGTGCAATGCCCGGGCGACCAGTTCTTTGCCTGTGCCGGATTCGCCAACGATCATCACGGTTAGATCCGTCGGCATCAATTTGGCCAGAACACGATAGATATTCTGCATGGCCGGAGACCGGCCAACGAGGGGCATTCCGTCGTCGTCGTCCAGAACATTGGTATCGATGATCGCCGTAGGACGGGCCAAGGCGCGTTTAACCACGTTTGTCAGCTCGGACAGGTCGAACGGCTTTGCCAGATAGTCATAGGCGCCGCGTTCGGTCGCTTTCAGGGCGGTGCTTAGGGTGTTGTGGGCGCTCATTACAATGATCGGCAGATCGCTGCGTATCTTTCGAATACGCGGTAACAGATCCAGACCGTTTTCATCGGGCATCAATACGTCGGTAATGACAATGTCACCTTCGCCAGCAGAAACCCAACTCCACAGGGTTGCCGCATTTCCGGTCGTGCGGACGTCAAAGCCTTCGCGTCCCAGGGACTGGCTTAGCACCGTACGGATGGCGCGATCATCATCGGCGATTAGGACCGTTCCTTCGCTCATTATTCACCCTCTATGTTGTCAGGCCCAGTATAGATGGGCAGCATGATCCGGAAGATCGTGCGTCTTGTTTCAGATTCACATTCAATAATTCCGCCGTGATCACCGATGATTTTGGCAACCAGGGCCAAACCCAGGCCTGTACCGCCCGACTTGGTTGTCACAAACGGGTCGAACAGATAGGGCCGCAGATCCTCGGCAATGCCACTGCCATTATCGATGATGCATATTTCGAGCGGCAGGTTCATGCGTTCGCGAGTGCCGGGCATGGTTATGCGAACCCCATGGCGGTAGGCCGTTGTCAGGGTGATCTCGCCGCCCTTTGATGAGACAGCTTCTGCCGCGTTTTTGATCAGGTTGATAAATACCTGGATCAATTGGTCGCGATCACCTGGCACAGGCGGAATGGAGGGGTCGTAATTCTCTTTGAAAACTACATGTTTGGCAAAGCCGTTTTCGGCCACTCTCATGGCGTGATTCAACACCTGATGAACATTGACCGGGTGGCGTTCAAGCGGCCGTGGATCAGAAAAGACTTCCATTCGGTCTACAAGGGCACAGATGCGATCTGTTTCCTCGCAAATCAGGCGGGTCAGAGCCCGACCTTCACTATCGAGACCTGTTTCGATCAACTGGGCGGCCCCACGAATGCCCGATAGTGGGTTTTTGATTTCATGGGCCAAAACACTGGCCATACTGGTGACGGACCTGGCAGCCCCTCGGTGGATCAGCTGATGATCGATTTTACTCGCGATGCCCCGTTCACGCAGCGTGATTATGATATAGCCCGGGTCATCGAGGATGGATGAAATCTGGACATCGACGTTTTGCGGTCGCGTGCGCGGGCCGTCCAAAACCAGCCCATATTCTGAAACCGAACTGGACTGACGCCGCACCTGTCCCACCAACGCCATCAGCGGGCTGTCGAAGGGGATAATTTCATTAAGGCCCCGCCCCTGGATGGCATTGGCACCCAATTGAAAAAAGCTTTCAGCAGCATGATTGACGAAGGCGACCCGGTCATGCGGGTCGACAACGATCAGTGGGTCAGGAATGGCATTTGCCAGAGTATGTCCATCCCATGAAGGTGGTAGCGACGAATTGTCAATTGATCTTGTCGGTGATGTTGCCATTACGCGGCCATCCGTTCGATCAGCGGATCATAGAAGTCGCGCACGGCTTGGCGAACTTCTTCGGGATCGTACAGGCGCATAATCTTGGCTCGGAATTGGGTAGAGCCATGCAGGCCCTTGGAATACCAGGCCAGGTGCTTGCGGGCGTTGCGAATGCCTGAGTGCAAGCCGTAATGGTCCAGCATGGAATCATAATGTTCCAACAAGGTGTCGCGTTGCACTTCAATTGACGGGTCAGCCAGGCGCTGTCCAGTCCTTAGGAAGTGGCCAACCTGATTGGGGAACCAAGGTTTTCCATAACAACCGCGACCGACCATCACGCCATCGGCACCTGACTGGGCCAGAGCCTCCGTCGCGTCATCAAGTTCATTGATGTCACCATTAACGATCACCGGCAGGTCGACAGCGTCCTTGACCTCGCGAACAAATTCCCAGTCTGAATGGCCGCGATACATCTGGCATCGGGTGCGACCATGCACGGTCAGCATCTGGATGCCACAATCTTCTGCGATTTTTGCCAGCTCGGGGGCATTGCGGCATTCATCATCCCAGCCTGTCCGCATCTTCAGGGTAACCGGCAGTGACACGGCTTTGACCGTGGCCTCGATAATACCCCTGGCCAGGCTTAGATCCTTCATCAGGGCGGAGCCCGCATAGCCGTTCACGACCTTTTTTGCCGGGCAACCCATATTGATGTCGATAATGGCCGCGCCTCTGTCTTCGTTCAGACGGGCAGCATCCGCCATAATTTTTGGGTCACGACCTGCCAGTTGGACTGACATGGGGAATTCTTCAGCACAGTTGGACGCCATCTTCATGGTCCGGTCATTGGCGCGCACCATGGCTTCGCTGGCGATCATCTCGGAAATCACCAAACCAGCGCCGAACCCTTTCACCAAGCGACGAAACGGCATATCTGTGACCCCTGACATGGGGGCCAACAGCACTGGATCTTCAATCTCTACGGGACCGATTTTAAGGGTCATAGTCTGTGCACACATTAAAATTGCCTAATTGATGGGCAATCTAGGCGACCGGGGCAATAATCTCAAGCAGATATACAGATCTGTAGTAAACAAAAGGCTGAATCATCGCACACTGCGCTGAACTGAAAAAAGACATCGAATGACCATCACAGCCCTCATTGTGGCCGCAGGCCGAGGCACCCGCTCGGGCGAGGACTTGCCAAAGCAATATGTGCCTTATAAAGGCCGGGCGATTTTGGCGCATACGGTGCAGTGTTTTCTGCAGCACAAAGATATCGACAATGTCGTCGTTGTAATCAACTCAAAAGACGAAGCCCTCTATACCGACGCCATGGTAGGGCTTGGCGCGCCAGACTTTGTGCATGGTGGCGAAACTCGGCAGGCCTCGGTGCTGACGGGATTGGAATACCTAGCGGAAGGCCGTGCCCCAGACAAAGTGTTGATCCACGATGCTGCGCGTCCCTTTATTTCAAAAGAAGTGATTTCTCGGGTGATTGCGGGCTTGGATGATGCCGAGGCCGTCTTGCCAATTGTCCCTCTGAGCGACACGATCAAGCGTATCGATGGCCTGACCGTGGACGCCACCATCGACAGGGACAATCTTGGTGCGGCCCAGACACCCCAGGGTTTCCGGTTCGACACGATACTGAAATTACATCGACAAAGCACCGATGCCGCCACAGACGATGCCGCGCTTGCCGAGCGCGCCGGCGTAGCCGTACATGTCGTTGATGGCGATCTGGCAAATATCAAAATCACTGGCCCCGCCGACTTTGCTCTGCTGCGATTGCGCGAGGTCGCGTCTGGCGAACTCCGGACCGGCACAGGGTTTGATGTGCACCGGGTGGGCGAGGGCAGCAGCGTGATCCTGTGCGGCGTCGACATCCCTCATACGGGATCGCTGATGGGTCACTCTGATGCTGATGTCGCTTTGCATGCACTGACCGATGCCCTGCTTGGGGCAATCGGCGAAGGCGATATTGGGCGGCACTTTCCGCCCAGCGACCCACAATGGGCTGGCGCAAATTCTCGACTGTTTGTCGACCATGCCATGTCTTTGGTGAAGGCCCGTGGTGGCACGATCAACAATGTGGATATGACCATTATCTGCGAGGCACCCAAGATCGCACCCCACGCCCCTGCCCTTATCAGATCCGTCGCATCCATGCTTGGTATCGACGAGGACCGTGTCAGCATCAAAGCCACCACGACAGAACAGCTTGGCGTCACTGGCGACGGTGGTGGCATCGCGACACAGGCCCTGGTCACCATGACTTTGCCAGCCGGTCGGCCAGAGAAGCAGATATGAGCTTTTGGCACCCAGCCTATCTGATTGCGACGGGGTTCGGCATTGGTCGATTGCCTTTGGCACCTGGAACCTGGGGATCGTTAGTAGCTTTGCCTGCCGCGTATTATTTGCAGCTGTATGGCGGTCGTGGCGCATTGTTAATAGCGCTGCTTGTCGTGCTCGTGATTGGCACTTGGGCGTCTGGTGTTGCCGCCGGCGCGTCAGATTCTGAAGACCCAGGCGAAATCATCATTGATGAAATTGCGGGTCAATGGCTGACGTTGATGTTCGTGCCGCCCGACTGGCTGCCCTATGCCATTGGCTTCGTGTTATTCAGGGTTTTCGATATATTCAAGCCGTGGCCGGTAAGCTATCTGGATACTCATGGCACAGGCGGTATCGGCATCATGCAGGATGACTTTGCTGCTGGGCTCTATGCCATGTTGTCGCTGCACATAATTTTATTCGCCTTAAGCTTTGTGGGAGTAAGCACATGACCAAACTGGCTGAAGAAATATTGCAACAGGCGCGCGACGCCGGGTTGCGTATCACCACGGCAGAATCCTGCACGGGGGGGATGATCTCTTCCTCGCTGATTGATATTGCCGGGTCTTCGGATGTCGTCGATGGTGGCTTCATCACCTACAGCAA
>SMVB01373495.1_pt1 | contig 16381 bp, 12 predicted proteins | sample 2456461 | NCBI WGS metagenome assembly SMVB01 (sample SAMN11095934, study PRJNA526329) | marine sediment metagenome | biome: Marine sediment; feature: Surficial sediment; material: Deep marine sediment; isolation source: Hadal surficial sediment | place: Pacific Ocean | collected 2014-05 | depth...
ATCAATTCGTTTCTGCGTGCGTCCATGTTTTACGATGGCCGCGCGCCCGCCGATGCGCCCGTCATCCACACGGTGCGTATGCAGCTTTCGGCTGTTTTCTAAATCGTAGTGCGCAGTGTGAATCGCCCGAAACCTGCAGAACGTAATACGTGATACGGAAGACGCTACAGGTAACTCCGTCGGATTCATTGTCGCGTCACCGTCCGGTTACATTGGGTTAATGCAGGATGGCGAGTTTTGCGCCGTCCTGCAGTGGTCCAAAGGTCGTTCCGATCATGCTGATGTTTTCAACTCCCACACCTTCTTCTCCCTACCCTTCCTTGCATGGTGGGGCAATGCTCCAAAGCATCATCCTTTGCTTTGCGGTTTTGTTGCTTGGAGCCGTGGGCACCACTTCCTTACAGACTTGCAGAGCCCAGTCAGCGGTTGATTTCAGCGGCCTCGCCTACTTCGACTACAGCTACTTGATGAACTCTGCCAACGCCGAGGCCGAGGGCTTCAACACCTTCGATTACCGCCGGATTTACCTCACGACGGACTTCACGCTCTCGGATCAGTTCGACGGGCGAGTCCGCCTCGAAGCACAGGGGAGGGTCTTGACGGAGCAAGGCCGCCCGGCGCCGTTCGTCAAGGATGCCTACATCTCCTGGCACGATCCCATCGGCGATGGCTCGCGGCTTCGCTTCGGCGTTGGCGGAGTTCATCAAGTAGCTGTAGTCGAAGTAGGCGAGGCCGCTGAAATCAACCGTAGACTGAGCTCTACAAGTCTGTAAGGAAGTGGTGCCCGCGGCTCCAAGCAACAAAACCGCAAAGCAAAGGATGATGCTTTGGAGCATTGCCCGACCATGCAAGGAAGGGCAAGTAGAAGAAGGTGTGGGAGTTGAAAACATCTGTACGACTGGAATGACTCCTGGGCTGTTGTGGGACGGTTCAAATCTCGCCACCTTGCATTACCTCAATGTAACCGGATGGTGACGCTGTTATGAATAGCGCGTGGTGCGTATCGCGTATTCACTGCTGCTGATCACGCATCATTCGCACCATGCACCACGCAATAAGTATTACGCGCTAAAAAACCGCCGAAAGCTGCATACGCACCGTGTGGATGACGGGCGCATCGGCGGGCGCGCGGCCATCGTAAAACATGGACGCACGCAGAAACGAATTGATGGTGTACTGCCCCACTACACCCCAGAGGTACGAGATCCCCGGCCCGCGGCCTTCAGTCAATTCGAAGCTGGTAAGGCCGTTCGGGTCGGCCCCGGCGATGGTTACGTCGGCGCGTTCGGCGCGGAGGGTGAGCGCCAGCCGCCCGCCCAGCGTAATGCGCGCATCGAGGGGAATACGGAGAACGGTGGCGCCAGACGCGCTATCACCTCCGGCGACAGCGTTGGTTTTGTCGGTGTAGGCCACGCCGGCGGTGAGGCTAAATGCGGGGCCGAGCGTGAGCGTGGCCTGCGGCTCGATACCCAGGCTCCGGATGTCGAACGTGCGCGAGACGAACGTCTCGCTGTCGGTCTGATTGCGCTCTGCCGTGCCGGTAAGCCGCACGCGGAGGCGGCGCGACACGGTAGCGTTGCCCTCGAGCCGGCCTGTCCGGACGAGCCGCGTCTCCAACCCGGCGGCCAGCCTGCTCGTGCTGGTGAGGTTACTGAGCGAAAGGCGAATTCCGTACCTGGGCTGTGAGGGAAACAGCGTCACTTCCTGCCCAAGCCGGAACCGCCCGCTGATCGTGGCCGGAGCCAGCGTGTCGCCCTCGGCCGTGATGCGCGGCTCTCGCTGCTGGAGGAACGACGGGTTGAGGAGGTAGATCTGCCGGATGTCAGGTTCTGTGCTGCGCTCACGTACATCAAGTGTGGTTTGCGTGGTGATGTTGCGGAGGATCTGCACGAGAATCCCACCGCCCTGCCGGCCGCGGAGGAGACGGCCGGGGTCGAGGCGGAGCCGAAGTTGTGCCTGCACGCCGATGGTCGGGAAAAGCTCGTCGGAGGGAATAAAGGTGCGCGAGTAGGTGCCTTCGAGTGGCGTGGTTTCGGGAAAGAACTCGTCCACCTGCGGCACGCCGTCCGGCTCGCCGGGGCGGGGCTCGCCCTCGCCGTCGCGCCAGACGAACTCGCCGAGATCCGGCCCAACGAGGATGTAGGCCTCCTGCAGGAGCGGCGTGCGCTCAGTGAGGGCCTCGTAGACGGTGTTGAGTTCCACAGCCCGATTAAAAGGCGCGGCGCGGTTGGTCCACCGGATGGCGACGCTCTCGTTGTCCTCCCGGCCCTGCGCCCGGAAGGCGTCGGTGAACCGCTTGCGGCGGTACGCCACGCGCGCTTCTGAGGTGAACGAGCTGCCTGGCCGGAATGTCAGATTGGTTTCGAGGGTCGTGGCCGAGGCCGAACTGCGCAGGACGCCCGCCAGCGGTTCCTCCTCCTCTCGAAACTCCAGACTCGCCGCCGCACTCAGCGCAGGCGACTCCCACGCCAAGCCCGGGCGGATGGCCAGATAGGCGAACGAACCCAGCGCCACGCTGTCCGCCGAAGCATCTTGCTCGCGGCGCTCCTGCTCGAATCCCAGAATCGGTGTCAGACGGCCATTAAGCGTGGGTTTACGAAGGACGCCGTGCTGCCGCAGAAACGAACCATTTTGCGCGTTGATATTGTCGTCGCTGGTGGTGAGGTCGATCCGGTACTCGATTTCGGGCAGGAAGCCACGCGCCAGGCCAGGTTCGACCAGGTGGAGTTCCAGTGCCCCCCGTTGCGCAGTGAACAAGCCATTCCCCAATCCCAGCCGCCCCGCTTCCACCAACACACTCGTCCGCGCGTTGGCGTCCCAGCGAATCTGCCCTTCCGTCGTCACGTCGCGGAGGGAGTCCGTGCCAAACGAAGAGCCTGTCCGCGCGAGGTTCCAGATCCGGTTGAACTCCACAGGCCGTGTACGGTCAAAACCGGTGAACGTATCTCCCTGCTGCCTTTGGCGGATCGTGGCGGAGACCTTCCCGAAATCACGCCCTCCGAACACCAGCCCCAAGGGTTTGAGGCGCACGCCCGCGAGGAAGGCCTGCCCGGAATCGTCCCCGGAATCCAGATCGGAAATCGAGTTTAGATCCTGCGTCGACCCGGCCCACTCGCCGAAGACCTCCACACCTGGGATGGGCTCCACTGCGCCGCGAATATCCACCATCTGACGCAGAGCCGGTTTGGGGAGGAGCCGAAACGGGATGTAGTCGCCACCGGTAGGGCCGACCCACTCGAACAGGATGCCGTTGATGGCCTGGCCGCTACGCCGGTAGTCGCCCGTGCCGGCCGGAACGCGGGAGAAGCGTACGCGGAAAACCGAATCGGCGGTTGCGGTGGCCGGGGTGAAGATCGAGAAGGTTTGACCCGCAGAGAGGGTATCCGTACGTACGTACTGCACGAACGCGCTCTCCGGGTCGAAGACCACACGTTCCGCGCCGTCCACCAGCACCTGTCCGTCGCCTGCCGCAGCGATGGCGTCCAGGTCGGCCTCCGAGAGCCCCAGTTCAGCGCCAAACGTGGCCGCGTCGGCCTCACGAAGGACCGTGAATCCGATGCGCACACGGGCCTCGTCGCTTTCTCCTCGCCACAGCCCGGCCTCCCCCTCGCCCACAAGTAGCGTCCGCGTGAAACGACTCGTCGTGTACTCAAAATCGACCGTTATACGACGCTCGGCGGTAACCAGGCGGCGAGGTGTGAAGGTGACTTCACCCGTCGAATAGTCGATCACGTAGTCGTTGGTTTCGCCACGCGTGAGGAGGATGCCGTCGAGGTAGACGCGCTCGCTGCCCGCAATGATGATTACGAACTCCTCGCCCTGCTGTCCGCGCAAGCGGTACGGCCCCTGCACACCCTCGATGGCGGTGATATCCTGGCTCTGGAAGATGCCGCGCGTGGTTGCGCCGGCCACGTTCAGGCGGCCTCCTGCAAACAACCCGAACGCAGGCACGTTGGCCTGTACGGCGGCGCCCTGAATCTTGCGGCTGAACGCGGCGAACTCAGAGCCCTGCAAGTCGAGGTCCACATCGCCGAGGCGCGCCTGCCCGCCCGGCGCATCAAGCTGGATAAATACGCGGTCGAAGTCGGAGAGCTGCTGCGTCGTGCCCTCCGGCTGGATGGGCGTGTTCTCGTCGGTGAGGACGGCATGAACAGTCACGTCGTCGGTAATCGGCCCGGACAGCTCCATACGCAGGCCGGATTCGAGGCTTATATCGCGGTTGTTGCCTGCAATGAGCCCGCGCGTGATGGAGCCGCGCCGCGTAAGTTGGCTGTTGCCAAACAGCGGCGTCGTGTTGCGCTCGGCTTCTGTTGGGATTTCGATCACGCGAAGCATTCCGACGGTGTCCGGCTCCTCCTCGACGACGCGGCGACGCGCGTAGACCTCCCGCAGGCCAAGGTCCAGCACCCGGTAGTGGACGACCAGCACAGCCCCGGAATCCGCCGGAGCAAACCGATGGAGGAGCAGTGCGCCCGTTGGGTAATCGATTCGGTAGGCCGTGGAGTCAAGGCGAACGGAGACGGAATCTCGACGGAGCCAGAGGGCCTCCGAACCGGGTATGACGGGATGTCGAAGCTGCATCGCAGGGCCGTGAAGCACCACCGAGTCCCGCACCGCGCCCAGTCCCGGCTGCGCACCCACCTCCCCCGCCGTTGCCAACGCAACAGCCATCAGTGCGATTCGGATCAGTGAGTTTCGAGCCCCCATCGGCCTTCAGCGGCTGTCAACAGCCGAATGGTCTGTGGTGTCGGAAAGCGTAGCGAGCGACAGGGGCGGACGGACAATTGGAGAATGCGAGCCGCAACGTAGCGCCCGGATCGGGGCTGTGCAAGGTGGTTATGGGGCTACTCCACCCTCAGCAGCCGCGTCCGCGTGAGCACATACAGATCACCACCTGCCACGGCAGCGCCAACCAGATCTTCCGAGACAGCAGGCCGAACGACATCCACGAGCCCGCCGGAGGCCTCGTGGACGGCGATGGCGCGCGGCCCCACGATCAGCAGCCGTTCGCCTTCGGCGGACGGCGCCAGAGCTACCGCACGCACGCCTCCCGAGGCGCGTCCTGAGATAGCCCGGCGGAACGTGCCCAGCCCGTCGTATACGAGCACGGCGTTGCGCTGCCGGTCGGCGACAAACACCGTGCCTTTACCTGAAACAACGATATCCACCGGCTCAATCAATGCACCGCCGCCGTCTTCCGGCAGGCCGAGCAGCCTCGAGAGCCTGCGGTCGCTCTCCCAGCGAAGCACCACACGCCGCTCTCCCTCAACAGCGTACAGGGCGCCGCCCGGCCCGACGGCTACTGCCAGCGGCCTCCCTTCTGCGACGTCGCCGCCCAGCACGACCCCCGGATCTCCGACGGGCACCGCTATCGATTCGATGAACTCCCCGTCACGCGAAAAACGCTGAATCCGCCCGTTGCCCAAGTCGGCGACGAAGAGATCCAGGCCATTGGTGGGGTCCACATCGGCCGGATCAAGGAGGCTGTACTCGCCCGTTCCCGGTCCGCCGTAGGTGCCGATCACTTCGCCTTCCACAGTTAAGATGGAGACCGTAGACTCGGCTGCATCCACAACGTACAACCGACCGGAAGGATCGGCGGCGAGAGAACGGGCGTCACGAAATAGCGCGATATCTACAACTGAAGCCGTCGAATCCGTTGGGACGTCGAGTGGTTGGGATACCTGAGTCCCTGAACAGGCAGTCACACACAACAACAAAACACTACAAGGCGCCACTACCCCCAGCTTATACATGTAAAAGGAAGATTTTTTCAACGTGCGCATCATGCCGGATGAAGCCTTGCCAGCCCCTTCTGCCCAATATCGCGGCGCAGGGTTTTGCCGTCGAATCGGATGGCGGCAACGCCGGCGTAGGCGTTGTCGAGCGCTTCCTGGAGATCCGCGCCAAGACCGGTTACGCCCAGCACGCGCCCGCCGTTGGTAAGAATGCGGCCATCCTTGTCTTTTGTTCCTGCGTGAAAGACGGTGGCCCGATCGTCGGCGGCTTTGAGACCCGTGATTTCCTTGCCCTTTTCGTACGAACCGGGGTAGCCCGCCGAGGCCAGCACCACGCAAGCAGCGGCTCCGTCTCGAATGCGCACGTCCGCTTCCCCGATCCGCCCTTCCACCAGCGCCTCGAACAAATCCAACAGATCGCTTTCCAACAGCGGGAGCACCACCTGCGTCTCGGGATCGCCGAAACGGCAGTTGAACTCGACCACCTTCGGGCCTTCGTTCGTGATCATCAACCCAACGTACAGGATGCCCCGGTACGAATGGCCTTCCCCCGCCATGCCTCTCAGAACAGGCCGGACAATCCGCTCTTCTACCTCCGTCATTAATTCAGGTGTTACGAGCGGCGCTGGTGCGTAGGCCCCCATTCCGCCCGTATTCGGCCCCGTATCGCCTTCCCCGATCCGCTTGTGGTCCTGTGCCGTTGCGAGCAGCTTGTAGTCGCGGCCATCGGTGAGAACGAACACGCTGGCTTCTTCGCCCCGCATGAACTCCTCCACCACGACCTTGGCACCAGCCTCACCGAAGGAGCCGCCGAAAAGAGCCGTCAAACCCTCGGCAGCGGCTTCGTGGGTTTCGGCGATGATGACGCCCTTCCCCGCAGCGAGCCCGTCGGCTTTGAGCACTACCGGCAGCGGCTGCGCGGCCACATACGCTCGCGCCTCTTCCACCTCATCCAACCCGAACATGCGACTTGCCGCCGTGGGCACACCATGACGCTCCATGAATGCCTTGGCGAACGCCTTGCTGCCTTCGAGCTGCGCGGCGGCGGCGCTCGGGCCAACGGCCGCGATGCCGAGTTCGTCCAACCGATCAGCCAGGCCCTCCACGAGCGGAACCTCTGGCCCGATCACCACCATATCCACAGCGTAGTCTCTGGCCAGCCGCAGTAGACCGTCAATGTCGTCCGCAGCGACGGGGATGTTCTCGGCGAGGGCAGCCGTCCCGGCGTTGCCGGGCGCACAGAGCAGCTCCGGGGTGCGGGGACTCCGAGCGAGGGCGTGCAAAAGGGCGTGCTCGCGGCCTCCGCTACCAACTACAAGAACTCGGGGCATTCGGCAAAAAAGGTTGCGGACGACAGATAAAATGAGACACGGCAAGATAGCCGAGTCCAGCCGTCCCTTTTCCCTGGTGATTTCAGTCGATCCCGTTCGCATCCACTTCACTTCCATCCTCACTGATTCAACCTTTCTCCCGGTATTTGGCCGAATCGGGCGCGTACCTTTCCGCGTTTTACGTCACGATTCCGTGCCTCGTCGCCTTTTCGCCCTCAAGCTCGTCCTCACGTGCGTTGCGCTCGCCGCGCTCGTGTACGTGGTGGAGTGGACCTCCATGATGGACGCGGCCCGCGAGGCCCGGCCGCTGTGGGCGCTGGCAGCGTTGGCGCTCGTACCCCTCAACGTTAGTCTGGAGGCGTTCCGATGGCATCGCCTAGTGCGCAAGCTGGCCCCCGACGTCAAATTCAAAACTTCAATGGCGGCCGTCCTGAGCGGCTACCCGCTGGGCCTCCTCACACCCGGCAGGATCGGCGACTATGTGGGCCGAGCGTTGTACCTCCGCGACATCTCGCCCGGCGCGTCGGCCACGCTAACCTTCGCTGAGCGCATAGCCACGCTGGCATGCTGCCTCGTGTTCGGGCTGGTTGCGCTGCCGTATTTCCTCCTCACCCACACCGATGTGGACTCGGTGGCGTGGATGACCGTGCTCGTTCTCGGGATCCTGTTCACCGGCTTCCTGCTGGTGCTCCTGCTGCACCCGAAGCTGGCGCGCGCGTTGCTCGAAACCGTGCTCCCGTTTCGGCGCATCCGACACGTCTTCGCCGTCCTCAACCGCTTCAGCGTGCGGGATGCCACGGAGTTGTTCGGCCTTTCGGCGGTCCGCTATCTCATCTTCTCTACGCAGTTCGTTTTGATGGTCCACGCATTTCAGGGGGATGTAAGTTGGCTGACGGCGTACACCGGCGTGGTGCTGGTTTTCTTCGCGAAGAGCGCCATCCCGTCGATTACGCTTGGCGATCTGGGTATCCGCGAGAGCGCCGCCGTGTTCTTCCTGGGCGCGTTCGGCGTGGCGGAGGCCGCCGCCTTCAACGCCTCGCTGGGCATCTTTGCAGCGAATATCCTGCTGCCGGCGTTTGTGGGGCTCCCGCTGCTTCCCCGGCTGCGCCTCCGTTCGGCAGCCAAGCGAAACCCAGCAAAAACCGAATCCGAAGTAACGCAGCCGGTTGTGCTTTCATGATGGTTTTCGGGATTGCCCTTGTGGTACTGGGAACCGGGTACGCCATGCTCATCGGTGCCTTTGCGCGGGGGTTTCGGAAGGTCACGCACCGGCCACTATTGGCAGAAACCAACGGCGTTCCGTTCGTTACGGTGATCGTGCCTGCCCGCGACGAGTCCTGCTGCATCAAGGCGTGCCTCGAGTCGATCCTGGCCAACGACTACCCTGCCGGCCGGTTTGAGGTGATGGTGGTGGACGATCTTTCAGAGGACGATACGCCCGATGTGGTTCGCCGCATGATTGCGCAGTTGGGGGATGAGCAGGATGGCAAGCTTCAACTGCTCCAGATGCCAGAGAACCTCGAGCGCATGCGGGCGCATAAAAAGCGGGCCATCGAGAAGGGGATCTCCGTCGCACGCGGCGACATCATCATGACCACCGATGCCGATTGCCTGGTACCCGCCACCTGGATACGCACGTCCGTTGCCATGTTCGACGGCATCAACGACGATCCGATGGTGGACGTCGTTACTGCTTTTGTGTCGAGCCCGGTGCTCTACAAAACCGGCCGCGGCCCGCTGATGCACATGCAGGCGCTGGAGTTCCTCGGCCTCGTGGCCGTCGGCGCGGGGGCCATCGGCGCAGGCCGGCCTACGATCTGCAACGGCGCCAACGTGGCCTACCGGAAAGACGTTTTCGATTGGCTGGGTGGCTTCAGCGGCATCGACCATCTCACCAGCGGCGACGACGAACTACTGATGCAGAAGATCAACGACACCACACACCACCGCGTGCGATTCTGCGCCTCGCACGCGGCTACCGTAGTCACCGAGCCCATTCACTCGTTCCGGGAGTTTTTCCAGCAACGCAAACGGTGGGCATCGAAGGGCGCACACTACCCCAACAAACGGCTGATCGCCATGCTCGTGGCGATCTACCTCTTCTACCTCGGGCTGCTCGTGGGCGCGTTTGCGCTGCCGTTCGTGGCCGGGCTGTGGCTCCCAATGCTCGTCGCGTTCGGGTTGAAGATCGTGCCCGAGGCTGCGCTGCTCTGGCCCGCATGCCGTCACTTTGGGCGGCGCTGGCTGTTCGCGTACTTCCTTCCCGAGCAGCTTTTGCACGTCCCCTACATCGTGGTGCTGGGCGCGGCCGGCGTGTTTGGCAAATACGAGTGGAAAGGAAGGCAGGTAGTGCGGTAAACTCCTAGGGCGCGGTTGTGAGAAGCATGCGCGGGCAGATGATTTCAGAGCAAACAGCAGCACCCTGAAGAAATGCAAACACCCGGCGAAGCAATGGCGCGTTCATATCTGGGCGAGCATATCTGATGGGAAGTCTGCGTATCCCAAGCGCTGGAGAAGATCTCCGTTCACCCGAAGAAATAGTGCCACGTGCTCTTGCGTGAAAGCTTCTTGCCAGGTACTTGCCTTCTGCCGGTAGTGGGATTCGTCAGAGAGGCTGCGTTTACGAATGAACGAACGAGCATCCTCGTCCAGTACTCGCATCTTTTCTTTCGTGTAGTCATCCAGAACCAAGTCTAACTCCTCGTTTGAAATAGGAATCTTGCAATGAGTCATAATGCGGAAGAATTCCTCTTTAGGGTTTGCAACTAGTTGTTCGAAGTACACGAGAAGAACGGCGGGGTCTTTGGGCCCTTCTAGTATCCACGTCCGCATGAAGGCAAAGCGGTACGCAAGAGTCTCAATACTATACGTAATACCCTCGTCCAACGAAACTGACTGAAGGACGGCTCGATGCTTAGCGACTTTTCCGGTGAGCCTGTGGGTGTCTCGCATGGAATGATACCACGAAACGACAATGTCACGTGGATCGCGCATTACGTAGAAGGTCCGATGGTCCGTCGGCTTGATGATCTCCTCATATTGGCCATGCGAGATAAACAATGCTGGGACGAAGTGGTAGCGTGGAAATCGCTTGTGGAATTCATCCCATTCGTAACGATGACCTGGGTATGACCAGAGCTTGCTGCATTGGCGCACGCGAGGGTCGTTGAAGATGGCCTTGATCCAGTGGCTACCGGTCTTCTGAGTCGTTGCGTAGTACACATTGGTCGGCACACCGTTTCGTGGACGGACTGCCCCAACAAGTACGCGTGCACCTGCAAGCCTACGAAGGCCATATTTGTAGACTTTCAACAACCTGTTCTGCACTTGAGGATTATTGATAACGACTCGCCCATAAGTATCACGGAGCATTTCGGAAAGAGAAGCCATAGTAAAGTGAATAAGCTATAGTGAGCAATACTTTGACGGGCTGTTGTCCAGCACTTCCATTCTCGGTTCAGTCAATTGTGTTTAATACAAAAAAACGGTATCCGGCATTTCCTCCTTGCCAAGAAGCCACTCGTACGCACGCAACATATCTCTTCCGATGGCCTGCCATGAATAGCGCTCTTCAACAAGGCTGCGCCCTCGCTTCCCCATCATGCGAAGCTCGTCTGCCGACAACGCTGTAGCCTCTTGGAGAGCATGGAATATTGCATCCACGCTTATATCAGTCCACCAGCCACATTGATAGGTTTCAAGTTCAGCCCAAGGTGCTCCTTTTGTGGTTAACACAGGCGTTCCCGCAGCAAGGGCTTCACCGACAACTATACCAAAGTTCTCGGAGTGCGTAGGAAGAACAAATAAGTCGGCTGCGCGGTACAGCATCCACTTTTCTTTGTGGTCTACAGCATCTCGAATCGTAACCACATCTGTCAGCCCTTCGCGCTCAATAGCTGTAGCTATCTCACCTCGGTAGTTATTTTCATCTGGCCCGACGATTTTGAGCCTCCATCCGAGAGGGCGCAATCTACCCCATGCTCGAACAAGCATTAGCAAGCCTTTTTTAGGGTTAATTCGAGAAATGAATAGCGCGGTTCGGTCTCCATTGTACCCAAATTCATCGCCATCAATTGGAGAATCAAGGTCAGGTAAAACAGTACCGTTCGGAATAAGTGTGATCGGCTGACGGAAGCCAGCTGATCGCAGGCTCTCTACTTCTTCCTCAGATGTTGCGTGGAAGAGTGCAACCTGCTCAAGGACACGTCGCATATACAACATCATACCCATCCTCTTCTTCAAACGCTTGTGTTGAAGGCACCAAGGCAGCAGCGTACCCCGCGGAGACAGAACAAGTGGCCGCCCTGTCTGCCTAGAAGCGAGGGCAACATCAATATGCGATCTGCGCCAAATAGAGTGGTCGTGTAAAATTTCGATATCGTTATTTGCCACATGCGAAACAAGTTGCTTACGCCGGATACCGCCATTCACCATCACCGGTGGCACGCGATCATTAGGCGTAATGCCATTTTTCTCATCCAGCGGGCGCCTTTCACCACGTTCTTCCCAAACGGCCATGTCCACTTCTCCACCTTGCTCTGCCAGAGCCACACACAAGGCGGGCGCAGAGATGGACGGTCCACCTAGTTCGGGGCGAAGCGAAAATATCGTATGTGTGATTCGCATGGCAGTTGCAAGTGGGCTATCCTTGATGCTGGCCGGGGAAAGATGCTAATTGAGCACGAACGTTCTCACGGAATCTTTCAAAACCAAAGGTATTAATGACACGACGACGAAGTTCTTCAGGGGTGCTCATTAACTCGTTTAAGCAAGTGCCAGTTAACATGCCAATTAATCCATTTGCAACGGCCAGTTTATCATCCGGATCCACAAGATGACCTAGTTCGCCACCCAGAAGGGCGTCGACAGCCGCGTCTCTGTTTCCGCCCAAGCATGGCTTTCCGCATGCCATAGCTTCAAGGAATACAATTCCGAATCCCTCCCGTTTGCTCGGTAGCGCAAACACGTCACAGAGTCGGTAGTGGTCTGCCAACTCATCGCTAGGCACAAAACCAGTGAGTGTCACGTTATCGGTCAGACCCAACTCAGCAATCATTAGCTCCAGTCTCTCCCGGTCGTCACCCTTCCCCACTAAAATATAGTGCGCATCCGGAACCTCTCGAATAATGTCTGGGAATGCACGGATCACGGGATCATACCCTTTGAAATACCCCGCTGCAGACTGTTTGGACGCGATGAGGCGCGAAACGGTAAGCACAACAGGCTGATCCGGCTTAATTCTGTAGCGCTCAAGCAAGTAAGCTGGTTTCGGGCCAACACTATATTTTGACGGTTCAAAAGTATTATTTAATACATGGACATTACTCGGATCAAGGTTCTGTTCTTTTATAAGTATGGAGCGTGTGAACGCACTCACAGGTAGAATACGACTTGCCTGTCGTATTCCCGCACGCACCGAATAATCTTGCAGCAACGGATTCGTGGCCTCCCATGCCTCAACACCGTGCGCAACAAGCCAATAGGGAATGTCGAGACGGTCGCTAAGCCACCTTGCTAGACGTCCATATTGGAGATGCGTAGCAATAATAAGCTTCGGGCGAAGCGTAATCGCGGCCTTGGAGACACTGGCTGCAAACGCTGCTGCCCGAAAACGAGCAGGAATCCGACCTGTACCGAGATGGCGGGCCCCATCAAGTTCGCGAACGTAGCCCAAGCTCCGATCGTGTTGTACATGCATCTGTAGTCGTTCTGGTCCAACTACTGTAACAAGGGCCCGCGCAAGGTGACGTGAGTAGGTTGCGATACCACCCCGCGGTTCAAAAGCGCCGGGGGCCCACAAATGGACGCTCCCCTTATTCCAATAAGGAGGATTCATGTTCCGTTCTCTGGGCAACGCTACGACCATTGCAGATCGTAACCAAGGAATTCGCTAAGGCGCTCATTATGTGGAGCGAAGAAGCGCTCCAGATATTTGCGCGCCTGCGGATCCATATTGCTATACCGGTTCACATTCATAGCTGTGAGATTGGGCACTGTGTACCGATCTACTCGAAGGAAATCTGTCGTAGTATCGTAGACACTCTGTGGGTTGTTGTAGAAGTCTTCGCTGCGAAGCACAAGAAGAAACTCTTTGCCAAACAACTCAGCATAGCGTACCAGCTGATCTATATACACACCTCGCTTCATGTACGAATATCGTGAGTAGACCATGCTGTTATAGTCAGGGTCTCCAAGCATTCGCTCACGCTCCCCTGCCAAACGGCGTTCTTCCGCCTCCAGAGCGTCCAAAAAATCGAGTGGCTCTCGATTTTGACCGAATGTGTGCTCAGCACGTCGATTATGGTTGTAGTGCGAGAATGCACGTTCGACCGGGTTTCTCAAAATAGCAATAAGGTGGGCTTTAGGGACTGACTCGTGTACCCGCATGGGTATGTGTGGATGGAAGAGGTAGTCAGGAGTCGCTTCACCTGTAATCACGCGAGGACGCTCTGAACTCTGAGTCGCACACAATGCTAAAACGCGTGGGAAGTGGGCACGGTACCATGCTTCTCCTCTCTGATAATGCACGCTGAAGTAGCGTACCTCCTTCTTGTAGGCAGCGAGAATTTGAGGGTGTTGGTTGAGGTAGAATAACAAGGATGTAGTTCCGCACTTCATCGCACCTAGGATAAGATAGTCGGGTAGTGCTCGCTCCTCGCTTCCTAACCTCCGTGGTAAGAAGACAATTTCGTCTCGGACGAAGCGCTTCAGCTTAGTATATGGACGCAGAGCAAAGCGTCTGACTTTCTCGATCCGATCCATTTTTGTGCTATCTATAAGTGTGTATTATTATCAGATTACTAAATCAGTAACATTCTTGTAGTTATAAAATATATTACTTTACAGTGGATACTCTTTTCTGGGGGATAGTCCGTCTGTAAGCCATTTTCTATCAATCTGGGTAGCGTCAAAGAGTTCTCTCCACTGCGGTGCCAGAGGGTCGAACGGGGGCGGCGGAGGATGAATAGCTGAGAAGTCCAACAACGGCATTTTTCTTCCCAATCGCGAATACACTTGGCTAATTGCCTCTTCGGGCGATCTGCAGAACGCGTTAAAGTTGATTGAGATGAAGTGGTCTTTGAAGTGCTTCGCCCCTTGTGTCTCTACTTCTTCGCCATAGAGCTTCCACAGCGCCAGTAGTCTCCCGACAAGAGGTAATCGACAAACCAACTCTGGATCCAACCCCACTTCTCGTAGGCGATATCCGAAAAGTGAACGTGGGCCGGTACCCATAATCTCTTCGTATGCGTGGAAGCCAAACCCACTCTGCACCTCCCAGAACCTACGCCTTGACAAAAGGTTGCGTGTACTTTTTCGAAACTTCCTCCACATACGCAAACGTGGATTCTTTATCCGATTCATATTAGTGCTACTAGGCAGTGCAATGGATGTGAGCCAGTTCTGGGGTGGCCGTCGTAGATGAATGAGCACCGCATCAGGGGCCAATTGTTTGAGATCAGCAATCTTGAAGTGGCATCTCGTCACGTCAACACATACGTGCTCAGCGCTTTCGAAAAGCCATTCCAAGTATACCTGCTGATGATCGCTCATTCCTCGCCTCAATTCATCGAGCCGATTAATGGAGGCGAAATGATCCCAGAATCCTTTTGGATCTCTTTCCCACAGTAACCGCTTCTCCATAAATGGTAGTTCATTCCAGTTTGGGTCGTCGGCTCGCACCATAAAGGGGTTGAATGGCTCGTCGTAACAAGCGAACCGCTCGTCCTGGCGCCACGTCCGCCAGAACGCTGTTGTACCAGAACGCCGGAGCCCTAGAATGATGATGCGCATACTATTGGGTTAGTCTTTATTATTGAAGTTGCGTTTGAACCATGCGCGAAGCTATGCCAGCCGAATAACGGAATGGATGAGCCAGCACACACAGCCACCTCACAGATAGCGAGGTGTACTTTCGAAGCGATAACATGAGCGACATTGAACTACCACCATGCGACAATAGTACGTATGTGAATTTTCATATTCCATCTCCGCTTGTGAGCCACTTCCTATCAATCTGGACTGCGTCGAAGAACCTTCCCCACTGTGGTGCAGCAGGTTGAAACGCCTCCGAAGGAGGGTGAATGCCAGAGAAGTCGAACGGCGGTGGCTTTTCGCCCATCCGTTTGTATACTTGGCTTATTGTCTCCGAAGGTGATTTGCAAAATGCGTTAAAGTTGATCGAGATGAAGCGGTCACCGAAGTGCTTTGGCCCCTCCGCCTCCACCTCTTCACTAAATACCTTCCACAACGCCAGCAATCTTCCAGTTAGAGGCATTCCGCAAACCAACTCCGCGTCTAGCCCTGCCTCTGAGATACGATAGCGGAAAAGAGAATGTGCGCCGGCGTCGAGAATTTCTTCGTAGCCTTGGAAATGGAACCCATGCTGTGCTATCCAGAATCTGCGCCTTGATAAAACGTTACGGGCTCGCAGGATAAACTTCCTTTTTGCCCTAAGGCTACGGGGATTCACTCGATCCAGCTTCTCGCTGCTAGGTAAAGCAATAGATGTGAGCCAGTTCTGGGGCGGGCGACGGAGGTGAACAAGCACAGCATCAGGCGCAAGTTGTTTGAGATCTGAAACCTTGTAGTGACATCGCGTCAGATCGATGCACACGTGCTCGGCGCTTTCGAAGAGCCATGCCAAGTACATCTGCTGATGATCACTCAACCCTGGCCTCAGCTCATCAAGCAGATGAATGCTTACGAAATGATCCCAGAACGCCAGCGGATCTTTCTCCCAAAGTACTCGCTTCTCTATCCCTGTGTAGGGCAGATCCCTCCAATCTGGATCGTTGACTAACCTGTTAAATTGGCTAAACGGCTCGTCGTAACAAACGAACCGTTCGTCCTGTCTCCATGTCCTCCAAAACGCCGTCGTACCGGAGCGCCGGAGTCCGAGGATGATGATGCGCATACTGGGTTAGTCTTGGGGATTACTGCCAAACATGTAGATGAACCGCGTACCAAGCTATGCCAAACAAATTGAGTTCGCCAACATAGGCAACGAATATGGTGCTCATAGCCACTACGGTAAAAATTAAGTGGCAGTGGGGGGTTTTTGTTGCCGATGAGGGCCATCTCGGACTAATGCATTGAGCATGCTGAGCATCGCAGCCACCTGTGCCGTCTTCTTCGGTTTACCATGAGCTAAGAGTCGTTGGCAGAAAGTCTGGATTCGATGGTCACTCTATTCGCCCAACTTGAAAAGCTTCTTGGCGTTTTTGGTCGTCGCGGCGGCAATTTCTTCAACGGTCATTCCGCGCAACGCGGCGAGCTTCTCCGCCACCAACCGCGTGTAGGAAGGTTCGTTGC
>SMVB01001087.1_pt1 | contig 16380 bp, 14 predicted proteins | sample 2456461 | NCBI WGS metagenome assembly SMVB01 (sample SAMN11095934, study PRJNA526329) | marine sediment metagenome | biome: Marine sediment; feature: Surficial sediment; material: Deep marine sediment; isolation source: Hadal surficial sediment | place: Pacific Ocean | collected 2014-05 | depth...
CTTTTATCAAAGCGAGTATTATTACCAAGTCGGCTTATGTTGGATCAGTAATGGGCCTGTGTATTGAAAAAAGAGGAGAATTAACAAACCAAACTTATTTGACAACCGAAAGAGTCGAGTTAAATTTTGATATGCCTTTATCCGAAATCGTTTTTGATTTTTATGATCGATTGAAAACGGTATCCAAAGGCTACGCTTCTTTTGATTATCATCCTATTGGCTTGAGAGAATCAAAATTGGTGAGGGTTGATATTTTACTAAACGGACAGCCGGTTGATGCACTTTCTGCCTTATTACATGCTGATAATGCTTATTCTATTGGAAAAAAAATATGCGAAAAATTAAGAAAACTTATACCGAGACAGCAATTTGATATTCCTATTCAAGCAGCAATAGGGTCGAAAATTATTTCTCGGGAAACTATCAAAGCCCTGCGAAAAGACGTTACTGCAAAGTGTTATGGTGGAGATATTTCCCGTAAACGTAAGTTACTCGAAAAGCAGAAAAAAGGTAAAAAACGTATGCGACAAGTTGGAAATGTACAAATTCCGCAAGAAGCATTTATGGCGGTGTTGAAATTAAACGATTAATTTTTATTTGCAATAAATAAAAAATGTGACACTAGCATATTCGATTGTATAAAGTCTGATTTATATTGGTTTAAGAATTCAAGTTATAACGTTTTTTTATAGGCTTTAAATCTAAAAGGAATTTAATTGAATTTCGATAAAGATGTAATTTTGGAGGGAGAATTAGAAAATAATCTTTCCTAACCCTTGCAGTTATAGGCCTTGGCACTTTTACTATGGGTAGATTATCAATGACTTTTTGAACGAATATTCTAATTTTTTAATTTGGTGTATACCGATTAATCGAATGTCTTTTGTCAAAATATTTAAGTAAAGCAAGACATAAATTGCTTTTTATTCAATTTTTCTACCTCTTCAGAAAAATGAACCATCTCTCAATGTTTATCTTTTGTCTTAGAGTTTGGTGAATGTATATTGTACTTCCAAAAACGCCACCAAGAAGTAGCAATAACTGCATATTCAACAAAGAATTGTAAGAATTCCTTCTCTAAAAGTTCTAAAGATCGAATTTGTTCATATCCTTTTATTAACGCTCTTGTTTTAATTACTATCCCTTTCATTTAATATTGTTATTTAAAGATTGTTGAAGAAGAAAAAATTAAAACCTCAGATATGTTTTTGTACCCTTTATTCGATTAAAAAACGAATGTTAATATCTTATCGAAAATTTTCAAATAATGAATTTGAATAATAGATTATCAAAGTTATACAAAGATAATAATTTTCCCCTTTAGTTTCAATATTATTTTGATTATAAGGGACTTATGAATAAATGCATTGCTGTGTTTATCTCATTTTAAATTGTGACAATTGTATTTGCAAGAAAAATTACATTTGTTTTTAAATTAAAAGCTGACAATTATTACAAATAACATGATTACTTTTATATAAAATAATATTGTGCAAAACCAAACGGCCTTTCAAGTATACAATGCCTCTGCAGGAAGCGGAAAAACTTTTACTTTGGTAAAGGAATATTTAAAAATCTTATTGCAATCCGACAATCAATTTATTTTTCAAAATATTCTTGCCATAACTTTCACCAACAAGGCCGCAAGTGAAATGAAAGAGCGTGTATTGAAAAATTTAATGGATTTTTCAAAAGGCAATTCATCAAATGATATGTTTCAATTGATGATGAAGGAAACAAATCTTGATTCAGAATTTATTCAACAAAAAGCTAAAAAATTATTGCATAACATATTGCAAAGTTATACTGCTTTTCATATCAAAACCATAGATAGTTTTACCAGTAAATTGATCAAATCCTTTGCCTTTGATTTGGGGTTGACTTTGGATTTTGATGTAGAATTAGACCCACAATCTATATTAGAAGAAACAATAGATGTTATTATTTCAAAAATTGGTATCGACAAAGAGCTTACCCGAGTTTTGGTGGAATTTGCAAAGCAAAAAACACTAGAAGATAAATCCTGGGATATCTCAAGAGAATTGATAGAAATATCAAATTTACTTTTAAAAGAAAATGATGCTCAAGAGATTCAAAAATTAGAAAATAAAAGCATATCTGATTTTAAATCTCTAGAAAAAAAAATCAAGCTGAAGCAAAGAGAAACAGAAAAACAATTTGTAGAAATAGGACAAAAAGGATTAGAGATTATTGATAATTTAGATATTGATTTTAAAGATTTTTATTATACAGATTTACCTAATTTTTTTAAAAAACTGATACGATTTAAAGATATTAAATCAGGAGACTTGAAGTTTGAAGGAAGATTATTTAAATCTGTTAATGAAGGGGTTTTATACGGCCCAAAGAAATCTCAAAATATTAAATTAATAATAGATAGTGTAAGCCACGAATTAGTTCAATTATATTTCAAAACAGAAAAATTATTTAATAAAGAGTATGAAGAATATCAATTGAACAAGCTTATTTTAAAAAATTTGATTCCATTGGCAATAATAAATTCGATAAGTAAGGTTTTGGAAGAGATTAAAAATGACAATAATATTATGCTTATTGGAGAGTTTAATCAAATTATTAGCAAGCATTTACGGAAACAACCTGTAGCTTTTATATATGAAAAATTAGGAGAAAAATACGAGCATTATTTTATTGATGAAATGCAGGATACGTCATTTTTACAATGGGAAAATTTAATACCCTTGATAGACAATGCCTTATCCAAAGAGAATTCAAGTTTATTATTGGTAGGTGATGCAAAACAGGCAATTTACAGATGGCGTGGAGGAAAACCCGAACAATTTATAGGTTTGTCCAACGATGGTAATTCAAAGGCTCATAATCCTTTTCTCAGAGAAAAAATATTAAAAAATTTAAACATTAATTACAGAAGTTATTCAGAAATTATTGATTTCAATAATCGGTTTTTTACACATATTTCCAAATTCTTTCAAAATGATTCATATAAAAATTTATATGAAATAGGAAACCAACAAGAATACACAAATAAAAAGGGCGGTTTCGTTCAATTAGATTTCATTGAAGATGGCAACAATGCCAAGGAAAAAGATGAAATTTTCCCTGAAAAAGTATACGAAATAATTCAAAGTTTAGAAGGAGAATTTGATAGAAACGAAATATGCATCTTGGTGAGAAAGAAATCTCAAGGAATTTCAATTGCCAATTTTCTCACCGAAAGAGATGTTCAAATTGTCAGTTCAGAAACTTTATTGATCAAGAACAATAGTAAAGTTGATTTTATTATTCATTGGCTTAAATTTTTAAAAGATGATCATGATGGAGATGCCAAATTAAATGTTTTATATTATTTGTATGATCATCTTGATATTCAAAAGGATAAGAATGAATTTTTCAATGAGTTTGTACACTTGAATATGTCTAATTTTTGCAAAGAATTGGAAAAATATCAGATTGTATTTAGAGCCCAAAATTTTTATCAAAGTCCGTTTTATGAAAGTATCGAAGATATCATCAGATGTTTCAAATTGGCCCAACAATCAGATGCTTACTTACAATTTTTTCTTGATTTTGTTTTTGAATTTACGCAACGAAAGCAACAAAATGCCATAGATTTTTTAGATTATTGGAATCAGAAAAATGAGAAGTTAAGTATCGTAGCATCTAATAATAAAAATGCTGTGCAAATTATGACCATTCACAAATCTAAAGGTTTGGAATTTCCGGTGGTTATTTTCCCTTATGATCTGGATATCTATAATCAGATTGACCCTAAATATTGGTATGATAATTTAGATGGTGAATTTTATAACAATTTTGAAAGTATTTTGATTAGCTCATCTTCAGCAATTGAAAATACCGGAGATTATGGCAAAAATATTTTTAAAGAGCAACAAAGTGAATTAGAACTCGATAATTTCAATTTGTTATACGTAACCTTAACAAGGGCAAAAGAGCATTTATATATCATTTCTGAAAATAAAAAAGTAAAAGAAAAACTTAAATTATATGCACATTTTTTTATTGATTTTTTACAAAAAAATGAGTATTGGAAAGAGGGAAAAACCAAATACCAATTTGGAAAACAAAAGCGAATATCTGAAAGAACAGAAGATACTATAAATATTGAAATTCAAAAAAAATTTATCAGTACTTCCTGGCAAGATCACCAATTCAATATTGTTGCCAGTTCATCATTGCTCTGGGATTCAGAGAGAGAAGATGCTGTTAAATATGGAAATTTAATTCATGAATTAATGGCGGAAATTTTCACCGAAAAAGATATTGAAACCAGTTTAATTCGATTTGTTAATCAAGGTTTGATTGAAAAAGAAGAAAAAGATGAAATAGAAAGTTTAATTTTAAATATTGTAAATCACCCAGAGTTGATATCGTATTTTCAACCGGATAAGACGATTATTACAGAAAGAGAATTAATCACCCCAGATGGGCAAATATTGATACCGGACAGAATCATTTTTGAAGATGAAAATAATATGACCATTATAGATTATAAAACAGGAAGTCCTGAAAAGAAACATCATCATCAAATTAAAAAATACGCCATCGCTTTAGAAAAAATGAATTATAAGATTTTAAATATAATATTGGTGTATATTGATAGCAAAATAACTGTTATAAAAGTAAAAAATTAAAACGTGAATATAGTTGATATAATAATTGTAGTAATTTTACTTTTAGGATTAGTAAACGGGTTTAGAAGAGGATTATTCATTGAAATAACCTCCTTATTAGGATTGATATTAGGGGTTTATGGTGCCATTCATTTTTCATACTATTTGGCAAATATTTTGCAGAGCAGGGTAGATTGGGACACATCATTGATTCAAATTGTAGCTTTTTCCGGAACCTTTTTGGTGATCATGGTGGCATTGGTTTTATTGGGCAAACTATTAACCAAAATTGCAGAAACTATTATGCTTGGATTTTTTAATAAATTATTAGGTGCCTTATTCGGAATTTTAAAAATAGGATTAATTTTAAGTGTGGTTTTGATAATTTTTGAACAGTTTAATAAAACCTTAAAATTTATGGATCATTCTAAAGTCGAACAATCTGAATATTATGAGCCTGTTAAAAAATTCGCTCCGGCTATCTTTCCAAAATTGGTAACGGTTGTTGAGAAATCTAATGAAAAATAATCCCTACTTTTGCATAACTAATTAAAAAATCATGTCGGCAATTAAAAAAAAATATAAAAGAATTACGACCAAATCCTTGGTAGAAATGAAAACCAATGGTGAAAAAATTTCAATGCTTACTGCCTACGATTATACCATGGCTAAAATTGTGGATCGTGCAGGTGTAGAGATTATTTTGGTTGGAGATTCAGCTTCCAATGTCATGGCAGGACATGAAACCACTTTGCCCATTACCTTGGACCAAATGATATATCATGCCTCTTCTGTGGTAAGAGCTGTTGAAAGAAGCTTGGTTGTTGTTGATTTACCTTTTGGAACCTATCAAGGCAATTCAAGAAAAGCGCTGGCAACGGCTATAAGAATTATGAAAGAATCTGGCGGACATTCTGTAAAAATGGAGGGAGGAGAGGAAATTGCTGAATCTATTTCAAGAATATTAACAGCCGGAATTCCGGTGATGGGGCATTTAGGCTTAACGCCACAATCCATCTATAAATTTGGTACATATACTGTTAGAGCCAAACAGGAAGATGAGGCAGAGAAATTAAAAAAAGACGCTAAATTATTGGAAGAATTGGGTTGTTTTGGTTTGGTTTTAGAAAAAGTTCCATCAAAATTAGCCAAAGAGGTTGCCGAGAGTTTATCAATTCCGGTAATTGGCATTGGTGCCGGCGATGGAGTGGATGGGCAGGTATTGGTTACCCACGATATGTTAGGAATGACCCATGAATTCAGTCCAAGATTTTTAAGAAGATATTTAAATTTATATTCAGATATGGGTGATGCTTTTAAGAGATATATTATTGATGTAAAATCAGGAGACTTTCCAAATAAAGACGAACAATATTAAAACCGAGTTAAACTCGGTTTTTTTAATTTTGATATGTATATTCGCGCAACCCTTTTATTTAACCAAATTTTAACAAGATAAAGTTACATATAACTGTAAATTTGTCACCTTTATAGAACATTTTATTTCTGATTATGGAAGAACAAAATACGATTATTGATATCAAGGCAATCAATGAGAAAATTGAAAAGGAAAGTGCTTTTATCGATTTATTGATGCTTGAGATGAATAAAGTCATCGTTGGCCAAAAATACATGTTAGAAAGATTGTTAATAGGCCTATTAGGAAATGGACACATCTTACTGGAAGGAGTGCCTGGTCTGGCAAAAACATTGGCAATTACTACTTTAGCAAAAGCAGTAACGGGATCTTTTAGCCGCGTTCAGTTTACACCCGATTTGTTACCTGCAGATATTATAGGAACGATGATTTTTAATATGAAAGAAAATGATTTTTCGATTAAAAAAGGACCCATTTTTGCAAATTTTGTTCTCGCTGATGAGATTAACCGAGCTCCGGCAAAAGTACAATCTGCCTTATTAGAAGCCATGCAGGAGCATCAAGTAACCATAGGAGATACAACTTTTAAATTGGAGCAGCCATTTTTAGTAATGGCAACACAAAACCCAATTGAACAAGAAGGCACCTATCCTTTGCCGGAAGCACAAGTTGACCGTTTTATGCTAAAAGTTGTTATTGATTACCCAAAATTAAATGACGAGCAAATTATTATGCGTCATAATTTGAACGGAACCTTTGGCAAGGTAAATCAAGTGGTTTCTGTAGAACAGATTATGAAAGCACGCGAGTCGGTTAAGGAAGTGTATATGGACGAAAAAATTGAAAAATATATTTTGAATATCATTTTTGCAACACGTAACCCGGAAGATTATCGCTTACCGGATTTAAAACCATTGATCAGCTTTGGGGCTTCTCCAAGGGGAAGTATCAATTTGGCGATGGCGGCAAAATGTTATGCCTTTATCAAACATCGTGGATATGTAATTCCGGAAGATGTTAGAGCCGTAGTTCATGATGTACTGCGTCATAGAATAAGTTTGACCTATGAGGCAGAAGCCGAAAATATCACTTCAGAAGATATGATTAACAAAATTGTTAATGAAATAGAAGTACCTTAATCCCTTAGGTCCCTAAAGGGGACTTATAATAATGGGAGAGTTGGCAAAAAAAACGACAAATTATATTAAGAAATTAAAAGTTATTTCCTAAGAGAAGGATTTAGGATGGGCTAATGGATACAAAAGAATTACTCAAAAAAGTTCGTAAAATAGAAATCAAGACAAGACGTTTGTCTGATCATATTTTCTCTGGTGAATACCATAGTTCGTTTAAGGGGAGAGGGATGACTTTTTCTGAAGTACGCCAGTATCAATTTGGTGATGATATTCGAAATATTGATTGGAACGTAACCGCCCGTTATAATGAACCTTATATAAAAGTTTTTGAAGAAGAAAGGGAATTAACCATGATGCTATTGGTTGATATAAGTGCTTCAGAGTTTTTTGGTACAGGTCAACAGTTTAAACATGATGTGATTGCCGAAATTAGTGCAACGCTTGCATTTTCTGCCATCCAAAATAACGACAAAGTTGGATTGTTGCTTTTTTCGGATGAAATAGAATTGTTTATTAGTCCAAAGAAAGGCAGAACACATGTTTTGAGAATTATAAGAGAATTGATTGAGTTTAAAGGAAAAAGCAAAAAAACCGATTTGACTCAAGCTTTAAAATATTTGTCAAACGTGATGAAAAAGAAAGCAATTGTTTTTATTCTTTCTGATTTTATGGATGATAATTACAATAATGCTTTGAAAATAGTTGGTAAAAAACATGATGTTACGGGCATACGGGTATTTGATAAATACGAAACCGAAATTCCAAAATTAGGAATGGTACCTATGCAAGATGCAGAAACCGGGGAGACTATTTTGGTCAATACAAATTCAAGATCGATTAGAAATAATTATAAAGCCAATTATTTGGCCATGGTTGATTATTTCGAAAATTCATTTAAGAAAAGTGGATCAGGCACAATTAGTACGCGTATTGATGAGAGTTATGTAAAAAAGTTATTGGGTTATTTTAAACACAGAAATTGATCATGAAGAATTTGTTTTTGCCCCGATACTACGCGCTTTTACCCATTTTATTGTTTGGGTTTATAAGTTTTGCGCAAGTTACTACAGAAATCGATACTACCAGAATACGAATCGGTGAACAAATAGAATACAAGATCATAGTAAATGAAACTGAAGATGTAAGATTCCCGAAATTATTTTTGGATGATTTAAAAAGAATTGAAGTTGTAGAATCGTTTGATATTGATTCTTTAAAAAATCAATTGATCAAAAAATATGCTCTGACAAGTTTTGATAGTGGAAGATATGTTTTACCGGCTCAGACTGTATTTATAAAAGGTAAAATGTATCTGACAGATTCGGTTATTATTGATGTTGCCACAGTGGCTACCGATACGATCAAACAACCCATGTTCAACATCAAAAACATTAAAAAAGAACCCTATACTTTTGGAGATATCATTCTGGCGTATTGGTGGTTAATTGTATTGATTCTTGTTATTGGTGTCGTTTTATATTTTGTTTTAAAAGATAAAGTAATACATTATGAGAAAAGTAAATTGCCACCTTTTGATTTGGCCATGCAGCGATTGAAAGAATTGGATGATAAACACTTACTTGAACAGGATCAAATCAAAGCATATTACGTGGAATTGACGGATATTGTTAGAACATTTATTGAACGTGAAATGAATATTCCGGCTTTAGAATCAACCACCGATGAATTGTTGGAAACCATAACCGATTTTAACGATAGTAGTCATTTAAATATTCCAAAAGAGACTATTGATAAATTAAAAAAATTATTAAAAGAAGCGGATTTGGTAAAGTTTGCAAAATCAAAACCCTTATCAAATGAAATTGAAATTCACAGGATAAGTGCTGAAAATATTATTGATAATTTGCATCCAAAAAATGTAGATAAAATTAAGCAGGTAGAAGATGAACAGTAATTTTGAATTTACAAATCCAGAATTTTTATGGTTGCTATTGGTCATTCCAATATTGGCAATTTGGTATTTTTTTGTATTAAAAAAAGATAGTGCTCATTTGAAAATGGCCAGTACCAAGGGGTTTATTCAACAAGATTTATTGGCTAAATTTAAACCTATATTATATCTTTTACGATTATTGGCCATATCATTATTGATTGTAGCTTTGGCCCGACCAAGAAATGTTGAAGTTAGTAAAAAAACAAAAACAACTCGGGGTATTGACATTGTTATGGCTATTGATGTATCGGCAAGTATGCTGGCAAAAGATTTAAAACCAAATCGATTAGAGGCTCTTAAAGCGGTTGCCATCAAATTCGTGAATAAACGGCCAAATGATCGAATAGGAATTGTTGTATATGCCGGAGAGAGCTATACCCAAACCCCGATCACAAGTGACAAGAGCATTGTAAAAAACACCATAAGTAAAATTAAATGGGGACAAATTGATGATGGCACTGCCATTGGTATGGGATTGGGATCGGCAGTAAACAGATTGAAAGATAGTAAGGCCAAAAGTAAGGTGATTATTTTATTGACCGATGGAGTAAATAATACAGGATTTGTAGACCCTAAAACGGCTACAGAATTAGCTAAAGGTTTGAATATTAAGGTTTATACTATTGGTTTAGGCACAAATGGAACGGCATTATTTCCTGTTGCGAAAGACGTAAATGGGAAATTGATTTTTAGAAATGCACCCGTTGAAATTGATGAAAAATTATTGCAATATATAGCAAATGAAACGGAAGGAAAATATTTTAGAGCCACCGATAATAAAAAATTAGAATCCATTTATAATGAAATCAATAAATTAGAAAGAACAGATATTGAAGAATTTAAGTATTATAATTATCAGGAAAAATATCGACCATTGGTGTTTTTAGCAGGATTATTTATCATGATAGAAATGCTATTGCGATTTACGGTTTATAGAAGTTTTATTTAAAAATCAATATCCAGCAAGGATTTAAAATCCTTGTAAGTATCAGTTTAATATAAATATCAGGCTTGTAAGGACTTGTAGGACGAATCAACACCAAATTAAATCTCCCCTTAGGGGAATTAAAAGAGTAAGTAATGAAAATTTTAGAATTCATAGTGTCCTTTGTGAATACATTGTGACTGTAGTGATTAAATTTAAACACAAAGAGCACTAAGAATACTCAAGGAACACAAAGGGAGAAACGGTTATTATGCATACGGAAAATGAAATTTCAAAAATAGTATTTGATTGTGCATTAAAGGTGCATAGAACATTAGGCCCGGGATTATTAGAAAGTGCTTATGAAGAATGTTTATACTATGAATTATTAAAAACGGGACTAAAAGTAGAAAAACAAAAACCGTTGCCATTAGTTTATGAAGAGGTGAAATTGGAAATAGGATATCGGTTGGATCTGATTATAGAAAATAAATTTGTTGTTGAAATAAAATCGGTAGAGAGCTTGACGGATGTTCATATGGCACAGATTTTAACATATTTGAAACTATCAGATTGTAAACTGGGAATGTTGATCAATTTTAATGTAACCTTGATTAAAAATGGAATTAAAAGAGTAATTAATGGATATTTATAGAATACTTAGTGACCTTCGTGAGCTCTTTGCGACCATAGTGGTTAAAAATTTATAACAAAAATATGTATCAAATAGAAGAACCAAAATATTTTTATTTATTTATCTCCATAGCGGTTTTACTCGTTGTGTATTTTTTGGTGGCTGTTTGGAAACGAAAAAAACAACGAGAATTTGCTGATTTGGCATTATTAAAAAAATTGAGCCCTGAAAGTTCAAAGTTTAAACCTGCTTTAAAAATTATTGTGATTGCCTTAGGATTATCTTTTTTGATTCTTGCCATGGTAAATCCCAAAATGGGAACACAATTAAAAACAATCAAACGTCAGGGTGTAGATATCGTATTTGCATTAGACGTTTCGAAAAGTATGCTGGCAGAAGATATTGCTCCGAATAGATTGGAAAAATCCAAACAAATAATTGCAAAAATAGTCGATAACCTGGGTAGCGATAGAGTTGGAATTATCATATATGCCGGAAGTGCCTATCCATTATTACCGATAACAACAGACCATGCTGCGGCAAAAATGTTTTTGCAAAATGCCCATCCGGATATGGTTTCCTCACAAGGAACTGCCATTAATGAGGCATTGAAATTAGCAAAGACTTTTTTTGACGATGATACACAAACAAATCGGTTTTTATTTATTATTTCCGATGGGGAAGACCATGGAAAGAATTCAAGTGAAGTTGCCAAAGAAATATTGAATGAAGGAATTATAACATATACTATTGGAATTGGAACCAACAAAGGAGGGCCTATTCCTATGAAAAGAAATGGCAAGGTGATTGGCTATAAAAAAGACAATAAGGATGAAGTTGTTATCACCAAATTAGATGTTGAAACCTTGAAAGATATTGCTCAAAACGGTAAAGGAAAATATATTTATGGAAATAACACCTCTAAAACTGTTGAAGTAGTTGAAGAATTATTACTAAAAGCCGACAAAAAAGAATTTGAAACCAAACAATATTCAGATTATAAAGATCAGTTTCAATGGTTTGTTGCTTTGGGAATTTTATTCTTAATCATTGATGTATTATTATTGAATAAGAAAACCAGATGGATTGAAAAATTGAACCTGTTTAACGAAAAATAATATGAAGAAAATCATTTACATATGTCTTCTTTTTCATTTGGCTGCTTTTTCTCAGAACGTAGAAAAGGAAAAGAAAAAAGAAACTAAAGTTAAATTGGCCGACAAACAAGTTTTAAGAAAAGGAAACGATTTGTACAATCAAAAAAGATTTGTTGATGCCGAGGCAAAGTATAAAAAAGCTTTATATCAAAACCAAAACTATCAAACTGCCTATTATAATTTGGCCAATACCTATTATGAACAAAACAAATTCGAAGAAGCTTTACCGGGTTATGATTTAGTAACAAAATCAACAAGTGATAAAACTACAAAGTCTGAATCATTTCATAATATGGGTAATGTGTTTATGAAACAAAAACAATACGAAAAAGCTATTTCTGTTTATAAAAACTCACTTCGTATAAACCCAAAAGATGATGAAACAAGATATAATTTAGCTTTGGCGCAGGATTTATTAAAAAAACAAAATAAAGATCAGAATAAAGATAATAAAGACAAAAAGGACAACAAGGATAATCAGGATCAAAATAAAGATAAAAAAGATCAGAATAAAGATAAAAAAGAAGATCAGGGAGAAGACGAGGAAAAGGATAAAGATCAAAATAAGGGTGATGATAATAAGGATCAAAAGGATCAAAATAAAGATGGCGATAATGAGAAAAAGGAAAAGCAGCAACCCAAACCAAATCCTAATAAATTAAGTCAGCAACAAATTCAACAGCTTTTAGAAGCAATGAATAATGAAGAGAATAAAACTCAGAAAAAAGTAAATGCTAAAAAAGCACAGGGAAGAAAAGTGAAACAGGAAAAAGATTGGTAGTAATTTTGAATATTTTCAATTGCTGAGAAGTGAATAAATAAAATGAAAGTTAACTATTTTTACATATTATTTTTATTCTTAAGCAGCCAGATTGCTTTTGCACAGGTAACGTTTAAAACAACAGTGAGTAAATCTCAATTGGGTTTAAATGAGCGCCTAAGAATTGAATTTTCAATCAATAAGCAAGGGGCGGATGATTTTACGCCTCCAAATTTTAATAATTTTAAGGTTTTGGCAGGGCCAAGTCAATCTTCCAGTTTTTCATCTATCAATGGCAAAAATTCGTATAAGCTAACCTATATTTATATTATTCAGCCAACTGTTAAAGGAACCTTTACGATCCCGTCTGCAAGTATTACTTACGAAGATCAGATCATTAAAACCAATACGGTTCGAATTCAGGTTTTAGATGCTATTGACATTCCGGAAGATCCTAATGACCCACGATATTTAGCCTCACAAAATATTCATTTGGTAGCAGAAATTTCTAACATGAATCCATACATTGGAGAAAGCATATCAGTGGTTTATAAATTATATGTAAATACCAATAAAGTCAATGTGAGAAATACAAGAGAAATTGAATCACCCTCATTTAATGGCTTTTGGAATCAAAATATAGAAGTAAAAAAGTGGGAAGCAAAAAATGGATCTTATGGTGGTGTACCTCATCGATATGCGATTGTCAAAAAAACAGTTTTAATTCCTCATAAAGGGGGGCAATTGACCATTGATCCAATGGAAATGGAAATTACCGCCGGGGTTCCCATAGGAAGGCGAGATTTTTTTGGTAATATGCTCATGAACGATGTGAATTTTACAGCTACCTCCGGTAAGAAAACAATTCATGTAAAGGAACTTCCTTTTCAAAACAAACCTGCTAATTTTACAGGAGCCGTAGGAGATTATAATTTTAGTGTTAGTGCTAGTAAAACAGAATTAAACGCCAATGAATCAGCACAAATCAAGGTGCAAGTATCTGGTAAAGGAAATTTAAAATTGATAAAACTACCAAGTGTTGAAACACCCAAAGAACTTGAAATTTATGAGCCTGAACATAAAGAAAGTATAAAAACAACTCTGGGCGGATTACAAGGTAAAGTTTATGATCAATATACGGTAGTTCCTCAATTTAGAGGGAAGTTTAAAATTCCGGAAGTATCCTTTTCCTATTTTAATCCAAAAGAGGAAAAATACCATACGATAATTACAGAACCCATATTTTTAAATGCGATTAGCGGTAAAATACCTGATGAGGAAGAATCTGTTTTTACCAATAAAAAGATTGTAGTAGGCAATGAAAATGATATCAGATATATTGAATTAAAAACAAGATTTACATCCATAGAAAAGAAGGAGGATTTTTATAGCTCCAACTTATATTATATTTTGCTCATTTTACCTTTACTTTCCATTCCATTAGGCATTTTTATAGGTAAAAAGAAAAAGAAAAGAGATAATGATATTGTTGGGAATAAAATGCGAAAAGCCAATAAATTGGCTCGTAAATATTTGTCACAAGCAAAAAAACAATTGGGTGAAAAAGAAGCCTTTTACATCGCTTTAGAAAAAGCCTTGCATAATTATTTAAAGGCCAAACTCCATATTGAAACTTCTGATATTAGCAAGGAAAGAATATCCGAAATATTGTTAAGTAAAAATGTAGATGCTGAAACTATAAATGAATTTAGCACAGTGTTGAACAATTGTGACTTTGCCAGATATACCCCGTCAACTAATGTTGAAATGAAGATGGAATTTGAAAAAGCAAAAGAAATCATTTCTAAAATTGATAAACAGTTGTAAAGTAAAAGTGAAAAGTTGAATTTTAATGAAATGAAAAAATTAGTTTTCTTTTTAATGATATTGGTTGCATTCATCGGCCATGCCCAAAAGCCGGATAGTTTATTTGTTCAGGCAAATAAATTATACCAACAAGAAGATTATTTAAAGGCATTGGATTTGTACCTAGAAATCGAAAACCAAAATGTTGAATCGGGGGAATTGTTTTTTAATATGGCAAACGTATATTATAGAACGAATCAAGTGGCTCCTTCGATTTATTATTATGAAAAATCTTTATTGATGGATCCTAATAATACGGATATTCATTTCAATTTGGAATTCGCAAAACGCATGACTTTAGATAATATTGAGGCCTTGCCAAAAAGTATGGGCCAACGGTTCAGGGATGGAGTTGTGCTTCAATTGACCTATAATACCTGGGCGATTATTACTGTGAGCTTCGCTTTTATATTTGCCATTTTATTTTTATTATATCACTTTTCATACAGGACAGGGGTCAAGCGAATTTATTTTATAACTAGCGGCTTATGCGTTGTATTTGTTCTGATAACGGTATTGTTTACGTATCAAAATTATCAATACATTCAAAATACGAGAACTGCCATAATATATGAGCAATTGGCTCAGGTTAAAAGTGCACCTACCAAATCAAGTGAAGTTAATTTTGAATTGCATGAAGGTACCAAAGTGCATATTTTAGAGTCGCTGGATAATTGGTTAAAAATTAAAATAGCCGATGGTAAAACGGGCTGGATTAATGAGGATGCCTTAAGAGAGCTTTAAGATTAAGAGAGTATTAAAAATTTATATATAAGCAGTAGTTCAAAGAACACTAACCCGTAAGGTGTGTAATTTCTTGTTGTCACATTAAAAATATCACGTGATACCCCAATATGGTTGTTTATTATGAATTTTTTGGGTTGTGAAAATCTTGAAATATTTTAAACCCAATAATACCGTATCTAATGAAAAATAATCGAAAAATATTATGGTTCGTTTTTGTAGCAGTATTACTTATCAGTTGCAAAACACAAACCACCAACTGTGAAATCAAAACAACTGAAGGTTCTATATTTATAGTATTATATCCAGAAAAAGCTCCAAACACAGTTGCTAACTTTTTACAATATGTTGATAAAGGGTTGTATGAACAAGCTTCGTTTTTTAGGGTGTGCAATCCACAAAATGAAGCTGATAGAGAAATCAAAATAGAAGTCATTCAAGGAGGCCTTATGGATGAGTCGAAAGATCTTCCACCCATTCAACTGGAAACAACAGAACAAACTGGAATCAAACATTTGAATGGTGTTATTTCTATGGCCAGAGACCAGCCCCATTCGGCAACTAATAGCTTCTTTATTTGTATTGCTGACCAGCCCGAATTGGATTTTGAAGGAAAACGCAATCCTGACGGACAAGGATTTGCAGCCTTTGGAAGAGTCATTCAGGGAATGGATATTGTACGAGCCATTCAAAAGAAAAAAGATACGGCACAGTATTTAATAAATCCTGTAATCATTGAATCAATTGTTCGCGTTAATTGATGTTATGATGATCGTTATATTTATAAATCAATTCAATAATGTTTTGCACCTAAAGGCACAATAACATTTATGATATTTTGAGTTTACCTAAATGTTGTCCTTAAAGCGACGAATATAAATTTTAAACCATGATTAAATTTTTTAGACATATCAGAAAAACACTAGTCAATGAAGGTAAAACCACCAAATATTTTAAGTACGCAATCGGTGAGATACTGTTAGTAGTGATAGGTATACTAATTGCTTTGCAATTAAATACAATGAGAGAAGAGCGCAAACAAATCACAAAAACCAATGTATATATTGATAAAATAATCAATGACATAATAAATGACACGATCAACATTAATATATCCATCGATAAGCGAAAAGAATTTATGAATGAAGTGAATACTTATTTTGAATATTTTGAAGAAGGAAATCATACTATTGAC
>SMVB01007071.1_pt1 | contig 16375 bp, 13 predicted proteins | sample 2456461 | NCBI WGS metagenome assembly SMVB01 (sample SAMN11095934, study PRJNA526329) | marine sediment metagenome | biome: Marine sediment; feature: Surficial sediment; material: Deep marine sediment; isolation source: Hadal surficial sediment | place: Pacific Ocean | collected 2014-05 | depth...
GCGAGGACCCGCGGGGGATTCGGATCCGCTGTCCTCCAGGTTGCTTCGATCGGGGTTGTTGTCATTGCGTGCTGCCGTCCGTCCCGCCTGCCATCGCGCCGGCTGCGTCGTCATCTTGATTGCGGCCGGGCTGTGCGTGCTTGCCAGCGCGGCGGCAGCGCAGTCGGAACCGAGCCTGGCGGTGCTGCCGTTTCGCGTGCACAGCTCGAAGCCCATCGACTACCTGGGAGAATCCCTCGCCAACCTGGTGGGCTCGCGCCTCGAAGCCAGCGGCCAGGCGCAGATCATCTCGTCGAACCAGGTCCAGCGTCAGCTCGATCCGTCGGAGCTCGCGGAGACCCAGGCCGCCGGACTGCGGGAGATCGCTCAGAAGCTCGGCGTCGACTTCCTGGTGAGCGGCAGCGTCACCGAGCTGGCCGGTCGTTATAGCCTGGACATCCGCGTGACCCCGGCTTCCGTCGGGCTCGCCGGCAAGAGCCTCGTCTACACCGCGGATCGGGACGAGGCCCTGCTCGAACGTGTGAGCGAGGTCGCCGACGCGGTGCTGGCCCACGTGGGCGGCGCGACCCAGGTCGATGTGATTGCGGTGTCGGTCGCCGGCGCCTTCGACCTCGAGCAGGAGCTGCAGGCGCGTCTCATGACCCAGCCGGGGGCTGTCTACGACGCGGTCTCGATCCGCGACGACCTGGCCTTCCTGCGCGGCCATCCCTCGGTGGCCAGCGCCAGCGTCAGCACCGAGCGCACACCCGACGGGGTCGTGGTGAAGTTCAAGGTGGTGCGGCCCGAGGCGCTGCTGGCCGGCCCGGCCGTGCAGGAGGCGCGCGAAATCGTCTCCGAGGTCCGCGTGCGTGGCAATCGCCGCATCGAGTCCGCCGCCATTCTGGCTCGGGTTGGCACCAAGCCCGGACGACCCTACAGCACCGTCCAGGTGTCGCGCGACGTCCGCGAGATCAACTCCCTCGGATTCTTCCGCAACGTCAAGGTCTACACCGATGAGACGGCGGCCGGTCGCGTGGTGATCTTCGAAGTCGACGAGAACCCGGTGGTTCGTCAGATCTCGATCTCGGGCAACGAAAACGTCGACGGCGAGCAGATCCGCGACATCCTGACGCTGACCACCGGCTCGACCCTCGACTACCCGCTGCTCTTCGAGAACCGCGAGCGGATCGCGACCCTGTACCGCGCCCTGGGCTACTACCTGGCCGAGGTCAACTACGAGATCGAAACCCTGTCGGAGCACTCGATCGGCATCCACTTCCTGGTGGACGAGAACCGGAAGCTCAAGCTCCGCAGCATCACCTTCAAGGGCAACGAGGAGTTCAGCGACGGCCAGCTCAAGGAGGGCTTCCGCACCAAGATCTGGCGTTGGTGGTCCTACGCGACGTCATTCCTCGACAATTCGGGGACCTATTCCGAGCCGCTCTTCCTACAGGACCTCCAGGGTGTCCAGCAGAAGTACGCCGACGCGGGCTACCTCCAGGTCAATGTGGGCTCGCCCAACGTGATTCCCGAGCCCGATGGCATCGACGTCGTGGTGCAGATCGACGAGGGGAGGCGTTTCAGCGTCGGCACGATCGACGTGCTCGGCGACGAGACGGTCGACGTCGACCGGCTGAAGCAGAAGCTCCTCCTCAAGGAAGGCGAGGTCCTCAACCGGAGTCATCTCTCCGACAGCGTCTCGGTGTTGACCGAGCATTATCAGGACCGCGGCTTCTTCTACGCCGAGGTGCAGCCCCAGACGAACGTCTCCCAGGACACAGACGTGGTCGATATCGTATTCCGTGTGCGGAAGGGGCCCCTCTACTTCATCCGCGAGATCGACATCTCGGGCAACACGCTGACGGTCGACCCGGTGCTGCGCCGCGAGATCCGCGTGGTCGAGGGCGAGCTCTACTCGCAGCGCAAGATCCTGCTGTCGCGGCTGCGCCTCGAGCGCCTCGGCTTCTTCGAGGAAGTGGATCTGAGCATGGAGCCTACCGATCAACCCGAGCAGCTCGACATGGAGATCCGCGTAGTCGAGAAGCCCACCGGCTCCTTCAGCTTCGGTGCCGGTTTCTCGTCCCAGGATGGCTTCGTGGTGACCGGCTCGCTGTCCCAGGCGAACCTTTTCGGCCGTGGCTATGCTGCCAGCGCCTCGGTCGATTACGGCGGCAGCACCCAGCGCTTCTACCTGAGCCTGGTAGACCCCTACTTCCTCGGTTCCGACTGGAGCCTCGGCCTCACGGTCTTCAGGAGCAGCGTGAAGTTCGAAGACTTTGAGCAGGAGCAGATCGGCTTCGAGGTCGTTACCGGACACGATATCAGCGAAGACGGCCGCACCCGCCTGCGGCTGCGCTACTCCTACGCCAGCCGTGAGCTCGCCGACGATTCCGAGTTTCGAGCGGCCGCGCTCATCTTCCGGGAACTCCTGTCGGACAAGATCGACACCAGCCTGGTGGGAATGACCATCACGTCCGACACGCGCAACGACGCGCTCACGCCGACCGGCGGCTGGAACCTCGCCGGCAGCCTGGAATTGGCGGGCCCGCTGGGCTTCGCCCAGTTCCTGCGCAGCGAGGGGCGCGCGATCTGGTACCTCGGTGCGCCCTGGTGGATGCCCGAGCGGTCTTCCTTCGTGGTCGGAACGCGGCTGGGATATGCCCTCGCCATGAACGACGTCGGGGACTGGGACCTTCCGAGCGCTGGCTTCCCCGACAAGCCGGTCGACCCGTCCACGATCCGGGGTCTGGACCAGATCGATGACGACCTCACCCTGCCGCTGTCGGAACGCTACTTTCTCGGCGGACTCGGTGAGTTCCAGCTGCGTGGCTACCGCGGCCGCTCGGTTGGACCGCGGCGTCCGGTCCTCTATCGGTCTGGCCTTGGTGAGAATCTGTACCTCCCGGTGGGCATGTTGCCAATCACCGTGAACTCGGATACGGGCGAACTCGTACCGGCCAGTGATCCGGATGCCATCTGGACGACCGTGTGCGACGATCTGCCCGGCTCATTGACGGGAGGCAACCAAAACGGCGTATGCAACACCTACAGCAAGAACAATGACCTGGACGAGACCGACGTCATCGGCGGTAACAAGTTCATTTCCACCAGTTTCGAATACCGCTTTCCCATCTCCGAGACCCTGGGCCTCCAGGGCGTGCTGTTCTTCGACGCCGGCAATGCCTTCGTCGAAGGGGACTCGCTGTTCGATCCCAGCGACTGGCGCTACGGTACCGGGGTAGGGGTACAGTGGTTTTCGCCTTTCGGGCCGCTCGCGGTGGTGTTGGGCTTCCCCTTGGACAGGGAATCCGAGGTAGAGGATTCACCTGTGTTCGAGTTCTCCGTTGGAGGACGGGATTTCTGACGTAGGGTCTCTTCCCCGACATACGGACCAACCGAGGTATAGAAAGACATGCGTGTACACAAGGCCATTGTGCTTCTGGCAGCCGTGGGGCTGCTCGCCTGGGGAACGGCGGCGACCGCTGAGGGCATCAAGATCGGCATCGTCGACATCGATCAGGCCATTAGCTCTACCGAAGCGGGCAAGGCGGCCCGCGAGGAGTTCGCTCGCAAGCAGCGTGAAGCCGAAGCGAAGATCCAGCCGATGCTCGACCGTTACAAGGCTCTCGAGGAAGAGCTCAAGGCCAAGAAGTTCGTGCTTTCGGACGAGGCACTGTTCCAGAAGCAACTCGACATGGTTGAGATGCGCAACGAGATCCAGAACAAGATGAAGCAGATCGAGGGCCAGATGAAGGTGGATCAGAAGCGACTCGAGGGGCCGCTGGTCGCCAAGCTCGGCGAGATCATCCAAGAGGTCGGCAAGAGTCAGGGCTTCACGATGATCCTGCGTCGCGGCGCCCCCGGTTTGCTCTACACCCGCGAGGCCCTCGACATCACCGACACCGTCATCGAGAAGTACAACTCAAAGAGCTGAACGACTCTTGACAGGCGTCCATCCCACAGCGGTTGTATACCCCGGCGCCAAGCTCGCCGACGATGTCGAGCTTGGCCCCTATGTCGTAATCGGCGACGGCGTGGAGCTTGCGGCCGGGGTGAAGATTTCGTCACACGCGATCGTCGTCGGACGCACGATCATCGGCGAGCGCACGCGCATCTTCCCGTTTTCGGTGATCGGGGAGGAGCCCCAGGTTCAGGGTGTCACCGGTGAGACATCTCTCCACATCGGTCGCGACAACATCATCCGCGAGTACGCTTCGATTCACTCCGGGAGTCCGGTGGGCGACGGTTCGACCCGGATCGGTGACGAGAACTTCATCCTGAACAATGTCCACATCGCCCACGACTGCCAGATCGGCTCGAGCACGATCGTCGCCAGCTTCTCGGCTGTGGCGGGTCACGTCGTCATCGAGGACTTCGCGGTACTCGGCGCGATGGTGGGCATCCACCAATTCTGCCGGATCGGCGAGTCTTCGTTCACGGCCGCGAGCACGAAGCTCAGCAAGGACGTGCCACCGTACTCCAAGGTAATGGGAGATCGGGCCCATTTCGCCGGCGTGAACAGCTTGGGCATGAAGCGCCGAGGCTTCTCAGCGGACAAGATTGCCGAGATCAAGCACGCCTATCATGTGCTCTTCCAGTCCCGTCTGCGGCTGCTGCCGGCCATGGAGCGCGTTCGGGACGAGATGAGCGAGTCCGCAGAGATCCAGAACCTGCTGCGCTTCCTGGAGACCAGCAAGCGCGGCGTCACGCGCTGACGTGACCCGCGTGACGCCCGAAGTCTTGGGACTGATCGCCGGGGCCGGCGCTCTCCCCTGCGAGGTGGCGCGAACCGCGGCGGAGCGCGGGCGCCGGGTCCGGGCGGTCGGCTTCCATGGCATCACGGATCCCGCCCTCGAGAAGGATGCCGACGTCCGCTGGCACCACCTCGGCGAGTTCGGGGCGGCCCTGGCGTCCTTGCGTGAGGGCGGCGTGTCCGAGGCCGTGATGGTGGGCAAGGTCTCGAAGCAAGGGCTCTACGTCGCCCCCGACGGCATGGGCGCGGACCCAGAAGCCCGGCGTCTGCTGGAGCGGTTGGCGGATCGCCGGGACGATTCGGTCCTCGGGGCGCTGGCCGACTGGCTCGAGGAGCAGGGGGTGCGGCTGCTGCCCCAGCACGAATGGTTGGGCGATCTGATGGCCGAGGAGGGTCTGCTGGGGCGGATCCAACCGGATGAGGCCCAGCGTTCGGACGTGGCCTTCGGCCTGCCGCTGGCCAAGGCCATCGCCGGCCTCGACATTGGACAGACCGTGGTGGTCAAGAACGGGGCGGTGTTGGCGGTGGAGGCCATCGAGGGGACCGACGCTGCGATCCGTCGCGCGGGCCTCGTGGCCCAGGGGGCCTGCGTGATCAAGGTCGCCAAGCCGGCCCAGGATCCGCGCTTCGACGTGCCCGCTGTCGGAACCGATACCCTGTCTGCCATGCGAGCTGCGAAAGCGAGTTGCCTGGCCATCGAAGCCGGTCGGACCCTGGTGATCGACCGCGCTGCATTGGTGGAGGCAGCCGATGCCTGTGGCATCGTGCTGCTGGGCGTCAGGCTGGAAGGGCGTCACGGCAGTCGGGCCGCGACGCTGGGCGGCGCGTGAAAACGGTTCGGATCGGCATCGTGGGAATGGGGCACATGGGGCGTCATCACGCCCGCAAGGCCTTGGAACTCGCCCAGCGGGGTGAGGGCGTCGAGCTGGTCGGCGTGTCCGACGCGCAGCCCGAGCGCGCCCGGTCGGGTGCCGCCGAGTTCGGCGTGCGGGCGCTGCCGGATTCCGACGCACTTTACAAAGCCGTCGACGCCGTGATCGCGGCGGTCCCGGCCGTGGACCACCACAAGGTGGTTAGCGCCGCGCTGGCGGCCGGATGTGACGTGCTGGTGGAGAAGCCCATCGCGGTCAGCGTGGCCGAGAGCGAATCGCTGATCGAGCTGGCCGGGCGTCGCGGTTGCATCCTGCACGTGGGCCACTTGGAGTGGTTCAACGCGGTGACGGGTGTGCTGCGAAAGCGGGTCCAGGGGCCGCGCTACGTGGAGGTCCACCGCAAGGGCATGGTTTCTGCGCGGCCCACTGACGTCGACGTGGTGCGGGACCTCATGATCCACGACATCGACATCCTCCAGCAACTCGTGGGGGATGAGCCCGAGCACATCGAGGCCGTCGGCGTTCCGGTGGTGACGGCCTACGTCGACATCGTCAACGCACGCATCGGCTTTGCCTCGGGCTGTGTCGCCAACCTCACCGCCAGCCGGGTGTCCCACAACAACGTGCGCAAGATGCGATTCTTCCAGGGAGACGGATATCTGTCGGTCGACTTCCTGGCGCAGACGGCCTCGTTCTACCACCGGGTTCACGAAGTGAACGGGGTGCCGGCCCGGATGGAGGTGGAAGAATTCGTGTTCGATCCGGAGGACGCCCTGTTGAGCCAGCTTCGCGTCTTCGTCGATGCGGTGCGCCGGCGCGATGTCCTGAATACTTCGGCGCGCAGCGCACTCGGTGCCCTGCGTACGGCGATTCGCGTACTCGACGCCATCCCGGACCTGGACGGTCGGGCTTCATGAGGCGCGCGGGGCGCTGATTCGTGCGCGTCGTCGGCCACGCAGTCGCGGCGCTGACCGCCGCGGCCGCGCTGCCGGTGGCTGCGGGCGCGCTGCTCTTGCAGCCCCGCTGGCGCATTGGACTGGACGAACGTCTGGGCCGCTCGCCCGAGGTCGCGACCGGCGCCGTCTGGATCCATGCGGCGAGTGTGGGCGAGATCCTGGCGGCGCGCCGTCTGGTAGATGCGCTGCGGGCCCGGGGGCACTCGGTCTTCACTACCACCGCCACTCTCGACGGTCGCGATGTCATGCGTCGGGCGCGCCCCGATGTTCCCTGCCATCTCGCGCCGATCGATCACCCCTGGTGTGTCGAATCGACCCTGCGACGGCTGGCGCCGGCCGCCCTGGTGATCGTTGAAACCGAGCTGTGGCCGGTCCGGATCGCTGCAGCCGAGCGGCGGGGTGTTCCGGTCCTGCTGGTGTCGGCGCGTCTCTCGGACCGCAGCTTCCCGCGTTATCGGCGCCTGCGCCGTCTTGCCGGCCCGACGCTGCGGCGCATTCGACGCGTCGGCGCGCGCACCGAGCTCGACCGGGATCGTTTCGTCTCGCTGGGCGTGCCGGCGGATCGCATCGAGATCACGGGCGATCTCAAGCTCGAACCGGTGGAGCAGGCAGCGCCGCTGTCGCCGGACCTTTCCGAAGTGCTGGGTACGCGGCCCCTGGTGGTCGCCGGCAGCACGCACCCGGGCGAGGAAGAGCAGGTTCTCGATGCCCTGTCGGCTGCGAAGGGAGCCCAAGAGTCCGCCCTGGTGATCGCCCCGCGCCACGTGCAGCGAGCCATCGAGGTCGAACGACTGGTTCGGTCGCGCGGGCGCAGCGTGCGTCGCCGCACGACTTCGCAGCCACGCCCGCTGGCTGCGGGAGAAGTCCTGATCCTCGACACCGTGGGCGAGCTGGCTGCCGTGTATGCGCGCGCTACGGCGGCCTTCGTCGGCGGTACGCTGGTGCCCGTGGGTGGGCACAACGTGCTCGAGCCAGCCTCGGCGGGGTGTCCCGTGCTGCACGGACCGTACATTGCGAACATCCGTCATGCGGTCGAGCTGCTCGAGGCTTGTGACGCGGCCCGAATCGTGAAGGGTGTGGCAGATCTGGCCAGCGCGCTGTCCGAGATTCTGGGCGATCCCGAGGCTGCCGCGAAGCGCGGAGAGCGGGCGATCGCGATGCTGCGCGAACATCGCGGCTGCACGGACCGCACCGCCGAGCTGGTAGACGCGGTGCTGTCTGAGAACGCGGCGAATTGATCCCGGTGCGCGCGCGCTGGCTAGAGGTCCCGATCGAACCCGGGTGGCTCAAGCTGTTGCTGCTGCCACTGCTGCCGATCGGCTGGACCTATGGCGCCATCGCGGGCTTGCACCGGCTGCTCTACCGGAAGGGATGGCGCCGAGCGAACCGCGTTCCCTGCCGGGTCGTGAGCATCGGGAGTCTCGTGGCCGGGGGTGCGGGAAAGACCCCGGTGGCGGCCTGGCTGGCGGCTGCGTTGCATCGCCGCGGTCACAAGGTCGTGCTGGCCAGCCGGGGCTACGGTCGCCTCGGACGCAATGCCGTGGTGGTCGTTTCGGACGGTCGCTTGATTCGAAGTCGTTGGGAGGAATGCGGCGACGAGCCGCTGGTGCTGGCCGCCCACGCCGTGGGCGTTCCAGTGCTGGTGGGGGCCAATCGCTCCCTCGTCGGCTGGCGCGCGCTGTCCACCTTCGGAGCCGATGTGCTCGTTCTCGACGATGGCTTCCAGCATCATGCGCTCGAGCGCGACGTCGACGTGGTGCTCTTCGACGGTGGGCTCGGGTTCGGTAGCGGCTTCACGCTGCCCCGAGGTCCCCTGCGTGAACGTCCAAGCGCACTGCGAGCGGCGGACGTGATCGGTGTGATCGACGGTCCGCTCGCGCCATCCCAGCAAGCCCGCCTGGAAGCGCTGGCCCCGGACACGTTCTGCTTTCACGCGCAACGGCGACCGGTATCCCTTCGTCCGCTGGCGGGGGGTCCCGGGGAGCCGTTGCAGCGGCTGGAAGGCGCAGAGGTTGGAATGCTCTCGGGGGTTGCCCAGCCTCGCAATCTGCGGCGGACGCTGGAAGCGCTGGGCGCTCGGGTGGTCGCCGAGCGAAGCTTCCGAGACCACCATCACTATCGCATCGCCGATCTGGTAGGGCTCGACGCGCAAGCGCCGCTCTGGATCACGACCGAGAAGGACGCCGTCAAGATTCCGCGCTCCTGGGTTCGCGATGCCGATGTGCGCGTGCTCGGGATTGAGCTCTACATCGAGGATGGCGGTGCCTTGCTCGACCAGGTCGAGGCCCGTCTGCGTGCGGCCCCCCGGCGATATCCGAGGCGGTGAAGAGCCAGGCGGCCGCGGCTGCGGCCTCGACCCGTTCGCGTGCGGGTCGCGCAGCCAGGAAGGCAGCTGCATCGGGAGCCCGTTCTTCGTGAACGGTCGCGAAGGCGGCGATCCACCAGGGTCCGAGCCCGCGTTCGGCGACGACGAATGCGGGTGCGGGAACTGGTGCTCCCCGGTTGCGTAGTGCACGATGGACGCGCAGCGCCTCGAGCGGGCGAGCGATTCGGAACAGGCGTTTTCCGGGCAGCGTCGCCAGCCAGCCCCCGTGGCGTAGCGGCCGGACATGCAGGCGGACATCGAGGGCGTCGAGCTCCAAGATGACGTTGCCTGTGCGACCCGACGGGCCTCCGCCGCGCGCGACCAGCCCGGCGAGCCCACCGGGTTCGAGCAGGCCGAGTTCGCGCACCACGGATTCGAAGCGCACCTCCGTCTGCACGAAGCAGGAGCCGGCGCGCAGGGTGACGAAGCCGTCCGTTGCGCCCGGCTCCGCGACTGACACGGCGGGGCCCTAGTTGGGGAGGTATCCTACCCCCCGCCCGAGCTTGGAGCGACCGAGCTTGGAGCGATCGAACCGGGAGCGAGGCCAGTCATCCGAGTCTGTCTCAATCCGCTGCTGCAACCGCCGCGTGCCGACCGAATCCTCGTCGTCCGACTCGGTGCCGTGGGTGACGTGGTGCGTACGCTTCCGGCGGCGGCGGCGCTGCGGCGCGCCTATCCGGGGGCACACCTGGCTTGGCTGGTGGAGACACCGTCCGCGGGTCTGCTCGAGAGCCAGCCGTGGCTCGACGAAGTCATCGTGTTTCCTCGAAGACCCCTGGTCGAGAAGCTGCGCGAGTCCTACTCGCCAAAGCAGCGGGCTGGGGCGTTCTTCGGCGCGGCCGGTTCGTTCTTGCGATTCGCTGGGGAGTTACGACGCCGGCGCTTCGACCTGGTGCTCGACTTTCATTCGATCCTGCGTTCAGCTCTTCTCGCCCGGCTGTCGGGGGCGCCGCGTCGGATTGGCTATGCGGCGCCGGTGGGTCGTGAAGGTTCGCAGTGGCTGGCCACGGAGCGAGCCACACTGATCGATCAGAAGATCAGCCGCTTCGATCGCAACGATGGATTGCTGCGCTACCTCGCGATCTCTCGCGAGCCGGTCGCCGCGCCCCTCGTTGTCGATCCGGCGTTGCAGGAGCGGGTGGCCAAGTCGCTGGACCCGGGTCCGACACCGATCGTGATCCATCCGGGCTCGAGCGACCGCACGCACCACAAGCGTTGGCCCGCAGAGCGCTTCGCCGAGGTGGCGCGCCGTCTGTCTGAGCGGGACGCGGTTCCGAGTATCGTCAGCTGGGGGCCGGCCCGGGACGACCACGCCCGGGCGAGCGCCGTGGTCGAGCAGTCCAAGGGAGCGGCGCGTCTGGCACCGGCAACAGCGAGTCTGGCGGAGCTGGCGGCACTGCTCGCGACGGCGCGTCTCTACATCGGTGGCGATACCGGGCCCATGCACGTGGCGTCCCTGGTGGGCACGCCCGTGATCCAGTTGCTGGGCCCGACCGATCCGATCGAGAATGCCCCGTGGCGGGAAACACCGTCTCGCAGCTTGCGGTCCGAGTCGGGCGGCATGGACATCGGGCCCGACGAGGTCGTCAGCGCTGCGCGAGCGCTGCTCGCCGAGGAGGGGATCGACTACCATCGAACGCCGGAGGTGCAGCGTTGAGTCTCGATCTGTCACGCCTCGAGTCGCTGCTCGACGGCTTTGCGCGGGTGCGACTGCTGGTGTTCGGCGACGTGGTTCTCGACGAATACATCTGGGGCGACGTCGACCGCGTGAGCCCGGAGGCTCCAGTGCCCGTGGTGCGCGTCCGGGAAGAGACCGTGATGCTGGGCGGCGCCGGAAACGTGGTGCGTAACATCGTGGCTCTCGGTGGAGGTGTTTCGTTCTGCTCAGTGGTGGGGGACGATGCGGCCGGGCGTCGCGTGGCTTCCCTGCTGAAAGACCTGGACGTCGATCCCCGGGGTCTCGTCGTTGCCGATTCCCGCCCGACCACGCGGAAGACCCGGGTCGTGGCTCGCTCTCAGCAGATCGTTCGATTCGACCGCGAGACCTCCGAGCGCACAGACGACGACGTCGCGGGTCGGTTGAGGGGCGTTCTCGAGTCGTCGCTGGCCGACTGCGATGGCGTGGTGATCGAGGACTATGGAAAGGGCGTGTTGGCGCCGCCCATGGGGAGCGACGCCATGGCGATCTTTCGTGCGTGCAACCTGCCTGTGGTGGTGGATCCGAAGTCCGATCTCGAGACCTTCCGCGGCGCATCGCTGGTCAAGCCGAATCTGCGCGAAGCCGAGTTACTCTCCGGCATTGAGATTCATGACGCCCAGGATCTCGCGGCGGCCGCCGCCCGGATGCGCGAAGACCTCGGTGGAGCGGACGTGATCGTGACCCGCGGCGCCGAGGGCATGACGCTCTTCGAAGGTGGCACCAAGGCGGTGGAGGTTCGCACCGCGCCGCGCGAGGTCTTCGACGTCCAGGGTGCCGGTGACACGACGATCTCGGCGCTCGCCCTGGCGCTTCGAGCGGGCGCGTCGCTGCTGGAAGCGGCGGTGATTGCCAACGCCGCCGCCGGCGTCGTGGTGGGCAAGGTGGGCACCGCCACGGCCAGCGCCGCCGAAGTCCGTGAGTTGCTTCGCGGGGCCGTCGAAGCGGCCGGAGCCGGATCGTGATCCGGAGCATGACGGGCTTCGGTTGCGCCTCGTTCGAAGTGGATGGCCTCCACTTCGACGTCGAGGTGCGTTCGGTAAACCACCGCTATCTCAACACGCGCGTCCGCTTGCCCCGACTCATCGGGAGCTTCGAGGCGGAAGTCCGGAGTCGCATTCAGTCCCGCTTTGATCGCGGCAAGATCGACCTCTCCGTCAATACACCCGGTGGGGGCGCACCCCAACCCCAGCTCGACGTCGATATCGAGGCCGTGAGACAGTACGTCAAGGCGGCGGCCGCGCTGCAGGCCGAGGCCCAGGTCGAGGGAACACTGAACGTGAACACGCTGTTGGCCCTGCCGGGTGTGGCTCGTTTCGACGAGTCGGAGATCGACGTCGAGCTGCTGCGAGACGCCCTGTTCGGTGCGACCGATGCGGCGCTCGATCAACTCGATTCCATGCGGTGCAGCGAAGGCGAGGCCCTCGAACGCGATCTTCAGTCCCGCCTGGGTCGTGTCGGAGAGCTGACGCATTCACTGGAAGGGCGAGCCGGGGAGGTCCAGATCGCGGTGCGTGCACGCCTGCGCAAGCGGGCCGAGCAGCTCGAGCAGGAGACAGGACTGCTCGACTCGGCGCGCCTGCACCAGGAGGTCGTGCTGGCGGCCGACCGCCTCGACATCACCGAGGAGATCGTCCGTCTGCGTAGCCACGTCGAGCAGTTCCAGCGCTTCCTCGCCGGAGCCGATGCCGGCGAACCGGTCGGACGCCGCCTCGACTTCCTGCTCCAGGAGTTCGGGCGCGAGGCCAACACCATCGGCTCCAAGGGCTGCGATGCGCCCATTGCCCACGAGATCATCGAGCTCAAGGCCGAAATCGAACGCATGCGGGAGCAGGTGCAGAACGTTGAATAGCCCGGTTCTGTTGAACCTCGGGTACGGCAACCTGGTCGTCGCTTCCCGGGTTGTGGCCATCGTCTCGCCCCAATCGGCGCCCATGAAACGTCTGCGCGACGAGGCCAGCAGCCGCGGCAAGCTGGTCGATGCGACCCAGGGCCGTCGGACCCGTTCGATCGTCGTCACCGACAGCGACCACGTGATCCTCTCGGCCATCAACCCCGACACCATCGCGGCCCGCTTGCGCCTCGATGGCGCCGAGGAGGGCGAATGAGCCGGCGCCGGGGCATTCCCTTCGTCGTGGCGGCACCGTCCGGAACCGGCAAGACGACGGTCTGTCGGCGCCTGGTCGCCGAAGATGACCAGCTCGAATTCTCCGTCTCCCACACCACGCGCCCAGCGCGGAATGGTGAGACCGATGGTGTCGACTACTACTTCGTGTCGCGCCAGGACTTCGAGGCCTTGCGCGCCGAGGGCGCGTTTCTCGAGTCCGCCGAGTACAACGGCAACCTCTACGGCACGAGCTGGGACACGCTGCACAAGCTGCGGGAGCATGGCCACGATGTCCTGCTGGAGATCGAGGTCCAGGGAGCGCGCCAGGTGCGCGCGGGTGAGCCCGATGCGCGCTTCATCTTCCTGCTGCCGCCCTCCATGAAGGAGCTGGAAGCGCGCCTGCACGGCCGAGGGACCGACTCGGCGGAGACGGTGCGAAAGCGCCTGCGCTGGGCCGAGGGGGTAGAGCTGCCTGCCATCGATCTGTTCGACTACGCCGTCACCAACGACAATCTCAAAACGTGCATCGAGGACGTCCGCGCGATCCTGGCGGGCGAGCGCGCCGGCGAGACCGGAGCGCTGCGCCGACGATTCGATCCCAGCGCCGCCCGGGACCGGCTGGTCGGGTCCTAGCACCCGGTCACCACGGACTGGCGCCGAATCCAGCGTTTCGGACCCTGTGCTTGAGACTTGTCCCCGGCGTTCAGCTCGGTATCTTGGTCCAAATGGCCGGCAACAAAGGGAAAATACATCGCCCGGCGTTTCGGTTCAACGATATCGCCGACCGGGTCCTCGAGTACGACCCGGGCGCCGATATCGAGCTGCTCCAGCGCGCGTACATCTTCACCGCCAAGGTCCACGAGGGCCAGGAGCGGTTGTCGGGTGAGCCCTACCTGATCCACCCGCTCGAGGTGGCCGGCATCCTGGTCGACCTGCGTCTGGACATCGTGACCGTGACCGCGGGCCTGCTCCACGACACAATCGAGGACACGCTCGCGACCACGGAGGAGATCACGCGGCTGTTCGGCGAGCCGGTGGCCTTCCTCGTCGAAGGTCTCACGAAGATTGCCAAGATGGAGTACACGTCGGCTCGGGAGCGGCAGGCCGAGAACTTCCGCAAGATGCTGATCGCGATGTCCGAGGACATCCGCATCCTGCTCATCAAGCTCGCGGACCGTCTTCACAACCTGAGGACCCTCCAGTACATGGAGGAGGACAAGGCCCGGCGCATCGCCCAGGAGACCCTCGACATTTACGCGCCCCTGGCCCACCGCCTCGGCGTGTACTGGATGAAACAGGAGCTCGAAGAGTTGGCCTTCCGGACCCTGCGTCCGGACGCGGCCAAGGATCTCGAGGAGCGGCTCCAGTCGAGCCGCGAGGAGCGTCAGGCCTACATCGAGGAGGTGATCGACATCCTGTCGGGACGCCTCGCGAGTTCGGGCCTCGAATCCGAGGTGACCGGTCGTCTCAAGGAGCTCTCGTCCATCCAGGCGAAAATGGATTCCCAGGGCATCGATCTCGACGACATCTACGATGTGATCGCCTTCCGGATCATCCTCGGCGGTGCCAAGGATCAGGTCTACACGGCGCTGGGCATCATCCACTCGATCTGGCGACCGGTTCCCGGACGCTTCAAGGACTACATCGCCCTTCCCAAGCCCAACGGTTACCAGTCGCTGCACACGACCGTGATCGGTCCCTATGGCGAACGCATGGAGGTGCAGATCCGCTCGCGCGAGATGCACAGGAACGCCGAGCTCGGAATCGCCGCACACTGGAAGTACAAGGAGGGTGGCGATGGCGACTCCTCGGACGATGAGAAGTTCGCCTGGCTGCGTCATCTGGTCGAGCTCAACCAGGAACTGAAGGATCCCCACGAGTTCATCGACACGGTGAAGGTGGACCTCTTCCCCGATCAGGTCTTCGTGTTCACGCCACGCGGCGACGTGATCAACCTGCCCAAGGGATCCACACCCGTCGACTTCGCCTATGCGATCCACAGCGAGGTCGGCGCTCACTGCTCGGGCGCCAAGGTGAACGGGAAGATGGTCTCCATGCGCCAGCGGCTCGCGAATGGCGACACCGTCGAAATCATCACATCGGCCAACCAACATCCGCGCAAGGACTGGCTCGAGTACGTCGTCTCGTCGCGAGCGCGCAACCGGATCCGTCACAGCGTGCGTGCCACCGAGAAGGAGCGCAGCCGTGAGCTCGGGCGTGGCCTGCTGGAACGGGAGCTTCGCAAGAGTCATCTGTCCCTGGCGCGACTCCTCGAGGGCGGAGAGCTGGCCGAGCTGGCGAAGAGCGATCGCAGCCAGTCGGTGGACGATCTCTTCTCGGCGGTGGGCTATGGGCGGGTCGCCGCCGCCGACATCGTGCGCAGGCTGCGTGGCGAGGAGCAGCCGAAGCCCGAGCCGCGCGCCAAGCGGCGCGGTCTGTTCCGCCGCCGCGAAGCTTCGAAGGCCGGGATCCGGGTGGATGGGCATCCCGACGTGCTGGTGCGCTTCGGCAAGTGTTGCGGTCCATTGCCCGGCGACGAGGTGGTGGGCTTCGTGACCCGTGGTCGCGGCGTGACCGTCCATGTCCGGGACTGCACCAAGGCCTTCGAGCTCGATCCCGAGCGTCGGATCGACGTCGAATGGGAGCCGGATTCTGCCGCACCCTGGCGCATCAAGATGCGCGTGCGTTCCCTCGACCGTCCCGGCTTGCTGGCCTTGGTGACGAAGACGATCTCCAGCCGGGACATCAACATCGGGGCGGCCCGCATCACGACGACGCCAGATCGGAAGGCCGTGCAGACATTCGACCTGTTTGTCAACGACGTCGAGACGTTGAACTCGGTCATGAAGGAGATCGGCAAGATCAAGGGCGTCCAGTCGGTCGAGCGACTGCGCACGTGAGTTGCTGCGGCGCGTGAGGGTCCTCCGCGTCACCAGCGACTGGAAGTGGACGGGTGCAGCTCAGCCGATGTTGAGACTCCTGCTCGCGCAAATGGCGAGCGGGAACCAAGTGGCACTGGTCTGTCCGGAGTCGCCCGAAGCGGAAGCCGACGGGATTGGGCCGCGGGCGAGAGAGGCGGGAATCCAGCCGCGCATGGAGCTGTCTCGAGGGCGCGGCGCACGGCCGCTGAGGGACGTTGCGGACGCGCGCCGGCTGCGTGAGATCTTGCAGGCCGAACGCCCCGAGATCCTCCACGTCTGGCACACCCGGGATCACGTGCTTGTGCGCCGCGCCATCGGAGCGCACCGCAGTGCGGGACCCCGCATCGTCCGGTCCTGGTCCGGATCCGAGCCACCGTCGCGGTGGCCCTGGAGCTGGCTTCTGTTCTCCCGCTGGACCGACGGCACCCTCTGCACGTCGTCGGAGTCTGCGCGCCTTCACGGGGAGTTCAGCGGACGGCCGGCGCGAGCGTTTCTCGGAGCCGTCGAACCCGACCGGTTTCGACCCGGAAGCCCGTCTTCGGAGCTGCGCCGGTCTCTCGGTGTCGCTGGGGAAGGCCCGGTCGTTGGCGTGATCGCCCGCGTCCAGCCCCAGCGTCGCTTCGATCTCGTGTTGGAAGCTCTTCGTCGTCTTGCGGACGAGCATGCAACGGTCCGATTGCTCGTTCTCGGACGGGGCACCCATCTCGAGCGTGTTGCCCGGGAACC
>SMVB01359906.1_pt1 | contig 16372 bp, 17 predicted proteins | sample 2456461 | NCBI WGS metagenome assembly SMVB01 (sample SAMN11095934, study PRJNA526329) | marine sediment metagenome | biome: Marine sediment; feature: Surficial sediment; material: Deep marine sediment; isolation source: Hadal surficial sediment | place: Pacific Ocean | collected 2014-05 | depth...
CGGCGATCAGCGCATACGGGGAAAACGACTGTTCGCCGATCCACCCCGCCAGCAGGCGCGGCACGCCGGTGAAGCCCATGGTGATCGACAGGAACGCCGCGCCGGCCAGGATGAAGGCGATCATGCACGATGTCCGCGTCGCGCCGAGCAAGCTGTCGACGAAGGTCTTGCGGTCCATGGAACCGGTGAGCCACGATAGCGCCAGCGCGCCGAACACGCCGAACGAGGCCGCCTCGGTGGGCGTCGCGACACCGCCGTAGATCGAGCCCAGCACACCGACGATCAGCAGCAGCACCGGGACCAGACGCCTGAGGCCGTATACCCGCTCGGCGAGGCTGGTTTTGATGTCGGCCGGCGGCGTCTTGGACGGGTTCAGCAGCGACCACAGGATCACATAGCCGCTGAACAGCACCACCAGCATCAACCCGGGAAGCACGCCCGCGACGAACAGCCGGGCGATGGAAACTTGCGCCGAGACGCCGTAGACGATGAGAATGATGGAGGGCGGGATAAGAAGGCCCAGGGTGCCCGAGCCGGCCAGGGTGCCGATCGTCATGCGCTCGTCGTAGCCGCGCCGGCGCAGTTCGGGGATCGACATCTTGCCGATGGTCGCCGCGGTCGCCGCCGAGGAACCCGATATCGCGGCGAACACGCCGCAGCCGAAAATGTTGACATGCATGAGCCGGCCCGGCAGGCGCGTCAGCCACGGCGCGAGGCCGTGGAACATGTCTTCCGACAGGCGCGAGCGGTACAGGATTTCGCCCATCCAGATGAACAGCGGCAGCGCGGTCAGCGCCCACGACGTGCTGGAGCCCCAGGTCGTCGTCGCCAGCACCTTGCCGGCCGGGGCGCCGGTGAACAGGATCATGCCCAGCACGCCCACGCCGAGCAGGGAAACCGCGATCCAGATGCCGCTGCCCAGGAACACGAACAGCAGGACCAGCAGGATCAGTCCGATTCCGGCGGTCTCCATCGCGCTTTATACCAAGGAACGATGATAATGACCCATGGGGACGGCTTGCCAAGGTTTTCGGCTAGGAGCGCGTGGCGTGGCGACGCGGGGCATCGCGAGGCGCGCGCGACGCCGTCCGAAAGCCTTGGCAAGCCGCCGCCCCGGTCGTCCACGCGGCCCGTCGGAGGGCGTCGGAAACCCTTGACGATGCGCCGCATCGCCGGCGGCTTCCCTCCTACCCGACGGGCCGCATGGACGATCCCCATGGGTCATTATCATCGCTCCTTGGTATTACTCCGCCCGCTCGATCTCGGGTCTCTCGCCGGCCACATAGGCCGGGCTTTCGCCGCGCAGCACCTCGACCAGGCTATGGGCCAGGGCCACGCAGAACGCCGCCGCGCCCAGCGCCATGGCGCTCTGGGGAATCCACAAGGGCGTCGGAATGATGGCCTGGCCGACATCGCCGAAGACGAACGATTCCCACACCATGTCGGCTAGGTAAAAGGTGAAGTAGCCGGCCAGAACCGTCGACGCCGTCAGGCACCAGAGTTCGGCCAGGCGCCGGCGCGGCGGGCTCCAATGCTGCAGCAGCAGGCTGACCCGCACGTGGCCGCCGGCGCGAAAGGTGTAGCTGAGCGCCAGAAAGGATGTCGCGCCGAGGCAGAACCCGGCGAACTCGTCGGCCCATGGCACCAGCACGCCGAACAGCCGGCCGGTGACTTGCGCCAGCACCATCACCGCGATGGCGAGCAGGAAAATCCCGGCCAGCCAGCCGCAGCCGAGATAAAGCCCGGACAGGACGCGGCGCATGGGGGGGGCCGTCGCGGCGCGTCAGCGCGACTGGAACGCCTCGACCACGGCCTTGCCGTCGTCGCCGGCCTTGGCGACCCACTCATCGGTCATGACGCGCCCGATCGCCTGAAGTTCGGCCATGAAGGCGGGATCGACCTCGCGCACGGTCATGCCTTTTTCCACCAGGATCGCGGTCTTGACCTCGGTTTCCCGGGCGCTCATTTCCCAGCCCCGGGTCTCGGCGCGCGCCGCGGCCTCGAGGAGGGCGTGGCGCGTGTCGTCGTCGAGACGCTGGAACGCGCGCCGGTTCATCAGCACGATGTCCTTAGGCACCATGGCGCGCGTCTCATACATGTATTCGACGAAATCCCAGCCCTGGGTATCGACCGCGAAGGACGGCGAGGTGATCATGGCGTGCACCATGCCGGTCGAGAAGGCCTGCGCGACTTCCGGCATCTGCACCGTGGTGGGCAAGGCGCCCATCAGCTCCGCGAGGCGCGCGGTGGCGGCGTTGTAGACGCGGAACTTGACCCCGTCCAGGTCGGCCACGGAGGTGAGCTCCTTGCGGGCGAACAGCGCCTGCGGCGGCCACGGCACGGCGAACAGCGCCATCAGGCCCTGCTTGGCGAGACGCTTTTCGATATAGGGCTTGGAGATTTCCCACAGCTTGCGCGCGGAGTCGTAGTCGGAGGCCAGGAACGGCACCGAGTCGACCTCGAACATGGGGTCCTCGTTGCCCAGCGCCGACATCAGCACCTCGCCGATCGGCACCTGGCCGGTCCGCACCGCGCGCTTGATTTCCGGCAGCTTGAACAGCGATGCCGCGCTGTGCACCACGATCTCCAGCTTGCCGCCGGTGGCCCGGTTCACGTCCTCGGCGAACTGCTTGATGTTGAGAGTGTGGAAATTGTTGTCGGCGTAGGGCGTCGGCATGTCCCAACGCTCCGCCGCCGCGGGGCCCGCCAGCAACGCCAGCGCGGCCGTGAGCCAAATAAGGTTTCGCATGGACCTCCCGTCCCTTCTATGCCGCGCCGTGGGCGCTTTTTTGCGTCAGCTTACAGCCGATCCCGCGTTTCGCCAATCGATGGCGCTGATTTGGCGCGCCGCCTCTCGCGCCACCAGTCCGCCAAGGGCGCCAGGCAGCCGACACGGTTGCGCATCGACCAGGCCGGGCGCCACGCCAGCGCCGTGATGGCCGCCAGGCGTTCCGGGCTCAAGTCGCGTGGCACCCGGCCGCCGGTTCCGTGCCCCTTCATCGGGTCGCCGCCGTTCCGATCACGCGGGCGTGGACCAGCGGATGGTTGGGCGCCAGCCGCGCGGCAGTGGCATAATCGGCCGCCGCCGCGTCGCCCCGCCCCACCGCCGCAAGGGCGCGCGCGCGGTGAAAATAGGCCATGGCGAAGTTCGGTACCAAGGCGATGGCGCGGCCGTAATCGGCCAGGGCGCTGTCATGGGCGCGCAAGGCGGCGTGGCTATTGGCGCGCTGGAAGTACGCCCGCGCGTAGTCGGGGCGGCGCCGGATCGCCTCGTCGAAGTCGAGGACGGCGCGGCGATACTGGCGTTCGTAGCGGTGGGCCATGCCGCGATTGTAGAACGCCTTGGCGTTGTCGGGCGCGAGGCGCAGCGCGGCGCGGTGCTCGGCCAGGCGGCGTTGGTAAAGCAGGCCGTGGCGGTAGTCGAAGCCATAAGCCCAGGCATGATCGGGGTCGAGCCGAATGGCGGTGGCGTGATCGGCGTGGGAGCGCTGGTTTTGCCCCATGCGGTGATGGGCGCGGCCACGCTGGAAATAGGCGTCGGCGAAATCCGGCGCGGCGGCGATGGCGGCGTCGAAATCCGCGACCGCGGCCTGGAGGCGCCGGCTCGCCGCGAATATCATCGCGCGGCCGAAATAGGCCCGGGCATCGGGCGCCAGGGCTAAAGCGGACTCGTAATCGGCCAGCGCGCGCTGGGGCCGGCCCATCGCCCGATGGGCATCGCCGCTGTCGCGATAGGCCGCCGCGCGGCCCGCCCCATCCGCCGCCCCATCCGCCGCCTCGTCCGCCGCCGCGCCCGCCGCCGCGCCCGCGACGAGCATAACGGCGCCGCACAGCGCGCCCAGCCATCCACCCATGCGGCCCACGCATTCCATGCGCGCGCTCCCTCCGTGGTGTCGCCACGCCGGCATTGTACCTCACCCGGCCCACGTCCGGAAATCCCGCGCGCCATTGACCACCCCAACACCGTCGTCACCGGGTCGAGCCCGCGAACACGAGATCTTCTATTAAGCTCGCGCGCCATTGACCGAAGGTGGGGCGCGCCGCACTGTGGCGCCATGAAGGTGGGGCATAGTTTTGGGCATAGTTTTAGGGACACAATACTTATCTCGGCCAGCGGACCTCCTGTTTTGCCGCTTAAACGACTGATGCGCGCCGCCCTTGGCGACCGGTATCTGTATCAATTAAGTATTGTGTCCCCTTAATTCCCCCTTAATTCCGGCGCCCGGCGGCCGCAACCCACCCTCGTCGTCACCGGGCTCGACCCGGTGACCCATGAACACGGTCCCCTCTGGGGTACCGACGAACCCCGGTCCGTGTGCATGGGTTCGCGGGTCGAGCCCGCGAACACGAGATTTCCCAATAGCCTCGCGCGCCATTGACCGAAGGCGGGGCGCGCCGCACTGTGGGCGCCATGAAGGTGGATGGCGTCGCGTATCGCACGATCTGGCCGGCCGAGGACGGAGCGGTGGAGATCATCGACCAGACCCGCCTGCCGCACGAGTTCGTTACCGCGCGCCTGGAAACGGTGGCCGACGCGGCGCGCGCGATCCGGACCATGATGGTGCGCGGCGCGCCGCTGATCGGCGCCACGGCGGCGTACGGCATGGCCCTGGCGGCGCGCGCCGATCCGTCCGACGCGGCGCTTGAGGCGGCTTACGACACGCTGCTGGCGACCCGGCCCACGGCGGTGAACCTGCGCTGGGCGCTGGACGACATGCGCGCCCTGTTGCGCGACCGGCCCCAGGGATCGCGCGCCGCGGCGGCCCATGCCCGCGCGCGGGAGATCTGCGACGACGACGTGGCGATCAACGCGGCCATCGGCGGCCACGGGCTGGCCTTGATCCGCGACATCGCGGCTACCAAGCCGGCCGGCGAGGCGGTCAATATCCTCACCCATTGCAACGCCGGCTGGCTGGCCACGGTGGATTGGGGCACCGCGACGGCGCCCATTTACATGGCCCATGACGCGGGACTGTCGGTTCACGTCTGGGTCGGCGAGACGCGGCCGCGCAATCAGGGCGCCTCGTTGACCGCCTTCGAGTTGGGCCACCACGGCGTGCCGCACACGGTGATCGCCGACAATGTCGGCGGCCATCTGATGCAGCATGGCCAGGTCGACCTATGCATCACCGGCACCGACCGCACGGTGGCCAACGGCGACGTCGCCAACAAGATAGGCACCTATCTGAAGGCGCTGGCCGCGCATGACAACGCCGTGCCGTTCTATATCGGCCTGCCGTCGCCGAGTATCGATTGGACGATATCGGACGGCCGCGACATCCCCATCGAGGAGCGCGGCGCGGAAGAAGTCTCGGAAATGCGCGGGCGGACCAAGGACGGCCGCATCGAGACCGTGCGCATCGTGCCCGACGGCAGCCCGGTGGCGAACTACGCCTTCGACGTGACCCCGGCCCGCCTGATCACCGGCCTGATCACCGAACGCGGCATCTGCGACGCCTCGCGCGACGGCCTGCTACGTTTGTTCCCCGAACGCGCGCCTCCCTCTTCGTCACCCCGGACTTGATCCGGGGTCCATCTCGCCAGCCGCACTCATGGACCCCGGCGCGTCGCTTCGCGCCGTCCGGGGTGACGGCGAGGGGAAAGCACCGGGGCGTCGCCCGTCACCCCGCGTCGGTGCCGCCCACGGTGAGGCCGTCGATCAGCAGGGTCGGTTGGCCGACGCCGACGGGGACGCCCTGGCCGTCCTTGCCGCAGGTGCCGATGCCGGGGTCGAGCTTCATGTCGTGGCCGACGGCGGTGACTTTTTTCAGCACCTCGAGGCCCGAGCCGATCAGGGTCGCGCCCTTGACCGCCTGGCCGATCTTGCCGTCCTCGATGCGGTAGGCCTCGGACGCCGAGAAGACGAACTTGCCGCTGGTGATGTCGACCTGGCCGCCGGCGAAGCTGACCGCGTAGAGCCCGTTCTTGACACTGCCCAGAATCTCCTCGGGGTCGCGGTCGCCGGCCAGCATGATGGTGTTGCGCATGCGCGGGATGGGCTGGTGGGCGAAGCTCTGGCGGCGTCCGTTGCCGGTGGGCGCCACGCCCATCAGCCGTGCGTTCAGCCGGTCCTGCATGTAGCCGACCAGAACCCCGTCCTCGATCAGCGTGGTGCATTGGGTCGGCGTGCCCTCGTCGTCCACGGTCAGCGAGCCGCGCCGGTCCGGCAACGTGCCGTCGTCGATTACGGTGACGCCGGGCACGGCGACGCGTTCGCCCATGAGGCCCGAGAACACGGACGTCTTCTTGCGGTTGAAATCGCCTTCCAGGCCGTGGCCGATGGCCTCGTGCAGCAGGATTCCGGGCCAGCCGGGGCCCAACACGACCTGCATTTCGCCGGCCGGCGCGGGCGCCGCGTCGAGCAGCACCAGGGCCTGGCGCAACGCCTCGTCGACGTGATAGCGCCAGGTGTCGGGCTCCAGCATGACGTCGTAGGCGGTGCGCCCGCCCGAGCCGTGGCTGCCGGTTTCCATCTTGTCGCCGTCCTCGACCATCACCGAGACGCTGAGACGCACCAGGGGGCGAATGTCGCCGACGCGGGCGCCGTCGGCGCGAATGATTTGGACCGCCTGCCAACTGCCGGTCAGCGAGGCCATGACCTGGCGCACGCGCGAATCCTTGGACCGGGCGTATTCGTCGATGTCCTGCAGCAATTTGACCTTGACCGCGAAATCCACGCCGCCGAGCGGGTTCTCGTCGGTGTAGAGCTGTTGATTGGTCGGGGCCGGCGCCACGTCGATCTGACCCGAGGCGCCCGCGCGCACCGCCTTGACCGTATCGGCGGCGCGCCGGATCGCCGCCTCGCTGAGTTCCGAGGCGTGGCCATAGCCGGTCGCCTCGCCCGACACCGCGCGCAGGCCGAAGCCTTGCGTATTGTCGAAGCTGGCGGATTTGAGCTGGCCGTCGTCGAAGGAAAAGCTTTCGGACTGGCGGTATTCCAGGAATAATTCGCCGTCGTCGGCACCGCGCAGCGCATCGCCCACGATGCCCTCGACACGGCCCTGGTCCATGCCGGTGCGGTTGAAGAACAGATCGTCCAGCCTCGTCATGTCGGTCATCGCAATCACCTCCGCAGCGCCGGCGCGGCGCCTGTCGGGTTGCCCGGATTCGAACTCGCGTACTCATATGTAACGTGCGCGCGCGCCTTATCCAATGGGCGGACCGCGGCGCGGACGATTTTCAATCGCAACGGACCGTAAGTCATGGACAATCCGGTCGAAAAAATGCCCGTCAGCTAAGTCTTGCATTTGTCCGATTCTCCTGTGTATGGTGCCTTGCCGGTCCGGTTTCAGGGCGCGAATTCCATGTCGCGGCCCGCCGGCGACGTAAGGCGTGGGGGATAATTGCGGCGTTGGCCGTACATTCATCTGAAAGGCGTAACGGCATGTCGTTGAAGAACATCCTTGCCGGGGTGACGGCCTTGCTTTGTTTGTTGGCGGTCGGGTCGGCGGACACGCTGGCGGGGCAACCGGTGCCCTGGCAGGTCGGGTTTCAGGACGCGGGATCGCCGCTGATGGCGGAATTGAACAGCTTTCACAATATGCTCATGGTGATCATCACCGTGATCACGCTGTTCGTCATGGGGCTGCTGATTTACGTGATGGTGCGGTTCAACGCCAAGGCCAACCCGACGCCTTCGAAGACCACGCACAATACGGTGCTGGAGGTGCTGTGGACGGTGATCCCGATCGTTATCCTGGTGGGCATCGCGATTCCCAGCTTCAAGCTGCTGTATTATCAGAACACGATCCCGGAAGCCGACATGACCATCAAGGCGATCGGCAGCCAATGGTACTGGACCTATGAATACCCGGACGAAGGGTTCACCTTCGACGCGCTGCCGGTGGACAAGGCGGATATCGGACCGGACCAGATCTATCTGTTGTCCGCCGACAACGACATCGTGGTGCCGGTGGGCAAGGTGGTGCGTGTCATCGTCACCGCCAACGCGGTGCTCCACTCTTTCGCGGTGCCGTCGCTCGGCTTCAAGGTCGACGCCGTGCCGGGGCGTCTCAACGAAACCTGGTTCTATGTCAACGAGCCGGGCATGTATTACGGACAATGTTCGGAACTGTGCGGGGCCGGTCACTCGTTCATGCCCATCGCGGTCAGGGCGGTGACCCAGGCGGACTACGACGCGTGGCTGACGACCGCGCGCGAGGAATTCGCCAGCATCGACGGTCCGATGCGCGTCGCCGCGACGGCGTCCGAGTAGGGCGCGCGGTCCGGATCAACAGCAGGAATTAGTCGAGAAGGTTTTCGGTCATGGCTGACGCACACGCAGGAGCACACGCCCCCAATCCGACCGGGCTGGGGCGTTGGTTGTTTTCCACCAACCACAAGGACATCGGGACGCTTTACCTGATCCTGGCGGTCATCGGCGGGCTGGTCGGCGGCATCATGTCGATGCTGATCCGCATGGAGCTTGCCGCGCCGGGCGACGGCATTCTGGGCGGCGACCATCACTTCTATAACGTGCTGATCACGGCGCACGGGCTGATCATGATCTTTTTCATGGTCATGCCGGCGATGATCGGCGGGTTCGGCAACTGGTTCGTGCCGTTGATGATCGGCGCCCCGGACATGGCGTTCCCGCGCATGAACAACCTCAGTTTCTGGCTGCTGGTGCCGTCGATGTTCCTGCTGGTGGGCTCGGCCTTCGTCGATGGCGGACCCGGCGCCGGCGTCGGCACCGGGTGGACGCTCTATCCACCCCTGTCGTCGTCGGCCGGCCATTCCGGGCCGGCGGTGGACATGGCGATCTTCAGCCTGCATCTGGCCGGCGCGTCGTCGATCCTGGGCGCGATCAACTTCATCACCACCATCTTCAACATGCGCGCGCCGGGCATGACCCTGCACAAGATGCCGCTGTTCGTGTGGTCGATCCTGGTCACCACCTTCCTGTTGCTGCTCTCGTTGCCCGTGCTGGCCGGCGCCATCACCATGCTGCTGACCGACCGCAACTTCGGCACCGCCTTTTTCAAGGCGGCCGAGGGCGGCGATCCGATCCTGTTCCAGCACCTGTTCTGGTTCTTCGGCCACCCGGAAGTCTATATCCTGATCCTGCCCGGCTTCGGCATCGTCAGCCAGGTCATCTCGACTTTCTCCAAGCGACCGATCTTCGGCTATCTGGGCATGGCCTACGCCATGGTGGCGATCGGCGCCGTCGGCTTCGTCGTGTGGGCGCACCACATGTACACGGTCGGCATGGACACCGACACGCGGGCCTATTTCACCGCCGCGACCCTGGTCATCGCGGTGCCCACGGGAATTAAGATATTCAGTTGGATCGCCACCATGTGGGGCGGCTCGATCGAGTTCAAGACACCCATGCTGTATGCGATCGGCTTCATCTTCCTGTTCACGGTGGGCGGCGTGACCGGCGTGGTGCTGGCCAACGCCGGCATGGACGTGGTGTTGCACGACACCTACTACGTGGTCGCGCATTTCCATTATGTGCTCAGCCTGGGCGCGGTGTTCGCCGTGTTCTGCGGGTTTTATTACTGGATCGGCAAAATGAGCGGCCGGCAGTATCCGGAAGCCCTCGGCAAGTTGCAGTTCTGGATGATGTTCATCGGCGTCAACATAACCTTCTTCCCGATGCACTTCCTCGGCCTGGCCGGCATGCCGCGCCGTTACTCGGACTATCCTGACGCCTTCGCGGGCTGGAACATGGTGGCTTCGTTCGGGTCCTATATCTCGGCCGCCTCCGTGCTGCTGTTCATGTTCATCGTTTGGCGCACCCTGACCAGCGGCGCGCGCGTCGCCGACAACCAGTGGGGCGAGGGCGCGACGACCCTGGAATGGACGGTGACATCGCCGCCGCCGTTCCACAGCTACGACGAGATCCCGGTGGTCAAGTAGCGCGCGGGTAGCCAACGGAGTCGATCGAGGTGTCGGACATCGCCATTGCCGGGCTCGCCCGGGCCGACGCGCCGCCAGCGAGCCCGGCGGATTTCATCGCGCTGCTCAAGCCGCGCGTGATGTCGCTGGTGTGCTTCACCGGCGCCGTCGGCATGTGGCTGGCCCCCGGCACCCTGCACCCGGTGCTGGCGTTCACCGCTTTGCTGTGCATAGCGGTCGGCGCCGGCGCGTCGGGCGCGATCAACATGTGGTACGACCGCGACATCGACGCCGGCATGGCGCGCACCCGCAACCGCCCGCTTCCCGCCGGGCGTATGGACCCGGGATCGGCGCTGGGCTTTGGCGTCTTCCTGGCCGCCGCCTCGGTGGTGGTGATGGGATTGGCGGTGAACCTGCTGGCGGCGGCGCTGCTGGCCTTCACCATCGGCTTTTACGTGTTCGTCTACACCATGTGGCTGAAGCGCCGCACGCCGCAAAACATTGTCATCGGCGGCGCCGCGGGTGCCCTGCCGCCGGTGGTCGGCTGGGCGGCGATCAGTGGCGAGGTGACGATGGCGCCGCTGGTGCTGTTCGCCATCATTTTCATCTGGACGCCACCGCATTTTTGGGCGCTGGCGCTGTGGCGCGCCGGCGACTACGCCAAGGTCGGCGTGCCCATGCTACCGGTGGTGGCCGGCGCGGCCGAGACCCGCAAACAGATTCTGATTTACAGCGTGATCCTGGCCTTGGTCGCCCTGGCGCCGGTCGCGGTGGGGCTGAGCGGCGCGCTGTACGGGTTCGGCGCGGCGCTGCTTGGCGGGTTCTTCATCCGCGGCGCGCTGATCTTGTGGCGCGAACGCAGCGACCGCGCCGCGCGCCGCCTGTTCGCTTTCTCGATCCTGTATCTGTTCCTCATTTTCGCGCTTCTGGTCGCGGACCGCCTGGCCGAGCCATGGGTCCTCCGGCTGGCGGCGGCGTGCGGGTTCTAGGCCATGCCGCTGCACGAACAACATCGCCGGCGACGCGGCAAGAACCTGGCTCTCGCGCTGGGCCTCGGCGCGCTGGTGGTCCTGTTCTTCGCGATCACGATCGCCAAGATGGGCGGGGGGTCCTGACCATGCCGGGCGCGCGCGGCAGACAAGTTGTGGCGTTGTCGCTGGCGATGGTGGTGGTGGCCATGGTCGGCGCGTCCTACGCCGCGGTGCCGCTTTACGACCTGTTCTGCCGGGTCACCGGCTATGGCGGCACGACGGCGGTGGCCGACGCGGCGCCGGGTATCGTGGGCGAGCGGGTGATCACGGTGCGTTTCAACGCCGACACGCAGTCGGCGCTGGCGTGGCGGTTCTGGCCTAGCCAGCGCGACATGACCGTGCGCGTCGGCGAATCCGCGCTGGCTTTCTTCCAAGCCGAGAACCTGTCCGACGCGCCGCTGGTCGGCACCGCGACCTACAACGTGACGCCGCAAAAGGTGGGCGCCTATTTCGTCAAGGTCGATTGTTTCTGCTTCACGGAACAATACTTGCGCGCCGGCGAGACGGCGGACCTGCCGGTAAGTTTCTACGTCGACCCGGCGATCGACGACGATCCCGACATGGACGACATCACGACCATCACGCTCTCCTACATGTTCTTCGACGCCGGCGAGGAGGCCGCGGCGCGCTACACCAGCGCCCAGGCCGACGCCGGCCAAAAGGTCAACTGAGATTCGCGCGCGCGCGCGGGCCAACCACGACGCATAGCACGGGAAAGGCAAACCGATGACGAACGCCGAATTGAAACACCCGTACCATCTGGTAGATCCCAGCCCGTGGCCGCTAGTGGGCGGCATCGGCGCGCTGGCGATCACCATCGGCTTGGTGCTGTTCATGCACGAGGTCGACACCGCCGGCGTGTTGGCGATCATCGGCGCGCTGCTTCTCGCGCTGACCATGGTCTATTGGTGGCGCGACGTGATACGCGAGGCCACCTTCGAGGGCTACCACAACCCGGTGGTCCAGATCGGCATGCGCTTCGGCATGGCGTTGTTCATCGCGTCCGAGGTGATGTTCTTCGCGGCCTGGTTCTGGGCCTTCTTCGACGCCAGCCTGTTCGCCGGCGAGGCGATTCAGGAAGCGCGCGTCGCCTTCACCGGCGGCACCTGGCCGCCCGAGGGCGTGGAGGTCTTCGACGCCTTCCATCTGCCGCTGGTCAACACCATCATCCTGCTGTCGTCCGGCGCCACCGCGACGTGGGCCCATCATGGCCTGCGCGAAGGCAACGCCTCGCAGCTCAAGCTGGGGTTAATCTTGACCATCCTGTTGGGCATCTCGTTCACCGCCATTCAGGCCTACGAGTACAGCCACGCGACGTTCGGCTTCACCGACGGCATCTATTCCTCGACCTTCTATATGGCCACCGGATTCCATGGCGCGCATGTGATCATCGGCACCATTTTCCTGACCGTGTGCCTGGGACGGGCGATGGCCAACCACTTCAAGCCCGACCACCATTTCGGCTTCGAGGCGGCGGCGTGGTATTGGCATTTCGTCGATGTGGTCTGGCTGTTCCTGTTCTTCTGCATCTATTGGTGGGGCGGAAGCTGAGTTCGCGCCCGGGGGCATGAGCGAGGACCAGTACCCGCCGATATCGCCGTTCCGCGCCGGGCTTCCGTGCCGCTGCCCGCGCTGCGGACGGGGCCGCCTGTTCGACGGATTCCTCACGGTGGCCGAACGCTGCGCGGCCTGCGGCCTCGATTTGCGCGAACAGGACGCGGGCGACGGGCCGGCGGTGTTCATCATCATGATCCTGGGTTTCGTGGTGGTCGGACTGGCGCTGTGGGTCGAGGTCAAATTCCAACCGCCCTATTGGCTCCACGCGGCCCTGTGGCTGCCGTTGATCGTCGGCGGCTCGCTCGGCCTGTTGCGGCCGTTCAAGGCGGTGCTGGTCGCGCTTAATTACAAGCACGGTCTGCTCGACCGACGCCGCGGCGGCGGCGTGTGACCGCCGGGGTCCGGCGCGCGCGGTTCGCGCTGATCGCCGCCGCGCCGGCGGTCCTCGTTCTCGTCGGGCTCGGCGCCTGGCAGCTCCAGCGCCTGCAATGGAAGACCGAGCTGCTGGCCACCATTCAACAACAAATGGCCGCGCCGCCGCTCGACCTCGCCGCCATCGATCTCGGCCGCCTCGACGAACTGGCCTGGCGGCGGATCACGCTGACCGGCGCTTTCGCCCATGACAAGGAAATGATCCTGCTCGCGCGGACCCGTAACAAGCAGGCCGGCGCGCATGTTATCACGCCGTTCCGCGCCGATGACGGGCGCTGGCTTCTGATCAACCGGGGCTGGGTGCCGCGCGCCTACGAGGACCCGGCGCGGCGCGCCCAGGGCCAGATCGCCGGCACGCTGAGCCTTAACGGCGTGACCCGCGTGCCGCCCCAGCCCGGCGGGTTCACCCCCGACAACGTACCCGGCCAGTGGTACTGGATCGACATTCCCGCCATGGCCGCGGCCGCCGGCGTCGCGCTGCTGCCCTTCATCGTCGAGGCCGGGTCCGGCGAGAACCCCGGCGGCCTGCCGATCGGCGGACAGACCCGCGTCGACATTCCCAACGACCACTTGGGATACGCCTTCACCTGGTTTTCCCTGGCCGCGATCCTGATCGTGATCGCCGCCCTGTTTTACCGCCGCGAGACGCGCGGCGCGCCATAAGACGATGCGGGCGGTTCGGGTTGTCGCGGTCCTCGCGGTGCTGTTTACTTTCCTCCAGATCGTCCTCGGCGCGGTGGTGCGGCTGACCGGGTCCGGGATCTCCTGCCCCGACTGGCCGTTGTGTTACGGGCTGTGGTTTCCCACCCCGGCCAAGCTGGCGGCGCTGGGCGGTATCGATTACAGCTTCGCCCAGGTGATGTTCGAATGGAGCCATCGCTTCAACGCCGCCGTCGTGGTCGGCCCGCTCACGTTGGCGCTGGCGCTGCTCGCGTGGCGGCGGCGGCGCGATGTCGCCGGCTTGTGGCCGATATCGATCGCGGCGCTGGTGGTTGTCCTGATCCAGGGCGGGCTCGGCGGTTTCACGGTGCTGGACCGCAACAGCCCGTGGTCGGTGGCGGTGCATCTTTCGGTGGCGCTGGTGTTCCTGGCCCTGCTGATATGGGCCTACCTAAGCACATACGGGCCGCCGGCCGGGCGCCGCGGCCGGACCGGAGCGCTGATAGCGGCGGGCGCGCTGGCCGCGCTCGCCACCATGGCCAGCGGCGCGATGATGGCCAAGTCCGGCGCGACCCTGGCCTGCGCCGGCTGGCCCTTGTGCGACGGCGCGTGGCTGCCGGACCTGTCGGACCCGCTCATACGGCTCCATTTCGGCCATCGCGCGCTGGCCCTGCTCACGGTCGCCGTGGTGTTGGTTTGGGCCGCGACGGCGCGGACCGGGGCGATGGCGCGCGCGGCGCGTTGGGCCGCGGCAATCGTCGCCGTACAAGTTGTGGCGGGCGCCGTCGTGGTAAATGTGTTTGCCGACGCTTCGCTGGCCAGTCAGGCGACCGTCGGCGCGATGCACCAGGCCATCGGCGTGGCGCTGTTCGCTACCCTGGCCTGGGCACTGTGGACCGCCTGGGGACCGCGCCATGAACCATAGCCCGGACGCCTACCGCGACCTCGAACGCCGCTTCCGGCGCCTTTCGCTGCTCAACGAGGCGCGCGGCCTGCTGGGCTGGGACTGGGCCACCATGATGCCCGAGGCCAGCGCCGAATCGCGCGCCGAGACCGTGGCGGAACTGGGCCTGATCGCGCACGACATGATGACCGACCCGGCGCTGACCGACCTGCTCGCCACCGCCGAGGACACGGCCGCGGCGCTCGATCCTTGGCAGCGCGCCAATCTGGGTGAGATGCGGCGGGTGTGGCGTCACGCCAACGCCGTGCCGGCGCGCCTGGTCGAGGCGCTGAGCCGCGCCGGCTCCGCCTGCGAGATGACGTGGCGGGCGGCGCGCCCGGCGGACGATTTCAAGGCCCTCGCGCCGCGCTTGCGCGAGGTGATCGCCCTGGTCCGCGAGCAGGCGGCGGCCAAGGCCGACGCCCTGGATTGCGCGCCTTACGACGCGCTGCTCGACCAATACGAGCCCGGCGGGCGGTCGGACGAGATCGAGGCGATCTTCGACGATCTCGCCGAATTTCTCCCCGCCTTCACCGACGCGGTCTTGGAGCGTCAGGCGGCGGAAGCGCCGGTGCTGCCCCTCGACGGCCCGTTCCCCATCGACCGCCAGCGCGCGCTCAGTGAGCGCCTGATGAAGGCGGCCGGCTTTCCGTTCGACCAGGGTCGCCTCGACGTAAGCCTTCACCCGTTTTCCGGCGGCACGCCGGACGACCTGCGCATCACCACCCGCTACGACGAGGCCGACTTCACCTCCGCCGTCATGGCGGTGCTGCACGAGACCGGCCACGCGCTTTACGAACGCGGCCTGCCGCGCGCGTGGCGCCACCAGCCGGTGGGCGAGGCGCGCGGCATGAGCGTGCACGAAAGCCAGTCGCTGTTGATGGAAATGCAGGCCTGCCGCAGCGCCGAATTCATCGGCTTCGCCGCGCCGCTGATGCGCGATGCCTTCGGCCGCGACGGCCCGGCGTGGCGCGCCGACAATCTCGCGCGCCTCTATACGCGGGTCGGCCGCGGCCTGATCCGGGTCGATGCCGACGAAGTCACCTATCCGACCCACGTTATCCTGCGTTACCGGCTGGAACGGCGCATTCTCGCCGGCGACCTGCAGGTCGACGACCTGCCCGGCGCGTGGCGCGAGGCCATGGCGGAACTGGTCGGTGTCACGCCGGAGGACGACCGCGACGGCTGCATGCAGGACATCCACTGGATGGACGGCACGTTCGGCTATTTCCCGACCTACACCCTGGGCGCCATGATGGCCGCGCAACTGTTCGACGCCGCGCGCCGCGCCGAACCCGACGTCATGCCAGGCCTCGCGCGCGGCGACTTCGCCCCGCTGCTGGGCTGGCTCAGAACCAACGTGCACGAACTAGGCTCGTCCCTGACCACCGCCGAACTCCTAACCCAAGCCACCGGCCGCCCCCTGGACCCAGAAATTTATAAACGCCACCTCGCGACGCGATATCTGGGCTAGCGGGTTCTTTCTTAATTAAAGGGACGCTATACTTATCTCGGGCCTCGCTAGCGGCCGGAACCGTTGGATGGCTTGGATGAGATAAGTATAGCGTCCCCTTATTTCCGGCTAGGCGGAGAGCTTGGAGATCGTCCGGCACACCCGCTCGGCGATGGCGGCGACGGAGGCTTGCTGGGCGGCGTCGGCTAGCGCGCCGTCTTCCGTGAAGGCCTGGCCGGCCTTGGCGACCGCGATCTGGTCCGGCACCACCAGGACGCCGAGATTGGTGAGCAACTGGCGCAGATGCACCAGGCCGCGCAGGCCGCCGAGGCCGCCCGGCGAGGCCGCCATGATGCCGGCCACCTTGCCGCGGAACGCCACCGCCGGCGGCTCGTCCGGTCGCGGGCGCGAGGCCCAGTCGATGGCGTTCTTGAGCACCGCCGAGAGCAGCCC
>SMVB01326372.1_pt1 | contig 16364 bp, 14 predicted proteins | sample 2456461 | NCBI WGS metagenome assembly SMVB01 (sample SAMN11095934, study PRJNA526329) | marine sediment metagenome | biome: Marine sediment; feature: Surficial sediment; material: Deep marine sediment; isolation source: Hadal surficial sediment | place: Pacific Ocean | collected 2014-05 | depth...
AATGGAGCCTTCAGCCCCGAAATGGAGCCCTCAGCCCCAATTGGAGCCCTCCGCCAGGTCGACCAACCGTTCGCTCTCGGTCCAGAGCCGCCGGGCGACCTCGCTGTCCCGAGCGAGGTCTGAAACCGTGGCGGGTCGTTCATCCACGAAATAGGTCCCGTTCGGTGCGTCGATGTGGGGCTCCGAGCAAAGAAAGATCGAGGTCTGCGCCCCCTGTTCGGGAGTGCGAAAGAAGAGCGACAATAGCGGAAGGATCAGCTTCGCGATTCCGCCATTATTTGCACCGAGGCGCGTCGAGACCGCACCCGGGTGAAGAGACCAGATGCCAATGTCTCGGCCTTCGAGGCGCCGTGCCAGCTCGCTCGTAAACAGCATGTTCGAGAGCTTCGAGGCGCCGTAGACGCGCATCGAGGAGAAGCGTTTCTTCGATTGGAGATCGTCGAGGTCGAATCGGGCGAAGCGATGTGCACCGGACGCGACGTTCACGATCCGCGCCCCGGGCGTCTCCAGGATCTTGGGGAGGAGTTCGTGGGTCAACAAGAAGGGCGCGAGATGATTCACGGCGAAGGTCGTTTCGTACCCGTCGTGCGTTTCTGATCGGCGGAGCATCGTCACGCCGGCGTTATTCAGTAGAACATCGATGTGCGGAAGAGCCTCGTTGATCTCGGCCGCAACCCGCCGCATATCGGCAAGCCGCTCCATGTCGGCGAAGAAGAGCCGTACGCACTCGCGCTGGGTCTTGTCCTCGATCTTCCGTTTGGTCAGTTCAGCGCGCGATTGAGAGCGGCAGAGGAGGGCGATGTCTGCCCCCTGGCCTGCCAGGGCGATTGCCGTGGCTTCCCCGATTCCAGATGTGCCGCCCGTGATGACGCAGGTCTTACCATTCACGATTCGACTCCTCCGAGCGTGTCCAGGAAAAAGCGTGTCACACGTTCGTTCAAGAGCGCATGCATCTCCGCTTCTCCCTTCAGTTCTGTGAGCGGCCGCGTGGGGCGCAGTTGATGTGGTCGCGGATTGTTTTCGTGCATCTTGTGGAGCAATTCGATGCCGTCGCAGAAGTGGAAGTGGTCGGCTCCCTCGATGATCTCGAGCCGAGCCGCCATTCCGAGTCGTTCGACGAGGGGGCGGATACTCGTATCGAGATCGACGAGGACGTCGTCGCGGCCCGCGAGGATGAGCGTCTCGATCGGATCCGCGATGGGAAGCTCGCCCGGTTCGAAAGCCTTGCGTCCGACGAAGGGCTCTGAGACCGGTGCCAGACAACCGAGCGCGCGCACGCGACGCTCGAGTGCAGGGATCTTGAGCGAGGTCCAGCCGCCGTAGGAGTGGCCCAATACGCCGACCTTCGTGGTGCCGAGTGGGGGCAGCCGGTCGCGCTCGTGACCCTCGTCCAGCAGCGCGCGAATCGACGTGACGATGTCGTGGGGACGCTGCTGTCGGGCGCGGAGATGGACTTCTCGCCGCTCATCTTCGTCGGTGAGGGCCAGCATCTCGCCAAACGTGTTGCCCACGTGATCCGGTGCGACGACGACGAATCCCCAGCTCGCGAGGTGGGTCGTGAGGAATGTCGATTGCTGGCGCAAGCCCGAGTTGCCGTGGGAGAACGCGATCAGCGTCGCCGCGCTCGCGTGGGGTTCGAGTCCCTTCGATGCGCGGTGGAGCAGGCCCATCGGGTGAGGGGCGTCGTGCGGGAGCTCGCATTGGCGCGTCGCATCCGCCTGGCCGGGATACCAGATCTCCGTCGGGAGGCGGCGATCGGGATCGATCGGGTCGTGCGGCGATGGAATCTCAGTTTGCAGGGCGCCAACGGGATAGGGGCCGCGCTTCGAGAGGTCGGGAATGGAGCGGGTCATGGGAGGTGTTTATGTCGCCCCAGCGTGCTCGGCAAGCCCCCTCCTTAGTTCGGTCGGTAGCGTGTGCCCATCTTCTGACGTCCCGAGTTGATCACCTTGAGCTCTTCCATCGCGAGGGCTGCGACGTCGGCGCCCGCGACCTGATCGTCCTCCCCCGCCAGCTCATCCATGTCGACCCAGGCTTGATACACGGGGCGCGTGCGATCGGTGATGATGCCGGCCTTGAGGAGCGTTTTGATCAGGACTCGGAAGATGTTGGTGTTGTTCGTCATGTCTTGACGGCGGTCCTCCTCGGTGAAGGCCTCGAGAATGCAACCCCGCACCCATTTCCAATCCAGACCGAATTCCGCATAGATATCCTGTTTCTGCTCCGCGTTGATCAGGTTGAAGAGCAGCACTTGAAAGGCCTCCGCGGCCCAGGTCTCGACGTGTTCGTGTTCTTCCTCGGTGAGCTTGGGGATCGTGCGGTCCGCCCAGATCTTTCCGAATTTATGGTGGAAAGCTTCGTCGGACATGGTGAATTGGATCAGGCGGCGAAGCAGCGGATCCTGGGTCTCGCGTTGAATCGTGGCGAACGCACCCATCGCCAATCCCTCGATCAGCATCTGCATGCCCACGAGCTTCTTGTAGACGGCTCCGCTCTTCACGATCTCGTTCATGAGGTTTCGGATCGTATCGCCCGAGCGAAGGGGCGTGCCCCAACGCGTGGTGATGTAGTTCGTGAAGCCGGTGACGTGACGCGCTTCTTCGCGGGTCTGGTTGGCCGCGTATTCCATCGCGCCGGGATCGCGCAGGATCTGGGTCAGGCTCGCGGAGAGGGAGAGTGCGCCCTGCTCGCCGTGGAGGATGCTCGAGAGGATGAAGCGCGTGTTCTGGTTGGCGAGTCGGACCTTTTGCCGCTCGTCGAGCTTGTCCGCGACCGCGGTCTTGAGCTCGATACAGAAATCGCGCGGCATGATGGTCTCTTCGTCGAGGTTCATCGGCTCCGATTGGAAGTCGATATAGCGCACGTCGGTCGGGTCCCAGAAATGATCCACCGTGGAGGAGATGATTTCATCGAAGGCATCGGTTCGGTCCGCATAACGATCAACCTCGATCAGCGAATCGAAGTCGTCGCGATCGACGGTGTTGTAGATCGGGTCGTAGGTGATGTGGCGTTCGCTCATCTGGATGAGTCTCCTGCGGGCGGCTTGGGAGTTGTCGTTTCCGGGACGTCGAAACGACATCGGTCGCTCGTTTCCGAGCGGTTTCCGTGAAGCTGGAAATGGGTGAGGGTGCGGACGAGATCGGCACGGCTTGCGCGTGCGGGATCCTCGGCCCACCAGGCGAGCACGTGGGCCCACATGCCGACGACGGCCTGGGCCAGCACTTCGGAATCGAAGCAATCCGCCAGAGCTCCTGCCGCAGCCCGCTCGCGTCTTCGTGCGCTCACGCCCTCGGCGAGTCGCTCGAGAATTCGCGCGGCGACATCGGCGGCCTCGCCGTCTGGATGAAACACGATCCGAAGCAGGTCGCGCTGTTCTTCGGCGAAACCGACCAGGGCATCCGCCTGCGCGTACATGATGTCCCAGGGCTCGGTCTTGTCGGCGGCGACCGCGATCAATCGGGTCTCGATTGTCCTGGCCGTTTCCTCCGCGAGTTCACGGAAGAGCTCGAGTTTGTCCTTGAAGTGGAGATAGAAGGTCCCGGACGCGTAGCCGGCTTCGGCGGCGATCGCGTGGGAAGTGACCGCGCGCGGGCCGTGTTCTGCGAACAGCGTGAGGCCCGCGTCGAGCAGGCGGCGTCGGGTGGCCTCCGTACGCGGCGATCGGCGCGCGGATTGTCCTGTGTCGTCGGCGTGCCGGGCCCTGGCCGCTGATTTAGGCGCTGATTTAGGCGCTGATTTAGCGGCCGATTTGTCCGTAGAGGGGCTCATCGATTGACTGACGTCCATGTCATTCGTGACGTTAACGTCAGTTGCAGTCGTGAGTAAAGGGAGTTTCTCCTGACTTCGAGTTCAGATTCGGCGCGCTCAGGGGCTACCGGGGGGACTTCGGGGGACTCCGAGCCTCGGGGGAGAGGAGAGTTGAGATCCCCGATGGGGGACTCAGGCGAGCAGTGCACCGGGATCGCAGGCCTCGCCGCAGGCCGGCTCGGCGCTGGGGTCGGGTCCGGCGATCTCGATCTGGATCGTGGTGTGTTCGATCGAAAAGCGCTCGGCGAGCTCTTCGCGAACCCCTTGGAGGAGCTGCTCGGGTCGGGCGGTCTGTTCGACGACGAGGTGGCTCGAGAGCGAGACCTCCCCACTTCCGATCGTCCAGACATGCAGACAATGGAGGGTCGAGACCCCCGGCACCGCGAGCAACACGTCTCGAATCTTCTCGGGGTCGAGGTGGCTGGGCGCCGTTTCCATCAGGACATCCAGGGCCTCCCGGATGAGATGCCACGCCGAGAACAGCACGAGGACGCTGACGCCGATCGAGACCGCCGGGTCGAGCCAGACCCAGCCGAAGGCCCAGATCCCCGCCCCGGCCAGGATGACTCCGATGCTGGCCAGGGTGTCGCTGGCGACGTGGAGCCAGGCTCCCCGAACGTTGAGGGAGTCGCTGCGTCCGGCCTCGAGGATCCAGAGGCTGACCAGATTGATCGCGAGCCCACCGCTGGCCACCAGGACCACGCCCAGGCCTGCGACTTCCCGCGGAGCCATGAAGCGTTCGACGGCGTGGCTCGTAATGAAGACGGCCACGACGGCGAGGGCGAGCCCGTTCGCGAGCGCGGCGAGGATCTCCGCCCGACTGTTGCCGAAGGTACGACGACCGCTCGCGGGTCGAGACGCCATCCAGACCGCCAGCAGCGCGAGCGCGAGCGCGGCGACATCCGAGACCATGTGCAGGGAGTCCGCGAGTAGCGCAAGCGATCCCGTGAGGAGTCCGCCGACGAACTCGATACCCGCGTAGGAGAGCGCCAGGCAGAGTACGAGGAACAAACGGCGCCGATTCATCGCACGGGCATCCACGTGGTGATGCCCGTGCGTGTCGGTCGAGTGCCCTCGATGCGAATGCGCTTGCGCCATGATTCTCTGCTTCCGCTCCCTCGTTCCGCCTAGCACACACATATCACGGGGTTAGCACACACAAATTACGAGGCTAGCGCCCCAGGGCCTTGGCCATGCGATCGATCACCTGCGTCAGGATCGGGCGTGAGGTCGCAAAGTTGAGGCGAACATAGCCCTCCCAGCTCTCACCGAAGTGATGGCCGTCGGAGAGCACGACCCGGCCGTGGCGCAAGAAATGGGCCGCGGGCGAACCTGAGAGCGCGAGGGCGCGGCAGTCGAGCCAAGCCAGATAGGTCGCCTCGGGCCGATGGAAGCGGATCTCTGGAATTCGCTCGGCGAGTGCCTGCTCCGCAAAATCTCGATTCGCCTCGAGGTAGGGGCGGACCTCGTCGAGCCAGGGTTGCGCCCAGCGCCAGGCCGCGATCGAAGCGTAGAGTCCAAACAGGCCGAGCCCCCCGCGCACGTGCCGGGGCAGCACTGTGTTGAATCGGCGCTGGAGTGCGACATCGCCGAAATGCGCGATCGCGCAGCGCAGGCCGGGGGTATTGAAAGCCTTGCTCGACGAGGTCAACGTCAGCGTTCGCTTTGCGATCTCCGGTCCGAGGGTCGCGAGGGGAATATGTTTCCGGCCATCGTGCAGCAGGTCGCTGTGAATCTCGTCGCTCACGACGATCAGGTCGCGCTCGATCGCGATCGCCGCAACCTGTTCGAGTTCCGACCGGGAGAATACGCGGCCCGATGGGTTGTGCGGATTGCACAGAAAGAATAGCCGGGTGTCGGGGTCGATCGCGCTCGCGAGTGCGGCGAAATCGAATTCCATTCGGTCGCCGTTTGCGTTCATGCGGTTCTCGACGAGTCGACGCTTGGTTTCCTGGACGGACCCGAGAAAGGGCGGATAGATCGGGGTTTGAACGACGACTCCCTGGCCGGGCTCCGTAAAAGCCTCGAGCGCGAGGTACATCCCTTGTACGACTTCAGAAAGGACCTCCACGCGGCGCGGATCCGGATTCCAGTCGAACATTTCGCTCATCCGCTCACAGAAGACGTCGGGCAGATCGGTCTTCGCGGGGTCGATGGGATAGCCGAGGTCGCCGGATTCCGTGAAGCGTCGCAACTCGGCCCTGATCGGGGCGGCGATCGGGAAATCCATCTCGGCGACCCACGCCGGCAGGACATCCGACGGATAGACCTGCCACTTTTCACTCCGTCGGCCACGCAGCACGTGCATGTCCAGCTCGTCGAGCTGGGCCGGTCGATGTCTCAAAGCACGCTCGGCTTCTCGCAGCACGCAGGCGTCGCGCGATACGCGGGGATCGCCCGCATCGTCTGCGCGCGAGAATTCCTGGATCACCGCGGGCGGGGCACCGGCGCGTTCGAGCAGCACACTCCCTTCGGAGCGAAGTCGGCCGAAGACCTGGCTCACGACGTCGTCACGTTCGTCGAGGGGGTGGACCTCGTTGCGGCCGTTGGGATCGAGATGCCAATGGGGATTTCGGTCGAAACAATCGAAGCGCATCCATTCCTGGGCGCCATCGGACGAGCCCACGCGAAGTGTGCTGCCCGCATCGTCCTCGAGCGCACGGAACTCGACTGCGAGCCCGAGCCCCCGCCATTCGCCCTTCCAGAATTCCGTCATGCGTGGAGAGTAGCGAGGGTCGGGGCGTAGGCACGAGCCAGAGACGCTATGCTGGCTTGCGAGCCGACTGCAGCCGACGACTCGGGGTCGTACGCGGGGGCTCGTGGGGGGTACGCGCGAGAGATGTCCGTTCGAATCGAGATGCCGCAGCTTTCGTCGGATGGCGAGAGCGCGACCCTGGCCACCTGGCTGGTCGCGGTCGGTGACGTCGTCGAGGTGGGAGATGTGATCGCCGAGCTCGAGACCGACAAGGCGACGGTCGAGCTCGAAGCGCCGACGAGCGGCAAGATTGCCGAATTGAAGATCGCCGCCGGCACGGAAGGGATCGAGCCGGGCTCGGTCCTCGGTACGATCGAATCGGGCGAGGGCGCATCGACGGAAGGGCGCCCGGATACCGAGCGCGCGACCGACGAGGGGATCGATTCCGCAGAGTCGAGCGCGGCCGATGGCCGGCGTTCGACGCCGCTCGCGCGCCGGGCCGCGGCGGCGAATGAGGTCGACCTGGAAGCGATACCGGGAAGTGGGCCGGGCGGACGCGTGGTGGAGGCGGATGTTCTCCGGGTTGCGGGTGGGGAGGCCTCCCCGGCCGACCAGGCCTCGGCCACTGCCGTCGCAGGGAATCTCCACGTCGATGTGGTGCCGGCCGGTTCTGCAGCCGCGGCCGCGTCGGGGCAGCCCGTCGTCGAGTCCGTTGGAGAAGGGCAGGGCTTCCGCGCGACGCGACTCAGTGCGATGCGAAAGACGATCGCGCGACGCATGGCCGAGTCGAAACAACAGGTGCCCCATTTCTATCTGCGCGTGCGTGTGGCGATGGACGAGGTGATGGCGGTGCGCGCGCGCCTCAATGCCGGACTCGCGGAGGAAGGCCGGGGGGTGAAGATCTCCGTCAACGACTTCATCCTGCGCGCTGCGGGCCTGGCCCTGCGAGATGTGCCGGAGGCCAATGTCCAATTCGCGGGGGACGTGATGCACGTATTTGATCGCGTCGATGTCTCCGTCGCGGTGGCGACCGAGGGCGGGTTGGTGACGCCGATCGTGCGCGACGCCGATCGCAAGGGTCTCATCGCGCTGGCCGAAGAGGTGAAGTCGCTGGCCGCGAAGGCGCGCGAAGGGAGCCTCACGCCGGAGCAGTACCAGGGCGGCACGCTGACGATCTCGAATCTCGGCATGTACGGGATCGAGACGGTCTACCCGATCCTGAATCCGCCCCAGGCCTGCATCCTTGGTGTCGGGGCTGCGGAGCAACAGCCGGTCGTGCGCGAGGGCGAGATCTCGATTGGATGGGTGGCGTCGATCACGCTGGCCGCGGATCATCGTGCAATCGACGGCGCGATCGGGGCGCAGTTGCTCGCGGCGCTCCGCAGTCGGCTCGAAGATCCGCTGGGAATGATGCTCTAGCGGCGCGAGAACTCGAGATGAGGAAGCCCGCGTTTTTTTGGCGAGTGAGCGATCACGCTCCCTCGAAGGGAGAAGGAATACGATGAGCACTGCAAGCTATGACGTGGTCGTCATCGGCGGAGGTCCCGGCGGCTATCCAGCCGCGATCCGCGCACGTCAGCTGGGACTCTCGGTCGCGCTCATCGAGCGGGAACATCTTGGCGGCATCTGCCTCAACTGGGGTTGCCTTCCGACCAAGGCCTTGTTGCGGACGGCGGAGGTGTATCACCTGATCACCCACGCGGACGAGTTCGGTCTCCGTGTCGGCGAGGTCTCATTCGATCTCGAGAAGATTGTCAAACGTTCGCGCAAGGTGTCCAAACGATTGAATACGGGCGTGAAGGCGTTGCTCAAGAAGAACGGTGTCGAGGTGCACGACGGCTTCGGTCGGTTGGCCGGGCCCGGGCGCGTCGCCATCGATCTGGCGGATGGGTCAGCCGCGCTCGAGCTCGATGCCCGCAACATCATTCTCGCGACCGGCGCCCGGGCCCGTTCGCTACCGGGTCTCGAAGCGGACGGCGATCTGATCTGGACGTACAAGGAAGCGATGGTTCCGACAGAACTCCCGGCTCGACTTCTGGTCGTCGGCAGCGGCGCGATCGGGATCGAGTTCGCGAGCTTCTATCGCGACCTCGGAAGCGAGGTGACCGTTGTCGAAGCGCTGCCCCGGATTCTGCCCGTCGAGGACGAGGAGATCTCGCAGGTCGCTCACAAGGCGTTCGAAAAACAGGGGATCGAGCTTCATGTCGCGGCGACGGTCTCGTCCCTCGAGAAGGGGAACGGAGAGGTCACGGCGACGATCACCCCCGAGAACGGCGAAAAGAAGGTCGCGACCTTCGACCGTGTGATCCTCGCGGTGGGCATCGTCGGAAACGTCGAGAACCTCGGTCTCGAAGGCACCGGCGTCGAAGTGGACCGAACGCATATCGTGACGAATGAATGGACCGAGACCGGCGAGCCCGGGGTCTATGCAATCGGTGACGTCGCGGGGCCGCCCTGGCTTGCCCACAAGGCGACCCACGAAGGCGTTCTGTGCGCTGATCGGATTGCCGGTGAACCGGGGATTCATCCGATGCACAAGGAGCGAATCCCCGGATGCACCTATTGTCGCCCCCAGATCGCGAGCGTCGGCCTCAGCGAGGCGGCCGCCTCGGAGCTGGGCCGCGAGGTGCGGGTGGGTCGCTTCCCGTTTCGGGCAAACGGCAAGGCGATTGCGCTCGGCGAGATGGAAGGCCTGGTCAAGACGATCTTCGATGCGAAAACGGGCGAGCTGCTCGGAGCTCATCTCATCGGGGCCGAGGTGACCGAGCTGATTCAGGGCTTCGTCGTAGCGATGAATCTGGAGACGACCGAAGCCGAACTGATGAACAGCATCTTCCCGCATCCGACGCTTTCGGAAATGATGCACGAATCGACGCTGGCGGCCTACGGACGGGCAATCCACATCTAATGCTGCGGACGCCATAAGCACCGAATCTCCACGGCCTTCTCCCTGCGGCCTGCTCGACGTACTGTGAGTACGTCTGCGCGGGCCTCCGGTCCGAGGGCCGCGGATCTTCGGCACTTCTGGCGCCCTCGCTACGACCTTTGGGAGATGAGCTCTAGGAGATGAATTTTTTGAGGCGACCTTTGTGAGCCGACTTTCAGGAGACGGCTCAGATGAGACGACCTTTGTGAAGAGGCTGGGTTAGGCTTTGGAGCTGCCTTGAAAGGATGATTCGATTGGCGGATTCGCTGCTACAGATCGAGGGTCGCGAGCCGACGCAGGTGGATCTGCCAAGGCCGCCGTGGATTCGGATTCGGCTTTCGGCGAACCCGAAGGTCGAGGAGACGCGTGCGCTGATGCGGCGCCTCGAGCTCAATACGGTCTGTGAGGAAGCGGCCTGCCCGAACCTCTCGGAGTGTTGGGCGGACCGGCACGCGACGGTGATGATCCTGGGATCGGTTTGCACGCGGGCCTGCGCCTTCTGCAACATCGATACGGGTATGCCGGATGCCGTCGACCCGGGTGAGCCCGAGCATCTCGCGCGCGCGGTCGCCGAACTCGGTCTCGAGCACGTGGTGATCACGTCCGTCGACCGCGACGATCTGCGCGATGGCGGAGCGGGCCAGTTCGCCCTCTCGATCGAACGGATTCGTGCGCTCGCGCCGGCGACGACGATCGAGGTGCTCACGCCCGATTTCCGCCGCAAACCCGGAGCGTTGGCGATCGTGATCGATGCCGCCCCGGACGTCTTCAACCACAACCTCGAGACGGTGCCGCGACTCTACCGGCGGGTCCGGCCGGGTGCGGACTATCGCCATTCCCTCTCACTCCTCGAGAACGCCAAGCGGCTGCGTCCCGAGACCTTCACCAAGAGTGGAATCATGGTCGGGCTCGGCGAGCAGCGCGACGAAATTCGCCAGGTGATGGACGACCTGCGCGAGGCGGAGGTCGATTTCCTGACGGTGGGGCAGTACCTGCGTCCAACACCGGATCACGCGTCGGTCGAGCGCTACATGCCGCCCGAGGAATTCGAAGAACTCGCGCGGGAGGCGGAGCAGCGGGGCTTCCTGGTCGTGTCGGCGACTCCGCTGACACGCTCCTCCTACCACGCGGAGAAAGATTTTCGCCGTCTTCAGGCCGCGCGCGCCGAGCGATTGGCCTCGGTCGTGGATGTCGAATCGCCTTAGACGCGCGGCGAGCGGTGGGTCAGGGCGGACTGAGCGACCCGAAGCTCGGTCGGGGGCCCGCCAGGGTGCCGAGCCGCCCGGTGCGGGTCGTGACATCCGCGCGGCGCAAATCTTCCGGGCTCGTCGGCGGGAGCCCCGCCTCGGCCGCGCGTTTCTGGCAGGCGATATAGATCGCTTGTTCCGAGAGGCTTCGGCGTTCGATACGACCGCCCTTGTTCACCGGATTGAAAAGGGGTCCCGCCCAGGAGCCGCGGATCCCGATCCAGCGTTCGAGCGAACGGCGGGCCTCGTCGCTCGTTTCGAAGCGTCGCGACGGGCGACCACCCGGCGCTCGGATATCCAGTACGCCCGACGTGAGGTCGTAGTCCGCGAGTTCGAGGGCGACGGCTTCCGAGCGGCGCAGATTCGCGCCAAAGAGCAGCGCGAGCAGCGCTTCGTCTCGCGCACCGGCCGGACTGGAATCGACGCTACAGGCCTGGGTCAGTTTGCGGAGTTCGAGCGCGCCGAGTCTGTTCGGCTTGCGGCGCGCGCGCCCGCGCACCGGCGGTAGGTCGATCGCGCGCTGATAGGCGTCGGTCGACATCAGCCCGCGTTGCCAGCTTTGTTTCAGGACGCCGCGCAGTGCAGCCAGATGTTTATTGGCCGTGGCCGGGGCGAGCGTCGTGGTCAGTCGTGTGCGCAGCGCCGAGGTGTGCTCGATCCGTAGGCTGTGCCAGGCCAGTTCATGGGGCCCGCAGCGGCCCTCGGAGGCCCAGTCGGCCAGCTTGGCGAGGGCTCCGCGCATGGTCCGACGAGAACCCTCTCCGAGCCGCTCGAGGTAGGCGGCCGCGGGGTCGAAGTGGCTCGGGTCGCGTGCCGGCTCGACGTCGGTCGGCTGCCGCGGAGTGATCGGCGCGGGGCTCGAATCCTCTGGATCGGCAGGCATGTCGCGCTCCTCTCTCATCTTCGTGCCGATGCGTTTCGGCCGGTGCAGGCTCATTCCGGCCGCGCTGGCTGCACAGGGCGCTTCGAGGATGGTCGAGACCGGCGGCCAGCGGTATCGGGGAAACCCCGTAGGGCGGACCTGGAAAAGCGCCCGCCCGACTCTCAGGGTGGGCCTCGGTCCGACCGAAAAACCAGCCATGACGAAGACCGTATTCCAGCTGAGTGCCGCCTTCGCAGGCCTGGTCCTGTTGTGCTTTCTCGCCTTCGAAGGGAAGACCCTCGGTCAGTCGATGGGGCTGATCGATGGAGAGGAGGAGCCCGTGCTCGTCTTCACGATTCCGCGTTCCGAGGATCTGGCGCGGGTGCGCGCGGCCATCGCGGACGAGCGGGTGCTCTTCGAAGGCGATGCGGGTTTTGTGCGGGCGGGCGGGCGAGTCTTCGTGAGGGATATGGAGCGGGCCGGAGATCTGATCAAGATCGCCGGATGGCTCGACAAGCCGATCAGGATCATCAGCCTGGGCGTGGGCTCCGGCCGCGAAGGCGATGGCACTTCATCCGAGTTCGGGCTTCGCAGCGAGCAACGTCTGGCCCGGCTGCGCAAGCTCGTGAACAAGCCATGGCTGACCCGCGGTGAGCAGGTCTTTGTGCTGCAGGCGATGAACGACGGACTGGAGATCTGATCGCGGAGATCGAGCCCGTTATTCGTTCTTGGCCACGACTTCACGGGGCTTGAGCGCGCTGCGCTCGCGATACCAATCGATCGTGTCTTCCGCTTGTGCTCGCTCGCTCTCGAGGAAGCGTTCGACGGCGGCGCCGAGGCGTGGCTCCGAAAAGAAATGGGCGCTGTAGGTCGGGGTGGCATCGAACCCGCGGACCTGCTTGTACTCCCCCCCGGCGCCGGGTTCGAAGCGCGCGAGTCCACGCGCGATGCAGTGTTCGACGGCGGCGTAATAACAGACGTTGAAATGCAGGTGGCGAATCTTCCGCGTCGCGCCCCAATAGCGTCCGTAGAGGGCGTCACCCTTTTCCACGTTGAAGGTACCGGCGATCTTCTCGCCTTCGTGCTCGGCGACCACGAAACACAGTCGATCCCTGAACCGATCGACGAGGAGTTCGAAGACATCCCGATTCAAGTATTGCCGTCCCCAGGCGCGGACGCGGATCGTTTCGAGGTAGAAGCGGAACATGGGATCGACCAGGTCGGCCGTGATCTCGTCGCCGGTGTAGGTTCGGATCTGGACGCCCTGCTTCTCCATCTCGCGGCGTTCACGCCGGATCTGGTTTCGCCGTTTGGAGCGGAAGGCGCCGAGATAATCCTCGAAGTCGCCGTAGCCGTGGTTGAACCAATGGTATTGGAGGCCGACGCGAGTGTGGTACCCGACCCGACCGAGCGCTTCGGCCTCCGCCGCTTGGCAGAAATTGACGTGGATACTCGATAGGTTGTTGCTTTGACAGATTTCGCGAAGCGCTGTGCCGAGCCGCTCGATCCAGAATTCTCGATCCGCTCCGGGCTCGACCAGGAAACGGGCACCGCTGACCGGCGAAAACGGCACGCCGACGAGCAGTTTTGGGTAGTACTCGATTCCGGAGCGATAGGCGGCATCCGCCCAGCTGTGGTCGAAGACGAACTCGCCCTCGCTGTTCGTTTTTACGTAGAGCGGGCAGGCGGCGACCAGCCGACCGTTCTCCCGGGCGACCAGGGGTTTGGCGTCCCAGCCCGATCCCTCACCGAGCACGCCGGCCTCTTCGAGCGAAGCGAGAAAGGCCCATTCGAGAAACGGCGATTCGTCACCGACGAGCCGATCCCATTCCTCGCGGGGCAACTGCGCCACGCCTGCTTCGAGTTGGATCGTGAATTTCGGCGCGTCGTCGGGCATGCGGTGTGTAGTGTAGCCGCCCGGGCGAAGGGCGGTGCTGCGACGATCAGTTCGGGCGGGCTATGCTCCGCGCGATGACTTCGACGTCGAGGATCCAGACAAACGTGATCCCGGGGAGCGCAGCGATCCCGGAGAGCCCGTTCAGAGCAGCCCGGGGAATGGCGGGCCCCCGGGGAGACGGTGGCGATTGGCCGCTCTCTTTACCTTCGGAGTCACCCCCGGACCCACCCCCGGACCTCTCTCCGGTTCTGCTTCCGGACCCGCCTCCGGGTCGGCCGCCCGCCGATCCTTCGAAGGAGCGGGGCCGGAGCGTCGCGACGAAGGAGCGGGCGAAATCCGCCCGTCCGCCACGCTTCAAGGTTCTCCTCTACAACGACGATTACACACCCATGGAGTTCGTCGTGCAGGTGCTCGAGCACGTCTTCAAGAAAAGTCCTTCGGCGGCGACCCAGATCATGTTGCAGATTCATCGCGGCGGGATGGGCGTGGCCGGTGTCTTCGTACTCGAGATCGCCGAGACGAAATCGACGAGTGTGCAACGAATGGCCGAGGAGCGGGGATATCCGCTGCGGACGGGAGTAGAGAAGGAATGAGTTCGATCGGTCGTGACCTCCAACTGACCCTGCAAGCGGCCCATCGTGAAGCCGTCGTTCGGCGGCACGCCTATCTCACGGTGGAGCATCTGCTCTATGCGCTGATCCACAACGAGGATGGCGCGGCCATCCTGCTTCACGCGGGGGCCGACGTGAAGCGGCTGAGAATCGAGCTCGAGCGCTTCTTCGACGAGGATCTCGAGAGTGTGCCCGGCGACGATCCCGTCGAAACGCTGCAGACGCTGGCCTTCCATCGCGTGGTCCAGAGCGCGATCGACCACACGGACAACGCCGAAAAGGAGGAGGTCGAAGTCGGGGATCTGCTCGTCGCGCTCTTCAATGAGCCCGATGCGCACTCGATGACCCTGCTGCGGGGGCAGGGTGTGTCTCGGCTGGACCTGCTCCGATATATCAGCCACGGCGAATCGAAGCTCGGGGGCGACGGATCGCTGGGCGAGGGCGAGGGCGCATCGCCGCTGCTCGGGGGCGATGAGTCCGAGGGCGTTCCGGCGGATCCGCTGGCGGCCTTCGCAACGAATCTGACCGAGCGCGCGGCGGAGGGGAAGCTCGACCCGCTGATCGGTCGGGGGCCGGAACTCGATCGCGCGATTCATATCCTGGCGCGGCGGCGCAAGAATAATCCGATCTTCGTTGGAGAAGCGGGGGTCGGCAAGACCGCGCTCGCCGAGGGGCTCGCATTACGCATCCACGAGGGTCGCGTCCCGGAGGACCTCGAGGGCGCGGAGATCTATTCCCTCGATCTGGGCGCGTTGCTCGCGGGCACGCGCTATCGCGGAGACTTCGAAGCGCGCTTCAAGGCGCTGTTGGCCGCGCTCCAAGAACGTGAACGATTCATTCTCTTCATCGACGAGATCCACACCATTCTCGGTGCGGGTTCCGCCCAGGGGACGACCGTCGACGCCTCGAATCTCCTGAAACCGGGACTCGCCGACGGCACGCTTCGCTGCATGGGATCGACGACCTATCAGGAATATCGTCATTTCGAGCGCGACCGCGCGCTCGCCCGGCGTTTTCAGAAGATCGACGTCGAGGAGCCGACGTCCGAGGAATGCGTGCGGATCCTCAAGGGCCTCGCACCGCGCTACGAGGAACACCACGGCGTTCGCTACACCGCTCCGGCGCTGAAAGGCTGTGTCGACCTCTCGATTCGACATATCAACGATCGTTTCCTGCCCGACAAGGCAATCGACGTCATGGACGAGTGCGGCGCGGAAGTTCGCTTGCGGCCGACGGGCAAGAAGCGGCGCACCGTGGGTCTGCGGGACGTGGAACGGACCGTCGCGAGGATCGCTCGCGTGCCGATCGAGACGACGGCCACCGAGGATGCGGGCCGCCTCGAACGACTCGAGTCCGACCTCAAGGCCGTGGTATTCGGTCAGGACAGCGCGATCGAGGCCGTGGCCAACGCGGTGAAGCGCGCGCGCGCAGGACTCGCGGGCCTCGAAAAGCCGACCGGGTCCTTTCTTTTTGCAGGTCCGACCGGTGTGGGCAAGACCGAACTCGCGAAGCAATTGGCGGCGACGCTCGGTGTGCCATTCCTTCGCTTCGACATGAGTGAGTACATGGAGAAGCATTCGGTCTCTCGTCTGATCGGCGCGCCGCCCGGCTATGTCGGCTACGACCAGGGTGGGATCCTGATCGAACAGGTCCGCAAACATCCCTACGCGGTGCTGCTCCTCGACGAGATCGAGAAGGCTCACCAGGATGTCTTCGACGTGCTGCTGCAGGTGATGGATCACGCGACGTTGACCGACAACCAGGGCCGCGAAGCCGATTTTCGGCATGTGACCCTGATCATGACGTCGAACGCCGGCGCACGGGAGATGGCGTCGAACGCGATCGGGTTCACCAAGGGCAAGCGCGGCGACGGGAGTCACGAAATCGAGAAGATCTTCAGCCCGGAGTTTCGCAACCGCCTCGACGAGGTCGTCTGGTTCGATTCACTGCCGAGGGATGTGATACAGAAGGTCGTTCTGAAGTTCGTCAAGGAGCTTCGCGAGCAGTTGGCCGAGCGCAAGATTCAGATCGAGCTCCGGCCGGCGGCCCTCGAGAGACTCGCCGAGAAGGGCTACGAGCCGGATTTCGGAGCACGGCCACTCGCGCGCGTGATTCAGCGGGAGATCAAGAATCGGCTGACGGACGAAGTGTTATTCGGGAAGTTGAAGGGCGGAGGGCGCGTCGAGGTCGACGTCGACGAAGAAGGCGAATTCGAGTTCGTCTTTCAGGATCAGCGCTCGGCGAAGTCGGCGGACCGCGTCGTCAGCGACTCCTGAGCCAACTTCCGGCACGACCCGTGGTCACGCCCCCCCCCCCCCC
>SMVB01156344.1_pt1 | contig 16360 bp, 16 predicted proteins | sample 2456461 | NCBI WGS metagenome assembly SMVB01 (sample SAMN11095934, study PRJNA526329) | marine sediment metagenome | biome: Marine sediment; feature: Surficial sediment; material: Deep marine sediment; isolation source: Hadal surficial sediment | place: Pacific Ocean | collected 2014-05 | depth...
ACGACATTCATCCTGGTTGGCATTCCAGGCATCTTCGTGGCCCTGCTCATCTGGTTCACCCTGCGGGAACCACCCCGAGGCATGGCGGATGCGGAGTTTGAGACCAGCAAACCCACCCCTGCGCCAAGTACCTCGGCAGCAGACAACGCACCCGATGTTAAAGAAGTGCTGTCTTTGTTGTGGCAAAGAGTTTCGTTTCGCCACCTTTCATTCGCCGCTGGTTTGCACGCCTTTGTCGGCTATGGGGCTGGCACCTGGAACGCACCTTTTCTTATTCGCTCCCATGAAATGCCAGTGTCCGAAGTGGGTGCCTGGCTCGCCCTAGTTTCCGGCATAGGCGCCATCGGTACGTTCATGGGTGGATATCTTAGCGACAAACTATCTGACCGATACGACGACCGACGCTGGTACATGTGGGTGCCTGGTTACTCTACGATCATTATGGTGCCGTTTCAGTTCCTCGCTTATTTGTATGGCGGCCTGTGGGCCGTGATACCTGCCTTGATCGTCGTCTCCATACTCGGCGGCATGTATCTGGGCCCCTCTTTTGCAATGACTCAAGCCCTGGTGACTCTGCGTATGCGCGCTGTTGCCTCGGCTATTTTGCTGTTTATGCTGAATATTATCGGCATGGGTCTGGGCCCCTATCTAGTGGGTGTATTCAGTGATCTACTAAACCCAAGCTACGGCATCGATTCCTTGCGCTTGGCGCTGTGCATGGCAGTATTGGCCAATGTCTGGGCCGCATTCCACTACTTTGTCGGCGCACAATCACTACGTGAAGATCTGGCCACGACGGAAAAAGTGATTGCGCAACCCGTTGCTGCTTAGAATGTGGCCCTTACAAAATGAAAAATCGTTGATCAAATGGGAGAAACCTAATGGCTAGAGAAAAATTCGACACAGGCACAGAAGATTGCCTGGCCTATGTGGAAGACAACGTCGCTGTCATCACCCTGAACAGACCTAAAGCGCGCAACGCCATGTCAGGCGCCATGACTGCGGCACTCGAACGCGCCTTGGATTACGCAGAACGATCAGCAGAGGTTCGCTGTGTCGTCCTTACCGGAGCCGGTGGCGCCTTTTGCGCGGGTGGTGATGTCAAAGGCATGGCATCCGGGGGTGATGCAGGCGGCGGCGGACGCAGTGCAACTTTAGATGAACGCATCCACACTCAACGTCTGAATCAACGCAATACTGCCGGGCGCATGCACCTGATGCCTAAACCCGTCATCGCAAGTCTACCCGGCGCCGCCGCGGGTGCCGGATTATCTCTGGCCCTGGCTGCGGACTTGCGCATCATGGCGGATACGGCATTTATCACCAGCGCCTTCGCCAAAGTTGGCTTCAGCGGAGACTACGGCGGCACCTATTTCCTATCGCAGTTAGTCGGCCAGGGCAAAGCGCGTGAAATCTACTTTCTGTCAGACCGCGTCAACGCCGAAGAGTGCCTGCGACTGGGAATCGCCAACTATGTCGTTCCGGCAGCGGAACTGGAGCAAGCAACCATGGACCTCGCTCGACGATTGGCGGCAGGCCCTCCGATCGCCTACCGCTATATGAAAGAAAATTTCAATCGCGTTGCACAAGGTGCAGACGTTATCGAGTGTCTGGATCTGGAGGCAACACATCATGTGCATTCCGGCTTGAGTGAAGATCATAAAAACGCAGCACGAGCCTTTGTCGAAAAAACCCAACCACAATTTACCGGCAAGTAGGCCGCAACAACTTACCAACAGGAGCACAGCATGAAACTAGGAATTCTCGGCGGCGGCATCGGTGCCCGCGTCAACATCAATCTGGATGCGATCAAACACGCTGAAGCACTGGGCTACGACTCGGTGTGGACAGCAGAGGCCTGGGGTGGCGATGCAGTCACCCCGGCGGCTTGGATATTGGCCCAGACCACAACCATAAAAGTCGGTACCGCCATCATGCAAATGTCTGCGCGGACCCCGGCGATGACCGCCATGACAGCCATGAGCCTGGCAGAACTGTCCGGCGGCCGCTTCATTGCCGGCCTCGGTGCATCTGGACCGCAGGTCATCGAAGGTTGGCATGGCGTACCTTACGGCAAGCCCGTAACGCGCTTGAAGGAGTATGTGCAGATCATGAAACTGATCTTCGCGCGCGAAGATCGAGCAACTTTTGATGGCGAAATATACCAATTACCCTACACCGGCCCAGGCGCTACCGGGTTAGGCAAGCCATTGAAGAGCATTCTGCATTGCGAACAAAACATTCCGATATTCGCTGCAAATATCACCCCGAAAGGCGTGGCCGCGGCAGCCGAGGTTTGTGACGGATTTTTTCCGATCTGGATGGACCCGGAGAAATATTCGGTATTTGAAGAACCGATACAGCAAGGTTTCGCCAAAGCCGGTGACAAAGACCTGACGCAATTTGAGGTATCACCCTTCGTCACTGTGATCATGGGCGACGATGTCGATAAATGCATGATGCCGATCCGTGCCAACATGGCGCTGTATATCGGTGGCATGGGTGCGCGGGACAAGAATTTCTATAACAACTACGCCAAGGCTCTGGGCTTTGAAGACGATGCCGTGAAAATTCAGGACTTGTTTCTGTCTGGCAAAAAAGACGAAGCTGCAGCCGCAGTCCCCGCAGAGCTCATCGATGCCTGTCATCTGGTGGGCCCTGCAGATCGCATAAAAGAGCGCTTGGCACGCTGGAAGGTTGCTGATGGCAACGGTCATGTCGCGGCGATGTTGCTAGGCTGCCAGCAACCCGAAGCATTAGAACTTATCGCCGCGGAGATGTTGTAGCCATGAAGTTCAAGCACATCACATTTCTGGCTATAGCGTGGTGCTTTGCGCTAACCGCTCAAGCAGAACTCAAGGTGGGTGATCCAGCACCCGCCTTCGATCTACCGGGCACCGACGGCCAGCAGCATGTGCTGGAAGACTTTCGCGACAAAGCCTGGGTGGTGTTGGCCTGGTTCCCTAAAGCTTATACCTCAGGCTGCACCATTGAGTGCAAATCCTTGGCTGAAAACGGCCATCTGATCCGCGCTTTTAACGCCAACTATTACATGATCAGCGTGGACCCTCTAGCTGACAACATCGGCTTCGCCGAGCAAGAGGGTGCCGATTTTCCGTTGTTAAGCGATGAATCCAAGTCCGTCGCCCGTGCCTATGGCGTATTGAGCAGCAGTGGTTACGCAAAGCGCCATACCTTCTACATCGACGCCAGCGGCACCATCGTCGCCGTCGATCGCAAAGTACGCCCAGCGACCTCAGCAGAAGATATGGCGGCGATGCTGGCTAAACTCGGCGCGCCTCCCGCAAGCTGACAAGATTGAAGCCGCTTGTAACAATTTTGTTAGCCATAAGAGAACCAGTTCACGGAGATGGCCCGGCGATGACCTAATATCCGTTGCAGAAGATGTCATTTAACTCAAAGGGAAGTGGGATATGGATAATCTACGCGACACCATGGAACAGGAAACGCTTGAAGAGTTATTGGAAGAAGAGTTCAACCCCGAGCTGTTTTACACCGCTTTGAGCAACGCGTTAGACCAGTTGGAGCACTACAGCGCAGAAGCCGCATAAACGCGACTTTGATCAAAAGCCCCGCATCTGTCGGGGCTTTTTTGTATCTGCTCTCAAAACTTCAACACCGCTTGAGCCGCTGGCCGCTGCCGGTACCGATCATCCCAAGCCTGTACAAGGGGAAAGCCCTCTAACAATTGCGCCTTGCCGAAGCGCGCAAACTGGCAACCTGCCTGCAGCGTACAATCGGCAATGGAAACCTGTTGCCCAGTGAGCAGAGGCCGCCCATCAGTCAGCAATTGTTCCAGATAAGCCAACGCGCTCGGCAGACTTCGTTCAATCTCAGCCGCCGCTGCGGGATCTGCAGGCAAGCCTATGGGTGAATTCGTGACATGCACATATCTGGACATCGGCATGGCTACCTTGGTTTCTATGACACGTTCGAGATCCCGTGCTTTTGCCCGTGCTTCAACATCCTCACCTAACAGCGCACCTTGCGGAAATTTCTCTTCCAGATAGCCGATGATGGCCAGTGATTCAAGCAAGTAAGAACCATCATCCAAGGCCAACACGGGTAGTGTCCCAAAGGGGTTTCGCGCCAGGTGTTCCGGGGCGCGCTGGGCACCCTTTAAGGTATTGACCATGACCTGCTCGATGCCCATATCTGTGCCGAGAACGCCGCGCTCAGCGATATACAACATGACCTTGGTCGGATTCGGCGCGGCCGGGACCATATATAATTTCATTACCAGCTCCCGCTAAATCAGTCTTGCATTCATCCAGCCGGGGAAGCCTTCAATTTCCTCTTCCGGCATACCCAACATAGACGCCAACACACCACCAGCCAGGCCATGGCCGATTGCAGCAATGGCTACCAGATAGATCATTTGCCGCACCTCGGAATCGGTGTCCAGGTCGAGCACCTGCCGGGAAGTTTGCAGCAGCCGGCTGAACAGTTCTGTTACGGCACCCATCTGGTCTGGACTGCCGGAACCTTCTACCGCCCGCCAGGCAAGCAACTTGGCATGGCCACCCGCAGCCAGCGCATCGAAAACATTCCTGATAAGTTCATTCGGCGGCACGCGAGCATCCAACGCTTCTACCAGATCTCGAACCAATGCGAGGGTCATTTTGTCAGCCAAGGCATCACGCATGCCGCCGCTGGATCCAAAGTGGTGGATCAATGTCGCATGAGAAATACCCGCTTCGTCCGCAACACCAGTGATATTCAAGCCCTCTAGACCTAGTTCACGCAATCGCTTGGCCGCGACTTCTAGGATGATAGATCTGGATTCTTCAGCGGTGCGGCGACGTCTGACTGCCAAGGTAAACTAGCTCCAATGAACGGCAGCGTTATTAAAGAGTGTGGCGCGTTGCAAATCTACCAATTTCTTATTGACATTAATGTTGATAAGTCTACTATCTACATCTATGTTGATAACCGACAGGCATTTATGAACGCGAAACGTAACCGCATGCAACCCATCGTCGCCGCTCAAGCACTGCGCCGGTTGATTGCTAACCCTGAAGAAACCCATGAAGTTTTCACCGTCATTCGGACACTGTCCGGTCCGGCGCTACAAAATGGTTATGTGAAATTCTGCCAGACAGAGGTAGGTCGCCGTGTCCTGCATGAGAAAATTGACCTGCTCGACACGCTTTGTGACCGCGACCGTCTCGCCGCGCTACCGGCAAACACCCTGGGTCGTCACTATCTTCGCTTTGTTACCAACGAAAACCTCAGCGCAGATGGTCTGGTAGAAGCCAGTGAAGGCGGTGACATGCAGGATCTGGAAGGCGGTATCGCACGCTTTGGCCAGCGCCAGCGCGACATGCACGACCTCTGGCATACGCTGACCGAATATGGCCGCGATGAGTTAGGCGAAGCTTGTCTGTTGGCATTTACTTATGCACAAACGCGCAATCGTGGACTCGGCGTCATCTGCCTCGCTGGTTGCCTCAAATTATCCAAGTTCTATGGCTCTGGGGTTTTTCGCGCGGCATGGAATGCCTATCGAGACGGCAAACGGGCAGCATGGTTACCGGCACAAGATTGGGAGGCATTGCTCAACCAACCTGTTGAGGAAATTCGACTGGCCTTAAATATCCGCGTACCCCAGGACTATCAGGACCTACGCGCCGCGATTCCCGCCGCTGCCTGAAACGCGATAAAAGCACTTCGACGCCCGCTGGCTTTGGTATTCTTATACCGAATCTAAGGAGGTTGCGTTGCAAAATTATGACTACATCATCGTCGGCGCCGGCACCGCAGGTTGCGTGTTGGCGAATCGACTGAGCGCAGATGCAACGAAATCGGTACTGCTTTTAGAAGCGGGCAAAAAAGACAACTACTTCTGGATCGACATCCCGGTGGGCTATCTCTACACCATCGGCAATCCACGTACAGACTGGTGTTTCGAAACCGAACCCGACTCGGGCTTAAACGGCCGCTCCATAGCCTACGCACGTGGCAAAGTGCTTGGCGGTTGTTCATCGATCAACGCCATGATCTACATGCGCGGCCAACGCAGTGACTACGATCACTGGGCACAACTTGGCAACAGCGGCTGGAGTTGGGACGAAGTGCTGCCCATATTCAAACATTCCGAGAGCTACCAGCACGGCGCAGACGAATTTCACGGTGATGAAGGTGAACTGCGCGTTGAAGAACGGCGAGTCAACTGGGAAATTCTTGAAGCCTGGCGAGACGCTGCCGAACAATGTGGCATTCCCAAAATCACCGAATTCAATCGCGGCGACAATTTCGGCAATGCCTACTTCCAGATGAATCAGAAGTCCGGCAAACGTTGGAGCGCCACCCGCGCATTTCTGGACCCAATCAAAGACCGCCCAAACCTGACCATCGTCACACAAGCGCATGTTCAAGCGCTCGACATACACACCGAAGATGGCACTGTTTCTGCCCGCGGAGTGCGGGTAAACACACCCACCGGCACCCACACCTGGACAGCCAACAACGAAGTCATTTTATCCGCCGGTTCCATCGCCTCGCCACAACTACTGCAACTATCGGGAATCGGGCCCGGGCAGTTGCTGCAGGACCACGACATCGGTATCCAACACGAACTCGCCGGAGTTGGCGGCAACCTGCACGACCACCTGCAGATCCGCATCATTTACAAAGTCGATAACACAGTCACCTTGAATCAACGCGCCCGTTGGCCATGGGGCATGGCCGCCATGGGCTTGGAGTATTTGTTCAAGAAGACCGGGCCTCTGACGATGCCACCGTCACAACTCGGCGCCTTCGCCCGCAGCGATGAGCATCAGACCAACGCCAACATCGAGTGGCATGTACAACCACTGTCCTTGGATAAGTTCGGCTCCCCGTTGCACCGTTTCAACGCGATCACCCCCAGTGTGTGCAACCTGCAACCGACCAGCCGCGGTGCGGTGCAGATACACTCAACGGACCCGATGGCACCACCGAAAATCAAACTGAACTACCTTTCCAGTACCGAAGATGTCGAAGTGGCGGTGGCCTCGTTGAAATTCACGCGCCGCATCATGGCTGCCGAGGCACTGAAGCGCTTCAACCCGGTAGAACTCAAGCCCGGCCCGGAAGTTCAGAGCGAGGAACAACTGGTCAACGCGGCCCGCGATCTCGGCACGACAATCTTTCACCCGGTGGGTACTTGCAAGATGGGCAGTGACCCTCTCGCTGTGGTCAATGATCGACTGGCAGTCCACGGCGTTCGGAAGTTACGCGTCGCCGACGCCTCGATCATGCCGCGCATTACCTCTGGCAACACTAATGCACCGACGGTGATGATCGCTGAACAGGCGGCCAGATTTATTAAAGAGGATTATGGGCATCGTTAAGCCAATGCCTGGTAGGCCGCTGTGCACATATCATCAGACAGAGGCAGGGATGCACCGAGGTACTGGGTCATGACCACGCCGCTCATACGTTCTCGAGAATCGACCCAGAAGTGCGTGGAGGCAGCGCCGGCCCAACCGAACTCACCTTCGCCGCTGAGGGTCATGGCCTGACCCTGGTCCAACAGAACGCGACCGATCAGTCCCCAACCGTAGCCTCGCAGGGCGTTGGGTCCGATCTTGATGGGTACTTGAGCGCCCGGTAACCGGTTTGCCCGCAGCATTTCGTGCATTTTCCGTGACACGATGGGTGTACCGTCGGGTGCGGTGCCGTCGATCAGCATACGCGCAAATGCCTGGTAGTCGGCCAACGTGGAATACAGACCATGGCCGCCACGCTGAAAGGTGTCGGGTTTATCAACGGGGTGCATATCATCCACGTTCAAGGGCTCAAGGGTCTGGGGTGTCAACTCCAGGGCGGGTAACGCGCTTAGATCACCCACACCATACATCGGCATCAGTCTTGCGCGTTTTTCTTCCGACACGCCATAAGCTGTATCCACCATGCCGAGCGGATCGAAAATATACTCCTTCAACAAATCGAACAGCGAGCGATCCGTCGCGCACTGGCATACGTGGGCCAGCACATCAATGGAAACCCCGTAACGCCAGCTGGTGCCCGGCTGAAAAGCCAACGGTTGTTGCGCCAGAGCGCCCATCATGTCGTCCAGGGATCGGTCCCCATCCGCAATGATGTTGGCTTCGCGATAGTAAGGGGCGACATGACAACCCGGTATGAATTCATAGCTGAACCCTGCTCTATGGGTGATCAGATCTTCAACGGTTACCGGTCGCAGCAGCGGTAAAATATCACCATCGGTGGTCAGCACCCGCAACTTACCGAAACGTTTATCGTGTTGCGCCACCATGTCATATAAGTGCAATTTACCTTGTTCGGCGAGGATCAGCGCGAGTAGCGAGACGATGGGTTTGGTCATGGAGTAAATTCGATATATCGCGCCATCGGGAATCGCCGTTTTGGCAGCAGCATCGGCAAATCCAGATTGCCCGGAGAGAACTTCCTCACCACCGACTTCCACCGACCATTCGATGCCTGCGTATTTCTGAGCCTCAACGTAACCATCCGCAATCGCCTGCATTCTTTCCGCGCGCACCATGCTCATACCCCCACCTTTTTCGCTTTACCGTAACTATCTCGGCCGTAACAGTCCGCGAGCCACCGTTGCACGTTAGGCCATGCCGACACATCGAAATCAATCATATTGAAGAGGTCCATCACACCAGCCAGGTTCAGGTCGGCAATAGAAAATTCATCCCCCAACAAATACTGGCGCTCGCCCAGAGTTTCATTCAGTACGCCAAGGGGACGCGACAGTGCCTTGGTAGCACCAGCAATGACTTTAGGGTTGCGTTTGTCTTCCGGGGTAAACAATTTCTGCACCACAATCTGCATCTGTTGTGGTTCTATTTCGCTGATTCCCCAGACACTCCACTGCAACGCCTGTGCTTCGCCTTGCAGATCCTGTGGCATCAGCCGTTGGCCGTACTTTTTTGCCAGATACATGTTGATCGCCATCGATTCAAACAACTTCAGATCGCCATCCACCAACGCTGGAATGCGGCCATTAGGATTTATGCGCAAATACTCTGGCGCCTGGGCATCACCTCGAAAGGATGTGGGTACATGCTCATAGTCCACACCAATTTCTTCCATTGCCCAGATCGAGCGGAACGCTCGCGACCCACTGATGCCGTAAAGCACTGGTTTGCTCATTGTGTCTCCTTGATAAAAAGCGTTGAATTGAACCACAGTCTAATTTCACTTGCGAGACAGCGATACTATGCGGCAGCTATGGATAGCAATATTATTGCTGGTAGTCTGGTCCTCAAACGTTCAAGCAGCAGACGCGACAAACCGCAGCGAAGCGGATGTCAAGCGCGATGAAACAAGCAAACCCTTTGCCGTTCTCGACTTCATGGCGGTGCAACCAGGTTGGCACGTTATCGATCTGTTCGCCGGAAATGGCTACTACTCGGAACTGTTGTCCCATCGGGTTGGGGATACCGGCAAAGTCTACCTGCACAACAATCAAGCCTATATGGGCAACGTCAAAGGCCTGGATGAACGCTTGAAAGGCGAGCGCCTGACCAATGTCGAGGTTTATATTCGCGAAGTAGAAGACATCAACCTACCTTCCGAAAGCCTGGATATGGCGATTCTCGTCATGGCCTATCACGATGTGTATTTCGAACAGAATGGCTGGACGGTAACAGCCGATCCTCTGTTCTCCACGATCCACCGTATTTTGAAACCGGGTGGCGTATTGGCCATTATCGACCATCATGCGGCCGCCGGCAGCGGCAAAGCCCACGCACAGGAATTGCATCGCATTGACGCTGCATTTGCGCGCCAGGATATCAGCAGCCATGGTTTCGAATTCGTTGCGGAAACCGATATTCTGGCAAATTCAGCGGATGATCTGACCTTATCCGTGTTTGATCCCGCAATTAAAGGCCAGACCAGCCGTTTTGTTTATAAATTTATAAAGCCGTAGGAAAAACTATTTTCTCCTCCAGCGCGACATGCATAAGAGTGACAACGGAGCTATGTATGAACAGTAAAATTATGATCGGTGTAGTCATGACACTGCTGGGCGCACCACTCACCTGGGCAGAAACCGAAACTCGCGAAGTTGACGAATTTGATGCAGTCAATTTTGCACTGCCCTTCAGCGTCGAATTTGTCGTCAGCGACGAACCCTTCGTCACCTTAGAAGGCGATGAGGATACGATCGAAGAGATCACCACCAAGGTGCGTGGCGGTACATTGAAGATCACCAAAGATTCGGATTGGTTTGATTGGTCAGACGAAGAAGTGCATGTAACCATTGGTTATCAGAATTTGTCCTCTATCACCCTGGCGGGTAGCGGCGACGGATACGCCAAAGATATGGAGGCTGACAAACTGACGCTGCGTATCACCGGTTCAGCCGGCTTGGAACTGGATAACCTGACCTGTAACGATCTGGAAATATCCATCGCAGGCTCTGGTAACGTCAACATCAATGATCTGGAAGCAGATTCCATAAGCACAAGAATTGCCGGGTCCGGGGATGTCGAAGTCACCGGCCGCGTTGTCTCGCAAAAAATATCCATTGCCGGTAGCGGTGACCTCAATGCACGGGAACTACGCGCCCAGGAAACCGAGGTGAACATCAAAGGCTCTGGCGACGTCGAAGTCTGGACGATCGCAAGCTTGGACGCCAACGTCATGGGCTCGGGAGACATTGAGTACTACGGCGACCCCAAGGTTCGCGAACGCATCCGCGGCTCAGGCAATTTGGAACGCCGTGGCGAGGAACCATAATAGATGTGGCGACCAGCCTTAAATAGCCGCAGCGAAATAAGTAGACGCATCTTGACAGTTGGAATCACTCAGGGCCAAGTAAGCGGTGGTGTATGATGTGCGCTCGTCGCACCAGGTAAACCACCACCGCTTGCATGAGATTGTTACTCTCCATCAACAGCCTCTCTTCTGGAGGGGCTGAGCGCGTGATGGCCAAACTGGCCAACCATTTCGTAGCGCAAGGACACGACGTAATCGTCGTCACCCAAGTCTCAACCGGCGCTGACCACTACCCAACCCAGGCACGCAGACTGTCACTGCATGCCGGGGAAACATCCAACAATGCCTGGCAAGCCGCGAGTCACAACATCATTCGCTGGTGGCGACTACGCAAGGTCATCGCAGAAATCAGGCCGGACTGCGTTATTGCGTTCATGCCGACGGCTAACATTCTGGCTCTATTGGCGACACTGCAAAGTACCATCCCGGTCATCATCTCAGAACGCGTCCACCCACCTTATAACTTCCTGTCACCAGTTCGCCGGTGGTTACAGCGTGTACTCTATCCCCGCGCTCGACACGTCGTTGTATTATCCGCCCACAGCGCAGCCTGGTTTCGTGACCACCTGGGCATTGCACGCATATCCGTCATCCCGAACGCCATATCACTACCGCTACCTGACAATGAGCCCACCGTCGAAGTGAACAGCATTCTGCCTGACAGTGCGAAGCTGGTTCTCGCGGTTGGCCGTCTTGTCGAACAGAAACAACAGGACGTCGTGTTGCGCGCATTTTCACAAGCGGAACCAGACCATGACTGGCACCTGGTGATCATTGGTGAAGGCGCTGACGCGCAATCTCTCAAAGAGATGGCCGAACAACAGGGACTGGCTGAACACTTCACGCTGATTCCACGCGCCGGTAACATTCAGGCCTGGTTTGAGCGCGCAGCGATATACGTTTCTGCCTCCCAATATGAAGGTTTCCCGAATGCCTTGTTGGAAGCCATGGCCAATGGTTGCGCCGTGGCCGTATTCGATTGTCCCACTGGTCCCGCAGATATCGTAGAGCACAACAGGAACGGCTTGCTCATTCCTCTTAACGATGCGGACCAACTCTCCGATGCCCTCAAGACACTGATGCAGAACCCCGAATTGCGCGAGCGGTTAGCGCAGAGTGCCGCAGAGGTCATCGACCAATACTCCGATTCACGATTTTACGCCGCTTGGGACGACTTGATCCACGCGGTAGTGGCAACCTGAATGTGTGGCGTGGCAGGCATAGTCAGTGCATCTGGCAGCCCCAGTAACGATCTGCTGATACAGATGCGCGATGCCATGCAGCATCGCGGACCGGATGACCACGGTGTGTGGGTGGATAAGAACGTCGCGTTAGCACACCGGCGTCTGTCCATTGTGGATTTGAGCCCTGCCGGACACCAACCCATGGCTACCGCAAACGGCGTCTGGGTGTTGTCTTACAACGGCGAAATCTACAATGCCGACGTAATTCGCGGCCAGCTCGATCATGTCTCCTGGCGCGGCACTTCCGACAGCGAGGTGCTGCTGGAGGCAATCGCGCACTGGGGCGTGGCAGAAGCTGTCACTCGCATGGTGGGTATGTTTGCCTTTGCCGCCTTCAATGTACGCGAGCAGGTATTGTGGCTGTGCCGCGACCGGCTTGGCATCAAACCTTTGTATTACGGGTGGGTCGACCATCAGTTCGTGTTTGCCTCGGAACTGCAAGCGATCAAGTGCATCGCCAGACAACTGCTACTGAATCACGATGCCATTTCAAGTTTTCTCCGCTATAGCTACATCCCCGCACCTGCGAGCATTTTCACCGGCATACACAAACTGCAGGCCGGTGAACTGCTGCGCCTTGAAACGGCCAATATCACAGCAGACACAGCCCCCGATACACTCCGGTATTGGAATCTTCAGTGCCACGCTCAAACCAAACTTGACCTCGATGAAGTTGCTGCCGAAGAGCGCCTGCATGAACTGATACGCACCGCAGTCAGCGATCGGCTGGTGGCGGATGTGCCTCTCGGTGCATTCTTGTCCGGCGGCTTCGACTCTTCATTGGTCTGCGCCATCATGGCCGAGCAAAGTCACGACCCGGTCAGGACCTTCACCATTGGTTTCAGAGATAGGCGCTTCAACGAGGCCGAACACGCAGCCGCTATCGCCAAACATCTGGGTACCCGACACACAGAACTCTATATCGAAGAACAAGACATGCTCGATGCAGTTTCCGAGCTACCGAAACTCAACGACGAGCCGTTTGCAGACCCGTCAATACTACCTACGTTCCTTGTCAGCCAGATGGCCAGGCGAGAGGTCACGGTGGCGTTAAGCGGCGATGGCGGGGACGAATTGTTTTGGGGTTACAACCGCTACCATACTGCCGAGCGAATCTGGCGCGCCATTAAACCGATACCACCTTCGTTACGAGCAATGCTTGGCAGCACCATGGCGAGCCCAGTGGTACAGAGCATCAGCCGTCACTTGCCAGCACCTGCTTGGGGCGGTCGTCGTGGCCGCTTGAACCAAAAGCTGGCAGCCGCAGGAGAACTCTTATCCAGCGATTCCCAATGGGATCTTTACCACCGTCTGGTATCGCATTGGAAAAACCCCAGCACGATCTGCCTGCATGGTGAAGACCTGCCGACACCTTACAATGATGCCAGCCACTGGAGCCACGACCTACCACCTCTTGCCCGCATGGCTATTCAAGACACACTGACCTATCTGCCGGATGACATTTTGACCAAAGTTGACCGGGCCAGCATGAATGTAAGCCTTGAGGCGCGGGTCCCTCTGCTCGATCATCGCATTGTCGAATTCGCCAATCAGCTACCCGACGAGTTGCGCCACAAACCAGGCCAGCCCAAGTATCTGCTGAAAAAGATCCTTAACCGCTACGTACCTGCCAGCCTGACCGACCGTCCCAAAATGGGCTTTGGCGTACCAATTGATACTTGGATACGTGGCCCCTTGAAGTCCTGGGCCCTTGATTTACTGAGCCCGGCCACATTACGAGCGCAGAACATATTGGACCCAGAGCCGATCGACGCACTGCTACAACAGCATATGCAGGGTCGCGCCAACAATTCAGCCAAGCTGTGGGACGTGCTGATGCTGCAGGCCTGGCTTAAGGGTTGACCAGTGCCTGATAGGTCAGCACTTTAAACTCAGCACGCAAACGCGTTCGGTGCGGCAAACTCTGCACCATGAACAAACCGATGAGATTTTCCTGAGGATCGACCCAGAAAGCCGTACCTGCCGCACCACCCCAGTTGTACTCCCCGGCCGAACTCACTTCACCTACTTCGCCCGGGTCCAGCACCAGCCCAAAACCCAGCCCGAAGCCTGCGCCACGACGATTAAAGCCCATGGGTATATCGCCGAGATGATTGGTGGTCATCAGATCTACGGTCTTCGGCGCCAGCAAGCGTACGCCATCCAACTCGCCACCGTTCAGCAACATCTGTGAAAAGCGCATGTAGTCGCGGGCTGTGGACAATAAGCCCCCGCCACCGCTTTCGAAAGTTCCACCGTTGATATATCGATCACTGGCTGAGGCTGCCGCCACCACCAAGCCAGAGCCCGTGGACGGTGCGAAGAAGTCACCTGCTGTTGTGCCTTGAGGCGAATACATTTGCACAAGGCGAGGAAGTTTCGCTGCAGGCAAGGTAAAACTGGTGTCCGGCATATCTATTGCTTCAAAGATCCGCGTGCGTAAGAAGTCGCCGAATGACTGACCACTCAATACTTCTACCAACCGACCCTGAACGTCGACCGCCACACTATAGTGCCATTTCGTGCCCGGCTCATACTGCAACGGCAGTTTGCCCAAGGCGCTAACGAACTCTTGCAGATTCATTGCTGGATTCATCAGGTCCGCTGCCCGATAGGCTTTATCCACTTCGGTATTACCAAAATATCCGTAGGTCATACCCGCTGTATGCGACATCAGGTCGCGAACAGTAGGCTGACGTCTGGGTTTGCGGGTTTGCCCTATTTTGCTGTCGTCACCTTCGCCGATCGTCCGACTGCGAGTGCCATCGGAAATGATACCGGTGGTCCCATCTGCGGTTGAAAGCGCGACCTGCAGATTCGCCAGCTCCGGAATATACCGCGCAATCGGGTCATTCAAGGAAAATTTACCTTCCTCATACAGCATCATCAACGCCACCGCGGTGATCGGTTTGGTCATGGAGTAAATGCGAAAGATTGCATCCTCGGTCATATCACGCCCGCTTTCACGGTCGGCTTGACCATAGGTTTCGTTATAAATAATTTTCCCGTTGCGGGCAATCATGCCGAGACCGCCCACCATGGTGCCATCTGCCACGCGTTCTTCCATGAGAGCGGTCAGTTTGGTCAAACGCTCAGAGGAAAATCCAACTCTTTCAGGTCTTGCTGAAGGCAGTTCTTTGGCCGCCACCAGCACAGACAATGACGCGATAACCAGACCAAAAATCAGTTGATGTAGACGACGACGCATTTATTCTCCCCAATTAATAAAGCACAGCAGCTAGTCTAGCCATTGCGCGGCACAAATGCATTTACCCCGCTGCCGTTCCTGCATACCATCCGTATTCGTATTCAGTGCAGCAAATGAACCAATGGCAATCAGCGAATCCCAAACCGAAGATTTATTGGTCGAACAAGACGGCCATGTGGTGACCATTACACTCAACCGACCTGAGCGTTTGAACGCCATCAGCCGACCCATGTTGCAAGAATTGTCCTCAAAAATTGTAGAGGCCGACAAAGACCCGGAAGTTCGTTGCATCATTCTTACCGGTGCCGGCCGCGGTTTCTGCAGCGGTCTGGATCTGATCGACGCCAGTGAGCGCATGGACAAGACCAAAAGCGTCACCGGTGGCGGCTCAAACCGACCCCGGCAACTGTTCGATTTGCGCGACGCACCAATCAACGTGATGTGGCATTGCGATACGCCGATCATTTGCGCCATCAACGGGGCCGCTGCCGGTTACGGTATGGATCTGACGCTGCTTTGCGATATGCGCATCATGGCAGACAACGCTAAACTCGCTGCGGTCACTGCCAAGCGCAACGTGGTACCCGAAAGCGGTGGTACCTGGTTACTGCCCCGCTTGGTGGGCTGGGCAAAGGCAGCGGAACTGTACTACCGGGGCCGGACAATTGGTGCTGAAGAAAGTCTTGAGATCGGCATCGTCAACGCAGTTGTGCCAAGTGATAAACTTATGGACACAGCTCGCGAATGGGCGCAAGAAGTGGCTGATAATGCGCCGATGGCTGTGCAAACTACCAAACGCATGATGCGCATGGGATTGGAAGAATCATACGATACTGCTGTTGACCATCTGATGGTTCACCTGGGCGCCCTTTTCAACAGCGAAGATTTCGAAGAAGGCATTAGGGCCTTTATTGAGAAGCGCAAGCCCAAATTTACCGGCAGATAGCATTTTTTAATCGAGCTTATCTGGCATTCAGAACAAGATAAGTCGAAACTTCACAAATGGTTGAGTGATTAGTTATGACGAAAATCATGTTCTTCGTCAGCTCAATGCAGGGCGGCGGTGCTGAACGGGTCGCTTCCCTGTTATCCAACCACTGGGACGCTGAAGGCCACGATGTTACGCTCG
>SMVB01424367.1_pt1 | contig 16357 bp, 15 predicted proteins | sample 2456461 | NCBI WGS metagenome assembly SMVB01 (sample SAMN11095934, study PRJNA526329) | marine sediment metagenome | biome: Marine sediment; feature: Surficial sediment; material: Deep marine sediment; isolation source: Hadal surficial sediment | place: Pacific Ocean | collected 2014-05 | depth...
GAAAAACGGGGGGTCGACCTGATCGTGGACTCAGTCGGTGAGCCGTTGTGGGAGGGGTGCCTTCGAGCCCTCGCCGTCGGGGGACGAATCGTCTCCTACGGGGGCACCGGTGGGCCGGCGGTCACGAGTGACGTTCGCGTCATCTTCTGGAAACAGCTTTCGATTCTGGGGACCACCATGGGCCCTCCTGAGGACTTCCGGCGAGTCATGAGCCTGGTGTTCGAGGGACGTCTCGCGCCGGTCATCCATGAAGTCCTGCCGCTCGACGATACCCGGCGAGCCCACGAGCTGCTCGAGGCGGGTGAGGTGTTCGGGAAGCTGGTTCTGGTCCCGTGATGGAGCGCCGGAATGCAGGCTTGAGCGACGCCCAGCGCCGCGTCGATGAGTGGATCTCGCAGTTCGAGGAGGGTTATTGGCCGCCCCTGGCCAACCTGGCCCGTCTCGTAGAGGAGGTGGGAGAGTTGGCAAGGTTGGTCAACCACCGGTTCGGTACGAAGCCGAAGAAGCCCGACGAAGATGAGCAGGAGATCGGAGAGGAGCTGGCAGACGTATTGTTCGTCATCCTATGTATGGCCAACGAACAGGGGATCGACCTCGACGAGGCGTTCGACGGGGTGATGGAGAAGTATCAACTCAGAGACGGGGAGCGCTGGGTTCGGAAGGCGGAGTAAAGCGTTCGAAGACCAGGACATGAACGGAAATGCCTTTTGACACATCCGTGGCCTTTCAACTATTCTTATAATCGGCGTGGAGTATTTGTTGGCGCCCAGATCTGTCCCTAGCAATCGGAGTGAAAGCGATGCATTACGGAATGAAAAACGGGTGGAAGGCCATGGTCGGTCGGATTCTGATTCTTCCGGCGGCCCTCCTTCTGATGGCGCCATTTTCGCTCGGGGCGCAGGACTTCGCTTCCACCTCCGATCTCGCTTTTAATCCGGAAGACGTGACGTTCAACAAGGACATCGCGCCGATTCTGCAGCGGAGCTGCCAGAACTGCCACAACCCGGTAGGTGTGGCCCCCATGCCGCTCGTCACGTACCAAGACACCCGGCGGTTTTCCCAGAGGATCAAGGAGCGCACCGGGATCCGTGATCGTGCCGGTGCCATGCCGCCCTGGTACGTCGAGAAGGACATCGGTATCCAGCACTTTAAGCAGGACCCCTCCCTCAACGATGTGGAGGTCGCGATGATCGCCGCTTGGGCGGACAATGGCACGCCCGAAGGTGATCCGGCGGATCTGCCCCCCGTCAGGGTGTTTGATGACAATGCAGAGTGGACCATCCGGCCCGACCTCGTCGCGATCTCCGAGGAGATGTTGGTGCGAGGTGACGATGCCGACTGGTGGGGTGAGATCGAGAGTTTCGCGACCGGGCTGGAGGAGGATCGGTATGTCCGAGCCGTGCAGATCCGTGAAGTTAATGATGTAAGGAGCCAGCAAGACAACGGCCGGGAGACGGTGGGCAGAAGGTACGTCGTCCACCACATGATCTGGCGAACCAGTGTGGGGGGGCGTGGCACGAATTGGCCCGTACACGAGGTCGGCCGGAACCCGGACATCTTCGACGACGACGCTGGCCGGCTTCTGAGGGCGGGCTCGATGGTCGCCTCCGAGTCGATCCACCTCCACTCGAACGGCCGGGACACCAGGGCCCGACTGGAAATTGCCTTCGAGTTCTTCCCGGTCGGGTACGAGCCGAAGTACCAAGGGACCATCACGCCTCTCGCCAACAGCTCGGATATCGACATCGAGGCCGACTTGGCCGGCCAGCGGCTGGACGCCTACTTGATAACGGGTGGGCACACGAAGATCATCAGCTTCGAGCCCCACCTGCACGCTCCAGGCGAGCGCATGTGTCTCGAGGCCATCTGGGGATTCAAGGCCGAGACCCTTTCCTGTGTCGGGTACGACCACAACTGGGTCCGCACCTACGTCTTCGCCGAAGACTATCAACCCCTGCTGCCCCGGGGCACGATCCTCCACATCACCGGTTACATGAACAACACCGAGACGAATCAGAACATCCCCGACCCAAGGAACTGGCAGGGATCGGGTAATCGCTCAGTGGCCAACATGTTCATCGACCTGGGAGAGCGCGTCACGCTCTCCGACGAGCAGTTCGTGGAGGAAATGGCCGAGCGAGTGGAGAAGTTGAACCTGACCAAGAACGACTACGTCATCGGGTGCCCGCTCTGTTTGGCCACAGTTCCTACGCCGGGTGCCAAGGCCGCTGATGACTCGGGCTCGCAGCCGGACTGACCGTAGGACGCAAGAATGAAGACGCGCAGGATGATGATCATTGGACTAGGACAGGCAAATAGAATGGTAGCACGTCGGTTTTCGCGGCTGCAAACAGCCGTTGGTGCGGGTTTCATCGTTGGGGTCCTGGCCTTGGCGGCCGGTGCCCACGAGGCTGCTGCCCAGGGTCTTACGTACTCGAGCGGCCAGAGCGTCTCTCCGGCCTTCGAGGGTTGGGGGACAAACCCGGACGGCTCGTACAACCTCATCTTCGGTTATATGAACCGGAACTGGGAAGAGCAGCCGGACGTCCTGGTAGGATCCGACAACAACTTTTCGCCGGGGCCCGACGACCGAGGACAACCGACCCACTTCCTTCCCCGCCGTAACCGATTCGTGTTCACGGTTCGCGTACCGGCGGACTTTGGTGAACAAGAGCTGGTTTGGACTGTGACAGTCAACGGAGTCGAAAAGAAGGCCTTCGGCTCGCTGAGGTCCGACTACTTCGTCGACAACATGGTGATCATGTCGGAGACGGGGACGCTCGGGCCGGGCAGCAGCAATGCGGCGCTTCGGGCGCACACCGCCCCGGTTGTCGAGCTCGAGATGGAAACCGAAATCGACGCTCGCGTGGGCCAGCCGGTAACCCTGTCGGCCCTTGTCACCGACGACGGCCTTCCGAGGCGGGCCAGAGGGGGCCTCTTTGGGGGTGGCGGGGGCCTGCCCGTGACCGACGAGGGCACACTGAACCTGTCGCGTGCCCTGCGCGCTCCCTCACGCATCACCGTGCAAAAGGTCAGTGGCCTTCACATGACCTGGCATATCTATCGCGGGCCTGTGGGCGGCACAGTGAGTTTCTTCCCGGCACAGATCTCCACGTGGGAGGACACGCGCCCCTATTCCAACTCTCCATGGTCCTCTTCTTGGGTGGCGCCCGACCTTCCCGAGGATGACCGCTGGGTCACGGAGGTGACCTTCCACGAGCCCGGCACGTACATACTCCAGGGCCGGGCCGACGACGGAGGACTCTTTACCGACAGTCGGGTCACCATCCGGGTCACTCGCCCGGTGTTATGAGCGGGACCGTTTCCGGTAGCTGACCCCCGAGGCCGGAAGGTTATTTGTTACTTCCTCTCGCGTTCGCCCCCTGGATCGCCCTCGTAGTTTATGCCCTGATCAAGGTCAGGCTTCCGCGACCACTGCCCGGCGCATTGCCGGTGGGGGCCGCGACGGATCGGGCCGCTCCGCTGGTAAGTGTCATCGTTCCGGCCCGAAATGAAGAACGGAGTATCCGGTCGTGTGTCGAGTCCATCTCCGCATCGGACTACCCGGACTTCGAGGTGATCGTGGTGGACGACCGGAGCGACGACGCCACTTTGGAGTTGGCGCGGGCGATTCCGTCGAACCACGCCCGTAGGATCGTGGTGGTTCCAGGACACCCCCTGCCCGAGGGGTGGATGGGCAAACCCTGGGCGTGCGCTCAGGGGGTCAAGGAGGCCCAGGGGGACCTGCTGCTCTTCACCGACGCCGACACCATTCATGCGCCCGAATTGCTTGGTCAGGCGGTGGCGGGGATGATCGAGGATGAGGCGGACGCCCTCACGCTCTTGGGGCAGCAGATCATGGAGACGTTCTGGGAGCGGTTGGTTCAGACCCACGTGATGGCGGCGATGATATTTCGCTTTCCAAACCCCGGCAAACCCCTTCCCCCGGAGCGCTGGCGAGATGCCATCGCCAACGGACAGTTCATGCTCTTCGACCGAGGCGTGTACGAAGAAATCGGGGGCCACGAGGCCGTGAAGCGGGAGGTCGTCGAAGACCAACGGTTGGCCCAGATTCTCTGCAGATCGGGAAAACGGCTCACGATGCGCGCGGCCGAGACCACTTTCGCTACGCGGATGTACCGGTCGTTTGGTGAGTTGATCGAAGGCTGGTCGAAGAACCTGTCCCTGGCGGCCCGCCAAGCTGTTCCGCCCTGGGCCGCTCCCATCGTCATGCCCGCCGGGATCATGATCAGCGTTCTGATCTGGATCGTCCCGCCCGTGGTCCTGCTCCTATCACTTTCAGGGGTCGGACCGGAGGACCCGGGGATCTGGGGAGTATGGTCCGGTTGGATTACGGCCCTCAGCGTGATCGCCTGGAGCTTCATTGGCTGGCGTCTCAAGGCGCCGTTATGGACCGGTGCTTTCTATCCGCTGGCTGCTGGCGTAGTGAATTACATCTTCCTCCGAAGCTGGCTTCGGGGGGGCCGTGTCGAGTGGAAGGGGAGGGAGTACCGAGTGTGACGCTCACCGCCCGCCTCAAGGAGCAGGCCCGAGAGCTGGGGTTCAGTCTCGTGGGAATCGCTTCGGTCGAGGCGAGCGCCCACATGGACCGGTATCGGGAGTGGGTGGAGGACGGCAAGCACGGAGAGATGGGTTATCTGGCCCGTGAGGACGCGGTCGCTCGCCGCGCCGATCTCCGGGGAACGTTGCCGTCGGTCCGGTCGGCCGTAGTGGTAGGCGATGAGTACTTTCAAGAGGACCCCCCCGGCGTCCCCGCCGATCCGGCGAGGGGGGTGATCGCCCGCTACGCACGTGGCCAGGACTACCACGGTATCATCAAGAAGCGGCTTCTCGAGCTTCACCGGTGGATCGAAGCGTCGGTGGAGGGTTCGGTCGAAGGACGTGTTTATGTCGATACCGGCCCCATTCTGGAGCGGGAGATGGCCGTGCGTGCGGGTGTCGGTTGGTTCGGCAAGAACACGATGCTGATCCACCCCAAGCGGGGTTCCTACTTCTTTCTGGGGGTGCTGCTCCTGGACCTGGATCTCGACGCAGACGTCCCGTTCCAGGAGGACCACTGCGGGACGTGCCGGAGTTGTCTGGACGCGTGCCCCACCGGAGCGTTGCTGGGGCGGGACGCGTCGGGGGCACCGGTGATGGATGCCCCGCGATGTATCTCCTACCTGACCATCGAGCACCGAGGCCCCATACCTGTCGAGCTCCGGCCTCTCATGGGTAATCGCGTGTACGGGTGCGATATCTGCCAGGAGGTCTGCCCGTGGAACGAGACGTTTGCGGAGCCGGCCGAAGCAGAGGCCTATCGGGCGAGGGAAGGGCTGGACGGGCCGTTACTCGTGGAACTGGCCGACCAACTGCTGGGCTTGGACGACGACGGGTTTCGCGAGCTTTTCCGGGAATCACCCATCAAACGAGCAAAGCGAGCCGGGCTGCTACGTAACGTCTGCGTAGCGTTGGGCAACTGGGGGGACGCCAAGGCAGTGCCGGTTCTTGTCAGGGCCCTCGACGATGCGGAGGCACTGGTGCGCGGGCATGCGGCTTGGGCATTGGGTAGGGTTGGTACCGATGAGGCCCGCGGGGCGCTCTTGGATCTGCGGCAAGAGGAAACGAACGGCGGGGTGCGGCAGGAGGTGGCCGACGCGATTTCTCGTACCCCCTGATCAGGCCCTCTTGGCACCTGATACATCGGTGCCCATTCTACCCCCTCAACAGCCTTCCGGCCCACCAAGAAAACACCTGCGGAGAACACCATGCCAGACCTCACAGCCCTCGACAGTGGAAGTGTCTCAGTCCGCGAAGATGCGGTTGCCGCCCTCGGTGACGCGCTGGCAGGCGACCTGCTCACGTCGGAATCGGCCGAGTACGACGAAGCCCGGTCGCTTTGGAACGCCATGATCGACCGTCGGCCCGGTCTCATCGTGGACTGCCGGTCCGAAGGGGATGTGACCCTCGCGGTGAAGTTCGCGGCCGAACATGGGGTGCGGCTCTCCATCTTCGGGGCTGGCCACAATATCGCCGGGAACGCCGTGACCGACGGCGGCGTGATGATCTCGTTCAGGAAGATGAACGGCGTGGACGTCGACCCTGACTCCCGAACGGTGCGTGTCGAGCCGGGGGCGACGTTGGCTGGTCTGGACGCCGCCACCCAAGCCCACGCCCTTGCCGTGCCGACCGGCATCAACTCCACGACGGGAATTTCCGGTCTGACGCTCGGAGGCGGTTTCGGGTGGCTCAGTCGCAAGCACGGGATGACGGTCGACAACCTGCTCTCGGCGCGGGTCGTCCTGGCCGACGGCAGCGTCGTGGTCGCGAGTGAATCGGAGAACTCGGATCTCTTTTGGGGGCTCCGGGGCGGCGGCGGCAACTTCGGCGTGGTCACGTCCTTCGAGTTTCAGGCGCATGCCGTCGGTCCCGAGATTCTTTCGGGTCTGATCGTCCACCCGTTCTCGGATGCCACGGAGGTGCTTCGCGCTTACCGGGATTTCGTGAAGGATGCTCCCGACGAGCTCACGGTCTGGACCGTGCTGAGGAAGGCGCCGCCCTTGCCTTTCCTTCCCGAGGACGTTCATGGCACCGAGATCGTGATCCTTGCCGCGATGTACACGGGAGACATATCAGACGGTGAGGCTGCGCTTGCTCCCCTCCGTGCCATCGGAAACCCGATTGCCGACGTGATCGGACCTCAACCCTTCACGGACTGGCAACAGGCGTTCGATCCGCTTTTGACTCCGGGTGAGCGTAACTACTGGAAGACACACGACTTTGCCGAGATGAGCGACGAGTTGATCGACGAAGTGCTGGGGTATGTCGCCAAGCTCCCGGACCCACAGTGCGAGGTCTTCTTCGCCCAGGTCGGTGGCGCGCAGAGCCGCGTATCCGACGAGGCCACCGCCTACCAAGGGCGTAGCGCCGCCTACATCATGAACGTGCACGGTCGCTGGAGCGATGCCTCGAAGGATGAAACCTGCGTCGGGTGGTGCAAAGACCTGTGGAACGCAATCGCCCAGTACGCTACCGGCGAGGCCTACGTCAACTTCATGACCGAGGAGGAGGGGGACCGACTCGAATCGGCGTACGGGTCCAGCTACGCACGTCTGGTCGAGCTCAAGAACCGTTACGATCCCACCAATCTATTCCGGCTCAATCAGAATATTCGTCCGTCGGCGGTGAAACAGACGCCGTAAGGGCCGACACCCCTAGGCCAGCACCCCCCTGTAGCGGGCAGGGTCACCGCCGTACCCGGGAAAGATCCGATCCAGGTGCTCGGCACCCAGGTGACCCGAGACCACCTCGGCGAACACGTCCCGGAAGTCCGTGGTGACCGCCAGGTCGCGACCTTCGTAGAGCAGCTCGCGCTCCAGGCTCGGCCAATCGCCCAGGATGTGACCGCCGTTCACGGATCCACCCAGAGCCAGCATACAGTTCGCGTGTCCGTGATCCGTTCCACCGGAGCCGTTCTCCGCCACGGTGCGTCCGAACTCGGACATGGTCAGGATCACGACGTCCTCCATGCGATCGCCCAGGTCGTCGTACAGGGCCCGGATTCCCTCGCTCAGCTGCCGGAGGCGGCCCGCCAGCTGCCCTTGGGCGCCGCCCTGCCGCACGTGGGTATCCCATCCACCGAGATCCGCGAAGGCGATCTCCATGCCCACGTCGGCCTTCACGAGCTGGGCGATCTGCCGGAGGGACCGGCCAAAGTCTCCATTCGGGTACTCGGCTCCGCCCGACGGCTCGTAGCGACCGGGATCGATGGTCTCCAGGAGTCGAACCGCTTCGAACGCCTCCTCAGCCGCGGCAGAGACCGCGTCTCCTCTTTCGGTACGATAGAGGCGCCGGAAGGCCGATCCCACTTGATCGTCACTACGCACGCCGAAGTCGCTCAGGTTCTCGATGGCCAGCGCCGGGTGATCGCCCCTCAGCACCCTGGGCAGGGCGCTGGTGAGCGAGACTCCCCTCAGAGACGGGACCGTGGCCATGGCCACCTGGCCGGCCGCGTGGTCCGCCGCGTGGGCCGTGGCGTTCTGAAGCGTGCGGCCTCCGCACTCGGCGCACGCGGTGTCTTGAAGTACTCGATTGAGCCAGCCGTCGCCCGTGGACTTCACACCGGGTGTTCCGGTCTCCATGAAGTCCTGCGCGTCGAAGTGGGAACGGGTCGGGTGGGGTGATCCCACGGCGTGCACGATAGCCATCTCACTACGGTGGTAAAGCTCTTCGAGGGGCTTCAGCGCTGGGTGAAGCCCGAAAAAGCCGTCCAGGTCGAGCGCAGCCCCGTCCCCCGAACCGGGAGTCTGGATCGCGATGTTGCGGCGGGAGTCGTAGTACCCACGTTCTCCGAAGGGGACCACCATGGACAACCCGTCCACGGCCCCTCGCTGGAAAATGCAGATGAGCGTCTTCTTGCGGTCCAGACCCTGTGTGCCAGCCAGCAGTGGCTGGAGCAGGAAGTCGGGCGGTAGCCCGAGGGCCATGAGGGCCAGAGCGCCCTGCTTAACAAAGACGCGCCTCCCGATGTTGTTCATCAATTCCTTTGGAGTTCTCATCAGTGCCTCTGAAATTCTGGTGAGCCCAGGATCAAGCTCAGAGTCCGGAGGCGGCCCTCTCTCTCTCCATCCGGAGGATTCACCTGCAAGTCCTCACGGATGATCGCCAATAGCTCCGACGCGTCGGTGCCGGGAAGAAGCGCCTCCACGAGGCCCGGGAGGCCGTCCCCACCCCGTCTGCGCATCTCCCCGAACAAGCGGTTCCCATCGGGCCCCACCCCTCGCAGCTCCCCCGTCACGTAGGAAGTCGCGAAGTTCATGCGGGTCAACATGGCTCCACCCGAGGCCCATTGGGCGCTGGTCTCGGGGTATCCAGTGGGGGGCTCAGCCAGGTAAGGTGCCTCCCCCAAGGAGCCAAGCAGCTCCATCAGGGCCCGTGTATTGGCCGTACGTCCGTAGGTCAACCGTAGCGTGCTGGTCACCAGAACGAACGGCGATTTTACGCGGTTGGCCATAACAGCCGGATCGTAGAACTCGGCTGATGTAAACAACGCCCGTGTCACCTCCAGCAGATCTCCTGAGGTGGCCAGGAAGACCTCGGCGAGATGGTCCACAAGGGTGGTGGACGGGTTGTCCGAAACGAAGCGGGTGGCCAGCTGGGTCGCGACGTGCCGAGCCGTGGACGGGTGGTGGGCTAGCATGCGGATCAACTCCACACCCTCTTCCTGCCCTCCGCCCGCCTCGAAGACATGCCCCATGACGGTCTTCTCGCCGGCGTCATGGATCTCGGCGCGGAATCGGAATTGATAGGCCTCGTCGTAGTCGATTTCGGGCAGAATGAGACGCCCGTCCTCGTAGGACGCTCGGGCTTGGCGCATCTGCATTCGGCTCCCCCGCTCTCCGAATGTCCAGCCTGTGAGGATCCGGGCGACGTCGATGACGTCGGCTTGTGTATACCCTCCATCCACACCGAGCGTGTGGAGCTCCATCAGTTCACGGGCGTAGTTTTCATTGAGGCCGCCGCCGCGTCGGCGCTGCTGCTGCGCCTCCATGCGCCGCATCGCGCGCTCCCTGTTCTGAGCCGGCATTCTTCGCATTCGCTGCGCGGTAGCGTCGCGCCCCTCTCTGGCCTGAAGCGAGCTGTCGGGGGCAGCACTCTGGAAGTTGTCGAGGTAGAAAAGCATGGCTGGATGTTGGGCCGTGGCCAGAACCATGTCCTCGAACTTTCCGAATACGTGGGGCCGAATGGCACTTCGTTCGTAGTCGGGGACCAGCGAGCGGGTCGCGTCTTTGCCCCAGAACACGTTGAAGTGATCGAACCAGAACGTCGTCATCATTTCCTGGAGCTGTCGTTCTGAGTGGACGGCCCTCGTGATGCGTGCGGTGGCCAAGCCGTCGAGGATTCGCCTCGGACTGTGCTCCCCCAGCTCGCGGCGAAGTGCGCGCCTCTCACTCTCGGGGAGCGAGGTACTCTGGGCGAGCTCTCGAACAGACTGGAGGACCTGGCTCGGGGGATACCGCCCAAGAAGCTCGTTGAGCCCCATGGATGCCACGGGAACCCGTGCCAACAGGGGTTCGAGTGCCGAGTCGTCGATGCGCTCGGGGTGGAGCTGCCAATCCACCCAATCGGCGATCCCGAGTGAGAGCACCTCTTCGATATTCTCGGGTCGAGGCCCGTAGGTGGCTCTCTGCAGGAGATGGACGGCCCGGTCCCGGTCCGTGTCTTCGGCTTCCTGGGCGTACACCACCGGAGCTTTGGCCAGGCCAAGGAGAAAAAGAACTACGATGTAGAGCGTGGCTCGTGTGAGAGCGCTCATGGCCGAACTCCCGATGGGGTCGCTTCTGGATATCTAGATGTGTCTGGCGTCTCCCTCGTTAAAGATCTATCGGTGGTATGGCCCCGTGCTTCCTAGTCAGGACCGCTCCCCTTGGGTATCCTTGTGCCGGCATGTGGGCCGATTCGGGTGCGATCCCGAGAGGGAACGCCCGGTCCATACGAGACCTGAACGCTCTCCGCGAAAGACGTTGGAGGAGTACAGTTGGTCCCGTCCGTAAACCAACACGCTGAAGATGTCTGATACGACATTTCCCCCGGATGAATGGGCACTGATTCTCGGCGGCTCGAGTGGGTTCGGACTCGCGAGTGCCCACAAGCTTTCCGAGCACGGACTCAACCTGTGCGTGGTCCATCGGGACCGGCGGGGTGCGATGAGCCGCATCGAGCCCGAATTCGAGCGGATCAGGGGACGGGGTGTGTCCCTCGTGACGTTCAACAAGGACGCACTGAACGCCGAAGTGCGTTCGGAGATTCTGGACGGTTTGGTGGAGGCGTTGGGTGCGGACGGGAAAGTCCGTGTCGTTCTTCACTCCATCGCCTTCGGCAACCTCAAGTTGATCGGGCCGGAGGCTGATGTGAACAATAGCGCCCGGCAGCGTCTCGCGGAGGAGTTGGGCATCGACGAGGTTACGTTGCGTGAGGCTGCGGACCACCTCTTCGCCGAGGGCTGTGACGGGGTTCAGGGCCTTACCACACCTCCCGAGTACTCCGCCGATGCGTTTCTGGAAGAGGAGGACATGGCGAGGACGATCCACTCGATGGGGACCAGCCTTCTCGGTTGGACTCAAGCTCTCCGGGAGCGAGATCTGTTCGCGCAGGACGCGAGGGTACTGGGCCTGACCAGCGAGGGGAATGCGGTTGCGTGGAAGGGGTATGCCGCCGTTGCGGCGGCGAAGGTGGCACTGGAGTCGGTATCACGCTCGATCGCCGTGGAGATGGCCCCGTTCGGGATTCGGTCGAACATCGTACAGGCAGGGGTCACGGACACGCCGGCGTTGCGTATGATTCCGGGGAGCGCGCACCTCAAGGCCCAGGCACGCACACGTAATCCCTTCGGCCGGCTGACGACACCGGAGGACGTGGCCGACGCGATCTATCTGCTGTCGCTGCCGGAGGCTGCCTGGATCAACGGCAGCGTCCTCAGGGTCGACGGAGGCGAGCGCATCTCGGGAGCTTCGCGGTGACCCTATACCTGCACGGCCTCGGCCACTTCCATCCAGAAAACGAGATCACGAATCGCTTTCTCGAGGAACTCGATATCGGCACGGACGAAGAATGGATCATGGACCGGGTCGGTATCCGGAGCCGCCGAACCGTGCTTGCTCTCGACTACATCCGTGACACCCGAAATCGGGATCCGAGCCAGGCCATGGAGGCGGCAGTGTACACGCACGCGGATACGGGCGTGCTCGCCACCAAGATGGCCCTGGAGCGCGCGGGCATCGCCAAGGACGCGATCGGGATGGTGATCGCAGGATCCAGCCGTCCGGGGCTTTCGGCACCCGCCGACGCATGTTACATCGCGGCTGCGCTCGAGATGGAGTTACCCGCCCTGGACATCAATTCGGCTTGTACAAGCATGTGGGTCGCGCTGTACATGCTCTCGAACATGCGCCCGGAGAGCCTGCCCGACTACGTGCTCATCGTGGCACCGGAGAGCCTTACGACCACCGTGGATTACAACGACCGTTCTGCTTCCGTGCTGTGGGGCGACTGCACGGCGGCGGCGATCGTCTCCACCCGCATACCGTCCCGCATTCAGATGCTCGACAACACCCTCCAGTCCAGCCCCGCGGGCTACGACAAGGTGGTGGTGCCGCTCTTCGGGCACTTCGGGCAGGAGGGCCGCACCGTCCAGATGTTTGCGATAAAGAAGACCTCACTGTGCCTTCGGAAAATCCAGGAAAGTTACCCCCCGCCCGGGCGGACCCTCAACTTTGTGGGGCATCAGGCGAACCTCCGCATGCTGGAGTCGGTCTGTAAGCAGTGCGGAATCGAAGAGGACCAACACCATAGCAACGTTGTCGAATACGGAAACGCGGGCGCGGCCGGGGCTCCCTCCGTTGTCTCGATGAACTGGGATCGGTGGACCGACCAGGACGATGTGGCCGTGATCGGCGTCGGCTCGGGCCTGACGTGGGCGAGTTATGTTCTGCGTTTTGGAGATCAGCAGTGACGTACGAGGAGTTTCAGGAGCGTTCGCACTTCTCCGAGGAGGAGGTCCTGGCGCTCGCCCACGGGCGTCTCATCGAGGATGCCCCACCCGAGTACAAGGCCCGGCTGCCCTTGCCTCCCATGTTGATGGTCGATCGTATCGAGCACATCTCGCGTAAAGGGAACCGGGGACGGATGGTCGCGGAGCGCGACGTGCGGCTCGATGACTGGTTCTTCCAGTGCCACTTCTTGGGCGATCCGGTGCAGCCAGGGTGCCTCGGCGTGGATGCCGTCTGGCAACTGTTGGGACTGTACTGCTCCTGGAACGGGGCCTTGGGCAGCGGACGTGCACTGGGTTGTGGAGAAGTCGAGTTCTCCGGCCAGATCAGGCCGCACGACGGGGTCGTCCGATATGAGGTCGACGTCGTTCGGTACCAGGACCTGCCTCAATCGGGCTCGGCGATCACGATCGGAGACGCTCGGGTTTTTGTAGACGGTGAGGCGATCTACGAGATCAAGCGCGCCAAGGTCGGCGTGTTTCGAGACATCGACTATGCGGACTATCCGTGGCCCAGCGAGCGTTCGCGGGGTGGAAGGATGGGAGAGTGATGGCGGGCGAGGTCAGCGCTGCTCGGCTGAGCCCCGAAGAGGTGCTGGAGCTCCTTCCCCAAAAAGAGCCCTTCCGGTTTGTCGATGAGATCCTCGAGGTGGACGAGGACCATATCGTGGCGTGTTATCGCTTCCGTCCGGACGCCGACTTCTACCGAGGGCACTTTCCAGGTGACCCGATCACGCCGGGTGTGATTCTGCTCGAGTCTCTGGCTCAGGTTGGGGTGGTGGCCTTGGGTATCTATCTTTACGCCCTCCAATATGGGCGGGAAGGGGTGAAGAGGAGGATCGCCCTCTTCACCGATGCGAGCATTGATTTTTCCGGTGTCGTGAAGCCCGGTGAGAGGGTCACGGTGTCGGCTCAGAAGACGTTTTTTCGGCGCGGCAAGCTCAGGTCCGAGGCCTCCATGGCTCTCGAGGACGGGACGGTGGTTTGCTCCGGCACGATTTCGGGCCTCGGGGTAGAGCGATGAGGGTGATGTGATGACAGATCGGTCAGCCGCTCGGAAGGATGCAGACCGCAGGGTCGTCGTCACGGGTCTCGGTGTGGTGGCGCCCAACGGATGTGGTCTTGAAAAGTACGCCGAGGCCCTGCGTGGAGGCGTATCCGGGATCCGACACATCCCGCTGCTCGAAGAGCTGAAGTTCGGTGCCACCGTAGGAGGGATCCCGGAGGGGATCGACGAGCTCTCCGAAGCCTACTTCCCACCCGACGAGTTGCTCGCGATGAATTCGAGCCATCGTTTCGGTTGCATCGCCGCCGTCGACGCCTGGACAGATGCGGGATTGGAGAGACCCGACCCGGCTGACGACCGGGTGCACTGGGAGGTCGGCGCAGTAATCGGCACGGGAATCGGTGGGCTGGACACAGCAGGCGAGAAACTCATTCCCTTCGTGGATGCTGGGCGCACCAGGCGTCTGGGCAGCACGATGGTCGAGCAGGTGATGGGCAGCGGGGTCTCCGCTCGGGTGGCCGGACTCCTTTCGCTCGGCAATCAGGTGACGGCCAACTCCAGCGCCTGCAGCACGGGAACCGAGGCGATCATCGAGGGCTGCCAGCGCATCCGTGCGGGATTGGCCGAACGTATGCTTTGTGGGGGTACCGAAGGCTCCAGCCACTACACGTGGGCCGGTTTCGATGCGATGCGCGTGTTGTGCCGTGCCTATAACGACGAGCCCGAGAAGGCGTCGCGGCCCATGAGTGCATCTGCCGGTGGATTCGTTCCGGGCAGTGGAGCGGGCATCCTGCACATCGAGAGCTTGGAGAGTGCACAGGGACGTGGTGCCCGCATCTATGCTGAGATCCTCGGCGGCGCCATCAACTGTGGCGGGCACCGTTCAGGGGGTAGTATGACGGCTCCTAATGCGGACGGGGTACAGCGATGTATCCGCGCCGCGGTGGCTGACGCCGCGATCGATCCGGACGAGATCGACGCGATCAGCGGCCACCTTACCGCGACCGGTGCGGATCCGAAGGAAATGGCCTCCTGGGCCAAGAGCCTGGAGCGTTCCCCGGAAACCTTCCCGGTGATTACCTCCACGAAGTCGATGATCGGGCACGCCTTGGGAGCCGCCGGTGCCCTGGAGTCCGTGGCCTGTGTGTTGATGCTCCGCGATCGTTTTATACATCCCTCGATCAACTGTGAGGATGTACATCCCGAGATCGAGTTATATGCGGGCTCGATTCCCCATGTGGTGCGGGAGATGCCCGAGTTGGATACGATGATCAAAGCTGGGTTCGGCTTTGGCGATGTGAATGCCTGTGCGATATTCCGCAGGTGGGCTGACTAAAAAGGGAGTACCCATGACGAGAGACGAGATCTTCGCGAAGGTGGTCGAGATCGTGAAGCCCTTCGTGAAGAATGAAGATGCCCTCGCGGCGGTTAACGACGAGACCAACATCCTGGAGGACCTGAAGGTGAACTCGGCGCGGCTCGTCGACATCATCCTCAACTTCGAGGATGAGTTCGACATCGAGGTCGAGGACGAAGACGCGGATGCCGTAAACACGGTGGGGGACGCCGTGGCACTCATCGAGGAGAAGCTTTCCTGAGGCTTGCTTCTTGACGGGGCTTCCGTTCAGGACCAGAGCTGCCCATTCGTTCCAGCGAGAAGTGGGTCGCCTGGCCGCCTTCTTCTGGGTCCTTCCGATTGCGTTCGTCCTACGCGTCTTGATGCGGTATCACATCAAGGACGTGGCGCAGGTTCGCACGCGATACCGCGCCCTGCTAAGGGAGAGGAACCACCCCCTCCTGATCTGTCCCAACCACCTCACGATGATGGATTCCGCCGTCATCGCGTGGGCGTTGGGGGGCAGTTGGTGGTACGTTTTCCACTACCGTCGGATGCCGTGGAACCTCCCCGAGTACAACAACTACGCCTCCCAATGGCCCACCCGTATGGGGGCGTGGATCACCAAGTGTATTCCGGTCGTCCGAGGCGGACGCCGAGAGGACGTCTCGAGGGTCATCAAGCTCGTACAGCACCTTCTCTCGAGAGGGGACACGGCGCTGATCTTTCCCGAGGCCGGGCGCAGTCGGAGTGGCCGGGTGGAGGCCGATGCCGTAGCCCACGCGGTGGGTCGAATTCTCACTTCTGTGCCCGGTTGTCAGCCCCTCTGCGTGTACATGCGCGGCGATCGGCAGGAGACGTGGTCGACCATACCTGCCCGTGGGGATTCCTTCTACATCGACTTCGAGGTCATCGAGCCGCAGTCGGACCATTCGGGGATGCGGCGATCCAGGGACTTCTCCCAGCAGATCGTCGACAGGCTTGTCGGCATGGAGGAAGAATATTTTGCTCGTCGGTAACGACATTGTCGATCTCCACGACCCCGAGAGCCGACCCGAGGCGCTTCACAACAGGTTCGATACCCGAGTATTCACCTCTGATGAGCGGGAGGTCCTGAACACGTCGGCCTCCGCCCATGCACTCCGGTGGACACTCTGGGCCGCCAAAGAGAGCGCGTATAAAGTCGCCAAGAAGCTCGACCCCGCCGTCCGTTTTCTGCCGAGGGATTTTGTGGTTCGACGGCTCGCCGAGGGGCGGGCCGTAGTCGTGCACGAGACCGGTCCTTTCGACGTTCGACTGCGTCGAACCGACGAGTGGGTAAGCGCGGTCGCGACACATATGGCGGCGAATGCCGCCTGGATTATGGCGGCGAATGCCCCCTCGATCACGGCAGCGAACGCCCCCGAGGCTAATCGTTCCGTCAGTGCCGGAATCGAGCGCCTGGAAGTACACTGCGCTGACCCGAGCC